>ENA-UERW01000456-UERW01000456.1-human-gut-metagenome-genome-assembly--contig:-NODE-456-length-36714-cov-4.433578_pt1 | contig 36714 bp, 60 predicted proteins | sample MGYA00242994_ERZ507995 | MGnify/ENA primary metagenome ERZ507995 (study PRJEB26167, sample SAMN06115492) | human gut metagenome | host: Homo sapiens | place: China:Chongqing | collected 2015-04-26...
ACTCCTGCGAATATCGCATGTTTTACCACTCCATGTAAGACTGAAAGAGTGGCGAAAGTTATTTTGACAGATAATGGGGTCGCACCCAACTTTCTGTGAACGTCTGTCCGGGCGTCCTGTTGCATTTAATGTCGGAGACAGTGCGATGAATTGCTATCTGACTACTTACCGCACCTCCGACGCCTTCATTAAAAGGACTGTTGATCTTCTGAAAACTGAAGCCGGTGATTCATGGTCACTCTTATATTTTTCTGATCACGGGCTGTCCATGCAAGAGAAACTGGGAACCCCTTTGGGCAAAGAGCTCATGCACGGGACCGCTTTTCGTCAGAACTATGAAGTACCTTTTCTGAATATTTCTTCTGACAGTAGAGCTCACGATGTCAATCCGGCGTATAGAACAGGATTCCGTTTACTGGAGGGAATGGCCGAATGGATGGGAATCAGTGCCAGCAATATCAATCTTAAGAATAGTCCTGATTTCTGGAGCAAAACGAACGACGAAGACATCCATGTCGCAGGCAAACAGCTATACCATCAGCTGGCAAATGACCCCGCTCTGCACTTCAGTTCCCAATTATCTCAGAACCGCCAACAAAATTTGCCATATCCCCCGCCACGCATGTAGCTCTCATTGTTTCCTTATCCGCCGCTACTCTGACAGATAAGCTCGCACCTTCTCCAACCAGCTCTGCGCCTTCGCCGAGTAGGCTTTCGCATCGGGCAAGTCGCTCTTGAGCACGGTCTCCGGAATCGCGGGCTGCTTGCAGATCGCTCGCGGCTCGGGTGTCTGCTGCGTCGCGCACGCGGACAGCAACAGTCCGCACAGTGCGAGCGCTAACCATGGCTTTATCTCGTGCCGCCAGCGCCTCGGCCAGCTGTTTGCTCTGTTTCTCATAGCGTTCCTGCGCCTCCTTTTCTACCGCCCTGGTCTGCTTCTGCCAATCAGATTTAAGCTCGCTGATCTGAGCTTCATACTTCTCCGCCGTCGAGGATCTTCCTCTGGAGTACCCCCAGAACGCGGACGCTATCAAAGCGCCAATGATGACACCGGCAATGGCCAAATTCTTTTTTATCATTCCTGACCCTTCATACAGATCCGATACTCTTTTTCCCGCCGATTCACCAGCCCCGGGTGCTTCTTATTTTTGAAGTAGCACCAGCGCCTGATTTCGGTGCAGGCTCCTTTGTAGTCCTTGCGATTCAGCTTCTTCACGAGTGCCGAGCTACAGAATTTCTTTTGGCCGATGTTGTAGGTTAGACGGAGATAAGCGTCGAGCTCCCCTTCCGAGAGCGGCACTTTGACACAGCGGCTGATCCCTGTCTTCGCCATCTCGGTATCCCGGTACAGTCTCTGGAGCGCCTGCGTCGGCTCAATAGTGTCCCCTTTCTTTACACCGGCTGTTGTCCCCCACCCGATAGTGGGGACGTCTCCTTTCACGGGGACATAGGCGGTTGAGCTATAGCCCTCGTACCCGGCGATCCCTACCAGCGTGGCGGCTGATACGGCCATTGCGGTGATCTGGTAGCGGTTCATAGAAATCCCTCCTGCCCCCTGGTATGAACGCCTTATTTTTTAAAAGCTCGCTATAATGCGATACGTAAGGTCTCTCTCCTTACGTAGGTGGTTTATGGAGTCGGTAGGCTTTCCCCGGAAGAGCACATGCTTTCCCGGGGATTTTTATAGGAATCGACCGCCAACCCAAAGCGTTAAAAGCGCTACTCCGAATGGGACAATCACGCTTTTAATGAATTCCCACGCCTGAGCCCGAACCCGTCTGCGCTCATCAGCGCGGATCCGTTCTTCATCAAAAGCATCCATTCGGTTCTCCAAAGTAAGGACTCTGTTTTCTAGATCTTTGCTATAATCTTTCATGTAGATGTGGTCCATCTATGTGTAGCGTTTCTTAAGTCTCTGTTATGATTCGTTCCATCCCCGAAAGAGCTGCAACTCTTCCGGGGATTTCTTTTAACTGAGAAAGAGCTCCTTCTCTGCCTCTCGCCTCCTCACCAACCCCGGAAGCTCCCTCCCTCCCGCTCGCGCCCAACGCTTGAATTCATACCCCGCATTAATTACCTTGCCGGCATTAAAAAGTTTGAGGAGAGTAGATCTGCGAAGTGCCCCAGCGCCACAGTTGTATGCAAAATCCAACAAAGCGATGAACTGCCCTTGCGTTACAGCGACCCTGACAGATCGGGACAGCACATCACGAAGACGGTAAAGCTCAGACTCCAGAAGCTCGTCTGCCTCCTCTTGAGTAATCTTTATGTCCCTGATGACAGGGTTCCCAGACGCCAGGCGTGTAGAGCCATAACCCACAGTCCATACCCCCGCAGGATCCCGGTAGGAAGTCAGCCGGCACCCCTCGTTCGACTTAATGAAGGGGACCGCAATTGCCGGGTCCCACACCGAAAATTCTTTCTTTTCAGCCATGATCTCTCCTTATTTTGTCAGCCAAAGGACAAGATTCGGCCCGCACACGCCTTTCAATTTCCTGCTCTTTCTGCATATCCATAAGCACACCAACCTCTTGCTTTAGTTTTTGAATTTCAGCTATACTGGCGTTGTGCATAAGTTCCTGTGTGTAAAGTGGAATAAAAAAGCCCTCGGGAGTTCGCTTCTCCCGAGGGTTTTCGTTTGATGGGGAGGATCCCCTATCCTTCTATTTGTCTCTGTGCTGCCGGTGAATCTCTCCCCCGCTCACCACATCTGACGCCATCGCCTCTGACCGCTCTTCCATCGCTTTCAGCATCTTGCGGATCGGCGCCGGGATGATTGACCCATACCCCATGCGCTCAATATTTTCTAAAATGCTGCCAAAGTCGTTCAGGCAGAAAGCAAAGACCGCCGCATCCCTGACACTGACGAAAGGTATGACCGAAGTGATATCCAGCCCATGGCAAAGTGCCACGAGGCTCAGCATGACGATCTTTTTGGTGATGCCAAGGAACCCCGTACGGGAATTCCACTGCCCGGTCTTCATCGCGGCATAAGTACCGCTCAAATAATCGACGACGATAAAAACAAACAGCCATTCAATCGCGTCATCGACCGGGCCAAAAAGAAAGGAGCACAAGGCTCCCAGAATCCCGCCAACCGCCAGAAAAACGCGGGATGAAAAATCAGGAATCAGATCCACCTGTGCCCCCATCAAAGACATTGCTCAGCCTTCAGCAGCAGAATCCGTGATTTCGTCCCCGGACTCGTCGTATGTCTTCTCAATTCCCTTATTGGCGTCCATCCAAACATCAAAAGATATTGTTCGGACACGAGTCTTCGGCACAGAGGCAAGCGCCTCGCGGAGTTTACGCTGAGTTTCGGCGGAGTCCGCAGAATCACAGTTCATGAGAATTTGAACGGTATACCGGTTGTAAACGGTCATGGTTTGCTCCTATTGAAATGTAAAGATTGATATTTGTGGCCCTATGCCGTACGCCGCCACATATTTACCGCAATGTAGGGGTTGCGGACGCTAAACGCCTGCCCACCCCCTGTTGCCCCAACTCCCACCGTGTGCGTGTGGTTCCCTGCGCCGTCGACTCCGACGTTATGCATATGGCTGGCATTAATATTCACGATGGAGGAATCGGTAGCGTAACCGCTGTTTGACGGTTGCTTGCCCGCTCCAAGGCTGCAGACGCCGCTGGCTGTGATGCCAAGACCGCCCGGGTTGAAAGAGCCCGTGAGGTTGGCTGTGTCCGTTCTTGCGGCGTGCCCATGCCATCCCGCCTCCCCCGTCCACGCAGTATGTGCATGAGACGGCATCTCTTCTACCGTCAGTGTGTGGGTATCTGAACCACCCTCACTCCCCACAGCGAACCCACCGCCTGCTGCCACTAAAGCACGGCCAGCCCCAATTGCCACCCAAGTTCCGCCAAAGAGTGTCCCTGGGTCGGTCGAATCAATAGAGCAATAGATAGAACCTACTGGATATGCCGCAAGCTTTGCCTCAGCGACAGCCGCCGCGATCAGAGAGCTCAGCTCATCCTTTTTCGCGTAACCAGCAAGAACAGAATCCGCCTCAATCGCCTGGATGCTCGCCGCTTCCTGAGCTTTCACAGCAGACACAGAAGTAGCCTGCGCGGCCGTTACGCTCTCAGTTGCTGTGGATTGGGTGGCTGTCACAGCCGCTACCGCTTCATTTTTTTGTGTTTGAATCGCCGCTACGGCCGCCGCTTGAAGATCTGTTATCGCCTGTTTTCCATCCGAAACCGTGGTTGCAGCAGAGGACGCGCTGGCCGCAGCATTTTCAGCGTATGTTTTGGCATTAGATTCAGAGGCTGTGATCTGATCGAGGATGTCCTGCGCCTGCTGTTTAACGTAAGCGGCTTCTGTACCGCCTTCTGCGTCTAACTGGGCAACCAGCTCCTCAAGCTTTTTCTGCAAGCTCGCTATGCCTGCCTCGACATCGCCAGAAACAGAACCCCCTGCCGCGGTGACAGCAGAAACCTGCTTACTTCCCTCATCTTGAATTTCTTTGATTTTGCTGGCGGTCTCTGTCACTACCCCGGACGCGCTTTCCGCGGCCGCGTCAGCGCTCGCCTTGGCTTGCGTTGCGAAGCCTTCCGCCGCTGATGCCCTTGCTTTGAAATCAGCAAAAACATCCGCAAGCTGATGAAGATTCTCCGCGCTTGGCTCTAACCCGTTTTGCTCGATAAGAGTAGTGAATTCAACCATCAGCATGTAGTAAAACCATGCCCCGGGCGTTGTCGGCGGCTTCCCCGTTACAGGATCCCCATTGGATGGATAGCCAACAGACGGATTACTGGGTCGCTTCGGCGGCGTATCAGAAGCATCCGCTAAGAATTCAAATTTCATGGTGCCACCTAAAAGAAAATACCTTTATCGGGAAACGGTTCTTCTCGATAACAAAAACCCCGCCACCAGATTGAACTGTCTGAACGGGGTTTGCCTGTTTTATGAAGGTTTAAATATGAATGCAGGGGAGCAGAACCAAAGCCGGAGGCTGTACCGTTCCGGATCGCCCATAAATCGGGTTACTGCGACTGGCATCAAAGTGAACGGCTGCGGTCATGTCCCCTATCCAATTTGATGCGTCTCCGGCAGCTCTCGCGTTCTTCGTTTCCTGCCAAAAAGCTCCGTCCGTGCTGACCGGCTCACAATACATCTGTTGACGACCATCACCTCCGTACTGCGTCACGTTACCTGCAATATTCGGAAGACCAGGCTGAAGATAAGCGCCAACATTTGAAGTCCCACCCCAAACTGTACGATCTATCAAATAAGGGACATTGAAAGTTGTAGAGCCATTCCCCGCCCCATACTGCGTCCCAATCATCGCAAATAGATTCGGATACCCCGTCCGGCTCACGGCTCTCCCATCACAGACCAGCCAGTTCCCATTAGGGGGAGTGGATTTCGGGAAAAACATAATCATCCCGGAAGGGACCACTTCAACCTGTGAGACTTTCGCCTGAATCTGTGCCGCCACATCAGACAAAGCCTGATTCACGGTCCTGATCTGCGCTTTAATCGCGGCGTCAAGCTGAGTCAGATCCGCCGCGTCGGGAGTAACCCCTCCCCCTTTGATCGCGTTAACGATCTCCTGGGTAACGGCGTTGTACCAATAATCGCCAATCACCGTCGCAAGAACACCCCCCGTAGGGCTGCCGTTTGTCGGATATCCCTCTGAAGAAGCAGAATTCGGCAGCTCCGGGGGATAAGAAACCGCGCGGGACTGATAGACTGATTTCATATTTATTAATCCTCAAAATACCCAAAAATTACATTGGTATGCGCTGGGGCGTAATGCCGGATTACGCATTCAATGACAGAATCCCCCCACCAGGCCAGCGCCTCTTCCGCTGTCCCTATCGCCGTATGCCTCGAAACGGTAGCGCCGGCATTTTTGTAAACATGGACTCTCCACTGCGATGCCCAGCCCGTCCCGCTCGCAAACGGCGTTAAAACTGTGCTTAAAACCGTTTGATTAAACAACTCGTCAATCGTGATGCTGTATCCATAGGTTTTTGCCAGATCAACAAAAAACTGAAGACTCTGTGACCCGATTGTTGTAATTTTCTGCAGCAAGGCTTGCCGGAGAATGGTTTCAGTCAACCCATCCGCGAGCAGCGACCCCCAGGCCTCAAGGCAGGAATCAGGAACCCCCCATTGGGTGATCCAATCTTCAAATGTCTCAGAACAAAACCGCGGATCCGCCTCATTAATGAGCGCCATTGCCTGCGAATCTACACGGGAAAACTCCACCGCCCAACATTCAATCAGCATCGCCATTACGGAACCGGTATCATCCCGAGGCCATGCTGGCCCAGGAGGCAGCAGCGCTTTGATATTGGCGTCATATTCAGCTGCGGTTACTGCCATGTGATTTCTCCAACAGTGGGAAGAATCTTGTTCCCTAGCGCTATATTCCCGGCCGGTGTGACGAGCGTGTGATCTGCCTCACCGACAGCCGCGGAAATAGCGGCTCGGATATGGGACAAATAAATCACTGCGCCCGGTCCGCCTTCCTGCCTGAAAAGTGTCTCCAGAGAGGCTTTTACCGCGGCTTTCACCGTGTCATTGTTAGGGTCAAGCCCGGATATCGTGAATGGAATTGCCTGAATGGTCGGCGCAGATACGGTGACATTAGCCGTAACCGGGCGAACAGAGTCAATGTATGCCTGCACTTTCTTAATCATTTCTGCAGAGGGCAGAATGTCGCTGCTGTTATCGCATACGAAACGGATGGTCACCGTCCCCGGCCCTCCTTCAAGCGGGTACACCCAAGCCCTGGTTACTCCCTCAATCTCAAGTGCCCACGCTTTGTAATCGGCCGCAGTCCCGGCATGCGGTGGCTCCCTTACCCGCGAAAGCAGACGCGCGCGCAAAGATTCGTCCGTTTCCTCGTCGGCCCCTCCGGAAATGCCCTCTGCCGTCTTACATTCGCTGGAAATTCCTTCAATAGGAGAAACAAGAACTAACGTGTCGCCCGCCGATACATTGCCTGCCGTCCCCGCAGTCAAAGCTCTGACCGACGCTTTCCCTTCCGAGACCGCGGATGTCGTTTCATATACCGCCTCATTATCAGCCTGCAGCAAGGTTCCCTCCGGTACCGTGGCTCCCTCTTCCAGGACTGTAAAAACCACCGTGCCGCTGGCCAGAGAAGGTTGTTTGCGGACAAGCCCGTAAATAGACGCCCAACGGTCAAGGTACTCCGCCTCTGCTGTATCAAAAAACAACTGTCGGCTTAAAAACTCAATAAAGCCGTGCAGCTCATGGCTCACCCCTGCAAGCACACGCGCATACACTTTCGCGTTGGATCTGCGAAGCTGAGAAGTTGATAACCGTGACTCAAGATCCGCGTCAATGCGGTCAATCAGCGTTTGTAAATTCGGTCTTTCAAATGGCATTTTCAACTTCCCCAAACGTTCTGAAACTGCAGGTTAAGTGTTGCCTGATCAGGTCTTTTTATGACTACATTCAGATTCAGCTGCTCCACACCGCCTCGTTCCGCGGAAACGCTTACCGATTCCGCTACATGGTCATCGACCAGCCACTGAAGTGCATCCTCGGCATACTCCCTCGCAAGCTTCAGCGTGCTGTCGGTCAGTACCTCTCTGGATAGCAGCCAGAGTTTTGATCCTATTGGCGGCTCATCATCGTTATATGAATCTGCCCACCACCCCATCCTGCTTTTCCCCGGCAGCACATCATCTTCCCCAGCCCGCTTCCAGGAAAAAAGGCTGATGATGATGGAACGAACCAGTGGCTCAGTATCAAAGTCTGAAAGTGTCGCCTGATGCCTGCCGTTTAAGAAAAACTGCATATTTCATCCCCCTCCCAAGCGACAAATTATTCCTGATACAAAAAGCTTTAACCAAGGAAGCGCTCGTCCCCAGAGCCTTATCTTTTGATGCGGATCCAGTAGTTTTAAGATGAGCATGGCTATAACTCCCATGTGCCCTCACCATTACTGAGGTCATAAAAAACCCAGCCAGAAATCCCGTCTGACTGGGTTTATGTTTATTGAATTGTGTTGTAGCTAGACCAAAGCTTTTAATCCCACCTTGATCAGCTCAAGAGTGATCGGATGTGCCCTTCACATCTTTTGATCAGGGGAGCTGCCGCCGTTATGTGTATGGTTATTGTAAGTGTCGCGGATCGATTGCAGCCTGCCCCTCGCGTCATAAATCTGAGCCTTCCCCACGATGTCGCCCTCTACTGTGACTGACCCGGAAAATACAGCCGCCGGGGCGTCCACAGCCAAAGTTTTATCCGTATGGATCCTTATCCCCTCCCGAGCCAGGACGACTTCCTGCCCCTGGTCATCGTAAAGAGCGACCTCCCCGGAAGTAAGGCCTGTCAGCCTGTACCGGCGGTCAGCGACACAAATCGCGATTGAATGCTCTCTGTCCCCATCCAAAGCGACAATAAGCGGTTCAGCGCCGGTCTTCGGTTCAGAAGTGAACCCATACGGCTCAAAATGCTCGACATCATCCCGGAGGTCTCCCGCCATTGTCTCGGCCTGAATAGTTCGCATCTTCTTCCTCCCGGCCGATCCCGTCAGGCGTCCTCTGACTATCAAATTCCAAATAGCGTCTTTAATATCATCAAGCATTACTTTCCCGTCCATGCGGCATCAGCTACCGTCGCCTTCACATAATTCCTGCTGCTACCAGTTTTTGCCGCCGCTTTCTTCGTGGCTTTCTTTGCCATCGCCTCATCAGGAGATTCATTCATCATGACGAAAGCTTCAGGCGGCATCAGCGTCAGCTGGGTTTTGGATCCTCCGGAATCTTTCGTAAAGCTGACCTCTGTAATCAAATACTGAGCATCAACCCCCAAAATAGAATCTTTAACCCGGCAGAGCCGATTAACCTTCCACAGGCTGCCGTCGCTTTGCCGCCACCCCTGCACGGTGTAGTGCAAAGCCTGAGCCTGCCCGCGACGGTACTCGGCCAAAAGAACCGATCTTTGCTGGAGATCCGCAGCCGTGGGAGACCCACTTAGCTTCTCTACGTAATACCGGGGACGCTGTACCAGGCTATCCTCCGCGTACCTGAACGCTCCATTCACAGAAACCGGATGAGTGCTCCCCGAGTTGGACTGCTGCCCCACCACATAGTAACGGCTGAACAGTTTTGAAGAATCAAATGTCTGGTCCCCGGATAAGACGTTTTTCCCTAACTCCAGAGAGTCAGCGGTGCGCCCGCCACCGCCGGGGCTCGCCATTACCAAATCGCCGCTTTCATTATCCGTGATGACGAGGGTATGCTTCTTCACCACGCCATCCAAAATCTTTTTTATGGAATCTGTGGCGGCAATAGCCACCGACGCTTTTGGATCTTTCCCTGCCTTCTGACGGACTACCGACACTCCATACGGTTTTGCCAATAGCTGGAGCGTCTGCGACACTGTCAGATTCGTGAATTGCTTAACGCTCTTAACCGCCATATATCCTTCGGCAAGATCAACGGTTTTACTCGCCCCTTCTATGGATAGTTCGATACCTTTTTCTGAATACGAGAAATTTGTCTTGGTTACGTATCCGGTCAAAACCAGGTCATCATCAATCTTTACCCGCACCAGATCGCCGATCTTAATTCCTATCCCAGCCCCCGCTGACTCACGGGTAAAACCCACTCTGAACACTCTCGCGTAGCTCAGCAGCTTTGAAGATATGCTGACAAGCTGCCACGCGCGGTATTCTTTACCACCAATCAGAAGTTTTACGACCGTTTGTTCCATAATAAAAAAGCGCCCTGTTCCCAGAGCGCTTAATCCCCCTCCTTAACTACCGTCTCATCGGCACCCCGATTCATTGCATATGTAGGTGCGCCCATTTCTGGTGTCTTCCCAAACCTCCCCAAGACCATTCCTTCCGACCCTTCTCATGTCAAGGAATGAAGGTGGTGTTTCCTTTTGGATAGGCTCCCTCAACCTGACGGTTCCCCCCTTCCCTGCCCTAAATACATATCCGCTAGGGGAAACATAAACCCCGTTTTTATCAAACTTCCCTTTTCTGGAAGCAGCAGTAGCTTCTCCATGCAGGGGCTTATCCGGCGACGAAATGGAGGCCCTTCTCTCGGGAGAATTCCCACCAGCCGAAACGGCAGGTATTGCCACAAGCAAACCTAACAGCAATACGAAAATCTTTCTCATGCTCCCCTCCACCAGCCTTAGAAACACCTCTGCGTAGGCAGAAAAAAGCTTCTCATTTCATCTTACTGCCCAGGAGGGACGTTAAAAAGAAAAATTAAGTACTCAAAAGTTTCAGGGGCTTCGCGGGGACAAACGCCGGTCTTCGAATGCCGTTACGCTCAACAATTTCAGTATCCCGCGCGGCGTCTCCGTAGTAATCATAAGCCAGCACCAGCGCCGGCATGATCTCCTCGGGGGTGTAGTCAATCAGCCGGGCTTTGTTTTCTGCCCGGACCGTCATGTCATTCCACACGGACGAGTAAGCCAAAGAAAGCGCTGAGTACACGCTGTCATCCGACACCTTCAGCATCTCATTATCAATCGCGGAAAGCAGGCTATCACGTACCGCAATCATGTCGTCATAAGCCATCACCTGGGAAGGCTGAGTTTCATCTACCCGATCAAGACCCGTCCCAATGTTGCCTGCCGCCCCAACGGCGTTACTGATACTGATCAGCCGGATCCCCGTGTTAATAGCCTCAACAGCCTTCGCGGTTTCATAATCAGCCGTCCCGGATGGGTATAGGATCGAATCCCTTACATTGAAATCCGCCCCATATGAAATCCCCTGGGCAAGATAAGCCACCCGCCGCCAGTCCCTCACCGTTTCTACAAAAGAACCAAGACCAAGCGAACTCACAAGCGTACTCGCAAAAGCGCCCGGATCCGTCGTCAGAACCGTCGCGGCCACCTTTGCCAGTTCATCCAGCTTATCTAACTTAAACATCGTGGCGAGCGATTGTATCCCCTCATTTTTCAGGGCCGACTCAAGCTTTCCCACAATGTTACTGACCACAAAATCCTGAGCCCCTGACAAGTCAATTGCCGTGCCCACATAATTCTGTGCCGCCTCAGCTATCCCATCCGCTTTAATACAAACATCATCGTGCGTACTGATTGCGGCCGTTGGGAAGGACAGCTCACCAGATTCCACGAACGTAATTGAAATCTGCGCCAGCCGAAGCCTTGTTGTGTACGTTACCTGGCTGACAGATTGAGGCGTCGCTGTCATCCTCCCTACCCACGGGTCTACCAGTTCGCCCCCGCCCTGCGTCTCGAGCGCCTTAACCAGCGCGCTCATACGCTCGACATAATCCCTCCCGGTCGTGAACGCCTCTACCGTTACAATCCGGGCGGCCCGCCCTAGATCCTCTACAAAAGGTTTGTCTTGCTGAGGGTATTCAAAAAGCACCACTCGCCGTCCCACTTTCAGCTTTGTACTGGTGACATAGAACGGAACTCCGCGGTACGACGCATCCATGAGATTTTTCTGCGCTCCTGTTGCTGCCGATGATACTGTCATTTAGAAAGAATCTCCCGGGTCATAACTCTTCGCGTCCGCCGAAATATTCATATTGCGGGCATCCAGATTATCGATCCTCGCCTTTGCCCCGTTTTCCCCAACCACATGAATCGTCATGCTGCCAACTCCAGCGGCCGGAGATGAGGGAGAACCACCGGTAGCAGGGACTCCTGGGACTGCGGGTGCGGGTGCAGGTGCTGTTCCTCCTCCGCTCCATCCGACAAGATCTTTCAGCCACGACGGCGCCAGATTGGCCAGCGCGTCAAGCTTCGACATAATCCAGTCAAAAATCGGCTGGAGGATAGGTTTCAAGGCGTCCCATGCCGCGCGAATAGGAAACGTAAGCGCGACAAAAGCATCGCGTACCATCCCCGCCAAAAACACGAGCGCTCCGCCTATCACTCTGATAACCGGAGAAAGCCCACGTATGATCGCGGAAATGGCGTCAATCGTTGTCCCTATGGAAACAGCCAGCACTCCTGCAAAGGCCAGAAATACCGTTTTCAAAACACGGATAACCGGGCCCGCCACCTCATAAAATTTTGCGGCGAGTATGCGCAGTTTCTCCGAAATGACATCCCAGTGCTGATAAATTACAGTCGCCAAATACACAACCGCGGCAACAGCCCCCGCGATAAGAAGCCCCGGGAGCCCGAAAGACGCCATAAAAACGACTCTCACCCCATTCAGCGCGCTGACAAGCCGGGCGACGCTCATGATAAAACGCCCGATGCCCACGCCCGCCAATACAGCGAGAATCGTGTTCACCCCACCGATAGCGTTAAACACCCACCCAAAAGCGCTGATTACCGATGAAATTACTGTAATGACGGTGTCCCAGGGAACGCGCTCCAAGGCGTCAGAAAATGCCTGAACAGCCTCCGCGATCTTCTGGCTGATCAGCTCTTTGTTTCTCCCGATCACATCTTCCAGACGTTCAACCACCCGTTTGATGACAGGGGCAAGCCGCGCGCCAATAGTCGTCTGCAAAGCTGAAAGTGACATATGGAAAATATCCATTGTGTCGCCAAGCTCAGCTGCCGCCTTGACGTCATCAGAACTGACAACAATCCCCAGCTCTTCAGCTTTCTTTGACATTTCGTCAAGCCCGGCTGCCCCGTCCTTCATCAGAGGGATCAGCCTGGCGGCCAGCTTGTCGCCAAAAACGTCCGTAAGAATCTGAAGCCTTGTCGCGGGATTCTCATTAACCTTGATCGCCTCAGAGAGTTCCCGAAATACCGTTGCGGAATCTTTAACGTGGCCCTTTGCGTCTTTCCATGAAACGCCCAAATCAGAAAACAGTTGGGGAAGATTTTTATTTTCCCCACTCGCGGCCTTCCCCATCTCCCCGGAGAGCTTGGAGAGCGCCCGATCCATTTCTTCGGCTTCCATCCCGGAAAGTTTCGCGGCAAACCGAAGCTTCTGCAGCGCTCCGGTTCCTACCCCTGCCCGCTGAGATGCCTTGTCAATTGCGTCTCCCAGCTCGATAAACGTCTGGACAGAAGAAGCCACAGAGAACAGCCCCGCGCCGCCTACTGCCATCAATGGCGCGAAAACCTTTGAGGCAACGTCCCCAGCGGATCGGCTCACTCTGTCAAAAGCCCGATCAAGGCTCCTGAGATTCGTCCTGACTTTCTTCAGTTTCTCGGATATTTCGTCCTGGCAGGCAAGAACAGTTTTCAGCGAGAATACTTTGTTTGTTGCCGCCATCGTTCTTCCTCTTCGTGAATCTCGTTTGCCTGATACAGCAGTTCCTGGATGTCAGACAAAGGCCGTTCTTCAAGTTCAAAGGGGTTGATGCCCCACCAGTGCGCCAGCTGGAACACCCGCCCCCTGAACTCTTTCTCACTTATTCCGGCGCACCACCGAAAAAACCAAGGACCAGCGCCATCAGCCCAATAAAATCAGAAGCCGAAATCTGATCCACAGTAGACGGAGGAATAGCCGCCAGCCGCTCGATATAGTCGTAAACAACTGCCGCGTCGACACGCTTCTCCCCGGTAATCGGGAAGCCAAGCACCTTGATGTCCTTCGCGGTCGGCTCGCGCAGCTCCAGTACTTCAATCGTGTCTTCGCCGCGCTTGATCGGCGCCGTAAGTTTGAATTCTGCCGCTCCCATCAGGACCACGCTCCTTTAACGCCGGTAAAAGTCAGCTCAATTGTGCCTTCTCCGGTTTTGTAGCTCACATCACCGGAAACAAAAGCGTCAGAAAGCGTGTAAACCTTCCCTGTCACCAGTTCCGCGGTGACAGTGAACTCTGTCCCATTCAACAGTTTCTTCAGCGGGAAATCCGCCGTAACATTGAATGTCCCCGAAATAGTCGGGGCAACCGCTTCCTCTGAATATCCGGCAAGCCCGGTAGACCCCATAACAGCCTCCCGCTTCACCTCCGCGGACTGAATGGAAATCGAATTGGAACTGACAGAAAGCTGCTCTCCGTCAACCTTCAGGTAACACGTACCCGCAATGCCTTTAGCCATTTTCTAAATCCTCATTCGTTGTACTGAAGACGGAACTGAACCAGTGTCGCGAAAATCCGCAGCTGATTCACAAGATCGGGCGGCAGGAGTACATCTACCCGATTCGGGTCTGACGCGTTTCTCTCAACAATCAGGTTTTCAGCAAATGCCTCCGCGTTCTCGACAATGCCCTCTGTCTCCAGGCGGGAATACATGGCGATAATTTCTGATTTGATTACAGAAGGCGTAACAATCGCCTGGCCGGGGCCGTAATGCGTCCCGTCATCCGCCAGTTTGCAGCGCGGATACTTAGACGTGACAACACTCTTAAGGCGCCGAATGATGTAAGCCAAAGAATGGAGTGTGTTGCTGTCAAGATAACTGGTGTCAGCGTCCCCCAGACTATTTGTCTGATAGGTCGTAATGCAGCGCTCAATTCTCACATACCCACCCGCGACATAACTGGTCGCGATTCCCGATGTAAGCAGTGTCTGCTTCTCGGTAAGGGTAAATCTCTTCCCAATTGGAGAAGGCGTAATCCCAACCAGTTCAAGCGTCTGAAGCGGACGCGCCGGATCATTCTGAATAGCCGTGAGGCAGCTCCCGGCCAGCGCCCCAAGAACCTCAACCGCGAGACTCGGGCATTTCGGCTCAACGGCCATCACCGTTAAGTGCTGGTCATTAAGCCCTTTCCCAAACGCCTGAAGGTTACTGACGGTATCACGCTTCGCGGTATACACATGCCCATAAATCTGCCGAGGGCTCCACCTGCCGGTTTTGTCATTCATTTCCGTGGTGAAACTCGCAATATGAGCTCCATCTGCGTATGGCATGGCGATGAAATCATACGATTCATCCCCCATGGCTGTAATAACTGCCTCCAGATCGACCTCTCCCGATCCCCCTGACAGAGTGGCAACTTCGCACGCAATGCCTTCAGGCAGTTCCTCCCCCGCCGCATATCCTTGGAAGGTCAACTGCAGAGCAATGTCATTCCCATATGCGCCGGTATTCTTTGCCTGGATCGTGACAACGCCTTCTGACGCTTCAGCCGTTACCGGCAAATCGGTTTTGGCGTTAATCCCCGCAGTGACCGCCTTCGCAACTGCGGCAGCGTCTGAGGAGTTCGGGATATTAATAGCTACGCAATCCGCCCCAATGTAAACGTAAACCGTTCCCGCCGCCGTGACCGTCCCGGAAAAAGTGAGGGTCCCCGACGCTTTCTTCCCGCCTTCCGGGTCGGAGACAGCAATAGCCCATACTTCGCCAACGCTGTTATTCTCGCGGAACGCTGAATTCATCCGCGCCAGCATCGACCCATGGCCAAAAAGCTCTTTCCCCTGGCTGTCACCGGTAACCAGAACCGGGACTCCGTCTTCTGCCTTGCCACTGGATACCTTCTGCCCAATCAGAAGCGCTTTCAGGTTGTTTGACCCGATATTCGCCTGGGAATTATCAACCTCAGCATAAAAAAGCGGGACCCTGACCCCGCTGGGAATATTTGAAAACGAAATTGCCATTTAAGACCCCGCTTTTTTGTCTAAATTAACCTTAAAACTTACTGCATCAACCCAGTCCGCCGGGGCTGGATCAATTTTCGAATCAATACCTTTCAAATCAGGCAAGCCATCAAGCTCCCGCCCATGCCCCGTATCTGCGTCAACAACGTCGTAAGAAACAGAGAAAGACAGCTGAAGCGCCAGCCGGGCCCGATTAAGATCCGGATCTGAATAGCCTTCATAGACAATCTCATCCGTCTCGGCGGTTGAGGTTCCTAGAATCGCTTTGAAAATCTCAGCCTTCAGATCTTCAATCGCGTCAAAAGCATCCTGCCCTCGTTCCTGATCAGTCGTAGATACCAAAATAACAACACAAAAGACCTGTTTGACACGCTGTCGGTAATCGGTCCCCATGCTGTCCATGTCTTCCCCGATCTCAGATACCGGCAAAACAAAGGCGCAAGGCATCGGCAGAGTGGTAATATCAATGGCCGCGTATTCCGCCGCTCCCCCAACCCGCCTTTCAAAACTCGGGCAGTAGGCTCTAAGAGCTGAAATGATCGTCGCAAGCTTCATCCCGATATGATCCCCGGCTTAAGTGCCTCATCAAGAATTTCCGCCATATCTTTCTGATACGCTTCATTCCCGTATTGATTGGCCGCCTCAACAATCCAATTTTTACGAGGAGCCGCTACCTTTTCCCCGTGCCTCTTTTTGTGCTGCTGCCGTCTGTCCGGCTTACGAAGCGCGTTCCTATCCGCTCCCGGCGCCCTGTGCCCCCAATACACAAAAGCGGGGTAATAAACTCCCCGCTCCCGAATGCTATTGGTCATATAGTTGGCAACACCAACCGAAAACCCTGAATGGGACACCCGGTACTTAATCGAGCCCCTGAGTTTCCCCGTACTCATCCCCGGGAATTCATCCGCCTTCGAAACTCCTCTGGTACTGACGTTCTTCTTGGCCATCCCCTGGACTTTCTGTCCTATCTTTCGGAATGACCGTTTCAGCACCTTGGTGTCAAAATCGACAAAACGGAAGGGCTTCCGGAACCGAACCGAAAACTCAAGCGCAGATGCTTTATCCATGGAGTGCCTCACATTCAAGTGCGGTAAATCTCCCCACTCCATTCATGTCAGTGACGCGCCGGACGCGATACGTAATCCCATCGCAATCAAGCTCAATCATCCGTTTCAGACTTGGAGGGGTCGTCTGCAGTGACTTTGAGTACCGGATAATGAATCGATCTGTCACGGTTTCTTCAACATTCACCGAGTCCCAGTAATTCTGCCCGCCCACTATTTCGTGCTTCGCCCACGCTTCCAGCATCAATACTCGCTTTTCTGAAAGCGCCGAAGCCCCCGAAGAAGAGAACGCAACGTTATAAATCGCAACCCGCCTGCTCATTTCGCCTACCGTCGGAAGCCGCATATCGCCCCTCAAAAAGTTCTATACCCATCCAGCAAATGGTCATAAAACCGCCGGCCGGTAGCCACTGGGCTCTCAGACGCCCCCCGCTTCTCATACAGATCCGTTACGGTCAGAAGCACCCATGTTTTGACTGCCGCGGGGACGGTATCCACAGACTCACACAGCGCGTTGCTATCCGTCCTCTTCACGATCTCCCGCCCACATATCTGCTCACACTGCGCGGTAGCCGCGGCAATATATGCTGTGATAAGGGCGTCATCCTCGGTGTACTCAACACGCAGCTGCTTCTTCGCTGTCTCCAGATCTACGGCGCCAACAACATCACTCATTTTCCCCGCCCTTCTTCACTGCCTTCCGCGGTCTGCCCTCCGGTTTGAGCGCTTTTGCCGCCCGTGCCAGCCCGGCTTCAACCAAAACAACGGCATATGGGTCATAAATCTCTTCAACATCTCCAGCCTTGTGACGACCAATCATTGAAAGGCTGTCTTTCAGAAATTCAATTCGCATACAAAAAGCGGGAGAGTTTCCTCTCCCGCCCCAGTCAAACCAAACGGTTATGGCTTATCAAGCCTCAGGAACAGCGAGCGCGCCGCCGATAACCGCGTTGGAATACTCAACCGCAAGCGCAAGACGACGTTCGGCTCGGATCGTATAGAGGTTCTTGATGAAGTCATCCTCATTCTGCGCGGCAATGTCGACCACCGTAGACATACGGTCATAGACCGTTGCGGCACGGGCGAAGTCGCCGGCAAGGAACTTGCCCTTAGCCATAGCGGCAGACTCAACTACGCGGACTCCCCAGATCGAAGACGACGCGAAGGAGTTAGCCGGAGACCCAAGCAGATACACACCATCCGCCGCCTTCAGCCCCTGAAGAACCGCCCAATCCACCGGATTAAGCACTACCGCGCTTGTGCGGAAGCCCGCGGCGTTAATAGTCGCGAAGCTCACGCGGAGCAGGTCAAGCATCGTCGAGCCGGCGCCGCCAATGTCGGCAAGCTTAAAGCTCTGAGCGGTATAGTTCCCCGCCGCCATAATGCCGGACAGATTGGGAGAAGTCCCATCCCCTGTCAGAAGCTGATCCTCAGCCGCAAGGTTCACACCGTAGATCATGCGCGCGTTAATGAAAGCCTGGAGAGCCGGAGCATCATCAGCAAGCTGACGGGTAATCTTGGTCCAATGCGCGATCACCTGAACAGGGGTCTGCTTCAGTTCGAACTCGAAAGAGGAGGAGGGCTTCATCGCCGCCTCCGCGACCGTAGCGGCTCCATTCGTGAAAGTCTTCTCACGCATGTACTCAATCGTCTGAGCCGCAGTCGGAATCCTCGGGAAGAGCCCCTCAATCGTAAGCTCACGAGTGTCAAGCGGGACAATACCCGGAACACGATACGGAACCAGTTTTGCCTGAGCCGAAGTGACGGGATTCTCTGCCGACTTATTCGAAACCTCAGCCGACGCGGAACGAGCGCCCGAAGTGCCCTTGAAGCGCTTATAGGAATCAGAGTTTACAAACTGCGCCCCAATCGATTTATCCACCAGATCGGCGGCACCCTCTGCCTTCTGGGCTTTCTGCTGGATATCCAGCAGCTGGCGGGAAAAAAGCACCTGCTTCTCTCCCAGCTCGTCAATCTTCTTCTGGACATCCGCCTGCGCGGCTTCGCCCTTCTTAACGGATTCCTGCATGCCCGCGATAGAGGCGTCAATCTTGGAAAGAGCCTCAAGAGCGGTATTGATTTCTTCTGTTGCCATATATCAGTTCCTCTGATAGTTAGAACCTTCCGGCGATAGTCTTAAGTTTCGCCAGTACCTGTTTTTCAGCTTCAGACTCAGAATCCCTCTGATCCCTTTCGCTGAGAATCAGCTCTTTGGCCTTCGAAATAAAGGCCTGAGCCTGAGCTTTGGACAGGCCTGCGTCCCGCAGGTTCTCTTCAAGCTCCCGAATAGAAATTGCTCCCTGAATGTCTTCACACTTCACCAGGCCAATACGCGCCCGGTCATCAGCGGGGAATGTGCAGACTGAAATTTCCCGCAGGCCGGAAACTGATTTGATGTTCCGTCCGCCGTCCTCGTTCCAGTCATAGTCCTGTTTGGAAAGCAGGATCCCAACGGAGAGCCCGTCAATCGTCCCCGCTCTCATCGCTTCATAGACATCCCGGGCCTTTTGAATCGAAAGGGTCAGCTTCCCTTCAACATAAAGTCCCTGGGCGTTCTCCTTCATCGCCGTATACCGACCAATCGGGAGATCCATCGTGTTGTGGTTCAGGAAGATCGGCGGCATTTTCTCTCCCAGGACCTTTTGATAGGCTCCGGGGAGAATGGTGTCACCATAGCTGTCAATGCCGTTGAACTTTGAGGCGTAACCGCGGAAAACTCCCGCGTCTCCTTCTGTCTTCAGTTCCACATCATCGAGCGAAAGCGTCTTTTCAATAATCTGCGTCATATGCGCCTCACTGCTTAATTGGTTCCCCCAGCGGGGTCTGGCTGGTGTTTTTCTGCTCCCCAAGCTTGTCAAGCGGGACAAGATTGTTCTGGGCAGTCAGCGCGTCCGCGCCATCCACAACCGGAAGGTTCTCGAGCCGCCTCACCTCATTCCGTGTCATGAAGCCGTTCTGGAGTGCTTTGCTGTAGCTGTCATACCGACTGGCGATATTCGCTCTCTGAAGCGCGCTCATCTTGAACTCGCAATTAAGCGTCTCGCTTTCGAGAACCGTAAACAGCGTTTTCGTAAGCGTTTGTTCAAGGCCAGTGCAAAGCGGCTGAATCGTCGACCGATAAAAGCCTTCAATAATCTGCTCAAGCCCACTTGCCGCCGTACCGCCAGAGCTATTAAGAAGCGCGCTGGGAACACCAAACCACCTACCTATCTCCTCAATCCCAAACTGCCGGGTTTCCAGCAGCTGCGCGTCAGCGGCCGACATCGCGATCTGCTGATATTTCATATCCCCCGGAAGAACATGAAGCCAATCGCTTGAATTCCCGGTCACCGGCGGGAGATTCCCATATCGCTCCCTCAGCTGCCGAATCTGGTCTTCCGTCAGATCCTGGTCAATCATCAGCAGACCGGTCAGCTGGTTGCCATTACCGTACATCGTTGTGGCATTCTTCTGCGCATTCACAAGCTCTGCCGTGGTTGCCTGCATATACTCGAGCGTAGACAACCCCACAATGCCGTTCCCCAGCCCCTTCCAATGCAGAATTTTGTCGGCTCTGAACTCGTAGAGGTTCCCGTCCTTGTAATACTGATAGACAACCTCGCCATTTACCACGCCGACCTCCATCTGGTCAGCGGCAAGAGGTGTCAGACTCACAAGCTGCCCCGCACCGTCCCTTGTAATGAGCGCATACGCATTCCCTCGAAGGAACCGATTCAGCCCCATCGCGAGCCAGAAATCATGCGGCGTCATATTGGCATTTGGCGCGCGGAGCACCTGCCACACTCGGCAATTCCGTTCTTCCTCCCGATTCCCATCAGAATCTCTGCGATAAACAACAATGGGCAGAGACGCTATTGTTTCCGCAAGCAGAGTGACGCATGACCATACTGCCGAAAGCTGAAGGCCATGGTCCGGCGGAATCGGACGGACGCCGCTGACAGCTGCCCCCGTTGGCAATCGGTTCTGGACCCCGGACGCGTCGCCGATAGGTGAGCCCCACCCCACCATATGGGCAATAGACCCAAAAATAGAGGATATCTTCATAATTTGAGAAACTCATTCAAATCCATTGCCCGGTGCTCGTCATTCAGCAATGCCCGGGAGAGCGCCATGATCCCTGCTACAACCCCGTCAATCTTGTTCTCCGGAGCGTCCTTCCTGGGATAAATGTTCTCCTTGGCATCAACATGACAGACCACGTTGCTTACCATCCATGTAAGAACCGGGTCTCCGTTGAAATGCAGACGATGATCAAGTACCAATGCCTGAAACTGCTTCATAGGATCAGAAAGGTTCGCGACGGTCTGTTTGCAAAGCACCATAGGCACACCGTCATCGCTGAGTTCTTTCGAGAGCTGTACGGCCTGGAATGGGTCATAAGCCACTGATTGAACGGAGTAGCGCCCACAATCCTCAAGAATTGAATCTCGTATCTCGGCGAAATCCGTCACTGGACCTTCACAAACATGGAGATACCCCAAGTACTCCCACCCCTGGTATTGAGAATTCACCCCTCGTTCAATCGCCGTTCTTGGGAGCCAATAATCCTCAAACAGGTAGTAGTGGCTGGAACCATCAATCTTTTTCTGGAAAATCTTCACCTTCGCCGTCATGTCGCTCGTAGACGCAAGGTCAAGCCCCAGCCAGCACGGCTCTCCGTCAAAATCCGACTCATCCAGACTTTCATCCGCGCAGGCATCCCACGCCTTCATGTCCATCCAGCCGACATCCGCGTTGCACCAGACATCAAGATGCTTCGTCTTGAAGTTGTTCTCAGCGCTGGGCGTCGCGATCGCTTTTGCCTGCAATGCCCGTATGACCTCAGGCCGGACAGACACTCCCCAGTTCGGGTTGGCTTTTGCCAGCGCCTCGTCACTCTTCCAGTCATCATCCGGATCCAGCGTGTAGATGATCCCAAAATAGGATTCGTCCTGAAGCGACCCTGAAAGAATCTTTGTTACGAGCGTTCGCTGCTCATAACAAATCCCCGTCCGGTCAACACCTGCCGTTGTGATCGAAACCATTAGCGAATTTCTGCGCTTCCCCAGCGATGTCTCAACAACGTCGAAAACGTCTCTCTTCTTATGAGCATGGAGTTCGTCAATAATGGCCAGATGCGTGTTCAGGCCATCCAAAGTAGACCCTTCCGCACTCTTCGCCTGAAAGGTTGAATTGGTCGCGGGGACATACAGTGCGTGCGCAGTAACCTCCAGCCCATACGCTTCCTGCAGCGCGCGATTACCCCGCGCCATCGTCTGCGCATCACCAAAGACGATTTTCGCCTGCTCCCGCGTTGTCGCGAAGCTATACACCTCTGCCCCGGGCTCGTGATCCGCACAAAGGCAGAAAAGCCCAATTCCCGACAGAAGCGTCGACTTGCCGTTCCCTCTCGAGACTTCCACATAGGCTGACCGGAATCGCCGATTACCCGCCTTCGCCTTCCACCCAAACAAGGTAGTCAGGAGAAAGCATTGCCAGGGCTCTAGGTGAATCGCCCTGCCCGCTAACTCCCCCTTTGTGTGCGTCAGATTCTCAATGAACCAGCATGGCCGGGAAGCCTCTTTTTCGTCAAAGTAGTAGTCACCACCCTCGGTGCCCCATCGCCTCAGGTCATTTAACTGGCGCTGAACTGCCTGCTTCACAAAGGAACATGCGGGCACACTCCCATCCAATACGCCGCTCATGTACTCCTTGGCTATAGCAACGTAATCAGGTTTCTTCATCAGGCTTCAAAAGGATTTTTCTCTAACAGCTCTTCTTCCTGCGCGGGCGCGTGCGCGCGGGAGACAGGGGTAAAACCAAGCTCTTTTTCAAGCTTGATCAGCGTCCCGACAAGAATCTGCATCGCTTGAAACTCCGGGCTGAGTTTCCTCCTCCCGGTCGTTTCTTCCTCATCAAAAAGGGCTCCATGCTCTACTGTTTTTGCCATCCGACGCCACAGAGCATACGTGCGGCACCATTGCTCAAGCGCCGGCCCGTCTACAACCGACAGCCGCCCCTTCGGCGCGTTCTTGACCGCAAGCACCCATACCTCTTTTGCGTCTCCCGGAATCCCGACGGGAGGTTCTTCAGATAAAACACTCCCCGAAACCGGGTACGGCTTGGAAGAACGGCATTTCTGCAGCGTCCCTCTGGCCGATTTCTCCGCATCGGATTTTCTGAGCCTGGGCATATCCAAAAATTGAAAAGCACGCGTAAAAAATTGGTGAAGGGCGCGGTCTCAGGGGCTTTTGCGTCCAAAATCTGACCCGCCTCACCCCCTCTTAAATCACGGGGCTTGCTGGCTCAGCATACTGGTGAGCGTGTGTTTGATCAGCTCCATAGAGATAGGCACCATCAGTTCAGAAGCTGTACGCTTCACTTCCCTCCAAACCTTGCTGGAACGGAGAGCGTCAAGCATGTCGTGCCCGGCAAAGGTCAGCCTCGGGTAGGCTTCTCTGTCATACCCCCAGCTTCCATCCTCAAGGCGGCGGACATGGAGACCTTCAATAAGCCCCGCGTCTTCCGCCAGCAGAAGATGCCCGCAGTACAGATCCTCGTCTGCTTCGTCAATGGACGTCAGGCGATCAATGACCCGCTCTCGTTCTATGTCTTCAAGAACGTGTAGCAACTGTTCCCAGTCTCTAACCATGCTTCACCTTATCCCTAAAGCCACCTCACCCCTGCTTCGTCAGCTCACCCTCTCCGATTCAATCAGTTTGACCAAGATGTTTGTTTTGCAATCACTGAGCCGGGACGACAGATCAACAATCTCACTTAAAGGAAGGGCACTGCCATCAAATCGCTTGTTCGAGATCTCAGACAATTCCTCTAAAATCTTTTTAGCGTCGGCGATGCTCTTAAATACGCTGGCAAGGCAAACCACTTTATTCTCTACAGCCATGTCCTCAACCTTGACTACATTAAGCAAAAGATTACCGGTTTCTTTTACCTGCCCACACTGCAATAACAACTCTCAAATCATTTGGCACTTAATAAAAACGGTCCCAACTGGAGAAGAACGATTTATCCGAATAGACGACCAGAGCTTTATGCTCGGCGACAAAGCTGCTATCGGGGAATGCGTTACCTGCCACAAATTAACTTTGTGGCTGAACGATAAGCTGGTCTACCCGATGGCTAATATGCAGACAATAAAACCAAACCCGGATATGCCGGAACACGTAAAGCAAACATTTACTGAGGCTCAAGCATGCCTGGGAGCGTCGCCGTTTGCATCTTGTATCCTTCTCCGGCTTTGTCTCGAACAGCTGCTCACCCACTTAGGGTTCAATGATGCCCGTCTGATCGACAAAATAAAAAGAGCCGCACCCAATGAATCTCCACTACGAAGGGCAATGGACGCCTGCCGAATAACCGGGAACGCCTTTGTCCACGCAGACTCAATAAGCGAAATGTACGGTCAAAAGGGCTCCAACCCAGAAGATGTAGCAAAAGCCCTGTCAGACATCATTAACTTTATTACGGAAGAAATGATCTCAAGAGAACTGCGAATTCAGAAGCTACTCGAAACCTACTCAAAACATTGAGTTCCCGAAGCCGCGGTCCTCGCTGGCAGTCTTACGGCTGTGGCACGCATGGCACAGCGCCTGCCAGTTGCTCTGATCCCACATAAGCTTCTGGTTCCCCCGATGCGGGATGATGTGATCCACATCAGTTGCCTTAACCAGCAACCCACGCTTCAGACACTCCTCACATAATGGATGTTCTTTCAGGAATGCCGCTCTGCGCTTCCGCCACTTAGAACCATAGCCACGTTCAGCGGAGGAGCCTTTGAATCTCTTCCGCCTCGCTTCGCGTTCCTCCGCCTGTTCTTTGCCCTTCTCTTTATGACGGGCACAGTACTTTTCAGACAGAGGGATAGCTTCCTGACAGCCTGGGTAAGAGCAGATATGAAGGAGAGGCATAAGAGAATCCAAGCAAACTCAAGGGGAAACCAGCCCGGCATAAAAATAACCCGGTGATCTTGGGATCATCGGGCTTACGTTTCTCACGGGTGCAAAAAGGATGGCCATCGGCCACCCCTAAATATGCAACTGGCGTCTTTCGCTTACTGATATTTCATAGTTTACGCCTTATCATCTTTGAAATCAACAGTTTTATCTCTGGCGTAAAAATCGAGGATGTTCTTGAGCATCACGCTCGCGCGTCGAGTCTCCTCACAAAAACTATGCCTGTTTAATCCCAAAGCCCTTCCCAGCCTTTTTACGCGGATTCCCGGTCTAAGGTAAAGCACGCACATCATGAGGCGGTATTTTTCTGGATAAAGCGGCGAACAGAGAGCTTTTTCTACCAGTGCGGCGTCGGCAGGGTCTATCGGGTCATAGATTTTTGGATCATCCTGATAAAAATCCTCCGGCGCTCCGAAGAGAGCAATCATTTTCGCCAGCATAGAAACGTGGACCTTGGGCCGGCCTCTGTAGTATCTGGCCCAATTAGTGAGCCGGAAATCGAGTTCCTGATCGATCACGCGTGATCTCCTACTTTCCCGGATAAGGAATGACATCGAACCCGCCGCCCTGACGTTTAGAGCGCGGATAGGAAACGAAGAGCGCGAAGGGGTACTGGGTGGCAACGCTCTTGCACTTCACTTTTGCGTCGTCGGCGAAGACTCGCGGGCTGCCCTTGACCTCATGCAGCTCCAGCTCGCCGCTCGGTCGAAGGATCATGAAATCGGGAAGGTACCAGCAGGCGCCATCCGCGACTTTTAGTTTTAGGCTTTCGAACCAGAAGTCCACTATTTTTCCGGCCTGCTTCTCGCCCTCGAGGTACATCGCGTATGCTGACTCGGTTCGATTAAGCTCTCCCTTCTTCATCCGGCCTTTCGCTCTGAGAGCCGTGAGGCCGTAGTTCTTGTGCTGCGTCTTAAAAAACATCCCTCAGTCCTCCTCCATCTCCACATGTGTATAAAGCTCGAGGACTTTCTTCAGGGTAGCTTTAGCGTCTTGAAGGTCCTGATACTCCTGGAGGTGTGGATACTTTTCGTAAAATTCGTAGTCACCTATGAATTGCCCAAGAGCGTCGATAATCGTCAAGAGATCATCCTGACTCAGCTTTTTTGCCATACCTTCATCCTCTCCCCGTCAAAATGGGGCATCCTCTCGTTAGGGGCAGATGCGGCGTTCCGCGGGAGATCTCTCCCCTTCGCCGCGGCGTACTGGGCTGCCGTAGTGGACGCAGTAGGCACCGTTCCCTGAGGCTTTGCCCCCAGCTGCAGGGACTCGCAGACAACCTCTGTCGCGTAACGCTCCACTCCCTGCTTATCGGTGTACTTCCGCGTATGCAGCCGCCCCTCGATATAGACCTCAGAGCCTTTCACGAGATACTGCTGAGCGACTTCCGCCGTTTTCCCAAAAAACACGGCGTTATGCCACTCGGTCTCTTCTTTCTTTTCACCATCCCGACCCTTGTATCGGCGGGTAGTGGCAAGCGCGAGGCGGCAGATTGCCAGCCCCTGCGCGTCGCTCGTCTTGGGGTCTCTCCCCAGGCGGCCCAGAAGGATCACACGATTTACTGATGCCATGCTGTACTCCTATCCTTACCTTTGATACCGTTTCCCGGGGCAAGAAGGCGCCTTCCTGCCCTCTCTTCTCCCTCGCCGCCCTTCTGTACTGAAAATCTCATTTCGAAGCTACTGGCGCGTTTAAATTAGGATGAGAGAAAGAGGAAGCCTTCCCCTTCATCGCCACCTCCCGTGCGGCTCTCGCCCGGCAGGCTCTCTCCCGGCACTTCTTCTGCTGTTCGTGGCGCTTGGCTCTTTCCTTCTCCAGCTCCTCGACCGCTCCCGAGAGAGTCTCCGCGATAAATCTGTTTGGAATCATTTCTTCATGCCCTCAAAGCCATCCTTCCTCAGCCACATTCAGAGCGTCTGCCTGATGAGATCTGGTGAGATCTGCCCCGCTCAGATTCTTCGGCATCAGCTCCATCAGCTGACGTTCAGGAGAGAGGCAGAACTGACCGGATTTCTTCTCGAACCAAAGTTTCTGCCAGATGACCTGACCGTTCTTCCTTTGCTTATCAAGCTTGATCAACGTGTCGGCTTCCTTATCCCATCCGACGTTCTTTGTTTGGAGACGCTCAGCTTCGTTCTCTTTATCCCGGTTACGGGTAACGACAGCGACGTTATCCGCCAGGTTCGAGATATCGCTGGATCCCGAGATCTCATACCTTCCAGGCGGTGACTTCATGCTTTGAGAGGAAGAGGGTTTACGAAGATGGGCGACCACATGAATATGGGTCTGGCAATCAACCGCGATCCGCTTCAGCTGCTCAACGATGTAGCGTTGAGTCTGGTAAAGCTGGTCGGAGTTATCCCCGCCGGTGAGCATCATCAGGTTATCCACGAAGACGTGAGCGCACCCCTTCACCGCGGCTGCGTAAGCGACAGCGTCCAAAGCGTAAGCCGGGTAAATCGCTCCCCGGTTCCGGTAGATCCAGAGCCTCTTCTCGCACCAGTCGAAGAACTTCTCCACCTTCCCGGATTCGTTCGGGGAAAGACGGCGCCCGTAAGCCATGCGGATCATCTGAAGGATCGTGCTTTGCGGCTCCATTTCGAACGACAGCATGCAGATTGAATCTCCCCGCATCATCATCGACAGGGCAATCTGGGACATCATGGCGGACTTGCCGTCACCGTTACCGCCTGCCCAGATCGTCAGTTCCCCCTTCCTGAGCCGGAACCTGGGGATGATCGGACAGGGTTCCCCGGCGGACGCCGCCTGATGTTCGACCCGTTCCATGATTTCGGACTGAAACTGTGCGGCAAGGATGATATCTGGCGAGGGCTTTCTCCCAGACCAGAAGCCTTTCACCTCTTCCGGCTTCAATTCAAAACTCTGCATAGCTGCTCCCATCTGTGTTCCTTCTGAAACGTTTGATAAAGCCCTTCACGGTTCCTTCGTGGCCTTCAGCTGAGAAAACCACCATGGCAGGACTTGCCGCGAGGATTTCTTTCATGCACTGCCTCATTCTTTGGTCACCAAGAGAACCGACCGAATAATTCTTTGAATCCTCACCTACTGCCAGAACATGAACCTTTCGGTCACAAAGAAAAGACCAATCGATGATCTCGACTCTGTCCGATGGAAGGATGTTCACCACATCACCATCGAATGGTGGTGCTTCCTTTTCGGTTTGGAAGAGAACAATCACGAACTCTCCAAGCTTTCGGCAATTCGCTTCGATCATCCTCATTCACCTTTGCCCCTCACACTCACCTGAACATGTCCCTAAAGCCTGTTGTGTCCAGGTCCCCAGGATGAAACTCTTCTCCTCTTCTTTGGCCTCCTTCCCTTCTTTGTGCTTCTTTCTCTCTCCTTACCCATGTCTGCCAGCTTTGCGTCCAGCCCTTATCTGACCTTCTGGTGGAGGAACCTCTGCCGTTCTCCCAGTAGAACCTGAAGTCAGTAAAGACTTTCTTAGGATCCAAATCAGGACGTACGGCTTCGATGTATTCCTCCCAAGCATCCGGGATCTCGGATAGCGAGAAGCGGTGTGTCTGTGCCTCCCGCTTCGCCGCAGGCGAGGGGGGAGGTAGGGGATCTTCTTTATTCCTTTCTTTATTACTTATTTGTTTGGGTGCATCTCCTGCACTACCCTCGTGCGCCTCTTGCACTACCCCTAGTGAATCTCCTGCACCAGTCTGATGAATATCTTTCACTAGTGAACCTCCTGCACCAGTGGGAGTACATTCACTAGTAGCCACTCCCTCTAGGTTGATTGCATATCCGCTTGGTGTTGTGAACGTCCCTTTTATGACGATTTTCAAAACGCCTTGTGCCGTCAAAAGCGCAATCCGGCTTTTAACTGAGCGGGTAGACATTCCAGTTTCAGAGGCAATGCGAGTTGTCCCCGGGTTGCACAAGCCGGAGCAACTGTTTCTATGGTTTATCAGGACTTGCAAAACAGCTTTCGAGAGAGTGTCTAAATCACACCTTTCCCAAAGTGTTCTGGTGTCTTGGAGGTTGTTAAATGCCATGGCATTAGTTAAGAACGAGGCATATTGCAGTCGTTCTTATTCCCTACAGGAACGAAGGGATTGAGAATATGCGCCGGGAGCCCTGTTACCTCACTTGCTTTTTTTAGGTATTTTTGCGTGATGTAGCCCCTTTTCTTCCACATTGAAACCTGGCCAGAGCTAACGCCAATCTTTTTAGCGAGTTCACTCTGAGTACAGCCACATGCCTGCACAGCAACGTCAATGCAGTTGACGCTATCCATATCCTTCTCCATCGTCAAATAAAACCATGGCAATAGAATAGCATTTTTAGCTTTTGTTGTCTATAAAAACCGCAGAAGACTAGTTGATGTTTTTAGTTTTTGTTGATAGCTTTAAGAGCTAGGGAGGAAAAATGGAATTCAAAGACAAACTCAATCTTCTGCTTTCCAGAGAAAAGCTAAATCAGGCGGATTTGGCTCAAAAAATTGGGGTTTCACGCCAAGCTGTGCAAGTGTGGGCTTCTGGGAGGTCTGTCCCGAAAGGAACAAACTTAGCCAAGATTTGCGAGTTCTTCGGCGTATCTCCTGAATGGTTCTCTAACCAAAGCTCCGTATCCAAAGAAGAAGTGCGAGTTAAATCCTTTATCCCGGGAGAAGACACTCCACCAGAAGGGTACGTTTCAATCCCCGAGTATCAATTAACATTTTCTGCCGGGAACGGTTCTGAACCAGAATGGGAACAGACGAAGGAATCATCCGCCGCGTGGTATAAGGTCGACTACTTACGGAGTAAAGGCGTTAACCCAGCAAGATGTCGCAGAGCAAAAGTTGTCGGTGACAGTATGGAACCCCTGCTCTTTTCAGGAGACACTATCCTTTGGGAAGAAAACGTCGACCCTCATATTGGGTGCAACCGGATAGTTGATGGAAGTATCTACGTTTTGGCTGTAGACGGGGCACTTCGTATCAAAAAACTCGCCCATATAAAAAACGGCATTCGGATCATTTCCATTAACCCCGCCTATCCGCCTGAGGATTATTTCGGGGATGAAGCAGATGGAATTCGGCTTTTCGGTCGAGTCATAGAATCAAGCCATACTTTCAAATAAATTAGTCCTCTTCTTTTAAAAACCGCCTTCGGGCGGTTTTTTTGTGCCTGTTGCTCATTGTCAAAAAAAAACATCTATTTTCTTTTGCTATTTTAGTTTTTGTTGACAACAAAAGCTAAATAGGCTATAGTCATGTCATCGAACAAAGCAACAAAGGCAACTGATCAAGGAGCCCTCATGTACACCTACCGAATCAGCGTCAAATCCAATTTCGCGGATATCGAAGGAACCTTCTCCCAAGAGACGACATTGACCCTTGAGGGCTTTTACCGCCTCATAAGGGGGTTCCTGCCATCAGACGACGAGACTGATGAATCAGCATTAGACGTTACGGACAAGGGGGATTGGTTCTACATCTACTGCGGGGTAAAGACTTATTCAGGCAGCATAGCAACCGCCGAGTGCAAGCGGATCGATTAACAGGAGACAGACATGGAAAAAGACATGAACAAAGAAAAGCTGGAAATGCTGATCCGCGACACGGAGTTCGCAGTCGAACAAGTTGGCTACGCGGCACGGTGGTACGCCGACGGAGGGTTCCAGGCTAAAGACTCAGCCGTCTACGTGAGGAAGATTTTAGAGGCCGCAAAGCTCGCGGCGCTCCGGGTTGAGGTTCTTGCCAACGAATTTAAGAAGGAGTGCGAGGAATGACAGCCGTCAAGCTTGATAAAAACGCCGCCCGGGATATTTGGGCAGCCGAGCTGAGAAACGGAGCCGAAGCGTTTAACAGGTTCGGCCCCGTAACAGGGAATCTAGTCGCGGTCCTTAAGGGGTTACATGAGTCCGTGGATGGCGGCGCTGACGACCCGCTCGGCTTCTTCCTCAGTGAGCCCGGTGATAAGCGTCTGCCTGAGGCAAAGGAGGTACATAGCGTCGGCTCTGGCCAGATACCCAAGCATAGACGGGAGTTTGTTACGTATTGCCTCATTTACCTTCTGTTCAAAGATATCGGCCTGCCCCGGGGGGACCTCTTTGAGGTCACCTTTAACACTATTTTGGAATCTCTCCTGGTTGAACGCCTGAAGGAATGGAAATCCGATAGCACCGCTCTCAATCCCCGCGATGATGATGTCGGCGGCCTCGTCGGTGGCAAAGGCGTTTGATGGCTTATCCATGAGTTCCCTCCTGTGAGTTGATTTGAATGTGCGGTTACTGGTGGGTACCGCATTCCGATCTTCTCACGGGGGGACCTGAAAAGAAAGAGGAAGCAAATGAAAGACAACGTCATCTTGGGTACAGCCCTGTTCCTCGCACTCATCGGGGCGGCAACGGTGCTCGGCTGGGTGTACTGGGCAATCTGTGCAATTGCGGGGGCGTGAGATGGAAGACAAAAAGTTAACTGCCGAGACGGCCAGGCAGATCTGGTCGGGATGGCTGAAGGCCAGGGCAGGCAAATTTACTCCAGGAGAACTCATGGATGAGTGCTCAGATTTGCTTGGCCGTTTACAGCAGAGGTTACCGGAAGAATATTCCAGGCAACCTCTTGGAAGTTTCTTAATTCCCGAGATCCATAGTGAGGGCGTCGATCAGGCTTCGGATATAAATGGCGTCCGCTCTGCCATAGAAGCTCATGGCCTCCGGGATCTTCTGAGAAAGAGATCCCTCAGCAATGCTCATTTTGTTTCTGGCGTAAACGGCTTTGATGATCTTTTCTGCCTCTTCCTCATTGAACTTCTGGAGGAACGGGAAGTTGATCGAGCCGCTTCTAATGCCCTCAAGAAAGAGCTGGGAAGCCTCTTCAAAGGAGGTGTGAGATGACGAGTGTTCTCTCTGGGAATGTTCGGTTGCTTGCCTATGCGTTTATCGCTTTTGATGTGATCTTTGTTATTCAGGTCATCTTCGGTCTCATCAGGAACAACAAAGATCGGGGGACTCAAGAAGAGGTGCGCAGATGCATGACTTCTTTTCTGATTGATAACCATATCGATCAATTAATTGACCGCAGGTTGAGATTAAAGAAGCTTGCCGATACGGACAAAAACGCCAACGGGAACGATATAGCTGGCAAATAAGATGACAGCAAACACTTCCATTTTAGGTTCGACTGACATGAGAAAAGACGCCTTCTTGCCCCTATACACCTTGCTGCCAATTTTATGGCTTCTCTTGTGCAACCCATCAGACGGGCCCCACATGAGAGTGTTTGGGGCGTCAAAGAACCCGGCTGGGGCAAGCTTGCATCCAAAACCAACGGCATTCGAGAAATACACGCTGATTTTGGGATTAGTCACTTTAATGTCCAGAAGAAATTTATCTCCGCCTCTGACAAAAGTGGCCTCTGGCATTCCAAAAGCAAACATGACAGCCGCGAAGTATGCGGCAAGGGCGCACAAAGAAAGCATTTACGAATTCTCCTAAGGGATGGTTGAGTGATGAGCGTTTACCAGGTTCGCTCGAACTCAATCATCCCACCTGGGAGAAAAGGAACTCAAATGAGCTATGTAACACTAATTTTTAGGAAAGGAGCGTGAGATGGAAGGCACAGCAAAGGTATACGGCGCGGTGCTGGAAGTCGCCCGCGATCTTGGCAGAGCCGGCATCGGGAAGCGATCCTCTCAAGGACTGCGGTTCTCATACCGCTCGATTGAAGATGTGCTGGCGGCTTTAAACCCGCTTCTGTATCAGCACCATCTGATCATCTACCCAGAGCGAATTGACCAGGAACCGGAGCAGTCCGTCAGCACTCGGGGCGGCGGTGTGCAGCGCCTTGTTCGGACAACGATTACATACCGTTTTGTAAGCACTGAAGACGGGAGCTCCTTTACCGCGCAGGCGCTCGGAGAAGGGCTTGACAGCAGCGACAAGGCAAGCGGCAAGGCGATGAGCTACGCGTTTAAGAGCGCGATGTTCCAGACCTTCTGCATCCCGGTTATCGGCATGCCAGACCCTGACGCCGAACAGGGAACCGAGATAGCCGCGGCGCCAGTCTCGCAGGATTTGCTGGACCGTGCCCGTGGCGCCGCTATGAGCGGCCTCGAAGCATACAGAACTTTCTTCAAGAGTGTCTCTCAAACTGAGAGAAAGAGCCTCGTCTCGTCAGGCGAGCACGAAAAACTGAAGGCATTTGCTGAAGGAGGAGAAGGAAATGCAGGCTGAATCACTTAGCCACGGAGACGCAAACCCACTCCAGCGAACCGCGAAGTGGTTCTCAGACCGTTGCGGCTGTCTCACGGCATCCCGCGCGGCTGACGCGCTGGCGATATCGGCGAAGACCGGGAAACCGCTCAAATCCAGGCAGGATCTGATTGATACACTGATCGCGGAACGGGCAACCGGAGTTGCGCAGAGTTCCGGGACGACCTGGGCGATGCAGTGGGGGATTGATCATGAAGCTGAGGCACGCGAGGCGTATGAAGCGGCTACAGGCGAGATGGTGGATCTGGTGGGCTTCATCCCGCACCCGGATATTCCTTGGTTTGGAGCGTCTCCGGATGGCTTGGTCGGCTCGGATGGGCTTGTAGAAATCAAATGCCCACAGACTGTCACGCATCTGCGCCGAGTGGCGGCAGGAGTCCCGGCTCCAGAGTACCTCCTGCAGATGGACGTGCAGTTAATCTGTACTGGCAGGAAATGGTGCGACTATGTTGACTATGACCCGCGGCTTGAGGCAAAGAATCCGGAGCTCACGCTTTTTATCCGGAGATATGAACCCGCCCCCGAACATCTTGCGGGGACGCTTGAGGCTTGTCGGGTATTCCTCGCGGAGGTCGACAGCCAATATAGGAAGCTCATGAATCTTGGAGAGAGGAGAGAACAAAATGTGTGAAGCGAAATTCTCAATTGAAATCGGGAATGGCAACCCGAAACTGCTGATCCGTGTTGGGGCTTTCAACACACTGCAGGGTGATTACGTGCTGAAAGATAAAGAGACGTGCGAGCGGTTGAAGGCTCTGATTGATCAGGCGGAGGACTTCTTCCCCTCTGAGGGCAAAGGCCTTAAGGAGAGCGGAAATGCCCGCCAGTAAGAAGCCTCGAAAGAAGCACCACCATAAAGTCACCTGGGCGAGCGCTGAGAAACATTGCAGTTTCCTGATCCGTGGTGAGGACTGGACGCCTGACATGCTGAATGATTTCGCGCAGGACTTCCTCTTCCCCCTGGACGCGATCTACTGGAGCAAAGGGGAGGATCCTTACATGAAAAGGCTTTTCGGGAGAACCAAGGATCAGCTCGTCATGGCGTGGGTGCTTGGGAATCTTCTCATCGAGCGGGATGAATACCGGAAGGTGATCGCTGAGGCGAATAAGTGCCTGCAGGCGGCGTTTAACTGCTGGCTGGATCACAAGAGGATACTTTACCCGCAGCTGAAGCGATGCAAACACCTGATGCTTCAGCTTTTTGAGGCTATCACCTCGGTCTATCAACCACATGAAGTCAACACCTGCAACAGCCAGGAGTCCCGGAACCTCTGGGTTTTCGATAAGGCTGAAGCCGAACTGGACGGGATGCTGGGGCTTAAGGGGAAGGAGATCCACTATGCCTGAAGAAAAAATCAATCATCCGGCGCACTACAACCAGCTGCCGCACGAAGTCATCGAGATCGTTGCTGATCGGGATTTCTGTTCTGGGAACGTTGTGAAGTACCTGATGCGCGCCCCATATAAGGGGAATGCAGTTGATGACCTGAAAAAGGCGCGCTGGTATCTGATATGGCTCCTGGAGCATAACTACCCGATAGGCTCGCGCGATCTTTACCATAAGGAATACAGAATGACTTGTGAAAACGCTAATGCGATCAGCGGTCCTGGAGCCAAAGAAATCTCAAAAGCAATCAAGCTTTTTGTGTCCGGATATGGGGAGGAAGCTTTGGCCGCTATAGATAAAGCAATAGATGAACAGGAGAGCGAGAAATGAGGAAGCGTGGCAGAACAATCCCCCCGCTGGGGTTACTGATGGTGGATGTGAAAGAAGCCGCGGCCATGCTCTCGATTGGGGAAAGCACCGTGTGGAAAAAGGTGAAGGAAGATCCCTCGTTCCCTCAGCCCGTGCGCCTCAGCCCAAAGTGCACGAGGTTCAAGGTAGACGATATCAGGAAGTGGGTGAAATCCGTCGGTACGGGAGTCTCAGCGTGAGTTTCCCTTGATGCCGAGAGATTAAAGAGTGGCGTGCAGATGGAGGATAAGAAGAAGCAGACTTCCCAACCCAATAAAAAATATCCAACTGCCCCAGAAACAAATCGCCCAGAGGTGTTTAACCATAGTAACGGCAGTTAGGGCTCTTTCTTCAGTCGGCTTAAATTCAGATGCCCGGACATAATCCGCAAGAGCCCCATTAATCTTCGTCTGTAGCCAATCCTCTTCGCGTATTTTTTGCATTGCGATCCCTCCAGGAGTCTGTGCTGACCATTTTAACAAAGTGGATTCGTTGGAATGGAATATGCTATATTTTCCCTGTCCGGATTCCGGACGCGGGATTGGCGTCCCGACTGTTAGGCGCATAGCTGCCTCATGCGGCTTTTCTTATGCGCGCAGGTCACCTTTTATGGGTGGGCTTGCAGGCTCCCTTTGGGAGGCCGGCTCCTAACACCGGTACGCCAACCTGCAAGGCCTGCCCGCCACACTTGGCGTAGTGGTGGCAGGGATTTAATTCCCTTGTTAGGAGACATGCTTATGTCTAATCTCTCTGTGTTCTCATTTGAGAAATCCCCCGTAAGAACTATCCTCGTTTCGGGTGCCCCGTGGTTTTCGTCTGCCGATGTCGGCAAGATTCTTCAACTCTCGAATATCCGTGCTTCTGTTGCGCTTTTGGATGATGACGAAAAGGGTGTAAATACAATTGACACCCCCGGCGGGAAGCAAGAAATTTCAATCGTTTCTGAGTCTGGTCTTTATGCTCTGATTTTCAAAAGCCGCCGTCCAGAAGCCAAGAAGTTTCGCCGCTGGGTGACAAGTGAAGTGCTCCCCGCTATCCGCAAGACCGGGAGCTACTCAGCAGCCACCCTCACCCCCGCGGAGCAGCTTCAGATCCGCAAGGCCATCTCGGCGCGCGCAAAGAAGAGCGCTGTCGCTTACCAGACGATCTATCACGCGCTCTATGCCCACTTTCAGGTCGCAAAGTATGACCAGATCCGAAGCGAGGACCTTCAGACCGCGCTCGACTTCATCGCGACCTGCGAGGTAAAGCTCCCCGCGCTCGAAGATAAAAACAGCATCACGCTCTCAAGAGACGAGATGGAACGTATCAGAACCCTCGTCTACTACAAAAAATATCTCTTCCGCAGGGAGCTTGACCTTGTCTATCAGCTCCTCGTTGCAGTCCAGTCTCCAGAGGCGCCGCGCTTCTACGAAATGATGAACGAGGCAAACATGAATGAGGTCGAAAAAATCCTCGCCCACCACGACATGGCCGTAAAGGATTTGCCGTGCTATAGGTACCTGATGAGCCACTAAGTTATCAGACCTCTGAGCAGCACGGGGCGGTGCTTAAGCCACCCCGATTTTTTATGCCCATTCTTTATAATCCCCACATTACTATTTGCTCTTCATATGCTCCTCCGGTCTGCAAAGCGATTTCAGGGAAACAAAAAAAATCATGGAAGAAAAGGCAGCTGAACCCGCTATTCGTTTTGCTGAATTTGCTGGCGCTTGGGAACAGCGGAAGATAGGAGAGCTGTCTCAAATAATCACAGGTGGAACGCCAAATACCTCTAACTCTAGTTACTGGGAACCTGGAGAAATTCCTTGGCTTTCTTCTGGTGAAGTAAATAAAAAACGTATTTTTTATACCGATAGAAAAATCTCGCGCGATGGATTGACCAATTCCAGTGCTAAGTGGGTAACCAGTAGATCTGTTTTGATTGCCCTTGCGGGACAAGGTAAAACTCGCGGAACCGTTGCAATAAACGAGATCCCTTTAACTACGAATCAATCTATTGCCGCGATCTCTTTTTCACAACAGGTTGATGTCGACTTTATCTACCAAAACCTTGAAAAGAGGTATGAAGAAATCCGGACTCTTTCTTCTGGAGATGGTTCACGTGGAGGATTAAATAAAAACATTATTGCGAACATCACCATCCCCTATACGTCACTTGAAGAACAGAAGAAAATTGGAGCTTTTTTATCGTCCATAGATTCCATCATTACCCTTCATCAGCGTCAGCAAAATGGAGGCTATTTATGGTTAGAGAACTCAGCAAAACAAGTCTGTTTTGCGATT
>ENA-UERW01000461-UERW01000461.1-human-gut-metagenome-genome-assembly--contig:-NODE-461-length-36463-cov-3.780492_pt1 | contig 36463 bp, 19 predicted proteins | sample MGYA00242994_ERZ507995 | MGnify/ENA primary metagenome ERZ507995 (study PRJEB26167, sample SAMN06115492) | human gut metagenome | host: Homo sapiens | place: China:Chongqing | collected 2015-04-26...
GCTTTGAAAATGTTCCATTCAAGTAAGTCCGGTTATTATTCAGACTGGTTTACTTCAGATGAGAATTGGGCAAACAAGTTTGTAGGTTGTAACACAGAGAAGGATGTTAACAAGAATGATGCTTCATTGGTTTTCCCAGCACTAATGGGATACAATAATACACAGTTACTTACTATGTGTTACGAAGGTATGGGTAGTCCTTCTACTTGCGACCATGCTTATGCGTATATCAAGGCTTATCGTGAAGCGGAAGCTATTCCGGCAAATGTGACTCCTTGGTATTTGCCCTCTATAATGTGCTGGGATACAGTCGCTAAGAATTTGAGTGTTATTAACCGTTGTCTCAAGAATGTAAATGGTGATGAGATGACCTCTGTCGAGTCAGGAACTAACAGTGGACACTATTGGAGTAGCACACAGCGTTCTCCAGCCAACCAATGGACACACGGTATGGCTGGTGGAAGATATCACATAATTTGTGAACGTGATTCGCGTGCCGGTTATTTCCGTATGATGCTTGCATTCTAAAATAATGACGGTATATAAAGTCCGTTAAAATTATACTTATATCATGAACATATACATATATGAATAAGAAAAACTTTATAAAGGGGACAACCTTACCTGTCGCTCTGTTTTTCACTATAGCAACTTTTGCACCTGCATGGGGATTGCAAACAGCTTCGGCAGCCATCGAAGTTGTACAGCAGCAAAGTACTATAAAAGGAACAGTAGTAGATAGCCAAGGCGAACCGATAATTGGAGCAAGTGTACTTGCGGAAGGAACATCTAATGGTACAATTACCGATATTGACGGTGTATTTAGAATAAATGTACGTCCCGGTGCGAAATTGAAAGTATCTTTTATAGGTTATACCGATAAAAAAGTAGTAGCGAAAAATGACATGAAAGTCATTCTGGTAGAGGATGTGACAGCACTTGAAGAGGTGGAAATCGTAGCTTATGGTACGCAGAAGAAAGTGACCATGACAGGAGCTATCGCTAGTGTGAAGGGAGAAGAATTGACCCGTGTATCTGTAGGTTCGGTTTCCAATGTATTAGGAGGGCAGATGACAGGTTTGACTACCGTACAATATTCCGGTGAGCCGGGAGCGGATGCCGCTGAAATTTTTATTCGTGGTAAAGCTACTTGGGAAAATTCTTCACCGTTAATTCAGGTAGACGGTGTGGATCGTGAAAGTATGAGTGATATCGACCCGAATGAAATTGAATCCATTTCTATCTTGAAAGATGCTTCGGCAACAGCCGTATTTGGTATTCGTGGAGCAAATGGGGTCATTTTGATTACAACTAAACGAGGAAAGGAAGGAAAGGCGAAAATTTCGTTTACTACTTCTGCTTCTGTATTGATGCCTACAAAAATGGTAGAACAGGCAAGTTCCTATGACTATGCCCGTTTTCATAATCAAATGATGTCCGGTGATGGCAAATCTGCCTTATTTAGTGATGGCGTGATTCAAAAATTTGCAGATGGTTCCGATCCTATTCGTTTCCCAAATATACAATGGGCTGACTATATTATGAAAAGCTCTACGCTTCAGAGCCAGCATAATCTGAACATCTCGGGAGGAACAGATAAAGTACGTTATTTCATCTCTGCAGGTGCTTATACGCAAGGAGGACTTTTTAGTGAGTTTGATCTTCCTTATAATTTAAGCTATCAGTACCGTCGGTTTAACTATCGTACAAACTTGGATATGGATGTCACTAAAACGACTACTTTGTCATTCAATATTAGTGGTAATGTGAATAACTCAGACCAGCCGCGTACGAGTCAGGGATCTTCCGGATTGATTAAAAATATGTATTATGCTACTCCTTTCTCCAGTCCGGGAATCATAGACGGAAAATTAGTAAATTCGAGCGATGAGACTTATTCGGACGGGCTGAAATTACCATTTACTGGAGGTACAGGTATGGGATATTATGGAAATGGATTCAGCCAGACCAGCAACAATTCGCTGAATGTAGATGTGATTCTGGATCAAAAAATGGACTTCTTGACTAAAGGACTTTCCTTTAAAGTGAAGGGATCTTATAACAGCTCGTTTACAGTTAATAAAGTCGGTTCTGGTGGGTCTATTGCTACATACACTCCTGTATTGATGGATGACGGTAGTATTGCTTATCGTAAGTTTGGAGAGAATACAGATGTGAAGTATTCGTATACTACAGGCAAAGCACGTAATTGGTATATGGAAGCCAGCTTTAATTATAATCGTACTTTTGGTGATCATACGGTGACAGCCTTAGTTTTGTATAATCAACAGAAAGAGTATTATCCGAAAGTATATTCGGACATTCCTCATGGATATGTCGGATTAGTCGGACGTGTCACTTATGATTGGAAGAGCCGCTATATGGCAGAGTTTAATGTGGGTTATAACGGTTCGGAAAACTTTGCGTCCGATTTGCGCTTTTCTTATTTCCCGGCTGGTTCTATAGGTTGGGTGATGAGTGAAGAGAAGTTTTTCCGTCCTTTGAAGTCGGTGGTTAGCTTTTTGAAATTACGTGCCAGTGTCGGTTTGGTAGGTAACGATAATATTGGAGGATCGCGGTTTATGTATATGGCTGATCCATATAATGTCGGTTTAGGTGACTTGGCAAATCGTGTAACGGCAAGTGGAGGAGCAACTAACGCCTGGGGATATGGATTCGGAACAGATAATGGTACTGTTAGTCTGGGTGCGCGTGAGGTAGCTAAGAATAACCCTGCTGTGACATGGGAAAAAGCTCTGAAACGGAACTATGGTGTTGATATTAACTTCCTTGATGACCGTCTGAAAACAACCTTTGAATATTATAAAGAACGTCGTAATGACATCCTTTTGCGTGACGGTACAGCTCCGGGAATGTTAGGGTTCATTACTCCCTATTCAAATTTAGGAAGTGTAGACAGTTGGGGCTGGGAACTTTCTTTAAAATGGAACGATAAGATTGGCGATAATTTCCGTTATTGGGCGGGTATTAACCTTTCTTATAATCAGAATGAGATTCTTGAAAAGAAGGAAGCACCGCAGAATAATTTATATCAATATCAGAAGGGACACCGTATCGGTTCGCGTAGTCAATATGTTTTCTGGCGCTTCTATGATGAGGATACACCTGCGCTATATGAGCAGACATTTAATCGTCCGTTCCCCACTCACGAGAGTATTCTTCAAAATGGAGATGCAGTATATGTTGACTTGAATGGTGACCGTAAGATTGATGCAAATGATGCAAGTTATGACTATGGCTTTACAGACGATCCTGAATATATGCTAGGTATTAATTTAGGATTCAGTTGGAAGAATCTGGAAATAAGTACTCAATGGACAGGGGCCTGGAATGTAAGTCGTATGATTTCGGATGTATTTCGTCAACCGTTTTATTCATCTTCCAATAGCGAGCAGGGAGGATTGTTGGCATACCATTTAGATCATACATGGACACCGGAAAATCCGTCACAATCTTCGGAGTATCCGAGAGCTACCATTGATAATGCAAAGAATAATTATGCTACTTCCACTTTATATGAGAAAGATGCCAAATACTTGCGTTTGAAAACTCTTCAGGTGGCATACAATTTTCACTTCCCATTAATGAAGAAACTTGGACTGAATACATGTCAGTTGGCTTTTGCAGGATATAATTTGTGGACGATTACACCTTATTTGTGGGGTGATCCGGAGGCAAGAGCTACTAATGCACCTTCTTATCCATTGTCCAAGACTTATACGTTGAGCTTGAAATTAGGATTCTAAAATAGATAAAGGAAAGATACAATGAAATTACAAAATAAATGGTTCATCGGTGCGATGTTGGGAGCGGCGGTTTGTTTGGTTTCCACTTCATGTGTGGACGAAATTAAATTCGGAAACTCTTTTTTGGATAAGGCACCGGGCGGAAATGCTACTATTGACACAGTGTTCAATAGTGCGGAATATACGCGCCAATTTTTGAATACCTGTTACAGTAGACAGTATTACGGATTACCTTATAATACGGACAGTAACGGTAATATTCCTGATTCTTCCAGTCCTTATTTAGGAAAGAAGGATGCGCTAACAGACTGCTGGTCACTTTATTTTAGTGATGCGACTGTATATCAGCAGTATTATTTGGGTTCTCTCAATGCCAACTATGGCACGCGTGGTAATATTTTCCCATATACACGGGAAATGGTATGGGAAGTAGTGCGTTGGTGTTGGTTGCTAATGGAAAATATAGATAGAGTGCCGGGTATGGATAACACTGAAAAAACTCAGTTGGTGGCAGAAGCTAAATGCCTGATTGCGGCACGCTATTTTGATATGTTCCGTCATTATGGAGGTCTTCCATTGTTATATGCTTCATTCACCGGTACGGAGTCAGGTTATGAAATCCCCCGTGCTACGGTAGAGGAGACTGTTAACTACATGATAAAGATGTTGGATGATGCTATCAATTCCGGCGGATTGGTGTGGGCTTATGCTGATGCCGATCTTGCTAGCAAGGCCGGACACTGGACAAAGGCCGGTGCGATGGCATTGAAATGCAAAATCTGGCAATTTGCCGCTTCTCCGTTGTTTAATGATGTCAACGGATATGCAGGAGGAAACTCAGAGGCTGAACAGCAGCATCTGGTATGGTACGGTGGCTACCATGCGGAACTTTGGGATAACTGTCTGAAGGCTTGTGAAGCATTCTTTAAAGAGCTGGAGAGTCAAGGCGGCTATAGTCTGAATAAGGCTTCGGAAGAAACACCGGAACAGTATCGGCAGGCATATCGTATGGGATATATTCGTCAGAACAGCAAGGAGGTCTTGCATTCTGTCCGCACGAATATGTCGGACGCTTTCAACTCAAGTTCTTATATGTGGCATTCCTGGGCTGTTCCGTCACTTTGTCGTACCGAATATCCGCCTACACAGGAATATGTGGAGATGTTCCCATGGGCCGACGGTACTCCGTTTGACTGGAAAAAGACGGAAACAGAAGGTAAGTTGGATGCAATGTTCCTGACCGGAACATTCAAAAATGGAGAACAACTATTGTCGGAAATCGTATTAACCCGTGATCCTCGTCTGTATGAGCATTGCATGGTAAACGGATTGCCGAAGATGTTAGACTGGAGTGCAGGAACAATGTCCGGTTTACCTTATGAATTGTGGGTCGGAGGATACGATGAAGGACAAAATGCTGCACTTGAATCAGGTAACTATGCGACTGGTTATAAAAATATGAAATATTATTTGGGAACAGAGTACCAACGTCAGTATACGCATTGGGTATATCTTCGTTTATCTGACATTTATTTAACTTATGCAGAGGCCTTGCTTCAAGCCAAGAATGATCACCGGGGTGCTATTGACCAAATGAATATAGTACGTGCCCGCGTAGGATTGAAGAAAGATTTGGCGGAGTGTGTTACAGATAAGAATTTACTTTCTGACAAAGCAGCCTTATTGGAAGAATTGCTGTGCGAGCGTGTTCGGGAATTGGGGCTTGAAGATAGCCGTTACTTTGATCTTGTCCGTTACAAGCGTGCCGATCGTTTCGAGAAGCGCCTGCACGGGTTGCTCGCCTATCGTTTGGATGATACCGGTAATCGTATAACGGGAAATGCTAAATGGAATGAAGGAGATAAGAACAAGGGGGCATTGCAGCCTACTCGTTTTGAATATGAAAGGTTTGAGTTATCCAAGCCGGTCCGTCGGTGGTGGACATACGGATTTGATCCCAAATGGTATCTTTCTCCATTCCCGCAAACGGAAATTAACAAAGGATATGGATTGATTCAGAATCCGGGTTGGTAATGTGAGACAGCGAAATAGATTAAAACAATATTGAATATTGATTTATATGAGAAAAAATAAGATTCTGATACTGGCTTTACTGGTTTGTTTGAGCATTCCGGTCAGAGCACAGAATACAGACAACAACATTATAGGTATTGTTGTTGATAAATCGGGAAACCCAGTCTATGGAGCGTCCGTTAATGTGGAAGGTGGCGCAGTGGAGACCCGGGTTGAAACTGATAAAGATGGTAAATTCGAGATTGCGGTCGAGAAAGGACAACGTTTGAGTGTCGTTTCTGTCGACAAAGGCTCTACCACAGTTGTGGCAAAGACTGATGGTCCGATGACTATTGTGATGGGATATGCAGCGCAGACTATTGATGTGGGAGCTAACCGGACATTCAGTCGTCATGAATCAACAGCAGCTGTTTCTACCACCTATAACGAAGAGTTTAATAAGCGGTCTTCCCGGAATATATCCAATTCTTTATATGGATATGGATTGGGCCTTACTACTTTGCAGAATGCGGCCAGTACCGGGTTAATGGCAGATCCTACCTTTTATGTACGTGGTTTGCAGAGCTTGTCAAGTAGTACACCGCTTGTGCTGGTTGACGGTTTGGAACGAGACATGAGCTTGGTGAGTCCGGAAGAAGTAGAATCCGTTTCCATCCTGAAAGATGCCGCGGCTGTGGCATTGTACGGATACAAAGGGGTGAACGGTGCGATCTTGATTACGACAAAGCGTGGTAAGTACAAAACAAAAGAGATAACTTTTACGTATGATCATATCATTAACACTCAGTCTCGACGTCCGGAATTTGTAGATGCAGCTACGTATGCTTCTGCAGTGAATGAAGCGCGTGGATATGAAGGTTTGGGAGCTCGGTATACTCTGGAAGAAGTCGATGCTTTCCGTAATGGAGTAGGTAGTGGAGGGGCTTCCCGTATGTACCCTTATCTCTATCCTAATGTGAACTGGATTGATGAAACCTTTAAAGACAGAGGAGTTTCTAATAAATATACGATCGAATTCCGTGGGGGAGGAGCAAAGTTCCGCTACTATACTATGGCGAATTTATTAACAGACAAAGGGTTTATCAAAACCCCGAATGCAAATGACGGATATTCTACACAGAATATGTATTCACGTGCTAATTTGCGTACAAATCTGGATATTGATTTAACCGCCACTACCAAATTGAAGTTGAATCTTCTCGGTACCTTGTCCGAATCTCGGATTCCGGGGGCTTCGGTTAACCTATGGGATATGATTTATTCGATTCCTTCTGCAGCTTTTCCGGTTCGTACGGAAGATGACAGTTGGGGAGGAAGTACTACTTGGGCGGGAACATCGAATCCTGTCGCACAATCGCAGGGAGCTGCTTATTCTAAAGGACACTCTCGCAGTTTGTTTGCCGACCTTACCTTGTCACAAGATTTATCTGGTTTGCTGAAAGGATTGGGAGCAAACTTTCGTTTAGCTTATGACAACTATTCCAATATTCTGGAAGACCATAGCAAGACTTATACGTATGCCGGTTATGCAACAAGCTGGACAACTAACGGTCCGTTTTATACTGCCATTTCAGGTGGCGAATCCAGTGAAATGGGTTCGGGTGCAGGTATTGACAACTGGGCGCGCCAATTTAACTTTGCAGGTAGTGTCGATTACAATCGCTCGTTTCGGAAGTGGGATGTGTATTCTCAATTCAAATGGGATTATGAGTATCGTGATTCATACGGATTGAACACTACTATTTATCGGCAAAATGTATCCTGGTATAATCATGTAGGCTTCTCTAATCGCTATTATTTGGATCTGGCATTGGTTGGCTCGGCCTCCAGTTTATTGGCACCGGGGCATAAATGGGCTTTCTCGCCTACCATTTCTGCTGCTTGGGTGCTTTCGGAAGAAAAATGGTTGAAAGATGTGTCTTGGGTGAACTTCTTGAAATTGCGCGCTTCGTTTGGAGTGATCAATGTTGATTATCTGCCTAAAGACGGAAGTACTACCGTATATGACTATTGGGATCAGATTTATACGACTACCGGTACGCAATATAAGTTTAACAGTAGTTACGACTCTGAATTCGGAAGTACTATTATCGGGCGCCTGGCAACAGCTAATTCGACACATGAGAAAGCGTATAAATACAATGTTGGTGTTGATGCCGTGTTGTTCAATGGACTGGACGTGACGGCAGAAGGCTATTACCAACGGAGAAAAGATATTTGGGTCTCTTCCGAAGGAAAATATACCGATGTGTTGGGCGTAGATGCTCCGTTCGAGAATGCCGGAATCGTTGATAGCTATGGCGTGGAACTAGGACTTAACTATACGAAACGGTTAGGAGATGTAGTGTTCAACCTTGGCGGTAATTTTGCTTGGAATAAGAATGAAATTAAGGAACAACTGGAAGAACCGCGTTTGTATAAGAATCTTGTGCAAACAGGAAATCGGTTGGGACAAGTATATGGAATGGTAGCTGAAGGTTTCTTCAAAGATAAAGAAGATATAGCAAACAGCCTTCCGCAAAACTTTAGTACGGTAGTGCCGGGAGACATAAAATATAAAGATGTGAATGGAGACGGAATCATTGATGCCAATGATAAAACAGCTATCGGTTATAGTACGACGGCTCCGGAAATTTATTATTCTTTCCATTTGGGAGCCGAATGGAAAGGGATTGGAGTAGATGTAATGTTCCAAGGAACAGGTAACTATTCTGCTGTCTTGAATACGAAGAGTATGTTTTGGCCGTTGATAAATAATACGACACTTTCTACTCATTATTATGAGAATCGTTGGACACCGGAAAATCAAAATGCTAAATATCCTCGTTTGAGTTCACAGAGTAATGCCAATAACTATCAGGCTAATACGGTTTGGTTGGCAGACCGGTCATTCTTGAAATTACGTAATGCGGAGGTGTATTACAGATTCCCGAAAGAATGGATGAAGAAGACTAAGATATTGGGGAGTGCCAAGTTATATGTCAGAGGAACAGACTTGTTCTGTTCTGATCATATTGATGTGGCAGATCCGGAATGTTATGGTGTAGCGACTCCGCTGAATAAGAGTGTAGTAGTCGGTGTTACGATTGGTTTTTAATCATAAAAACAAAGCGAAAGAATGAAACTGAAAAACATTATCTACGGAATGATGTGTGTAGCCGCACTCGGTTCCTGCTCAGATAAGATGGAATATCATGAGTACAATAACTATGATGAGGATTTTGTGAAGCTCAACTTCGGTAATGTGGGAGGGCTGATAACAAATATCTATTTGTCCATGGATGTGGACTTTGGAAACTATAGCGGGGCAGTCCTTGGTTCTGCTACCGATGAGTCCGAATATGCTTATTCGGGAAATCAGATTGAAGACTTTTACAATGGTTCTTGGAGTCCGTCGAATGCTAAAAGTAGTATGTGGACATCTTGTTATGAAGGGATAGCCAATTGTAATTTGTATCTGGAGAAGTTTACCGGACTGACATTTCCCGAGTTGGCTTTGAACAGTGATTATGCACAACAGATGTTCCGCTATGCCAATTACGAGTATGAGGTGCGTTTCCTGCGTGCATATTTCTACTTTAACTTGGTACGGCAATATGGAGATGTGCCGTTTAGCGACCATATATTAACAGCCGAAGAATCGAATACGTTATCGCGCAGACCGGCACAGGAGATTTTTGATTATATCATAGCCGAATGTGATGATATAAAGGATAAGATTATTGTCGATTACAGTAAACTGGGAGATATGGCATTGCCTAGTAGTCCGGCGGAAACAGGACGTGCCAACCGTAAAACGGTATTGGCCTTGAAAGCTCGTGCGGCATTGTATGCGGCAAGTCCTTTGTTTAACCCGACTGATAATAGAGAACTGTGGTATCGTGCAGCTAAAGCCAATAAGGAAATTCTAGATGACAGTAATGGGTTTGCTGAAAAGGCAAAACTCTTAGTGGAGGATTATTCATCACTTTGGAGCAAGGACAATTACAATGACGCTACTAATGAATTGATTTTTCTCCGTCGTGCCACTACTACCACTAATTCTTTTGAGGGATATAACTTCCCGGTAGGGTTGGAAAATTGTAAAGGTGGAAACTGTCCCACACAGACACTGGTAGATGCGTATGAGATGAAGGATTCAGGGCTGCGTCCGGACGAGTTGGATAACTATGATCCCACTAATCCTTATTATACCAACCGCGACCCTCGTTTCTATCTGACCATTGCCAAGAATGGAGACGAAAAGTGGCCTAACTGGAATACTGTTCCTCTGCAAACCTATCAGGGTGGACTAAATGCGGAGCCTTTGAGTGGCGGAACTCCGACTGGCTATTATCTGAAGAAGTATTGTCAGACGGCAGTAGACTTACGTGCCGGTACAGCTTCAAAGACCTATCATTCATGGATTACGTTCCGTTTTGGAGAGTTCTATTTGAATTATGCAGAGGCTGTATATAAGTATCTGGGTAGTCCGTATGCAACGGATAATGAATTTACAACTTCGGCTGTGGATGCTATCAAAGTAGTTCGTACGCGTGCCGAGATGCCCGGATTCCCTCAAGGGATGACCAATGATGCTTTCTGGAAGAAATATCAGAATGAACGTATGGTAGAATTGGCCTTTGAAGGACATCGTTTTTGGGATGTACGCCGTTGGAAGGAGGGTGATAAACATTTCAAGAACATTGTTGAAATGAAGATTACGAAGAATGGGGATGATACTTATACGTATGAACGTAAGGTAAAAGAAAGAAGTTGGGATGATAAGATGTATTTCTTCCCGATTCCGCAGAGTGAAAAATCGAAGAATCCTAATTTGGAGCAGAATCCGGGGTGGTAACCCACAACCGGAATGCTGATGAATAGTGATAGGATATTCTTGCATAGAACGGATGTTTATAGAATAAAAAAACGAAAGAAATGAAGAAACATTATATAATACTGGGGCTGTTTTGTCTGCTGGCCATAGTTGCCTGCTCGGATAATGACCCCGTCGTTGAAGTGAACAATGGCAATCAGACGGAAGAGGAGTTGCCGCCTCTGCCTACTGAAGTTATAACGGGTAGCCGCGCCATGTGGGTGAGTTATGATCCTATTTCGGCTTCTGATCCCAATAACGCATCAGGGATTGCATCCGCATTGATTAGCTGGAGATTATTGAAGACCGATCCGTCTAATGTTGCTTTTGATATTTATAAATCAGTAGACGGTGAGACGGAAGTGAAATTGAATGAAGAACCTATTTCAAATACGACTTCCTGGGTGGATGCAGATATTGATGTATCAAAAACGAATGTATATCGGGTAACTCTTGCTAATCAGGCTGAAACGCTTTGCGATTATACATTTACTTCTGAAATGGCAGAAAAGTTTTATCATGAAATTAGATTAAACATGAATGTACCCGATGCATCGATTACATATTCTCCTGATGATATTCAGCTAGGTGACTTGGACGGTGACGGTGAATTAGAGATTGTGGTGAAGAGAGAACCATACGACGGAGCGAATATGGGAGTTTGGTTTAATGGTACTACTCTGTTGGAAGCATATAAAATGGACGGGACTTTCTTGTGGAGGATTGATTTGGGAATTAACATCCGTTCCGGATCACATTATACTTCTTATATCTTGTATGATTTTGATGGTGACGGTTTGTGTGAAATTGCTTTCCGTACTTCCGAAGGTACAAAGTTTGCCGATGGCAAGATTATCACTGACGCAAATGGGAAAGTGAATGATTATCGTAATCGTCAAACAGATGGTAAAGGTTGGTACTCCGGAGCGGCTATTGCGAGAGATCTGAATGACCCGTCTACAGCTACTACTTGCGGTTTGATAATGGAGGGTCCCGAATATATCTCTATTTGCAGGGGATATGACGGACGTGAAATAACTCGTATAGATAATATTCCACGTGGAGGAGAAGGATCGAAAGTGTCACGTGCCAAGTATTGGAGTGAATATTGGGGAGATGATTTTGGCAATCGTATGGATCGCTTCTTTATCGGTGTTGCTTATTTGGATGGTATTCCTGATGAAACAACCGGAGCGCGAGTGGCTAATCCTAGTTTGATAATCAGTAGAGGTATTTATAAGAATTGGCAGGTTTGGGCACTTGACTTGAAAGGTAATGAACTGGTTCCACGTTGGAAGTTTGATACAGCAGATCATTCGTCTAAATGGTTAGCGATGTGTTCACACTGTTTCCGTGTTGCTGATTTGGACGGTGATGGAAGGGATGAGATTTTGTATGGTTCGGCAGCTATTGACGATAATGGAAGCGAGTTATGGTGTAGTGGAAATGGGCATGGAGATATATTGCATGTCGGAAAATTCATAAAAGACCGTTCCGGATTGCAGATTGTTGCTTCTTTTGAAGAATCAAAAGATTATGAAGGTCAGGGAAATGGATATGCCTGTCAGGTGATTGATGCAAGAGATGGCAGTATGATTACTGGTCATGGAAGAAATTTACCGGTAGATGCAAGTGATGTCGGGCGTTGTATAGTAGCGGATGTTGACCCGGATAGTCCGGATTTTGAATATTGGTCTTCTACCCAAGAAGGTATGTTCAGTTGTAATGGTACCGGATTGGTTTCTACTACATATCCTACTGGCATTGCTAATGGTGTGATGTATAATGTGGCTATTTATTGGAGCGGACAATCGACACGGGAAATGTATGACCGTACTTGCATTGTAAGTTATAAAGACAATCCGGATGTTAATAAAACGAATAAGAAACGTTTGTTAAGTTTCAAAGATGCGTATGGAACGAATGATGGTAACCATGGAACCAAATACAATCCTTGTTACTACGGAGATTTCTTGGGTGACTATCGTGAAGAAGTTATTTTAGGCTCAAATGATAACAAATCAATCTATATATTCTCTACGAATCATCCTACTACTCATCGTCTGCCGCACTTGATGACAGACCATAACTATGATATGTCGCAGGCTATGCAGAACATGGGATATAATCAGGGTACCAACCTTGGTTATTATGTGGGCGCCGAAACTTTGAAGACATCCGAAACGGAAGAACCGAAAGAGTAAGAAAAGTCTTATTTTATTTAGTATAAGTTTATAAGGAAAGAACAATCCGGTTACAGTATCGGGTTGTTCTTTTTTCATATTTGAACGAATCGCCATATATATGGATAATATTCTATTTCTTAATTGAACAGCTCTCCCTACCTTTGTAAGGTGAGATAGCAAATATACATATGAAAAAACTCTTTATCCTTTTGTTCCTCTTCATCACTTTAGGAACAAACGCACAAGACAATAAAGTTTCCGGTCTCAACGCCCGCCAGTTTCATAAATATTGGAAGGTAGAGTCGGAATCTCCGGATTATAAAGTGACATTTCAGGGCGATACCGCTGAAATACTGTCTCCTAAAGGCCTTACCTTATGGAGGAAAGAAAAGATGAGCGGGCGGGTAACCATTGAATATGATGCGTGTGTAGTTGTAGAAAAAGAAGGAGACCGTTTGAGTGACCTGAATTGCTTTTGGATGGCTTCGGACCCCAAACATCCTGATAATATATGGAAACGTGAGAAGTGGCGTAGCGGAATCTTTCTGAATTGTTATTCTTTGCAACTCTATTACATGGGATATGGTGGAAACTATAACTCTACTACACGCTTCCGTCGTTATGACGGCAATGAAGCAGGAATCACAGATCCCAAAGTACGTCCTGCTATACTGAAAGAATATACAGATTCCGAACATTTGCTAAAAGCGAACCATTGGTATCACATTAAGATAACAAATGAAAATAATAGGATTAGTTATTACATAGACGGCAAGCGACTGGTGGACTTCCGCGATGCCGAACCTCTGACAGAAGGATGGTTCGGCTTTCGTACCACCTTATCCCGTATCCGCATTACAAACTTCCGCTATGAATGTTTACCACCCCAAACGTCTACTGTTCCTTTACATTGGATCGGCAATACTCCTGAACAAGACAAAGCTGTAAGCTTCGGAGTTCCTTTTGATGAAGGCTACCTATTTCCTGAAACTTCATTGCGACTAAAAACAGATAGAAATCAAGAGATTCCGGTAGATACTTGGCCATTGGCTTACTGGCCGGATGGTTCCGTGAAATGGAGTGGAGTTGCCGGAGTCATTCCTGCCGGAACAGAAAGACTGACACTGGAAAAAGTCCCCCAGAAAGTAAAAACTATCAATAAACAACCTAATGCTTCTATTGCTATAACTGAAACGCCTGAAAATATTCAAATTGAAACAGGCGTACTTTCTGTATTTATTCCCCGGCGAGGAGATTTCCTGATGGATAGCCTGCTCTATAAAGGAACTAAAGTAGGAGAGAAAGCGCGTCTTATTTGTAGTACTCAAAGCGAGCCGATTCAGGAAAATACATCTCAAATATCTTTTACTCGTTACATAGGAGAAATAAAATCAGTAACCATTGAACGTTTCGGCTCTGTACGGGCACTTGTCAAGTTGGAAGGTGTGCATCGGAACAGGAATAGGGAGATTGAAACGAGTCACGCTGAAAATAACCAAGTGAGTCACTCTAAAGGGAACCAAGTGAATCACTCTGATGAAAACAGTCTGAATAACCGTGAGTGGCTTCCTTTTGTGGTACGTCTCTACTTTTATGGTGGTAGTGAACAGGTCAAAATGGTACATAGCTTCGTCTATGACGGAGATCAGAAGAAAGATTTCATTCGTAGTTTAGGTATTCGTTTCGATATTCCTATGCGTGAAGCTTTGTATAATCGTCATATTGCTTTCTCGTGTGCGGATGGAGGAGTATGGAGCGAGCCGGTGCAACCATTGATAGGACGTCGCATGCTGACTTTAAATAAGGCAGATAATAAGAAAAACAGTCATGAAAAGAATGATACAAAACTGATACCGACTGATGAACCTTCTCTGCAACAGCAGCAAATGGAAGGCAAACGTATTCCGCCTTATGACTTTTTCGATGAAAAGAACCGTTCTCTGCTCGATAACTGGGCTTCATGGAATGACTACCGTCTGTCTCAACTCACTGCTGATGCTTTCTCCATTCGTAAACGCGCCAATAACGATAATCCCTGGATAGGAACCTTTTCCGGCACACGTAGCGATGGATATATTTTTGTCGGAGATATTACCGGAGGATTAGGACTTTGTATGCATGACTTTTGGCAGTCTTATCCCTCTTCTATTGAAATTTCAGACGCACGAACCCCGGTAGCTACCCTTACCGCCTGGTTGTGGAGTCCGGAGTCCGAGCCTATGGATTTACGGCATTATGATCGTATAGCTCATGACCTGAATGCCAGCTATGAAGATGTCCAGGAAGGTATGAGCACGCCATACGGCATTGCCCGTACAACTACATTTACACTTATCCCACAAGGTGGTTATATCGGGAAAAAGGCTTTTGCTGATTATGCCAAACAATTTTCTAGCCCTAGTCTGTTAATGCCAACCCCGAATTATCTTCATGCCCGCCAGGCTTTCGGAATATGGAGCCTTCCTGACCGCAGCACTCCATTCCGTACTTGTGTAGAAGACCGCTTGGATGCTTACATTGACTTCTATCAGAAAGCAATCGAACAAAACAAATGGTATGGTTTCTGGAATTACGGTGATGTGATGCATGCTTATGACCCCGTTCGTCATACCTGGCGTTATGATGTCGGAGGATTTGCCTGGGACAATACGGAACTGGCTTCTAATATGTGGCTGTGGTATAATTTCCTGCGTACCGGGCGTCTTGATATTTGGCGTATGGCTGAAGCCATGACCCGGCATACGGGTGAAGTCGACGTTTACCACGTCGGTCCGAATGCCGGATTGGGCAGTCGCCATAACGTAAGCCATTGGGGCTGTGGTGCAAAAGAAGCGCGAATCAGCCAGGCCGCTTGGAACCGTTTCTACTATTACCTTACTACGGACGAACGTTGCGGTGATTTAATGACTGAAGTAAAGGATTCTGACCACAAACTCTATGAATTGGATCCTATGCGCCTGGCTCAACCCCGCAGTGAATATCCTTGTACTGCTCCCGCCCGTTTGCGTATCGGTCCTGATTGGCTGGCCTATGCCGGTAATTGGATGACGGAATGGGAACGCACCGGCAACACAATGTATCGTGATAAAATCGTAGCAGGAATGAAAAGCATTGCCGCCTTACCTAACCGTCTCTTTACCGGGCCAAAAGCTTTAGGGTTTGATCCGGCAACAGGGATTATCACAACCGAATGCGATCCTAAACTGGAAACAACCAACCATTTAATGACCATCATGGGCGGATTTGAGATTGCAAATGAAATGATGCGTATGATTGATATACCCGAATGGAAAGATGCTTGGCTTGACCATGCCGCACGTTACAAGAAGAAAGCATGGGAACTTAGTCACAGCCGTTTCCGTATATCCCGCCTGATGGCTTATGCGGCTTATCATCTGCGTGATAGACAAATGGCAGAAGAAGCCTGGACGGACTTATTCACCCGTTTGGAACATACACCTGCACCCTCTTTCCGTATCACGACCATACTTCCGCCGGAAGTACCGGCTCCATTAGATGAATGTACAAGCATCAGCACGAATGATGCTGCCCTTTGGAGTCTCGACGCTATTTATATGCAGGAAGTTATTCCAATGGATAACTGAAATAGTGTAAAGTAGCATTAGTTACTTCCTAATCTATTAACAGCAAAGTTCTTCCGCATTAAGGATAAACTTCCTTTCCTTTATACCAAACTTACAATCAATTTATTATAAACTATAAACGCAAGTTCTGTTTTTATAAATGAAGCCTTTGATTATAAAAACAAAGCTTGCATTTTTAAAAACAGAACTTGCATTTATAGTTTACTCTTAAGCAAATGAAACTTTGGTACTAATCCAAAAGATGTTTGCAAAGGGATAAGAGTTACTTTTCTATTAATAGATTATAGGACAAGTAGTATACTCTATCCTTTACGTTCTTACTTTAAATAATTCTTTAATGGACAATCGGTCTTTTTCAACCCTTCAGCAATGCTTTTCGCATTCATGTGCGCTCCTTTCAAGGAAGTGTGCGTATGATCATGATTATAGTAGGTAACCGCTTTCTTGATGCCAACCTTTTCCAATTTATCGGCACTAATTTTATTTAAATCAATGAAATAAGCCCCGGTAGCTTCAGCTGCTTCACGTGTCCATTTACCGAAAGACTCTGTGTTGCGTTCTATCTTTCCCTCTTTCCATTTGTTGCGTGGAGTATGGCTTAAAACGATGGGAATGGCGCCTTTCTCCTGAACGTCCATAATGAATTTCCGAAGATACCAGCCGAATGTATAAATCACCTGATATTTCCCTGTTTTCTCCATCAAAAAGACTTTGCTCTCGTCACCGGAACCACGCAGTTCGGCACGGGCTTTGCCTACATTAATGTCTCCCGCATCATTATGTCCGAACTGAATCAGCACAAAATCTCCCGGTTGCAAAGCATTATATACCTTATCCCAACGACCTTCGTCTAGGAAAGTGCGGGCACTGCGTCCTGCCATGGCACGGTTTTCTACAGATATTTTATTCAGATTGAACTCGTCGGCGATTACGCTTCCCCAACCCCACATACCATTTTTGTCTTTATCCTCATTTCGGACCGTACTGTCTCCGATGGTAAACAATACCGGACGTCCATCTTTACGGCTGGAACCTGTTACAGTATCTTTCTCAATGGGCTTTAGATAATTGGCCAATTCCAGTCCCTCATAAGCACGTATTCCATCCGCAGCAGATTCCGCATTGACTTTAGCACCGAAAGCACTTGTGTGTATACGGTCGATGTAGAACATATATTTCACCTTATTCTTACCGAACTTCTCGAATTTGCGGGCACTGATATCATTCAAATCAATAAAAGGAACCCCCTGTTCTTCGGCTACTTGCTTTGCCCACAATCCGAAAGTCTTGTTGACACGTGTGATGATGGTGCTGTCTTTATCTTCCCAGGCATTGCGGGGAGTAAGCGAGAATAGGATCGGATGAGCACCTTTTGCTTTTACATCCTGAATAAAACGGCGCATATATTCCCCGTATGTATATACGGTTTCTTTCACTCCGGTCTCTTTGATGGTTACGTTCAGCGTATCTTTGCCGATTCCCGGAATAGAGGCGCGGGCACGTCCGCTGTCATAAGGACCATTGTCATTGTGTCCCAATTCGATGATAACCCAGTCTCCGGGGCGTACACCTTTGATTACATCCGGCCATAAACGGTTATAGAAAGTACGGCTACTGGTTCCACCCAACGCATGATTCTCAACAGTAATCCGGTTGGAATCGAAATATTCACCAGCAAAATAGCCCCATCCCCATTGTCCGTTGTTGCCATTGCCTAAAGTTCCGGTACGCATGGTCGAATTACCTACCAGAAACAGAACAGGGTTGTCACCTTTCCGGCTGGAACCGGCTTCCGGTCGCGAGGTACGTGCTTTATTCAGGCTATCCAGCGTGTTGTCAACCACCTGATTGACATCTGCCATGGGAGCGGAAACTTTATTTTGCGCTTGCAGTTGCAAACTGAACGTAATGGCTGTCAGCCAACATATATACGGGAATAATTTGTTTTTCATGAATCTGTTTTCTTTGAAATCCCTCACTGACCGGTGTCTAAACAGTCAGTGAGGGAACTAGCTACTAACTAACCTCTAACTAAACCTAATGAATGATTATCTTTAAACCTAATGAAAAAACTGTGTATGTTATTTTAATTTATAAACTTCTGTTCCGGCAAGCAGGAAACAACCGACTCCGTAGTCTTCAAAGTCGGGCACACTCTTATAAGTAACCGGCTGTCCGTCTTTAGGCTCTTTGCCTGTTCCCTGCACATATCCCAGGAATCCGTTCGGATGTACGGCATCTTTCACCATAGCGTTCCATGCTTTTAAAAGGACGGGAAGATACTCTTTACGGTCGAGCAATCCGTTGCGGACTCCCCAAGCCATACCATAAACAAATAAGGCTGTACCGGAAGTCTCTTTTCCTCCGAAGTTCGTCGGGTCGTGAAGACTGACATTCCAGAAACCATCTTCACGCTGACATTTCTTCAAAGCCTTGCTCATGGTCAGGAAATCATTGATATAGTCCTGACGGTGTTTCTCATCAGAAGGAATTTCATCCAATACACGTACCAAGGCAGCATATACCCATCCGTTTCCACGACTCCAATAGCAATCTTCGCCATTCGGCTCTTTATATGGAGGATTAAAATCCTGATCGCGCCACCACAGGCCGTCTTTGGGGTTGAACATACCCGTTTCATCGTGTTGGCTGCGTGTGTAGTAGTACATATCCCACATCTTATCGTAGTATTTCTGTTCTCCGGTCATCTTTCCGAATTTAGCGAAGATAGGCATTGCCATTTGCACAGCATCAATCCACCACCAGTCGTTCACCTGCGGGGTGTTCACCACCATATCGATACTTGCTTTGATATTCCGAATCATGTTCGGGTCTGACGGGCAGATTTTATAGATATCAATGTACGCCTGTCCGCAACAATGGTCGTCCGCATTACGGGTAGTATTGCCGTTGCGCATTCCCCATTTGTGGAAATCGGCCCAGTCGTAAGTATACTTATAATAATCCTCACGCGGATAAATAGAATAGAGAGCCATCAATCCTTCATAATATACACCACGCGTCCATATATTGCTGGGACGTACACGACCGTAAAAACTGGGAGTAGTGTAATCGGCATACTTTTTCATAAAGTAGTCATTAACCTTTATGATATTCTCTAAAGTCTCTTTTTGTGTCGGGAGTTCTTGTGCTGCGACCGTATGGACTGGTATCAGACAAGAAAGAAGCAATCCTGTAAAGAGTAAGAATAGTGGTTTCTTCATGGTACAATAGTTCTGTTTTATTAATTTGCTGTTTATACTAATTTCTATGGCAAAGGTAAGAGACGTTCTTTTCTTTTTCAATGGATTTCCGTGCAAATGTCTTTAAATTCGTTCACGAGACGGCAGAAAATAGTGTTAAAAGTACGTCTAATGATGATTTCTACATATATCTGTACAATATTCTATTTTATCAATGGGCTGCGTCCTTTACTTTTGTGTTGTAATTTGATTAATCGATAAAACTATGAAGTGCATAACTCTTTTTTTTAGTTTCTGCCTGATAGCTATCTTCTCGATAGCCCAGCCAAACTATGACTTTTCGAAGTTGAAACGCGAACGTCTGGGACGTGGTGTAATTGCTATCCGAGAGAATCCGTCTACTGTGGCTGTTTCCTGGCGTTATTTGTCTTCCGACCCGATGAATGAATCTTTTGATATTTATAGGAACGATGAAAAGATAAACAAACACCCGTTGAAGGATGCCACTTTCTTTCAGGATGCCTATGCAGGGACAGAATCTGTACTTTATACCGTGAAAGCAAGGGAAGGTAAAACGGAAAGTAGCTATCAATTACCGGCAAATGCCCCATTGGGTTATCTGAATATTCCGTTGAACCGCCCCGAAGATGGTACGACTCCGTCAGGGCAAAACTATTTTTATGCTCCGAATGATGCCAGTATCGGTGACGTGGACGGTGATGGCGAATATGAGATTATTCTGAAATGGGACCCGAGTAATGCACATGATAATTCACATGACGGCTATACGGGAGAAGTATATGTTGATTGCTATAAGTTGAGCGGAAAACTATTATGGCGTATTAATCTGGGACGTAACATACGTGCCGGTGCACACTACACCCAGTTTATGGTGTTCGATTTCGATGGTGACGGCAAAGCGGAAGTAGTGATGAAGACCGCGGACGGAACGGTGGATGGAACAGGAAAAGTGATTGGGGATGCGCAGGCTGACTATCGGAATGAACAAGGACGTATCCTGACCGGACCGGAATATCTGACAGTTTTTAACGGATTGACAGGAGAAGCGATGCAAACAATTGATTATGTGTCCGTAAGAGGAGACTTGATGGGTTGGGGAGACAGTCGTGGTAATCGCAGCGACCGTTTTCTGGCCTGCGTTGCCTATCTCGACGGCATACACCCAAGCGTAGTGATGTGTCGTGGATATTATACACGTACTGTTTTGGCTGCTTTTGACTGGGATGGAAAGGAGCTGAAACAACGTTGGGTATTCGACAGTAATAATCCCGGTTGTAAAGATTATGCCGGACAAGGAAACCATAACCTGCGGGTAGGTGACGTGGACGGTGACGGATGCGATGAGATCATCTACGGTTCATGCGCCATAGACCATAACGGTAAAGGACTCTACACCACGAAAATGGGACATGGCGATGCCATTCATCTGACTCATTTCGACCCCTCTCGTAAAGGGCTGCAAGTATGGGATTGTCATGAAAATAAACGTGATGGTTCTACCTATCGGGATGCAGCTACCGGAGAAATTTTATTTCAGATTAAAGACAGTACGGATGTGGGGCGTTGTATGGCAGCCGATATTGACCCGACTCAACCGGGCGTTGAAATGTGGTCTGTTGCTTCCGGAGGAATAAGGAATGTGAAAGGAGAAGTAGTAAAAGACCGGGTGAGAGGTTTATCCTGTAATATGGCTGTCTGGTGGGATGGAGATTTGTTGCGTGAATTGCTGGATCGAAATAGGATCAGCAAATACAATTGGGAAAAAGGAATCTGTGAGCGCATAGCTATTTTTGAGGGGACTCTTTCTAATAATGGAACCAAAGCGAATCCTTGCCTTCAGGGAGATATCGTGGGTGACTGGCGCGAAGAAGTACTGATGCGTACAACTGATAATACAGCTTTGCGGCTTTACGTCTCCACTATTCCTACCGACTATCGTTTTCATACTTTCCTCGAAGATCCGATTTATCGTATAAGTATCGCTACCCAGAATGTTGCTTATAATCAGCCTACACAGCCCGGATTCTATTTCGGACCGGAACTTCAGGGAACCGTATTCAGAGGATGTGAAATACCTAAAAAATAGATTATGAATGTTCGTGTCATAACCATTGCTTTATTGCTGGCAACCTTGCCGGTCGGCGCACAGAAAAAGAAAACGGTAGTGAATGATTCAAATACTCCTTTACATTTGCTGCAACCTGCTTATCAGGGTACGTATGGTGATCTGTCACCGGAACAGGTGAAGAAAGACATCGACCGTGTATTTGCCTATATAGATAAGGAGACCCCCGCCCGTGTAGTAGACAAGAATACAGGCAAACTGATTACCGACTACACCACGATGGGAGAGGAAGCACAACTGGAACGTGGTGCTTTCCGTCTGGCAAGTTACGAATGGGGAGTAACCTATTCTGCCTTGATAGCAGCTGCCGAAGCTACGGGCGATCAACGTTACATGGACTATGTGCAGAACCGTTTCCGCTTTCTGGCGGAAGTGGCGCCTCATTTTAAACGTGTGTACGAAGAGAAAGGTACAACAGACCCTCAACTGCTGCAAATCCTCACTCCTCATGCCCTAGATGATGCCGGGGCTGTGTGTGCAGCGATGGTGAAAGTCCGTGTGAAAGACCGCTCACTTCCTGTAGACGGATTAATTGAGAACTATTTTGATTTTATTCAGAATAAAGAATACCGGTTGGCAGATGGTACTTTTGCCCGCAATCGTCCGCAACATAATACACTTTGGCTGGACGACATGTTTATGGGGATTCCCGCAGTAGCCCAGATGAGCCGTTATGACAAGGCTCAAAAAGAGATATATCTGGCGGAGGCTGTCAGACAATTCCTGCAATTTGCCGACCGTATGTTTATCCCTGAAAAAGGATTGTATCGTCATGGATGGGTAGAAAGCAGTACCGATCATCCTGCCTTTTGTTGGGCGCGTGCCAATGGGTGGGCTATGCTGACAGCATGCGAATTGCTCGATGTATTGCCGGAAGATTACCCCCAACGTGCGAAAGTGATGGATTATTTCCGGGCTCATGTACGCGGAGTGACTGCCTTGCAAAGTGGAGAAGGGCTTTGGCATCAATTGCTCGACCGGAATGATTCTTATCTGGAGACGTCTGCTACGGCTATTTACGTATACTGTTTGGCGCATGCTATCAATAAAGGCTGGATTGATGCCATTGCTTATGGACCTGTCGCTCATTTGGGATGGCATGCCGTGGCCGGTAAGATCAATGCGGAAGGTCAGGTGGAAGGCACTTGTGTGGGTACGGGGATGGCTTTCGATCCTGCTTTTTATTACTATCGTCCGGTCAATGTATATGCGGCACATGGATACGGACCAGTGCTTTGGGCAGGTGCGGAAATGATCTCTCTATTGAAGAATCAGTACCCGCAGATGAATGACAGTGCCGTTCAGTATTATCAGGTGAAACAGAAGACGACTGCACCTATTTTTGCCATCGATACAGAAGAAAAGAAAGATTAACTTTAAATAGATAGAACCATGAAACGAGAAGCTTTTAAAATGTATTTAAAACCCGGATGTGAAGCTGAATATGAGAAAAGACACGCTGCCATCTGGCCTGAATTGAAAGCATTGCTTTCCAAAAACGGAGTGTCGGACTATTCGATTTATTGGGATAAGGAGACCAATATCCTGTTTGCTTTCCAGAAAACGGAAGGTGAGGCCGGTTCGCAGGACTTGGGTAATACGGAGATTGTGCAGAAATGGTGGGACTATATGGCGGATATCATGGAAGTGAATCCGGACAACTCACCGGTGTCCATTCCTTTGCCGGAAGTATTCCACATGGATTGATTTTTTAGTAATTAGGTGAGCCGTTTCTTTCATTATCTCAACTATCTTGACTATTTTTGTCCAACATTTATTATTAATCTTGGAATCTATATGATGCAAAGACACCTTTTGATCTTTACCTTTCTTGTTAGTTTTGTGTTGAATGCTTATAGTGCAATTGAGCTTCGTTCTACACAAATGAGAACGAGTGACGGCCTTCCCAATAACTCTATTCGATATATTTATCAGGATAGTAAAGGTTTTTTGTGGCTGGCTACCTTGAACGGGTTAAGTCGTTATGATGGCAACTCTTTTCTCACTTTCCGTCCGGAAATCGGTGATGAGGTATCTTTGGCAGACAACCGTATTTACGATCTGACAGAAGATAAAGATGGCTTTTTGTGGATTTCTACTACACCTGAATTATATAGTTGCTATGATTTGCAACGTGCCCGTTTTGTGGACTATACCGGTTGTGGCGAGTTAAGGCAGAATTATTCAACGGTTTTTGTCGCTGCTAACGGAGATGTCTGGCTTTCCCATTCGGGAAATGGCTGCCGGAAGATGGTACATCAGAAAAATGGTGAGATGACATCTACCGTATTCAGGACCGAACGTGGAAACCTGCCGGATAACCGGGTGAAATTTGTGAATGAGGATGCCAGTGGCCGTATCTGGATCGGCACTCAATGCGGACTGGTTTCTGTCTCCAACGGACAATATCGGATAGAAGACCGATTAATCCACTTCACTTCTTCGCTGTCCTATAAGGACGATATGTATTTCCTTACAGCAGATGGAGATATCTATTATTATCAGGAGGCTACTCAAAAGATGCAAAAGTTGGCTTCTCTTGCCACTGTGGCAGGGGCGACATCGCCAACCGGAAATTTCCTGTTGAAAGATAAGTGGGTGATCCTGACTACTACCGGAGTATATACTTATAAGTTTGCTACCGGAGAGATGGCCGCAGATCCTCGTTTGAATATTAAAAAGGGAGAATTGATACGTGATAATCGTGGAGATTATTGGATATACAATCATACGGGACGGCTTACATACGTGCTTGCCGAAACCGGAGAGAGTAAGGATTTCCAGTTGATTCCCCAGGATAAGATAAGTTATATTGACTTTGAACGTTATCATATCGTCCATGATTCCCGGGGAATTATTTGGATTTCGACCTATGGAAATGGGCTTTTCGCTTATAATACCGCCGAAGATAAACTGGAGCATTTTGTGGCGAACATTAATGACCAGAGTCATATCAGTTCGGATTTCCTGCAATATGTGATGGAAGATCGTGCCGGTGGCATCTGGGTAGCTTCGGAATATTCAGGCTTGTCCCGTATTTCCGTATTGAATGAAGGAACTTCCCGTATCTATCCCGAATCCCGTGATTTGTTCGACCGGTCGAACACCATCCGTATGCTTACCAGAATGTCTAATGGGGATATCTGTGTAGGTACGCGTAAGGGGGGATTATACACCTTTGATTCAAGTCTTCATTCGAAAATGACCAATCAATATTTCCATTCTAATATCTATGCTCTCACCGAAGACAAACAGGGACGAATGTGGATGGGAACTCGTGGAAATGGTCTCAAAGTGGGGGACACCTGGTATTATAATAATCCTTCTGATTTGACAGCCTTATCCGATAATAACGTTTTTGCCATTTATCGCGACCGTAAAGACCGCATGTGGATAGGAACATTTGGCGGTGGGCTGGAACTGGCTGAACCTACTCCCGATGGTAAATATAAATTCCGTCATTTCTTCCAGCAAACATTCGGGATGAGAATGGTGCGTGTGATAGAAGAAGACGCAAATGGGATGGTGTGGGTAGGAACCAGTGAGGGTATTTGTATTTTTCATCCGGATTCATTGATTGCAGATGCTGATAATTATCATCTTTTCAGTTATACAAACGGAAAGTTTTGCAGTAATGAAATCAAGTGTATCTATCGGGATACGGAAGGGCGGATGTGGATTGGTACGTCCGGTTCGGGACTGAATCTTTGTGAGCCGCAGGATAACTATTGCTCTTTGAAATATGAACATTACGGAACTTCCGAAGGATTGGTTAACGATGTAATCCAGTCTATTCTGGGAGATAAAAAGGGGAATCTCTGGGTTGCCACCGAATATGGTATTTCCAAATTTAATCCGGCTACCCATTCTTTTGAAAACTATTTCTTTTCTTCCTATACATTGGGAAATGTGTATAGTGAGAATAGTGCCTGTATGCGCGAAGATGGAAAACTGCTTTTTGGCACAAACTACGGATTAATAGTGATCGATCCTGAAAAGATACAGGATAACGAAACTTTCTCCCCGGTTGTTTTCACGGATTTATATGTCAATGGAACCCAGATGAATCCGCAGATGGAGGACTCTCCGTTAAAGCAATCGTTGGCTTATTCGGACGAAATAACCCTAAAGTTTTTTCAGAACTCATTCTTGATAGATTTCTCTACTTTTGATTATTCGGATAGCGGCCATACCAAATATATGTATTGGCTGGAAAATTACGATCAGGGATGGAGTGCTCCTTCTCCTCTGAATTTTGCTTCGTTTAAGTATCTTAATCCGGGAACTTATATACTTCACGTCAAGTCGAGCAATGGATCAGGTGTTTGGAATGATAGCGAGACTACACTGAAAATTGTAATTGTCCCTCCATTCTGGAAAACGACTTGGGCAATGCTGGGTTATGTGCTGTTATTAATCATAGCCTTGTACTTTGCTTTCCGTATCGTTCGTAACTTTAACGGCTTGCGTAACCGCATCAATGTAGAAAAGCAGTTGACAGAATATAAACTGGTGTTTTTTACCAATATCTCTCATGAATTCCGTACTCCGCTTACCTTGATTCAGGGAGCATTGGAGAAGATTCAACGTGTGACTGATATCCCGCGTGAATTGATATATCCGCTGAAAACAATGGATAAGAGTACGCAGCGTATGTTGAGGCTTATCAATCAGTTGCTGGAATTTAGAAAGATGCAGAATAATAAGCTGGCACTCTCTTTAGAGGAAACGGATGTCATCTCTTTCCTTTATGAAATATTTTTGAGCTTCGGAGATGTAGCGGAACAAAAGAATATGAATTTCCGTTTCCTGCCTTCGGTGCCGTCCTATAAAATGTTTATTGATAAAGGAAATTTGGATAAGGTGACTTATAACCTGCTTTCAAATGCCTTTAAATATACTCCTTCGAACGGAACAATTATTCTCTCGGTGAATGTGGACGAAGGGAAGCAAACTTTGCAGATTCAGGTTTCGGATACGGGAGTGGGGATTCCTAAAGAAAAGCAGAACGAATTGTTCAAGCGATTTATGCAGAGCAATTTCTCCGGTGACAGTATTGGTGTCGGTCTGCATTTGAGCCACGAACTGGTGCAGGTACATAAAGGTACGATTGAGTATAAGGATAATGAAGGCGGTGGTTCTGTATTTACCGTATGCATTCCGACGGATAAGACGGTGTATTCGGAGAAAGACTTCCTTGTCCCGGGCAATGTACTGCTGAAAGAGGCGGACGGACATGCGCATCATTTGTTGCAGCTCTCGGAAGAACTTCCTGACTCGGAAAAACTGGCTGTTCCTCTGAATAAACGGAAAGTCTTGATTATTGAAGATGACAATGATATTCGTGAATTCTTGAAAGAGGAAATCGGAGCCTATTTCGAAGTAGAAGTTGCTGCTGACGGTACATCCGGATTTGAGAAGGCACGTACGTATGATGCCGATTTGATTATCTGTGATGTTCTGATGCCGGGAATGACGGGATTTGAGGTAACTAAGAAGCTGAAATCGGATTTTGATACGAGCCATATTCCTATTATTCTGCTGACTGCTTTGAGTTCGCCGGAGAAACATCTGGAAGGTATAGAAGCCGGAGCGGATGCTTACATAGCCAAACCGTTTAGTGTAAAATTGTTGTTGGCACGTGTGTTCCGCCTGATCGAGCAGCGCGATAAATTGCGTGAGAAGTTCTCCAGTGAACCGGGTATTGTGCGTCCGGCCATGTGTACTACTGACCGAGATAAAGAATTTGCAGATCGGTTGGCTGCCATCCTTGAACAGAACCTCGCCCGGCCTGAATTCTCTATTGATGAGTTTGCGCAGATGATGAAGTTGGGACGAACCGTATTTTATCGGAAACTGCGTGGAGTAACGGGATATTCGCCTAATGAATATTTACGTGTTGTGCGCATGAAGAAAGCAGCCGAGTTGTTACTGTCGGAAGATAATCTGACGGTTGCAGAAGTCTCCTATAAGGTGGGTATCAGCGATCCTTTCTATTTCAGTAAATGCTTCAAAGCTCAATTCGGAGTAGCACCGTCCGTCTATCAGCGTGGTGTGAGTAATGATAATGATTCTCCGCAGGATTCATAAGAATAAGATTAACTAAAACAGCATAGTATGAGACTAATTTCTTTTTGTAAAATATTACTTTTAAGCGGTTGCTTTACAACTGTTTGTACTTCTATGAATGCACAAGACAAAGTTATGAAAAAACAGGATTCGCCTATTGATATAGATTTGTGGCAAAACGGCTTACCCAATACGAATGGGATGGAAGCCCAGGGATATGATGATAAAAAGAATAATTTCAAACCTAGTATCCGAGTATATTTGCCGAAAGCTTCTCAACAGCCGGCGAGAGCTGTTATTATATGTCCGGGAGGTGGATACGGGCATTTGGCAATGGCTCACGAGGGGTATGACTGGGCACCGTTTTTCAATGAACAGGGAATAGCTGCTATTGTCTTAAAGTACCGTATGCCTAATGGTAATCGGGAGGTTCCCATGTCGGATGCATACGAAGCTATTCGTTATGCGAAAGAACATGCTTCTGAATGGAATATTAATCCTGATTGCATTGGTATCATGGGATTTTCGGCAGGTGGTCATTTGGCCTCTACAGTGGCTACGCATGCTTCCGAAGAACTTCGTCCTGCTTTTCAGATTCTTTTTTATCCGGTAATTTCGATGGAACCTAAATACGGGCATGGTGGATCGTGCAGACAGTTTCTAGGTGAAAAAGCAACGGAGGAATTGAAAAAGGAATTTAGTAATGAGTATCAGGTGGATTCGCTTACACCAAGAGCGTTTATAGCTTTATCCGATGATGACAGGGGCGTGGTACCTATGAATTCTATTCGTTACTATTCTGCTTTGAAAGAAAAGGAGATACCGGCTGCCATGTATATTTATCCCAGTGGTGGGCATGGATGGGGAATGAAAGATAGTTTTAAATTCCGCAATGAAATGTTGATGGAGCTGAAGGCTTGGTTAATGACTTTTTAAAGTAAATGATCGAATCTTATGATATAATTCTTCTTATGGACAGGTTGCTCTTGACAAACCCTTTTTTATGTTGTATATTTGTAGGTGTGAATATCAATGAGTAAAAGGTATCATTAAAAAGAATGAAAAAGAAAATAGTACAATATGATGACAATATATTAGGGAACTCTTGCAGTAGTTAAACTGTGAGAGTTTCTGTATGAGCCAGAGGCTGCGAATCTTTATGGGGTTTGCAGCCTTTTTTGTTGCAAAAAAAGACCGCTATATCTTTAAAGTCGGAATTTATCATTTATAATAAACTTGGGTACCGTTTATAATAAACTCCTCAATAATTTATTAAGAACGTTGAAGAGGATTATGAAAGAAGAGTTAATTTTTTTTCTTCTTTGATATATGATAAAATATGTTTTATCATGAGTTTACTATAGAAAGTAAATGAAATGGACGTTACTATCACGAAATTCTATTCTTTTATAAAGAAGATGTGCTTTTTTATTTCGGACATAACGTTTTTATTCTGGTTCTATGTATATATAAAAGTGTATCCGGATATGGAATATTGTATATGGATAAGTAGTATTTGAATCCTTTGCATAGAACTCCATAAGAAAATCAATATCTCCATATCCTTAGGCTTGGGGTGAATGGGAAGATGCGGTACTTTTGCGGAAAAAGTAATAAGCAGTAGAAAATGATAAAGTCAGCAATTTTAATAGTAGCGACATGTTGTAGCTTGCAGCTATTTAGTCAGGAAAAATTTCCCGATGGTAAAATTATACCGGATTGGTTTTACAAAAATGAAAAAACTGATATAAATGGATTAGGAAAGAATTTCTTGATTACCGACTATGGAGTAGTGAATGATAGTACACTGTTACAGACAGAGAAAATTCAGGCTGTTATAGATTTGGCGTCTAATAATGGAGGCGGAGTCATTGTTATACCTGAAGGTACTTATCTTAGTGGTGCGCTGTTCTTTAAGCCGGGAACACACTTGCATCTGGAAAAGAAGGCTGTGTTGAAAGGTAGTGACGATATTAGCAACTTTCCTGTAATAGAAACACGGATGGAGGGACAGAACCTAAAGTACTTTTCAGCTTTGATTAATGTTGATAAGGTAGATGGTTTCACCCTTTCCGGAAAAGGAAAAGTTGATGGAAACGGTGAACGATATTGGAAGTCATTCTGGTTACGGCGTAGTGTTATCCCTAAATGTACTAATATGGATGAACTGCGTCCTCGTCTGCTTCATATATCTCATAGCAATAATGTACAAGTTTCAGATGTGCGACTTGTTAATTCTCCGTTTTGGACAACTCACATTTATAAATGTGATAGCGTAAAACTTTTGGATTTGCATATCTTTTCACCTTCTTTTCCCGTAAAGGCTCCAAGTACGGATGCAATCGATATTGATGCGTGTAAAAATGTACTTGTCAAGGGATGCTATATGTCGGTTAATGATGACGCAATTGCATTAAAAGGTGGCAAAGGACCATGGGCTGATCAAGATCCCGATAATGGTGGCAATTGTGATATTATCATTGAAGACTGTACTTTTGGATTCTGTCACGGAGTGCTGACTTGCGGTAGTGAATCGATATATAATCATAATATAATTCTTCGACGCTGCAATCTGGATCAGGCTAAACGCCTGTTGTGGTTGAAAATGCGTCCGGATACTCCCCAACAATATAAGTACATCCTCGTTGAAGACATAAAAGGAAATGTCCGCAATTGTATCTTTATTGCTCCTTGGACACAGTTTTATGATTTGAAAGATCGCAAGGATATGCCAGTCTCGTATTCCAGCTATATTACAATGCGTAATATTCATCTGGATTGTGATTCCTTTTTTGCTGTAGAGAAATCAAAACAATATAAATTATCCAATTTCTGTTTTGACAATTTGACTATTACGGCTAAAAAAGATGTGAAGATAGATGAAGATATTATTGATGCATTGGTTATGAGAAAGGTTGAGATAAATAAAGTGAATTAAAAAAGAATGGTAGAAAGACTGGAAAATCGTACATAGCCTGTAAAATCGTACAAAATAGGCGTGTGATGGGCTGTACACATATGAATTTACATAAGAAAGTCGAATTCTCCATATTCCTTTTCTTTAACTCTACCATGTAATGCGGTATCTTTGACATGTGCTTATTCAGTAAAATATTGAATCTAAAACTATAAAATACAATGAAATTCTGTAGAATTATTTTTTGTCTGTGGTTATTGGTCTGTTTCTTTCCAATAGGTATTCATGCAGATATACAACTTCCTTCTATATTATCAGATAATATGGTACTTCAGCAAAATGCGAAAGTACGTTTCTGGGGAAAAGCACGTCCCGGAGAAAAGATTTTGGTAAAGACTTCATGGGATCATAAGAAATACAAGGTGACTGCTTTAGCAAACGGTCATTGGGAACTGATGATACAAACACCGGCTGCTACTTCCGGACAATCTGTAATGTTGAAAGGTGATAATAAGATCCGGATCAATAATATATTAATAGGTGAAGTTTGGCTTTGTACGGGACAGTCAAATATGGAATTTCCCGTAGCCCGTAATCCGCAAGTGAAATGGAAAACAGGAATGTTGAATGAAGCGGAAGAAATGAAAGATGCTGATTTCCCGGAAATCCGCCTGTTTCATGTAGAGCATCAACTGGCACCTGATGATGAAAAAGAAGATTGCGTTGGAAAGTGGGTGGTTTGTAATCCGGAGAATCTGAAAGACTTTTCTGCTGTAGGATTTGTCTTTGGACGTAAATTGTATAAAGAATTGAGTACACCGGTTGGATTGATTCAGTCTACTTGGGGAGGAACACATGCTGAATCTTGGACAAGTATGAAAGTGATGGAAAACAATCCGCTGTATGCTGATGTCTTAAAACAATATTCAAAAGAAAGGGTGAGTAGGGAAAAAGATAAGTGTAAGGTTCCGGCTACTTTGTGGAATGGCATGATTGCTCCTATAGTAGGGTACACTGTAAAAGGAAATATCTGGTATCAGGGAGAATCCAACTCTGTTCGTTATGAGAAATATCAGGAAGTATTTACTAACCTGATTAATAGTTGGCGGAAAGAATGGAATCAGCCGGATATGCCTTTCTATTTCGTACAGATTGCACCACATTACAAGCAACCGGCAGGTATTCGTGAAGCACAATTAAAAACATGGTTAAGTGGACTTGAAAATATTGGTATGGCAGTAGTGACGGATGCAGCCGATTCTACAGACATACATCCACGAAATAAGGTTGCACCGGGCGAACGGCTGGCAGCTTGGGCATTAGCAAAGCAATATGGTAAAAAGATTGTTTATTCAGGACCTCTCTACAAATCAATGAAAGTGAATGGGAGAGAAATTACATTAGATTTTGAATTTGCGGAAGGTGGCCTGCAGACACCCGGCAATGAACCGGTAAAAGGATTTTTTATTGCCGGCAATGATGCGCGGTTTTATCCGGCTGATGCTGTGATTGATGGAAGTTCGATAACACTTTCTTCAACTTATGTCTCTGCACCTGTAGCTGTACGCTACGGTTATGGGACTTTCTTTAGAGTGAATCTGTTTAATAAAGCCGGACTTCCGGCAGTCCCTTTCCGTACGGATACTTTTGCTCCCGACACTTATTATCGTCTGTTTGCCGATTCGGAAATTCGTCGTTTCCCGGAAGCGTGGCAACTGGATCATGGAAAACGCCTGTATTTTGGTTATGCGCAAGGAGTAGGTTGTTGTGCGATGTTACAAGTTTGGAAGAAAACAGGAGACCGTAGGTACTTTGATTATGTAGAGGCATGGGCTGATTCTTTGGTAGACGACAAAGGAGAGATTCATTTATATAAGAAAGAAACCTATAATTTGGATTATATCAATTCCGGAAAAGTTCTGTTTGATTTGTACAATGAAACCAAAAAGGAGAAATATAAATTGGCTATCGAGAATTTGATAGATCAGCTAAAAAAGCAACCTCGTACAACAGATGGAGGTTTCTGGCATAAGAAAATATACCCTAATCAGATGTGGTTGGATGGATTGTATATGGCTTCTCCTTTTATGGCTAGATATGGAGCTGAATTTAATCGTCCGGAATGGATTGATGAGGCTGTTAAACAGTTCACTCTCTGCCATCAGCATACATACGATACCAAGACGGGATTTTATTATCATGCATGGAATGAGGACCGGAGTCAGCGCTGGGCTGATCCGGAAACAGGCCATTCTCCTAATTTCTGGGGACGTAGTATTGGTTGGTGGTTTATGGCTTTGGTAGATGCTTTGGAATATATTCCCCAAGAGCATTCAGGTTATGCTGATATGATTAAATGGACGAAAGAATTAGCAGAAACCCTTTCAAAATACCAAGATAAAAATGGATTATGGTATCAGGTAATTGACCAACCTTCACGTACCGGTAATTTCCCGGAAGCATCTGTTACGACACAGTGTATGTATGCCTATATGAAAGCTGTGAACAAAGGATATATTGATAGTCAGTATCGTGCTATTGCAGAAAAGGCCTTTAAAGGTTTGTGCGATAAACTGCTGATCTCAAATCCGGACGGCACATTGACATTAACAAGATGTTGTCAAGTGGGTGGGTTAGGTGGTAAGCCTTACCGTGACGGCAGTTTCGAATATTATATAGGAGAGAAAATGAGAGATAATGATGCGAAAGCGACAGGACCTTTCATTATGGGATGTATTGAGTTGAATTATTGAGTGTATTCCATAATAGATGTACACTTTTTAAGTTTGATTTTATTTATTAATCAAATTAATAGTTTAAATTATAATTTATGTTGATGAAAAACACAGTATTTTTTCAAAAAAAGGCATGTCCAATTGCCGTGAGATGCTTAACAAGCATTTTATATTTCTTTTTGTTTTCACTCTCGTCGTTAGCGGCTTGCGTAGATAAAGAACCTGTAGATGAGGAGGATGCAGATCCTGCCATCAATCCTCACAGTTCATATCTGGAGGAGGAAGAAAGTGGTGGTAATACAAGTTCTGGTCCGGCATTTCCTGTCTTAGCCAATTATGCACCGGCATTTCCGGGTGCAGTAGGATATGGCAGAAACGCTGATGGTGCACGTGGTAGTACCAACCGAGAAATTTATGTAGTAACTAATTTGAATAATAGTGGTGCTGGATCGTTAAGAGATGCTGTTAGTCAAGCAAACAGAATTGTAGTGTTTAACGTGTCAGGTGTGATTGATTTGAATAAAGAAGTACTTGTGTTTAAAGACAATCAAACAGTCTTGTTTCAGACGGCTCCCGGCGATGGCATCGAACTTTATAATGGTAGGACTTCTTCCACCAATGCGAATAACCTGATTGTACGTTATATGCGTATGCGTACTGGTCGCCAGGTTAGTGGCAGTGACAACATAGACGCAGGAGGAGCTGCCTATGGGCATGATCAAATTTATGATCATTGTTCTTTCACATGGGGAACAGATGAATGTTTTTCACTCAATAATGACAAGCAACCGAAAGGTCTCTATAACATAACATTGCAGAATTCAATTTTAGGACAAGGATGCCAGAATCATTCTTGCGGAGGTTTAGTTCAAACTAGTGATAAAGAAGGAGTTACTGTCTTTCGAAATCTATTTATTGACAATAAAACTCGTAATTTTAAGGTGAAAGGATTGAATCAATTTGTTAACAATGTTATTTATAATTGGGGAAATGGAGCGGCTTATAATATGGGGGGGGAATCTTCAGGGCACTCTAACACAGTTATTGAAAATAATTATTTTATCAAAGGACCAGCTTATACATGGGTGAATACGTCATATCCTATAGCAACTACAGATAAGAGTATGTTCGATGATGAAACGAAATATCATTATAATGGAATAAGTAGTGACAATAATAATTACTTGGCAGATACTTATCAACAAGTAAATCCAACTAAACCTTTCATAGGTGGTAATGGTGATGGTGATTTTGATACTTATTGTGTAGGTAATTATTATGATAACGATAAAGACGGCACATTAAATGGATTCGAAATCACTCAGAGTAATTGGCAGACTTATTGCAGTGCCACTCCTGTCTTTTTGAGTAAACCAGATAGCCAACACTCGGAAATCAGCATAAAAACTAGTGCTACAGAAGCTTATCATTGGATAGTTGAAAATGTTGGGCCGGTTTTACCCAATCGTGATTTGGTAGATAAATTCATGATTGATGAACTGACTTCATTAGGTACTAAAGGAACAATTTTTAGAAATCAAAACATAGAGACACAATACCCTCTTGCCAAGACTTGGCAAAATATTAATGTTGGCACTGCTAGAAAAGATACGAACGGCATCTCCCGCATTATTTTTATTTAGCCCCCATTTGTCCTCAAAATCATCGGGTGGCGACGGCATACCCGATGATTTTGAGGACAAATGGGGGCTAAATAAAAATAATGCGGGAGATGCCGTTCGTATTGCAGAGAACGGATATACGATGATTGAAAACTATGCTTTTTCACTCGAATTTCCAGATGAGTATGAAAAGGCTTGGAAAGAAGCGTACGGTGAATAAATAGTGAAATACAATAAATAATAAGTTATATGAAACAGCGATATTTTTTACAATTCATCTTAGGAATTTTATTTTCTTCTTTTTTCATTGTTGCTTGCGATAGTACGGATTTATTCGACACATCTACTTGTATACAAAAAATAGAAAAGAGTACAAAAAGTATATCAGAACAAGATTCTACTTTTGAGAATCTAATATCTGTTATTGCAATAGCTCATAATGGCTATATTTATAATACGCAAGATAGACAGGATTATTGTCATGTATATTTAGATGGGGCAGAGTATCCTGCTTATCCCAATATTACTGTACCCTTAGAAAACGAAAAATATGTTGATATATGGCATAAAATGTCTTATGGAAAACATCATGTAAAGCTAGTTATTATGATAGACGAAGGAGTCCGTTACTCATATCAAAAATGTACAATATTAGTAACATCTGAAATTACTGCTTTAGGGGAAGAATTTTATTACAATACGGTAGATTTGGATGAAGACCATACATCTACCACAACTGCCGGATTTGTAGCAGAATTTGATGTAGATTATCCATATTTGGAAGAGAATAATTATGCGTTATCAATCAATCTGGATTTCAAATAATAAAACTCATAATTTTAAACTAATGAAAACAATGAAAAACAAAGTATCTTTACGGAGAATGCTTTGGCTGTTATGCCTCCCATTACTCTTTACAGCCTGTAAAGACAACATGGACGAGCATTACGAAGTGCCCGATTGGGTAGCAGACAACGCATGGGAAGTATTAAGTTCTAGTGAACACGGAAACTATTCCATCTTCCTACAAGGAGTGGAGATTGCCGGTTTCAAGCAAATGCTTGAAGGTAAAGCAATCCTGACTATTATGGCACCAGACGATAGTGCTTTCCAAGCCTATCTAAGCGAAAAAGGTTATGCTACTATTAACGACATGCCTGTCGATGAGGTAAAAAAAGTAATAGGTTACCACGTACTTTATTATTCTTATAATAAGGAGAAACTGGTTAACTTCCGTCCGACGGGAAACACAGAAACATAAATCCCCATACACCCACTCGCAAAGCATGTTCATTCGACCGGAAACGAACCACACTCAGAC
>ENA-UERW01000463-UERW01000463.1-human-gut-metagenome-genome-assembly--contig:-NODE-463-length-36347-cov-5.777695_pt1 | contig 36347 bp, 33 predicted proteins | sample MGYA00242994_ERZ507995 | MGnify/ENA primary metagenome ERZ507995 (study PRJEB26167, sample SAMN06115492) | human gut metagenome | host: Homo sapiens | place: China:Chongqing | collected 2015-04-26...
AAGGCTTTTAAGCTGATGGAACTCGTCTGTTTATTCCTCTGTTTCAACAAGTCGAAAACCTGTTTTCGACTTAGGGTACCGATAAAGTCGGCACCGAAGCCAGAATCAGGATTCGTGCATTTGCAGCCGGTTCAGCTCCTCTGCGGTCAGCTCTCTGCATGCCCCCTCAGGCAAATCCACAGGCAGATAGAGATTTCCCATCGCCAGACGGTGCAGGGAAACCACCTTTGCGCCGAAGCAGCCGAACATCCGCTTAATCTGGTGATAGCGACCCTCCTGCAGGGTTACCTCGGCGGTTTTTTCGCCAAGAATGACAAGCTTTGCCGCCTTGCAGACACCATCATTGAGTGCCACGCCTGCCGCAAAGCCCTCCTGCATTTCCTTTGTAACGGGAATATCCAGCTCCACACGGTAAACCTTTTGGACATGCTTTCGGGGAGAAAGGATATTGTGCGCAAGAACGCCGTCATCCGTCAGAATCATCAGCCCCGTGGTGTCCTTATCCAATCTGCCGGCAGGGAAAAGCTCTCTGCCCTTATATGCCTGTGGCACAAGCGCGAGAACGGTCGGCTGTGTTTTATCCTCGGTTGCGGAAACATAGCCCTGCGGCTTATGCAGCATGAGGTAAACCTGCTTTTTGAAAATGAGCGGCTTGCCGTCAATGGTAATCACGCTTGCTTCGGGGTCTGCCTTCCGAGAGGAGGAGGTCACAGTCTCCCCATCTACAGCAACCCGCTTATGCTTCACCAGATATTTCACATCACTGCGGGAATAAAGCCCCTGTGATGCTATGATTTTATCAATTCTTTCCATGCCGTTTCTCCTTTATTCCGCTTTTATTCCGCTAAAAACGCCTGCAGGGCAGGAAACGCCTTTTCCGCCTGTGTATAGCCATGCCGATAGAAATTACTCAGCTTCTGATAATCCTTCTCCAAACGCTTGACCTCGGGCTGCTCAGGGCGGATGACAAAGACCCTGCCTGCCGCTTCCATCTCGTGAATGAAATCAAGCGTCGCATTATATCGTTCGGGGCGATTGCGCATTGCCGCCGCAAAGGCAGGATATTTCTTTTCATTGCGCTTCGCCAGAAATTTTGTTCCCTTGGAAAGCTGCATCCGAAATTCCCTTCTTCTGGTTTCCACGATGACCACCTTATCACAGCCCCTTGCGAAGGCACGGCGGACAGAAATGGAATCCGCCACACCGCCGTCCGCATAGGGAATCCCATTGATGACAACGGCAGGCGTTGCACCGGGCAGGGCGGAGGATGCCATGCCGATATTCATCAGATAGCGGCGGTCTGTGCCGTAATCCGTCAGATATTCCGCCTGTCCCGTCAGGCAGTTTGTGGCGGTATATTCCCGTTCTATGGGGTTTCTGAAATACGCATCGAAATCAAAGAGATTATATTCTGTGGGCACCCTCCAGTAGATATTTTCCATATCGAACAGATGCCCTGTCCGAATGATATTTTTCAAGCCAAAATAGGCATATCGCTTATCCTTTGTGATCGTGGTATCACGGGAGCGCCCATGCTGTCCCGAAATAAAATTCATGGCATTGCCTGCGCCGGCGGAGGTGCCGATGACATACCGAAACGCCTTTCCCAAATCCTGTTCCATAAAATAATCCAAAACACCGGAGGTAAATACGCCGCGGTTTGCGCCTCCCTCCAGAACCAAGCCGATTTTCATAAGACCCTCTGCTCCTTTTTTCTATGTGAAATCAAATTTTTGTTTACGAAAAAGCCGTCGGGAAAAGCTCCCAACGGCTTCATTATACCATTTTCTATCGGTATTTTATACCGGTTTTGCATTGTTTTGTGCAGCTCTTTCCCTTGCCAGCTCCTCCGCATGCAGCTTTGCGTTTTTCGCAATCTGCTTTGCTGTTTTTCTGGCATTGGATTTTCTCTTTCTTTCATTCATCCACATATACAGAACGGGGATGAAAATCAGCGTAACCACTGTGGACAGCGTCAAACCGAAGATAACCGCAATGGCAAGCGCCTGCATCATTTCGGAGCCTTCGCTCGTTGCCAGCGCCATAGGCACCATACCCAGAACGGTTGTCAGCGTTGTCATGAGGATGGGGCGCAGACGGCGCGGTCCTGCACTGGTCAGCGCGTCATAGCAGTTCATGCCGCGATCCATCAGCTGATTCGTATAGTCTACCAGAACGATACCGTTATTTACTACCATACCAATCAGCATGACAAAGCCCATCATGGCAGGCATGGTGATGGTATTGCCTGTAATCAAGAGACCGATAATCGCACCCGTAATCGCCAGAGGCATGGAGAACATCACGATGAAGGGATAGCGCAGGGATTCAAACTGGGATGCCATAATCATGTATACCAGCAGAACCGCTACCACCATTGCAATTTCCAGACTGCGGAAGGTATCATTCATTTTTTCCATCATGCCGCTGAATTCGTAGGTGCAGCCATCGGGCAGCTCGATATCCGCCATAGCCTTTTCTACCAGCTTCTGTGCCTCACTGGTGCTCATGTTATCGGCATTTGCGCTGATGGTAATATAGTTCTTCTGATTTTCACGCATGATGGTGGTTGCGCTTTCGTCCATCGTTACGGTAGCGACATCGCTCAGAGGAACCTGTGTACCATAAGCAGAGGTTACGGTCAGATTATTCAAATCCGTCAGATAATTTACGCTGTTCGTATCATAGCGGATAACAACGTCGATTTCTGTGCCGTCCAGCTTATACTGGGTTGCAGTGGAGCCGGAGATGGCTGTACTCAGCGCGCCGGCAACAGATGCGGTCGTAATGCCGTACTGGGATGCCTTTGCGCGGTCAATCGTTACCTTTGCTTCGGGAACGGTATCCCCTGTAGAGCCCTCCACGTCGGAAAGACCCTCCACCCCGGAAAGCTTATCAACCAGCTCATCCTCCACATCAACCAGTGTTGCGGCATCGTAGCCATATACATTCATCGTCACATCGGCAGATGCCAGAGAGCCCATTGCAGAATCGGAGGAGGATACGGTAATATCCGCACCGGGGATATCCGCCAGCAGCTTTTCGATATCGTCACAGACCTCCTCTGTAGAACGCTTTCTGTCCTTCGCATCCACAAGGTTCATGGTGATGGAGGCAGAGTTTGTGCCGGAGCTGAGCATACCGGAGCCGACATTGGCATAAACCACATCCGCTTCAGGGATATCCTGCAAGCGATACAGCACCTCAAGGGTGGTTTCCTCTGTGGTATCCAGATCCGTACCGTTCGGCAGGTCTACGGAAATGGTGGCAACGCCTTCATCCATGCTCGCCATGAAGTCCATCCCTGCAAGGGGAATACTGCAAAGGCTGAGAATGAATACCAGAAGCACCGTCAGAACCGTTTTCTTTCTATGGCGCAATGCCCATTTCAGCAGCTTTTCATATTTTCTGGAAAGGGTATCAATCGCGCCCTCCCAATGATCCAGGAAGGAAAGGAACTTGAGATTCTTCCAAACGAAGGTTTTTGTTTCTCTCTTTAACAGGAGCGCACATGCCATAGGCACGAAGGTCAGCGCAACCACAACGGATGCAATCAGCGCATACATAATGGTAAAGGAAAGGTTTTTCATCATGGCACCGGTTGTACCGCCGATGAGTGCCATAGGCAGGAATACAGCTACGGTTGTCAGCGTTGAGGCGATAATTGCCATGGAAACCTCTTTCGCACCGATTTCCGCCGATTCTGCGGCAGTGTAGCCTCTTTCGTAATACTGATAGATGCTATCCAGAACAACGACGGAGTTATCTACCAGCATACCGATACCAATCGCGACACCACCCATGGAAATCATGTTCATATTGATATCCGTCACATACATCAGGGCAAAGGTTGCCATGATGGACGTAGGGATGGAAACGGCAATGATACCTGCCGTTACTGCGTTTTTCAGGAACAGCAGCAGAACGAAGAACGCAATGACTGCCGCCAAGAGTGCTGTCTCTGTGATATTGGACAGGGACATTTCAATATAATCGGAGGTATCGGACAGCATATCAATTTCCAGTTCGGGATAATCCCGCTGTAATTTTGCAATTTCGTCCTTCAGGGACTGGCTGACCTTAACCAGATTTGCCGTGGACTGCTTATCCACAGAAAGCAGAATCCCCTTTTCACCGTTGATATAGGTGAAGGAATCTCTATCCGCTTCGACCTGCTCAACCTTTGCAACGTCACTCAGATGAATAACTGCGCCGGTAGAGGTGGGAATCGGCAAATTATTGATTTCCTGCACGGAAGTAAATTCACCGATGGTACGCACGGCAACGGTTGTGTTGCCCTGTGTCAGGTCACCGGAAGGCAGGTTCATGTTTTCTGCCGCCAGCAGACCGGAAAGCGTAGAGGTTGTCAGTCCGTAGCCCGCCAGCTTGACAGGGTCAACGGTAATGCGCACCTCATTGGTGATACCGCCGGAAAGGCTGACAGAGGCAACGCCCTCGATACGCTCCAAACGATTGGCTACGTTATCCTCCAGAAGGTCATTCAAGGACTTCAAATCCATATTTTCCGCCTTTACGCCGATGGTGATTGGCATGGCATTGATATCCATTTTAATCACCATAGGGTCGCCTGCGGCATCGGGCAGGGTGGACTTCATCTGGTCGATTTTATCTCGCATATCCACCGCAGCCATGTCGATATCCGTACCGTCCACAAACTGCAGCAGCACCATGGACGAGTTGGTTGAGGAATAGGAGGTAACCGTATCCACATTTGCGATGGAGCCAAGGCTTTCCTCCATTGGCTTGGAAATAAGCTCCTCGATTTCCTCAGGGGATGCGCCCACATAGGTTGTCATAACAACGGCAATAGGCAAATCCATATCGGGCATCAATGCCTGATCCAGATTAAAATAAGAAACGATACCCGCGATAAATACCATCAGCGTTACCATAATAGTCGTTACGGGCTTTCTGATACAAAGCTTGGAGAACATTTATTTTATTCCCCCTTTTCTGTTGTTTTTGTTTTTTCTTTTGTTTTAGCAGCGGTATTGGCAATCGTAACCTCCTCGCCATCAGAAAGATAGGTCTGCCCTTTGGTTACAACATTATCGCCCTTTTTCAGCCCGCTTTTGATTTCGATGGTATCCTCTGCTTCGATACCCAGCTCAACTGCTGTCTTTTTCGCCTTGCCGTTATTGATAACATAAACATAGGTTTCGTTATCCTTTTCAATGACTGCATTTCTGGGCAGAAGGATGGTATCATCGGAGGCTGCCATGGTAAAGGAAACCTCTGCCATCATGCCGGATTTGATTTTGCCGTCCTTATTATCCAGCTCCACCTTTACGGTATACATGCCTGTCTGCTCTGCGGCAGGGGCAATCGTTGCAACCGTGCCTGTCAGCGGTGTTTCGGATGCTGCTGTCATAAGGACGGATACTTTATCGCCAACCTGAATGGTATTGAGCACCTGTTCGGAAACGCTGACCTCAACCTTGATGGTAGACAAATCCATAACCGTATATGCAGGGGCTGCCTGAGAGGCAAAGCTGCCCTTCTCTACCCCTCTGGTCGCAATGACACCCGTCATGGGAGAGGTAACGGTGCAGTCGCTGATATTCTTTTTCAGGTTATCCATCTGCACCTGAATGGAGGCAAGCTGTGCATCCGCGGATTCATACGCATATTTAATCTGATCAAATTCATTTTTGGAGATAATCTCCTCATCATACAGGAGTTTATTGCTGTCGTATGTACTTTTTGCATTATCGCGTCCCAGCTTTGCGGCATTGTAGCTTGCCTGCAAAGAGCGCATGTTATTTTGCAAATCGGTGCTGTCTACGGTAAAGAGAACCGCACCCTGACCAACCTTATCGCCAACATCATAATTGAAGCTCAGCACCTTGCCGGGAACGGTAGGCACAACGGAAACCTCCTTCGCAGGGGCTGCCTTACCGGTATAGGAAAATTCACTTGCAATATCCCCCTTGCCGACCGTTGTTACCTCAACGGAGCGCAGGGTCTTTTCCTCTTCTACCTCTTTCTTGCCGCAGGCTGTGCCAAGTGCCATGCACAGCGCGAGTGCAATCAAAATCCGCTTTTTCATTCTTTCCATCCTCCTGTATTGAATAATTCCAATAATTCCTGTACTTTTGTATAGATTTGAAGACGACTCTGCCCATCCATACGGTCAAACACAACCGCCGCCGTCTCTGCCAAAAGGTCTATCATTTCCAAGACAGCCGCTTCGCCCTTCTCCGTCAAAGAAATATAAATCTTTCTGCCGTCATCGCCGTCCCTTGCCGCTTTTTTCTGCACAAAGCCGCCCGCCTGCAGCTTGGAAAGCATTAAGGATAAACTTCCCTTGCTGATGTGCAGATGCGACGATAAAGCTGATACCGTATCCAATTCGGGATTGGTATATAAAAACCCAATCACATCAAGCTGATGCCGCGTGAGTCCCAATTCCTCCATTCTCTTGGCAGCCTTATCCTCTGTGGCATACGCTTTATTCCAGCTAGACATTTCCGTAGCCAAACGCATCATGTTGGTCACGATGTCCTTCCCTGTAACATCCTTCATTTTTTTTGCTCCTCCCCAAAATACCCTTCTCTTACGCAATATGAATTGATTTTAATATAAAACTAATTATAAGTCAATTACTTTTAAAGTAAAACTAATTTTTCTCTGGTAAATCGGGAAATAGTATGCTAATATGGGTTACAATTATAAATGGAACTAGAAGAAAGTACCAAGAGGGGGCAAGCCAAAAGGGGAATCTTTCTCATTTTTTCGGCAAAATCCCTACGAAACCCTTACCAAACCTTATTTTACTATAACCTACACTTATCGGAGGCTTGATTTTTATGAAATTTCGTGTGCTCAGCGACAGCTCCTGCGACATCACAAAGGAGCAGGAGGAACGATACCACATCGGCATCATTCCATATTATGTTTCCATGGATGGCGTGCATTATAAAAAAGACCGTGTAGAAATCACCGCGGAGGAATTTTACAGGGAAATGGCAGAAAATCCCGGCGTTTATCCAAAAACCTCGACCCCTACGCAGATTGACCTTTATGATTTCTTTCTGCCCTATGCGAAGGCAGGCGAGCAGGTGCTTTATTTCAATCTGACCGCCAAATTCAGCAGCTCCTACCAGAGCATTACGCTGATTGCGGAGGAGCTGATGGAGGAATACCCTGCCTGCAAAATCATCGTAGTTGACAGCTATTCCGCGACGGTGCAGGAGGGGCTTCTGGTGACAGAGGCGGCAAGAATGGCAGAGGACGGGCTGACGCTGGAGGAAGCGGCAAAGCGCATCGAAACGCTGAAAATGACCTCCCGTATTTTCTTTACCACCGCAGACCTTTCCTATCTGCAAAAGGGCGGACGCGTGGGCAAGGCGATGATTCAGGTGGCAAGCATGCTGAAAATCAAGCCCATGATTCAGCTGTACGAAGGGGAACTGCAGGCGGCAGGCATTGTGCGCAGCAGAAAAAAATCCTTGCAGCGCTTTATTGACGATACCAAGCGATTTTTCAAGGATAAGAATATCAACGATTACCGCATCTGCACAGGCTATGGCTATGATAAAGAGGAATTTGATGCCCTTTATGCGGAGGTGGTCGAGGAAATGCGGCAGCTTGGCTTTCAGGGCGAGGTGGAGCAGTATCACATCGGCTGCACGATTGGCGTGCATACAGGGCCTACCCCCATCGGCATTGCGGTCATCAGAAAATATGACGCATAAAAGATACGCCGAAAACAGGATTTTGACTTGTTGAACGTCTGAAGGATATGCTATACTTTTTATCAGACAATGAAACAGACAAGAAAGGGATGGACATAACATGAAAAAAAGAGGCTTTGTACTGCTTGCAATTCTGACACTGCTGCTGACCGGCTGCGGCAATGATGATACAACGGTTTTTGATAAGGTGAATACCATTGATGGCGTAACGCTGACCCTGAAGGAGGATACGCTGAAGGCATCCAAGGCTACCTTTGTTCTGAAAAATGATTCCGACAGAGATGTAGAATTTGATCCTGCGGAATATCATCTGGAAACGAAGAAGGATGATGTTTGGAAGGAAAACATCGGCACAAGGGTGTCCGAATGGAAACGGGATGAAACGGAAACCCTGCCCGCAGGCGAATCTCTGGAAACAACAGTGGAATGGAAGGGGCTTTGCGGCACAATCGGCAAGGGCGAGCATCGGATTATTCTGATTGTGGATGAGCAGCCGATTGCATGTGAATTTGAAAAGGATTAAAAATTAAGCTGAAAAAAAGCCCCTATCCATTCGGATAGGGGCTTTCGTTATGTAGCTGATTTCGACTTAAGCGTTAGCGCGGTTAGCCTTCAATCGCAATCTGGCTTCTCTGTTCGATTGCTTCGGGAGCCTTCTTGGACAGGCTGACTACCAGAACACCGTCCTCATATTTTGCCTTGACATCATCGGGTTTCAAAGCATCGCCTACATAGAAGGTACGGCTGACTGTGCCGGAATACCGTTCCTGACGCAGGTATTTGCCCTTGCCTGCCTGTTTATCGGCATGCTTTTCTGCGGAAACGGTCAGATAGCCATTTTCCAGATGTACCTGAATTTCGTCTTTCTTGAAGCCGGGCAGGTCAATGTCTGCCTCAATCGCATCTTCTGTTTCTCTTACATCGGTACGCAGCAGATGTTTTGCGTGCTTGCCATACAGGAAATTGCCTTTCCCGAAGTACTCTCTCATCAGTGGAGTATCTGCCCAATCTTCATCAAATAAGTTGTCGCCCAAATAATTATGCATCATCATAAGTCATATCTCCTTTCAAAAGATACTTAAAAATTGATTTGCACAATCGGTTCAAATCCGATGTGTTGATTGAGAACAAGAGAAGATATCTTCTTGATTTTTCTCTCTCTTTTGTTCGAATACAATATATCACCGGATATTAGCACTGTCAATAGGTGAGTGCTAATATTAACAAAAACTTAACATAATTATTTTGATAAAGAAATGGTGAGAATTCTCCATTGAAAAAGCTTTGTATTTCCTACAATTTTATTCCATATTCCTCTCATATTGATTTACATAATATTATATTTTGCCCTATGAATTTTTCGGAAAATTTTCAAAAAAACGAAAAACAGCGGAACTATTTTCATTTTCCCTCGTCCAATAAAAACCAATATTCGATATTTGAAAGGAGTGTATGTATTATGAAGAAATGGGCAAGAGGATTGGTCGTATGTGCGGCGGCGGCTGTATTATCCATCGGGGCGGCGTGCATGGCGTATGCGGCTGAAGGCGAAATCAACGTAAACGGTACAGGTGTGGTGCAGGCAGACCCCGATACAGCGGATATCTCCCTTGAAATCAGCACGGACGGCAAAGCAGCACAGGCGGCACAGAAGGAAAACAACCGCATTACCGCGGCAGTGACAAAAGCCATGACCGACCTGAATGTAAAAAAGGACGATATCGTAACGGCGTATACCTCCGTATACCCCACCTATCGTTACAATGACGAAACAGGCAAGCGCACCATCACAGGCTACCACGCAGAAACCCATTTACAGGTGAAAACAAAGGACATCAACAACACAGGCAAATATATTGATGCGGCATTGCAGGCAGGCGCAACCGGCACAAACGGCGTTTCCTTCTCCATCGCAGACCAGAGCAAATATTACGGGCAGGCATTGCAGGCAGCTGTGAAAAATGCAGAAAAATCCGCAGCCGCAATCGCACAGGCATACGGCAAGCCTTTGGGTGCCGTGAAAAATGTCAGCGAGATTTCCAGAAATTACTATTATATGAATACCGATTCCAATGCAAAGAGCAGCATGATGGCAACAGAGGATGCTGTGGCAGACGGCGATCTCGGCACAACCATCAGCTACGGCAAAATTGAAATTACCGCAAATATCTCCGTTACTTATGGGTTTTAATGGATTTCGGACCGATTGGAATTGAATTTTGGACGACAGAAAGCCCTCTCGGTTCTCACCGAGAGGGCTTTTTTATGCGCCGATGCTGATTTCCGCTCCATCGGCACCCTTCCCCTTTTCCGTCCACAAAGCTGCCCATAAAAACAAACGGCTGCCAAAATTATACCCGAACAGGAACCTCTTTGTTCCGAAAGGAAACCTCTTCTATTTCTTACTTTCCACGATTCTACAGGCTTCTTTTCTATAAAGCTCCATTTTCTCTTGCATTTTTGGCGAAGCACTTTGTATAATGCTAGTATACATCGTACACCGATGTACGATACAAGTCCTTTTCTGCATTTTTGGGGGTACCTTTTATGAAAAAAGAGAAAAATTTATTTTCGATTGGCGAAATTGCAAAAGCACTCGGTGTGACACGCCGCATCATTCTCAACTATGAGCAGCGCGGACTGATTCAGCCGGATATCAAGGAAGGCACTACCGGCAACCGCTACTATACCATCGACAGCTTCACGAAGCTGCGCAGCATCCGCATCTTTCAGAATCTGGGGCTTTCTCTGGATGAAATCCGCGCATATTTCAACGATTCCTCCGATATTCTGCCGCTGATTCGCCGTCTGGAAAAGCTGCGCGATGAGCTGAATCTGAACATCGAGAAGCTATATGAACGGGTACAGACAGGCGAAGCACAGATTAAGACCATCCGGCTGGAGCGACAGCGCATCTACCGCCGCAGCTATCACAGCGAAACGATTGCAGAGCGAACGGTGGCACTGCGGAATACCGCCTTAGAAGCCATGCATGCCTACGGAACAGATACCACGCGGCGGATGTACTTCACAGAATACCCCATCGCCGCAAAAGCAGAGGTTTCCTTCTGCGTGGCGATTCCGCCCGAAAGCGAGGGGGAATTTGTCGAATGGACAGAGTCCATGCCTGCGCTCTGTATTTATCACCACGGGGCGTATGAGGAGATGTACGACGTGGCGCAAAAGCTTTTGGAATATGCCAAAGAAAACGGCTTAGAGCCGCGCGGTATGGTGCGGAACACCTATCTGGAGGGGCCGCCGCAGCATAAGGATCCGCACAAGTTTATCACACAGGTGGCACTGCCATTAGGCTAAGTCGAAATCAGGATTTCGACTTGTTTGAACAGAAGAATAAACTGATGCGTTCCGGCGGTAAACCTTGAAACGCACAGTTTTCCTCGAGTGGGCAAAGCCCCCTCTGCGGATTCCATTTGGGCAACCTTCGGTTTCCCAAACCCTTCCGCGGTATAAAAATGATTTTACAGTCTGTATTTCTTTAATTTTTTCAGGATTTCCACATCCGCAGGGCAGAAGGGGTAATCATCAATCTCCTTTGTGGTAATCCAGCGGATATCGTGATGCTCCAGCTTCTGCGGCTCGCCCTCTGCGATTTTCGCATGAAAAAGCGTCAAATGGACGGTCAAATCGGGATATTTATGCACAACCTCCATGAAAACCGCGCCGACTGCGACCGTAATGCCAAGCTCCTCCCGACATTCGCGGATAAGTGCCGCTTCCTTTGTCTCTCCCTGCTCCACCTTGCCGCCGACAAATTCCCACAAAAGCCCTCTTGCTTTATTTGCAGGACGCTGACAGGCAAGAAATTTGTTTCCGTTCCAAATGAGTGCCGCTACCACTTCTGTCATGCCGTTCTCTCCTTCCGTTTTTCCTTTCATTATAAAAGCCGCAAGGGGGAATTGCAAGGCTCGCCTTTCGTTCTGTTTTCCGCCTCTTTCTCATAGAATAGCAAGAGGAAAGGAGGCAGCTATCGTGCAAAAAAAGAACAAAGGAGCCTTAAATCTGGCAGGTCTGGTGCTTTTTCTGCTGGCACTGCCCTTCTTCTTCGGCATGGGGGGCGGCGCATTTGCCATGGCGGAGGTTCTGCCGGGACAAGCTACGGCTTCCTTCCTCCCTTATACAGAGAAGGCAGAAGCAGACTCTGCAAGGGTTTTCGGCTCAAAGGATGTAGAATTTTCCCGAACACCTGCTGTCACCAAGGGCGGACGCACGCTTTCTGTTTCCGCAGAGGAGATGGCAAGACTCAGGGATTTTTCCTACCTCAGAAGCAGCTATTACATCATTGACAGCCGTACCGCCCTGCTTCCCTCGGACATTGACGCAGAAGAAGCATTGGCGCTTGATTTTAGCATAAAAAAGACCACGAAGGAGCCAAAAATATTGATTTTCCACACCCATGCCCATGAAGGCTTTGCCGACAGCGACATGAGTAAGGGGCTTTCCGAGGGCATCTGGGGCGCAGGAGAGGAGCTGAAGCGGATTCTGGAGGAGGAATATGGCATCGGGGTACTGCATGATGACGGGCAATATGACGTGGTCAACGGCAAGGGGCAAATCACAGGGGCATACGAGCGGATGGAGCCGCCGATTCGCAAAATTCTGGCGGAGCATCCCTCCATTGAGGTCTGCATCGACCTGCATCGGGACGGCGTGGGGGACAGCACACGGCTTGTGACGAACATAAACGGCAGACCCTGCGCGCAGGTGATGTTTTTCAATGGGCTTTGCCGCCTGAATAAAAACGGCACAACGCAGGCAATCAGCGGCTTGGAAAATCCGTATTTAAAGGAAAATCTTGCCTTCAGCCTACAGATGAAAACAACGGCGGATGCGCTTTACCCCGGCTTCAGCCGCAAAATTTATCTCAACGCGTATCGGTTCAGCCTACACATGCTGCCGCGCTCCACGCTGATTGAGGTCGGCGCGCAGACAAATACGAAGGCGGAAATATGGAATTCTATGGAACCGTTGGCGAAAACGCTTGCAAGCGTGCTGACGGAGCAATAGGCGAAAGCGGATTTCAGCTTGAAAAACAGTTTTTGCTAAAATAAAACGAACCGATTCTGCCATATTAAAATTATGACAAAAAGATTTCTGATATTCGGCTGCTTAGGCTGGTGCATCGAAATCCTCTGGACGGGATTCCATTCCCTGCTTCTGGGGGATGGCGCGCTGACAGCAAAAACATATTTATGGATGTTTCCCATTTACGGTGCGGCGGCGTTTGCTTCGCCCCTGTTTCTGGCGGTACGGAAAAGCTGTCCGCTTTGGCAGAGGCTTGGGCTATACAGCGTGACCATCTTTCTGGTGGAATTTACCGCAGGAGGGCTGATTCGTCTGGCAACAGGCGTTTGCCCTTGGGATTATGGGAACAATCCCCTTTCCGTTCTGGGGTTAATCCGTCTGGATTACGCGCCGCTTTGGGCAGCCTTGGGGTGTTTTTTCGAGGAGGTCAGCTTGCTTCTGGCAAAGAAAGGAGAATTGGCGTAGGGCATTGCAGTTCCGATTGATTTCTGCTAGAATAATGCAGGTTACAGAGCAAAAAACAAGGAGAAATTGATATGGATACATTGAAGCAAAGCATCATCCTCTTCGATCTGGACGGCACATTGACCGATTCTGAGGAAGGCATCATCCGTTCCACGCAGTATATGCAGGAAAAAATGGGACAGCGCATCTGGTCTGCTGAGGAGCTGCATTTTATCGTAGGGCCGCCGCTGATACAGTCCTTTACGAAGGAATTCGGCATGGCGCAGGAAATGGCGGAAAAAGCCGTTGCCATCTTCCGCGAACGCTATGCGACGATTGGGCTGTTTGAAAACAGCGTGTTCCCCGGCGTGGTAGAGCTGTTGCAGGCACTGCGAAAAAAAGGAAAACGTCTTGCTGTTGCGACCTCGAAAAAAGAGGACTTGGCAGTGCGGATTCTGGAGCATTTTGAAATTGCGGACTATTTCGAGGTCATCGGCGGCGACAGGAGAGAGGTCGGCAGGGACAATAAGGCGAAGGTCATTGATTATGTGCTGGAGACCATGCAGGCGAAGAAAGACGATGTCATCATGATTGGCGACAGAAAATTCGATATCGAGGGCGCACATGCCATCGGGATTCCCTGCATTGCTGTGGAGTACGGCTATGGGGACAGGGATGAGTTTAAGGCGCATGGCGCGGATTATATTGCAAAAACCACGGAGGATGTGGAAAAACTGTTTTAAGAGAATTTACAAAAAAGGAGTCTTTCGACTCCTTTTCTTTATCTCTTTTTATACACATCGAAGGAAAACCTTACTCCCTTCTCCTCCTGCATTTCGCCCTTTTCCTCCAGCTCCCAATCGGGGTTTTCATCCAGATTCGGGAAGGCAGTATCCGCGGGATAGGTCTGATAAATCTTCGTGACATAGGCACGTTCGCACTGCGGCAAAAGCTGTGCATAAACCGTGCCGCCGCCGGCAACAAAAACCTGCTTCCCGGCGTAATTTTCCAGAACGGCAGGCAGCTCTGCCAAATCATGGCACAGCACAACGCCCTCCGCCTGATAGTCCTTATTTTTCGTCAGCACGATATTCACCCGATTCGGCAGGGGCTTTTTATTCGGAAAGGATTCCAGCGTTTTCCGCCCCATCACAAGCACATTTCCCGTCGTTTTCTCACGAAAATATTTCATATCTGCGGAAATGCGCTGCAAAAGGTCTCCGTCCTTGCCAATACCCCAGTCTGCATCAACGGCAACAATTATATCCATGTTTTTCCTCCTTATCGGCAATCAAATCGCAACAGGCACACGCCCCATGGATTTGCCGTACTCGTAATCCTCCACAATGAAATCGTCCACGGTGAAATCATAGAAATTCTTTACCTCCGGATTTAGGCGAACCTTGGGTGCAGGCAATGGCTCACGGTCAAGCATAGTCTTTACCATATCAATATGTCTGTCATAAATGTGCATATCGCTGATGACATGCACCAGCTCGCCTGCCTCCAGACCGCTCACCTGCGCGAACATCATCAGCAGTGCGGAATACTGTACCACGTTCCAGTTATTTGCGGTCAGCGTATCCTGCGAGCGCTGATTGAGAATCCCATTCAGACGATTGCCCGTTACATTAAAGGTCATGCTATAGGCGCAGGGCTCCAGACCCATTTCCGTCAAATCGGCAAAATTATAGATATTCGTCATGATACGTCTGGAGGCAGGTGTATTTTTCAGCTGCCACAGCACGTTATCCACCTGATCCATTTCACCATGAGGGAATTTATACTTCACGCCAAGCTGATAGCCATACGCCTTGCCGATGGAGCCGCTTTCATCCGCCCAGGAATCCCAGATATGGCTGTTCAAATCGTTTACATTATTGGATTTTTTCTGCCAGATCCAGAGAATTTCATCAATCGCCGCCTTCCAGTTGGTATAACGCAGCGTCATCAGCGGAAATTCCTCCTGCAAATTATAGCGATTCACCACGCCAAAGGTCTTAATCGTGTGGGCAGGGGTGCCGTCCTCCCAGACAGCGCGCACCTTTTCATTTTCCGTTGAAAAGCCATGCTCCAGAATCTGTCTGCAGTTTGCCTTAAAAATTTCATCTACCTTAGCCAAAAGCAATTCCTCCTTTTTTCCTTTTCATCTCTGTCGTTTACAAAAAACCGACTAAATTCCCCTTTTATTATACTGAAAAAAAATGAACTTTACCAGTCCCAAGATATCCGTTTCTTGCGCCGAAGGACATCTTATGGTAATATTTTTAGGAACACAAAAGCATCCCTTCTTCCGGTTTGGGCAAAGAAGGCCCTTCGGTTCCTTTCAAAAACGACATTTTCCGGTTTGATGCTTTCCGGAATCCATTTATGGGAGGTTGTAAAAATGAAAAAAATGACTGCGCTTCTGCTTGCCTCTGTGATGACAGTTTCTCTGGCGGCATGCGGCGGCAATGACGATGACGATGCGGCTTCTTCCGGCCCCGGCACGCAGATTACGGCGGCAGAGACGGATGAAACCGAAGCCACGCACACCATCAAAATCGGCGTATTTGAGCCAACCACGGGCGAAAACAGCAACGGCGGCAAGCAGGAGGTTCTGGGCATCCGCTATGCCAATGCAATCGTGCCAACCGTGGAGCTGAACGGTACGGTATACAACATTGAGCTGGTGGAGGCAGACAACCAATCCGACAAGGTAGCGGCTGTTGCGGCGGCGGAAAGCCTGATTGCGGAAGGCGTTGCAGGGGTAATCGGCTCCTACGGCTCGGGTGTTTCCAATGCCGCAGGACAGACCTTTGCGGACGCAAACGTGCCTGCCATCGGCGCATCCTGCACGAATCCGCAGGTAACCGCAGGCAATAAATATTATTTCCGCACAACATTCATGGACCCCTTTCAGGGCAGAGTAATCGCATCCTATGCGGCAGAGCAGGGATATCGGACTGCGGCTGTTATCAGCCAGAACGGGGATGATTATTCCACAGGGATTGCGGCTTATTTCCGACAGGCATTTACAGATGAAAAAATCGGCGGCAAGGTGGTTGCAGACGAGGCCTACCATGCAGGCGAAACCGAGTTTGACGAAATTTTGCAGAAAATTCAGAAAACCAATCCCGACTGCATCTTCCTGCCCTGCTCCACGGCTATGGCAGAGGTTCTGCTGCCCCAGATTCGCGAAAGCGGCATTACTGCACCCGTTCTTGCGGCAGATACCTGGGAAAACCTTTCCATGGTAAAGGCAATCGGCGAGGCGGCGGAGGGCGTTGTATTCTCCTCCCCCTTCGAGGTAAGCGCGACCACGCAGGCGAAAACCTTCGTCCGCGGCTTTCAGTCCTACCTGCGGCAGAACGCAAAGCGCATTGCGCTGAACGGCGGCACGGATGAGGTTGCGGCGGTTTCCGCGCTGGGCTACGATGCCTATATGACGATGGTGACAGCACTGGAAAGTCTGGACGGGACGAAGGATGTGCTGACAAGCGTGGATCTGCGGAACGCACTGTATGAGGTGGATTATGAGGGCGTGACGGGGGATATCAGCTTCGACGATAACGGCGATGCCATCCGCGATACGGCTTATCTGAAACAGATTCAGAATGGAAAATTCGTGTTCCTGAAAAAACAGGTGGATGAAACAGAGTAACGGAAAAGGAGTTCGCAGAAATTGCGAACTCCCTTTTCTTTTTTATACCTTTTCAAGCATTTCCTTCAGCGTTTTCTTTTCCTGAATTGCGGTTGTTACCTCTGCCATGCGGGAGGTATCTCCCAAGAGGATTGCGCCGCAAAGAATTCCGTGGTGGAAATAGGCTCTTCTCAGAACCTGATTCTGTTCATCCTTGATTTCAACGGTTTTATAAGGGATTTCCGCCCTTGTGCCGATATCTCCGATGGCATAAAGGGAAGTACCCATGCCGTGGAAGCTGAGTGCGTTTATCTCAGGCTGATAGGAAAGGGCTTCTCCTGCCGCATTCGCCCCTGCAATGCGCCCCATTTCCTGCGCTACAGGCCAGAGGGCAATATTTGAGCCTGCGTACTGCGCACAGTCCCCTGCGGCATAAATGCCTGCCACGTTGGTTTCCATATTTTCATTTACGATAACGGCTCTGTCTGCTGCCAATCCTGCCGCCTGCGCCACTGCGATATTTGCTCTCACGCCGGTGGAGAAAATCACCAGATCCGCCGCTACGGTTTCGCCGCCTGCCAGCTTCACGCCTGTCACACGCTCCGTGCCGCTGATTTCCGCAATCTGTACACCTGTCAGAATGGAAATGCCTTTACATTCCGCAATGCCTGTCAACATTCTGACTGTAGGCGCGTCAATCTTACCTGCCATCAGCACAGGTGCGCTTTCCAGAACCGTAACATCCAGACCGAAGCGACGCAGCTCCCAAGCCGCTTCCAGCCCAAGCACGCCGCCGCCGATGACAACGGCATTTTTTGCGTCCTGCACCAATGCATTGACTCTTTCCACATCTGCAATGGAACGCACAACGGCTACCTGCGGCAAATCATTACCCTTGATGGGCGGCACAAAGCTATGTGCGCCGAGTGCATAGATGCACTTATCGAAGGGATAAACCGTGCCGTCTGTGAGGATAACCTCTTTTTTCTCCGCATCCAGAGCTGCAACCCTGCTTTCCAGCTGCAGGTTAATGCGATTTTCCTGATACCATTTTGCAGAAACGCTTGCAATCGCGCCGCCGCTGACTGCGCCGAACAGGTTCTTTGTCAGCATAGGGCGATCATAGGGCAGCTCCTTTTCCTCGGAAAGCATGGTAATTTCTGCGGTTTGGTTGCGTAGGCGAATCGCCTTTGCCGCCTGCAATGCCGCTGTACCGCCGCCCAGAATCACAAAGCGTTCCTCTGTATTCCTGCAGAAATCTGTATCCTGCGATGCCACAGGCACGAAATTTTCAGCCCCAACGCCGCAGACAGGACAGGTTTCGATGGAGGAATCGAAAATTTCGCCGCAGACCAGACATTTCACGAGTGTCCCTCTTGCAGAAGGCTTTTTCTTTTCCTCGCCCTTTAACAGCTTCAGACCGAACTGATAGCCGAAGGAAACCGCTTCTGCCAACTCCCGCTCAGAGGGCTTGAAGCGCACGCGGAACCCATCTACCACACGCAGATGAATCTGCTTCAGACGTGCAATGATATGCGGCACACCCTCGCCGCTCCAGCCATAGCTGCCGAAGGCAGATGCCAGCTTGCCGCCATGAATCGGCGGATACATGCCTGTTGTCAAATCCCAGATGGGCTTTAATGCCTCCTGCAGAATGGTCGGCGTACCGAAAAGGATACCATCCGCTGCGCCAATTTCTGCCGCAACCTCTGCCGCGTCTGCCGTAACTAAATCGTAGCGTTTGACCGCAATATCGCCCGCCTCAAGGATACCCTCGGTAATCTTTTCCGCCAGCTGCTCTGTATAGCCATACGCACTGACATAGGGGATGACAACGGTTGTTTTTTCATTCGTGGGGATTTTGCACCATTCGGCATAGATTGCCAGAAGCTCCGGAATATGGCTATCCAGAACGGGGCCATGCCCGGGACAAATCATGTCGATATCCAGGGAATGCACCAGCTCCAGCGCATTTGTCATATAGGGCTGCTTGAAGGGGCCGAGGATGTTGTCAAAATAATATTTTGTTGCTCTGAGGTAGCCCTCCGTATCGGTTACGGTGCTTCTGAGAATCCCCTCATGGGCATAATGAGAGCCAAAGGAATCACAGGTAACAAGGGTTTTATCCTCCTTGATATAGGTATACATGGTATCGGGCCAATGCAGATTCGGCAGAAGGAAGAACTGCAGGGTTTTATTGCCGATTTTCAGCTCATCTCCATTTTTGACGGGGATGCTGTAGAAATCATCATTCACGATATTTTTCAGAAAGCTGATTGCCGTAGGGGTTGCGATGATTTTCGCCTGAGGGTTTTCTGCAATGATATGAGCGATGGAACCGGCATGATCCGGCTCGGTATGGTCTACGACAATATAATCAATCTGCGCGATATCCAGCTGCTCGGACAATGCCGCTTTGTAATCCCCGAAGAATTTTTCCTTCGCGGTTTCAAAAAGAATCGTTTCATCCCCCGCCTTGAGGATGTAGGAATTATAGGTGGTGCCGAATTCCGTATACATAATGATGTCAAATACGCGCAGGTTCTTATCCAAAATCCCTGCCCAATAAAAATCCTGTTTCAGCTGTAAGGTTTTCATGCTGCCGCTCTCCTTTCAAATACGCGTTTTCTCTCCGTCTATCTTCTCTTTTCTTTTTTTATTTTCTGCTTTTCTTTTGTTTATTTATATGATATCATTGTTTTAGAAAAAGAAGTGTTGCATTTGCAACAAGGAGAGAAAAAATATGGAAAATTTATTGAAAAATGAACTCTTTACGCACGTTTCGACAGAAGAACTGGAAAAAATGATTCCCTGCTTTGAAATGACGAAGCGCAGCTTTCGGGAAAAGGACATCATTCCCACGCACGAGGGGGGAAAAAATTATATCTGCCTGTTGCTTTCGGGGACAGTTTCTGTCAACCGCATCAGCATAGACGGCTCGTTGGACTTACTGGAATATCTGGAGGATACGGGCGTATTCGGGGCAGCGTTTGCCTTTGCCAATCAGGAGGATGCGTTTCTGACCATCTGCGAAAAGGATTGCACGGTGCTGTTTATCGAAAAGCACCATATTTCCAAGCGGTGCCGGAATGCCTGTCCGCACCATACGCAGGTGGCGGAAAATATGCTGCAGCTGATGGGGAATAAGGTTGTCATGCTGACGGAAAAGGTGGATATCCTCAGCCATCGCTCCATTCGCGGCAAGCTGATGAGCTATTTCCGCATCCAGAGCACAAAGACGGGGGAATTGAGCTTTTCACTGCCCTTTTCTCTGCTCAAGCTTGCGAATTATCTCTGCATCGACCGCAGCGCCATGATGCGCGAAATCAAAAAGATGAAGGAGGAGGAGCTGATTGCAATAGAAGGGAAACGGGTGACACTGCTGTGAAAAAATAAGGCTATATCAGAAAAATCTGAGATAGCCTTATTTTTTATTTCGTTTTATTGTGCAGGTACTTCTCTCTCGTGGCTAAGCCGCCGCGGATATGCCGCTCCGCTTTATTGACCTCCAGAACCGCACGGACGGATTTTGCCAGCTCCGGATCAATGCGCTCCACACGGTCGGTGATGTCTTTATGCACGGTAGATTTTGAAATACCAAATTTTTTCGCCGTTTCTCTCACTGTTGCATTGGTGTGTATCATAAATTTCGCAACCTCAACCGCCCTTTCCTCAATATACGTTTTCAAGCCAAGCACTCCTCTGATTATCGCTTGGTTATGTATATGCAGGCAATGGGGAAGATATGAAAAGCGGCTATCCGAGGAGATAGCCGCTTTCTATATGAGTTAGGGAATTTAGAATAGTTTTCGTTTCTTTATTGTTTATACACAAGCATTATGTTTTTGAGGTTTTTGTTTCTTATTTTAAATCTTTAAATTTGAATGGAGAAGGTATTTCATTGCGGTGTCGACTGAGTCGACACCTTAAGTCGAAATCAGGATTTCGACTTGTTGAAACAGAGGCATAAACTGACAAGTTCCGTCAGCATAAATGTTTAGAAACTTGCAGTTTTCCTCGAGTGGGCAAAGCCCCCTCTGCGGATTCCATTCGGGGAATAAAACTTCCCCGAACCCCTCCGCAAATTCCGTTCTTTTTTATTTGAAGAACAGTTCGTACACTTCCTTGGTGGGCATATCCTTACCTGTAAAGAGGTTGAATGCCGCAGCGCCCTGCCACATCAGCATACCTGTGCCGCCGACAGCGACCTTACAGCCTGCCGCCTTTGCGGACTGCACGAATTTTGTTTCCTTGGGATTATAAACCGCATCTGCTACCACCAAATCGGGGTGGAATACGGATACATCCTCAACCAGAGACTGGTCATCCAGAGGCTTCATGCCAACCTTTGTTGCATTTACCAGAATATCGCTATCCTTGATTGCGGCATACAGTGCATCTGTTTCCTCCAGAGGATGGATGCTGACCTCGCAATCGGGAACCATCTGCTGAATTTTCTTCACCGTTTTTTCGCCGTTTGCGTAAAATTCATCTTTTCTGTTGAAGATGGAAATTTTCTTTGCGCCATCCAATGCACACTGCACCTGAATTGCGGTTGCGGCACCGCCGGCACCCATCACGGTGATTTTCTTGCCCTTGACATCAACGCCGTTTTCCTTCAGGTTTCTGACAAAGCCCATGCCGTCTGTGTTATTGCCGTAGAGCTTGCCATCCTTTACCACAACGGTATTGCAGGCACCAATCAGCTTTGCCGCATCGGAAAGCTCGTCCACCAGCTCTGCAACTCTTGTTTTGCAGGGCATGGTTACGTTGAAGCCCTTACAGCCCAGCACCTTCAGTGCATTGACTGCCTCCTCTGTTTTTTCCAGAGGCACATCGTATGCCAGATAAGCATAGTCCAGACCGGTCTGTGCGAAGCTGTAGTTATACATGGCGGGAGAGCCGCTATGCCCTACGGGGGTACCAATCAAACAAAACATGCCTGTTCTGCCTGTGATTCTTTTTTCCATTGTATTTTTCCTCCTTTATTTTTTTCTTTTGTTAGATTTCCAGTGCGGCATTCAGCCCTTCTGCGGTTGCATCCAGTGCCTTTCTTGCCTTCACTGCGTCACCGATGACATAGGTCTCCGCAACGATTTTTTTGATTTCCTCACTGATGGTATCGTTATTGCGATAGCCCATCGCCAGAACCACGTTGTCGAAGCCTTCCAATCTGCCCTCGGTGCCGTCTGCCAGTGTGTAGGATACGCCGTCTGTAAAGAACTGCGCTACCTTTGCACCTGTTACACCCTGTACTTTATATGCTTCAAAATCCTTCATGAGGAATTTGCGGTGTTCGGGAATGACATCGGGACCAAGCTGATCTCTCAGTTCGATTACGGATACCTCGTGACCCAGCTCGCCCAGGAAGTCTGCAACCTCACAGCCAACCATGCCGCCGCCGACAACCAGAACCTTTTTGCCTACGGATGCCTTGCCATCCAGAAGGTCGCCTGCATGGATGACACCTGTATCATTGATGCCGGGGATAGGCAGTACCAGAGGATTGGAGCCTGTTGCAACGATAACTGCATCGGGCTTTGCTTCTGCAACCATAGCAGGAGTCACTTCCGTGTGCATAACCATTTTTACGCCATATTCTTCGCATTTTGCGATATAGCTTCTTACCATATTTGTGATATCGCCCTTCCCGGGAGGGTATGCAGCCAGACGCATATTGCCGCCGAGAATGTCACCTTTTTCATACAGTGTTACAGCATGGCCTCTCTGCGCTGCGGTAAATGCTGCGTACAGACCGCCGGGGCCGCCGCCGATAACCATAACATTTTTCTTTGTCTGTGCAGGCTTAAAGTCTGCTTCTCTGCCTGCCAGAGGGTTGACCAGACAGGTGATGGGTTCGCCCTTGAACATATTGGGAACACAGCCCTGCAAACAGCCGATACAGGGGTTCATCAGATCCAATCTGCCTGCCTTTGCCTTATTGGGCATTTCGGGGTCTGCGATGCTCTGTCTGCCGAAGGCAACCAGGTCTGCTCTGCCCTCCGCAACCATCAGCTCTGCATACTGGGGCTCTGTATAACGACCGACTGTAATAATGGGAACGGAAACCGCGCGCTTGATTTCTGTGACATAATCTGCGCTGAAGCCGCCATGAATCAGGCTGGGCGCCCACATACATTCATCATGCAGATGTACGGCTCTGGAAAGGTGCAGACCGTCTACGCCACATTCCTTTTCCAGATAGGAGGCAACTGCTGCGGCATCCTGTGCAGTCTGACCGCCCTCAACGTCATCTGTTGCATTGATACGGCAGAGGATCGCCAGAGAATCGCCTGCTTTCTTACGGATATTTTCGATAATCAGCTTGGGCAGACGCATACGGTTTTCAAAGGAGCCGCCGAATTCATCCACACGCTTATTGGTTCTTGCGGAGATAAATGTGCTGACCAGATAGCCATGTGCGCAATGGATTTCTACGGCATCTGCGCCTGCTTTTTTTGCTCTGACTGCTGCATCACCATAGCATTCAATCAGGCGATAGAGCTCTTCCTTTGTAATGGCTTCGGGTGTTTCTCTGCCGCAGGAGGCAGGGATAGCACTTGCTGCCTTCAGAGGGTAGCCTGTGATTTTTGTATTGCCTTCGGGGCCTGCGTGCTGCAGCTGGATGGAAACCTTCGCCCCTGCCTGATGACAGGCTGCGATGGCTGCCTGAAAGCTGCTGACTGTGCTGTCATCATACAGGCAGGGCTTTCTGGGGCCGCCCTTTGCTTCTTTATAAACAACGGTTGCCTCGAATGTAATCAGACCAAAGCCGCCCTTTGCTCTTGCGCCGTAATAGGATGCGGAGCGTTCGCTCATGGTGCCGTCTGTGTTTGCGAAGTTATTGCCCATGGGAGACATAACAAAGCGGTTTGCCACTGTCATGGGACCAATCTGAATGGGCTGGAACATAGCTTCAAATTTCATGTTTTCTCCTCCGTTTCTTACTCTCTTTTTGTTTTTCCTTTGTGCTTCATTTCCGTTTTTCTTTTATTTATTGTTATTCCACAACGGTGCAGGTGCTGACCTCGGAGGGCTTCACACGCAGCGCACCAATCTGTGGCACTAAGGTCCGGAAATACTCGGTTGCCCGATGAAATTCCACCGCCTTTTCATCCTGATATTTTTCGATAAAGTAGAACACCTGTGCATCACTTTGGTCGCTTGCCAGATCATAGCTGATGCAGCCCTTTTCCTGTCTTGTTTTTACAGTCATTTCCTTCGCAAGCTTAAGAAACTCCTGCTGTAGGCCTTCCTTTACGGTGTTTTTTGCAATCAGTACAACCATGTATAGTTCCTCCTTTTATTTTTCGGGCATTGCCTCAGGCCAGCCCTCCTGCAGCACCTTAACAGTATTGTCAAAGTTAAACTTTGCCGCTGCCGCTACACCCTTTGCCAGAATTGCGTCGCTGATAACCTCAACGCCCATTGCCTTGGGTTCAACACCCTTTTCCTTCAGCATACGGCAGAATGCCGCTGTGTCGCCGCAGCCTGTGCCGGGTGCCAGTCTGTCATGCATGGATTCATCTCTCAGAATGGATGCTGCATAGGGTCTTTCATAAACGTCGTTAATCTGTACGGAAACAATCTTTTCTGCGGGAATCCCTTCCAAAACAGAGAGGTCAACGGGCTGATTTGCTCTCAGCCAATGCCAGCTGTCCAGAATCAGCTTTGCATTTTCGCAACTGCTTTCCTTTACCACTGCCCATGCCTTTTTCACATCGGGCAGGCCGCTGTAAGGCATAGGCTCTACGCCGATGGTGTATTTGCCTGCTCTGTGGCACAGCTCCTTCAGCTTCTGTGCAGTATGTGCAACGGAATAGTTTTCCATCAGACCACAGTTGATGTGGTTCACGCCGAACAGCTCGCACATGTGGAAGCACATCTGTTCCTTATATTTCTGTTCATAGGAACGGTGATCCTCCGCCCACTGCACGATATATTCCACTTCTGTAACCTTCATATCGTATTTTTCAAGAATTGCCAGAATATCTGCATCAAACAGACCTTCGTTCAGTGCGTCCACATAGGTTTCCGCACGCAGACCGATACCTTCAAAGCCTGCCTCCTTGGCTGCTTTTACTCTTTCCTCAAAGGTACACTGATCGCCCAGTGTCCAGGAGCTGACTGTGATGGGATATTTTTTAGACATGAGATAGTTCCTCCTTTGTAGTTCTCTTTTTTTCTCTTATCCTTCTTTATTTTCTCAGTGCGGAAAGCTTTTGCAGCAGTTCCTCACAGATTTCCTCGATTTCCTTACCGGTGGTATCAATGACGATATCCGCCGCTCTTTCGTATTTTTCTCTGCGGCTTTCCATAAGGTTTTGAATAAAGAGCACGTTCATATTGCCATTTAAAAGAGGGCGCTCCGTGCTGTCCTTTACTCTTTCGTAGATGGCTTCGGGCGTTGCCGTCAGCCAGACCACATAGCCGCTGTTTTTCATCAGCTCCACGTTTTTCTCTCTGAGGGGTACGCCGCCGCCGCAGGAGACAACCATGTGCTTTTTCTCGCGTAATTCGATGAGGGTATTGCTTTCGCAGTTGCGGAAATATTCCTCCCCGTTGACTGCGAAGATTTCCTTGATGCTCATGCCCTCTTTTTCCTGAATATGGGCATCCATTTCCATGATTTCCATTGCCAGAAGCTCGCTCAGCTTGGCGGAAACAGTGCTTTTGCCTGCACCCATGAAGCCGATGAGCAGGATATTTTTATCAAACAGCGTTTTCGCCTGAATCCGCTTGCTGTTTTCGATAATGCCCTCGAAGATATGCAGGATTTCCTCCTCAAATATGGTACCTGCTACCTCAGCGGCAACCCGTTCCAGCTGCTTTTTCTCCTGCTCCGGCTGCAAAACGGGCAGACCGTTTTCTCTTTTGTATGTAATGATGCCTTCGATACATTCCATTCTGGTTTTCAGTGCGGCGGTGATGCGCTCATCGCAATCCGCAATAATGCTTCTCAGGCAGGTAAGCTCTTTTTCCATTTGGTTCCTCTTTTCTGCTGCAAGGTTTTTCTGTAATTTTTATCTTTTGTAAAAGGTGATTACTGTGCGTCCTTTTCAAAGCGCAGGTTCAGAATAATGGCAAACACAATCCCGATTGCCGTTACTGCTGCATTGAACAGCAGGATATATCTGGGGCCCTCTACGCCGCCCACCTTGGAAAGCAGGCTCGCCACATTCAACACCGCATAGTTTGCAATGGAGGATGCAATCATAACAACTGCTGTGATTTTCCCCTTATCTCTGGGGAACATTTCATTCGCCGTAGAGGTTGCCAGCTGCAATACGCCGCCTGCTGCGAAGTAGCCGATTAAGAAGCCACCAATCATACAAATCTGCGGAATCTGCACGAAATACATCAGCAGCAGTGCGCAGAAAGCAACACAAGGATAGATAACCAGAACGCGGATGGGCTTCAAACCCTTTTTCATCAGTGCCGCTGTCAGAAGGACTGCGCAGATGATGCCCGCGGAATAGAAGGACTGAATCATGGAGGGATTTGTCATGCCATAAAGCTTGCCCAGCTCCTGATTGCAGTTCATGAACAGCATGAAGGTTGTGGATGCGGTGAAGCCGATGCAAACCAGCAAAATTGCGGAGGGTGTCAGCTTCATTTTTCTCTTTTCCACTGTGCCGTCTGCCGCCTTAGGTGCCTCCTCCTTGGGAGGGAACGGCAGAATGGCAAGGAAGATACCATCTACGATGATGATGCCTGCCGCCAGGAAATACAGTGTGCGGAAGGACATATCTCTTGCTGCAACGAAGGTGATTAAAAATGGCAGCAGGAACTGTGCCATAGAAATTGCGAATTTTGTAAACAGGTTTGCAATCGCACCGTTTTCCTTGAAGATTTCCATGCAGGAGGGCGTAATGCTTGTATCCAAAAAGGAGTTTGCCATGCCGCTGCAAATCATCAGGATATATGCCAAAACCGTGCTGTGTGTAAAGGTAATGCCGATAAAGAAGATGGCAAAGAACACAACGCCAACCAATGCGCTCAGTCGTCTGCCGTATTTATCGGAAAAGGGCCCTGCAAACGGAAAGGCAATTAACCGCCCCAGACCGACAGCCGCAATGATTGCCATAACCTTGCTGACATCGAAGCTGCCGTCTGCCAGCTGATTTGCACCCCACATGGCTGCAAAGCTTTGCTTATACTGACCCATAATCGTTACGGCAATACCAAGAATGAAGTAGGTGATGTATAACGCCACCGCCGTAGGATAATACTTTTTCTGATTCATTTCTTTCCTCTTTTCTCAAATTTCTAACTCTCTTTATTTTTGAAGCATTTTATTTTTGGAAAAATTTTTCCTTGACCTCTTCTACAGGCATATCCAAGCCGGTATACAGCTTTGCTGCCGCCGCGCCCTGATAGATGAGCATCCCCAGACCGCCGACTGTTTTGCAGCCTGCCGCTTCGGCATCCTGTAAAAGCTTTGTTTTTTCGGGCTCATAGACCACATCGGTGACTACCAGCTCCTTGCGGAACAGGGAGTGGTCTGTGATGATGCTGATATTCTCCAAGGGGTGCATCCCAACCCTTGTGGCATTGGAAAGGATATCGCTTGTGCGGATTTCCGCTGCCAGCCTTTCGGCATCGTCCATATCGTATACCGTAATCTTCTGAGAAGGAAAGGCCTTCTGATATTCCGCCGCCTTCGCAATCGCCTTCTCCCAGAAGGCATCCTTCTTATTGAAAACGGCAATCTCTCTTGCGCCGTCCAGCAGCGCCTGTGCCTGAATGGCGGAGGAAACACCGCCTGCCCCCAGAAGCGTGATTTTCTTTCCCTTGACCTCTACGCCCTCGTGGCGCAGGTTTTCAATGTAGCCCTCGCCGTCTGTGATGTAGCCTGTCAGAACACCGTCGTGGTTCACAATGGTGTTGCATGCGCCGACCAGACGCGCCGCCGGGGAAATTTCATCCAGATACTTGAGTACCTCCTGCTTACAGGGCATCGTGATGTTTGCCCCCTTCATTTGAAAGGTACGGAAGGCTTGGATGGCATCCGCTGTCTGATTTTTGTCTACATCAAACGCAAGATACTTATAATCCAATTTCCACTTATCAAAGCAATAATTATACATGGCAGGGGATTTTGAATGTTCTACGGGAGAACCGATTAACCCGAAAAGCCTTGTTTTTCCTGAAATCTCCATGAGAGGATTCTCCTTTTCTTTCGTGTTTTGAATTCTTTTTTTGCGCGCTTTGTCTTACAGGCTCAGTGTATCGCAGAAATTAAAAAAGCACAAATTGATTATTTTATATGTTTTGATAGATTTTGTCTATAGCGTATGGTATACTGAAAATAGAAAAATCAGATGGCATATTATTTGCTGATTCTAAAATTATTTGAAAAATGGGGGGATCTCTATGAATCTGTATCAGCTGCGCTATTTTGTCACGCTGGCGGAAACGAAGCACTTCGGCAAGGCAGCGGAGCGTCTGTGTATTGCACAGCCAAGTCTGAGCCATGCCATCGCACAGCTGGAGGCGGAGCTTGGGGTGGTGCTTTTTGAGCGCAAAAACCGCTCCTCCACGCTGACAAAGGAGGGTATGCAGTTCCTTTCCTATGTGGAAAAATCCTTGGAAATTCTGGATAACGGCATTGAAACCATGGCGCATATCTCCCGTGGGGAGGGCTGCATTGAGCTTGGCTTTCTGCGTACATTGGGGCTTTCGCTCATTCCGGAGCTGGCAAACGGCTTTTTACAGGAGCAGAGGGACAAGCACATCCAGTTCAAGTTCTACACAGACGTGACACAGCCGCTTTTGCAGGGTCTGAAGGATGAAAAATACGACATGGTTTTCTGCACACAGCTGGAAAACGAGAAAACCATTGAATTTATCCCTGTTTCCAAGCAGGATTTAGTCCTCATCGTGCCGAGAAATCACCCTCTGGCGAACCGTTACACCGTTGATCTGACGGAAACCCTGCCCTATCCGCATGTTTATTTTGCGGAAAAATCGGGTCTGCGCATCGTCATTGACCGTCTGTTTGAAAAAATCGAAAAACGCCCGAATATTGCCTATGAGATTCAGGAGGATCAGGTAATCGCAGGGCTGGTAGCGCAGGGGTTCGGCATTGCCGTTGTGCCTTACATGGAGGAGCTGCTGCGGCTGAATGTCAAAATCATCCAGATTTCCTACCCCTATTGGGAGCGAAATTTCTATATGGCAACCCTCAAGGACAAATATCTTCCCCCTGTGGTACAGAGATTTAAGCAGTTCGTGATTACGCATTGCAGGGTATAAAAAGCAGCTAAAAGCGGGATAAAAATAGACAAAAAAAGCAGCACTTTTTTGACATATCGAAGGTGTCTATGAAAGAATAGATACTTTCTATCAAAAAAGTGCTGCTTTGACGTGTGCCGGCACACATCAGTTGAAAACAGGGTTCCCGAACCCCTCCGCAGTGAAAATTTCGACTTAAGCGCATAGCTGCGCTAAAGTGGCAACCAACTCCTCCATGCAGAGCGGCTTTGCCAAATGCACATTCATCCCTGCATCGAGGCATTTTCGGGCATCCTCCTCAAAGGCATTGGCGGTCATGGCAATGATGGGGATGGTTTTTGCATCCGCACGTTCCAGTGCGCGAATGGCTCTGGTTGCGGTCAGCCCATCCATCACAGGCATCATAATATCCATAATGATGCCTGCGTAGGTGCCGGCAGGCGCTTCACGGAACATCCGCACCGCCTCACTGCCATCCCTCGCAAGCTCCACGCTGACACCGCGGTCAGCAAGAAGTGCCGCGGCAATCTCCGCATTCAGCGCATTATCCTCTACTAAGAGCAGGTGCAGACCGCTGATATCCTTCGCCTTGGCAGGGGCAGGCTGTTCTGTCTGCGGCTGCTCTGCTGCAATTTCAAAGGGCAGCGTGATGGTGAAAACAGAGCCTACGCCCTCCTCGCTTTCAATCGTAATCGTTCCCTGCATTTCATCAATCAGGCTTTTCACAATCGCCATGCCAAGCCCCGTTCCCTGACGGGTGCTGTCGCTGCGCTCCTGCGAAAAGGGCGTGAAGATATGCTGTAAAAATTCCTTGCTCATGCCGATACCCGTATCACGGATGACCCAACGATAGGTAACCCTTCCATCCGCAATGCCAAGACAGCTGACAGCCGTTTCCACCCTGCCGCAGCTTTTATTATATTTGATGCAGTTGCCATAAATATTCAGGAAAATCTGCCGCAGATGGAGGGGACTGCCATAAACTCTGCTGATTTCCATGCGCTCGAAGCCTCCTTCATATCGCAGCGTGATGCCTGCTTCCGCGGCACGCTGTTCCATAATGGTCAGAATATCCCTCGTCAGTTGATTTAAATCAATGATTTCATGGGAAAGGATAACCTCGCCGCTTTCCAGCTTGCTCATCTGCAAAATATCATTGATGAGAGAAAGCAGATGCTTGGCGGCAACCTTCATTTTCTTCTGATTGGAACGGATGAGGGCATGATCCTCCGCATGCGCTTCATCAATTTCCAGCAGACCGATAATGCCGTTTAAGGGCGTGCGGATATCGTGGCTCATGCGCGAAAGAAAGCTTGTCTTTGCGGCATTGGCACGATCTGCCTGCTCCACCGCTGCATAAAGCTGTTCATTTTTCAGCTGCAGCTGCTCTGTATATTCCTTTTGGATGGCAAGCTGCTTTTCTCGATAGCTTTGTGCCGTTTTCCAGCGCACCATACGAATAGCCGCAAGAATAACAAAATAAATCACCATGGCGAAAAGCATATTTTCAGGCGTGGTGCGGAAAACAGCGCGTTGCGGCAGGTAAGCATAAACATACACATCCCGCCCATGCTCCATCAGCCCAAAATAGCGCACGCCGTTCTCCCTCGCAGAAACAAGCCTGTCGCTTACGGCGGCGGCTCTGATTTCTTCAAGCACCGCGGATGTATCCGTATTTCCACCAATGAAGCTTTCCTCGTTTGAAGCAATGATTTCATTCCCACTGCTGACCACAATCGTTCCGTTTTCCGCAGGGTCATAGCCCGAAAGAAGCGAAGAAATCGAAAGACTGAAGGAATTGATATAATCCAGAGGTGTATGATAATAGGCAACAACAATGCCGGGTGCATCCAGTCTTTGCACTGCCGCCAGATCCAGATAACACCCCTCAGGGCAGAAAAGCCGTACGGCATAGCGTTTTTCTGGATACCGCGCCGTATTCAGCAGGGCTTCGGAATCCAGATTTTCATGCACGAAAGCTGCCATATCCGCTGCTTCGCTTGCGGCAGTAATATTTCCTGCTTCATCCAGAAGCAGAATCCCCGAAACGTAGCAGTCCTTCACACAGGTATGCAGAAAATCCGCACTGACAGGCCTTGTGGTTTCCTCCAATCGGTGCGCCGTCTGGTTTGCGCTTTCCACAATCCGCATCAGGCTCTTGGATTCATCCGCAAGCCCAATGCGGCTATAGCGGTTACACTGCTCCTTCACATAATTGACCGTATTCACCATGGTGCGCTGTGTAGCAGCGATATCCTCATTTACGGCAAGCAAAAATACGCCGCCCAAAAGCAAAACACCCAGTAAAAGCTGTAAAAAAAGGATACGCGTGCAGGGCTTTGCAGAGGCTTCATTCCACATCCGCAATCACCCCCATATCGTTTTCTTCCAGATATCTCCCGATGATTTCCTCCATCGTGCCATCCGCACGCATTTCTTCAAAGGTTTCGGAAAGCTTCTGTTCTAGACCGCGATCATCCTGCTTGGAAAACGCCACGCCCAAGCCGACCGTCAGCAGCGGCTCCTCCAGAATCCGATAATCCAGCTTATAATCGGACATGCACTGCAAAATTGCCGTTTCATGCGCGGCAATCGCATCCGCATAGCCCTTGCTCAGACAGGGATAAATCAATTCCCGATTCTGCATGGAAAACACCTCGCGCAGGACAGGAAGTCTTGCATCCGTATGCGAAAGAAAAAGCGCCTCCGGCTTTGTAGTGGACTGCACCGCAATGCGCTTGCCCTCCAAATCCGCCAGTGTTTTAATCTCGCTGTCCCGATTGACTGCCACCACCTGACGGCTCATCATATAAGGCGCGCTCCAACGGTATTCCTCCTCGCGCCCATCAATAGAAAAGCTGCCCCAGATGCAGTCGATTTTTCCGCTGTCAACCAGCGCCTTCTTTTTCTCCCAGTCGATATAGGTAAACACCGCCTGATATCCCATGCGGCGAAAGGCTTCTGTCGCTAAATCCACATCTATCCCCGTTGGTTTGCCGTCCACATTCTCATAATTATAAGGCGGATAATTATCACTGCCGATGATAATATCCGGCAAATCTGTCTGCTGTGCCGTTTTTTCCGCCGCGCCGCAGCCGGACAGGCTGACACAGCAGACCACAGCCGCCAAAACCATGCCCCTGATTTTCTGTTTCTGCATAACACCCTCTCCTCTTTTTTATGCCCATTTATAAATAATAAGGCAGTCAGCGGACTGCTGACTGCCTTATTATCCACAGGATTGCGATTTGTCCGCTTCCCCTGTCCATATATATCACAGTTCGTGTACATTAAAATTATATGAAAGAAATCTGTCTATTTCAAGTATTTCCTGTCAAAAACAGACAGAAAAGGAGGATTTTTATCAAATACAATATCATGTTTTGCAAAAACTCATCGTCTTCAGCGGTTTTTTTGACAAAACCTTCTAATTTAGCGTTGTCCGCCGCGCGCAGATATGGTATGATGTGGTAAATTCCTCCGCACAGCAAGCCACGCGCTTTCTGCAAGGAGACAAAATAAAAATCAAACAGCTGCTGACACAAAGAAAGGCTTCTGCGTGAAAGGGTGGGTCATACATACGTTTTACGGAATTTCTGCGCCCTTTCTCCATATTTTTACGGGGCGTTTTTTATTGTCCGCAAAAAAAGAGATAAAAAGAAAGGAAGATAAAGCAATGTATCCCTACAACCCCCACTCCCAAAAGGCAGAGGAATTCATCAACCACGAGGAAATTCTGGAAACCCTTGCCTATGCAGAGGAAAATAAGCACAACATTCCCTTAATTGACAGCATTATCGAAAAGGCAAGGCTCAGAAAGGGACTTTCTCACAGAGAGGCAATGGTGCTTCTGGACTGCGATATTCCCGAAAAAAACGAAGAAATTTACGCGCTGGCAAAGCAGATTAAGCAGGATTTTTACGGCAACCGTATTGTGATGTTTGCGCCGCTGTATCTCTCCAATTACTGCGTCAACGGCTGTGTATACTGTCCTTACCATGCGAAAAATAAGCACATCCGCAGAAAAAAGCTGACACAGGAGGAAATCGTCAGAGAGGTAACGGCTTTGCAGGATATGGGGCATAAGCGTCTGGCACTGGAAACAGGCGAGGACCCCGTCAATAACCCCATCGAATATGTACTGGAAAGCATTCAAACGATTTACAGCATCAAGCATAAAAACGGCGCGATTCGCCGCGTGAATGTCAATATTGCGGCAACAACGGTGGAAAATTACCGTAAGCTGAAGGATGCCGACATCGGGACATATATCCTCTTTCAGGAAACCTACAACAAGGAAAGCTATGAGCACCTGCATCCCACAGGCCCTAAGCATGATTATGCCTACCACACCGAAGCGATGGACAGAGCCATGGAGGGCGGCATTGATGATGTCGGGATTGGCGTTCTGTTCGGCTTGGAGCTGTATCGCTATGAATTTGCAGGGCTTTTGATGCACGCAGAGCATCTGGAAAGCGTATTCGGCGTAGGCCCGCATACCATCAGCGTACCCAGAATCCGCCATGCCGACGATATTGACCCCTCCGCCTTCGATAACGGCATTGATGATGATACCTTTGCAAAAATCGTTGCCTGCATCCGTGTTGCCGTTCCCTATACGGGCATGATTGTTTCCACCAGAGAAAGTCAGGAAAGCAGAGAACGTGTACTGAGTCTTGGGGTATCCCAAATCAGCGGCGGCTCCAGCACGAGTGTCGGCGGCTATTATGAAAAAGAAGCAGCGGAGGATAATTCCGCACAGTTTGATGTCAGCGATAACCGCACACTGGATGAAATCGTGAAATGGCTGATGGATTTGGGCTATATCCCCAGCTTCTGCACCGCCTGCTACCGCGAGGGCAGAACAGGCGACCGCTTCATGAGCCTTTGCAAAAGCGGACAGATCCAGAATTGCTGCCTGCCAAATGCACTGATGACGCTCAAGGAATATCTGATTGACTATGCCGCACCGGAAACAAAGGAAATCGGGGAAAAGCTGATTTTAAAGGAAATCAAATCCATCCCGAAGGAAAAAATTCAGGAGATTGTACGGAAAAATCTGGTTGAGATTGAAAAAGGAAATCGGGATTTCCGCTTCTGAAACGATAACAGGAAAGGTACTATTTTCAGTGCCTTTTCTTTTTTTAATTTTTTTATCTTTTTTTGGAACTTTTTTCCTTTCTCTCTCGTTTAACTATCTGTAAGCGCTTATGGGAAATAAAAAAACAATATCTTGAGAAAGGATTTGAATGAATATGAAAAAATTATTGAAACCAATGGTAATCGCAGCAGCAGCAACAATGGCATTTTCTGCAACCGCCTTTGCAGGCACCTCCTCCCCCTACAGCCTCAACATCAACGGCAAGGCAGCCAATGGGGAGGTTCTGGTTTTAGTTCCTCTGAGAGAAACCGCAGAGCAGCTTGGCTTCAAGGTAAGCTACAACAAAGGCACGATTCTGGTGGATGACGGCATCATGCACACCAATCTGACCATCGGCGAAAACAGCTATCAGGTTGTGACAAGCAATCCCGATTTGGTTGGCATGAGCGCTCCCTTCTCTCTTTCCAGCGCACCTGTGATGACAAATGGAAAAACCTATGTACCCATTGAGCTGTTTGTTCCTCTGACAGGCAATGACAGCAGCATCATCAAAACAGACGGCTCTACCATTTCCATCAACAAAAAGGCTGATACTAAAAACGAGGATGTACAGATTCCCAACCCTCTGACCGAGCATGAAACCCTTGCAGACCTTGCAAAAACAGTCGGCTTTGACGTGACCCTGCCCACAGTTGATAAGGCTTATAAGGAAACCGCTTTCATCGACATCAGCGGCACAACAGCAGATGTACGCTTTGCAGACGACGAGGATACCATCACCTTCCGTAAGGCAAAAGGCTCCGATGATATCAGCGGTGACAACAAAACATATAAGGAAAACAAAACCATTGCCGTAAAGGACGTTTCTGTTTCCGTGAAGGGTAATGACGGCATCAATACCGCAACATGGCAGAAGGATGGCTTTACCTATTCATTCAGCAGTGACAAGGCAATGACACAGGATGCTCTGGTAAAAGCAATCGAAAACTTATTTTGATAAGTCGAAATCAGGATTTCGACTTGTTGAAACAGAAGAATAAACAGACAAGTTCCATCGGTAACCCTTGAAACTTGCTGTTTTCCTCGTCGGAAATGAATTCCGACTGCGGATTCCATTCGGGAAACGCTTCGTTTCCCAAACCCTTCCGCGATATATAATAACTTTATCTATAAACTATAACAAAAAGAGGATGTTAAAAAACATCCTCTTTTTGTTGCTTCCATTATTTTTTCTTTGTAGGAATCAGCTTCTTTGTGCCGCCCATATAAGGCCACAGAACCTCAGGGATATTTACAGTACCATCTGCCTGCAGGTTGTTTTCAAGGAAAGCAATCAGCATACGAGGGGGTGCTGCAACAGTGTTGTTCAGTGTGTAAGCGAAGTATTTTTTGCCTTCTGCATCCTGTACGCGGATACCCAGTCTTCTTGCCTGTGCATCGCCCAGATTGGAGCAGCTGCCAACTTCAAAGTATTTTTTCTGTCTGGGAGACCAAGCTTCAACGTCAACGGATTTTACCTTCAGGTCAGCAAGATCGCCGGAGCAGCATTCCAGTGTTCTTACGGGGATATCCATGGAACGGAACAGATCTACGGTGTTCTGCCACAGCTTATCATACCACATGGGCGCTTCCTCAGGATTACATACAACAATCATTTCCTGCTTCTCGAACTGATGGATACGGTAAACGCCTCTTTCTTCAATCCCGTGTGCGCCTTTTTCCTTACGGAAGCAAGGGCTGTAGCTTGTCAGGGTCTGCGGCAGGTCTTCTGCTTTATTCAGCGTATCGATGAATTTACCAATCATGGAATGTTCACTTGTACCGATCAGATAAAGGTCTTCTCCTTCAATCTTGTACATCATTGCGTCCATTTCATCGAAACTCATAACGCCTGTTACAACGTTGCTTCTGATCATAAAAGGCGGTACACAATAAGTAAATCCTCTGTCAATCATGAAATCTCTTGCATAGGAAATAACCGCTGAATGTAATCTTGCTATGTCCCCCATCAGATAGTAGAAGCCATTTCCTGCTACCTTTCTGGCGCTGTCCAGATCAATACCATTGAACTTCTCCATAATCTCTGTGTGATATGGAATTTCAAAATCAGGAACTACAGGTTCTCCCTATTTCTGCACTTCTACGTTCTCTGTATCATTCTTACCAATAGGTACACTTGGAT
>ENA-UERW01000464-UERW01000464.1-human-gut-metagenome-genome-assembly--contig:-NODE-464-length-36339-cov-38.520352_pt1 | contig 36339 bp, 36 predicted proteins | sample MGYA00242994_ERZ507995 | MGnify/ENA primary metagenome ERZ507995 (study PRJEB26167, sample SAMN06115492) | human gut metagenome | host: Homo sapiens | place: China:Chongqing | collected 2015-04-26...
GACACCAACGCCGAGAACCAGAGTCCTACGGGTATAAAATAGAAGATGAGCCAAATCGCAAAGAGGCTCACGAAAATTATAAGAACGATCAATCCACCCTGAAAATCCATAGTTTTTTGTTTTTATTTGGTTGTTTTTACGATGACGCTGAAATTCTCGAACCCGACGACTTCGATCTCCTTCCGGGGGTCCACATAGGCACCCAAGGATTTGGCCTCATAAGTCCGTCCGTTCACCTCGATCTTGCCCATCGGCGAAAGGCGCGAGAGGGTCGTGCCGCGGTCGCCGACGCTCAGCTCCTGTTCGGGCAGGGTAGGCATGCTCGACGAATTGATTTTCTGTTTGAGCGAGAAGCGCTGCCACGTCTTGGCGCGCAGCGAAACGACGGTGGCGATCAGCGACAACACCAGAATAACCAGCACGACCACCGAACCGGCGACGGGGCCGAGATCGCGGAATGCGAGGTAGATCGAACTGCCGTAGCAGACCAGCGCCAGAATCGCGCCGATCGACACGCCCGGCAGCAGGACCAGCTCCGCCACCAGAAAAAGCAGTCCGAAAAAGATGAGGAGTACAATATAGAACATCGTCATAGGGAAGTTGTTGAATATTGGACTAAAGATAGGAATTAAAATCAATTATTCCGCAATTTCCGCGACTTTTATTTCCAAAGCCGGGTCGGTCTGCGTCACCGCGGCCGCCACGCGGTCGGCCACGGCCTTGTCGTCGAACGTCCCGACGACGAAGAGCTGCTGTCCCACGCGCGAAAGCTCGCACCCCTCGGCCGTATCCGTAATCGCCGCCTTCACCGCGTCGGAAAGCGCTTCGGAGCTGACGATCTCGACCCGGTAGGCGATATGCTGCGCTTCGGGGTCCTTCGAAAGATTGCGGTACTCGCCGTCGGTCCACACGACGATTTCGGGGCGGACGAAACCGCGGGCCTTCAGCAGCTTTTGGGCCGCTTCGGCCTCCTCCCTCGTGGCGAAACCTCCGGCGTAGTAATACCATTTCTTGTCGTCGTTGACCAGATAGGAGAGCGGGTAAGCGCCCCGGAAGGTCGATACGGCGCGCTTGGTATTGAACGTGCCGAGCAGGATGCGGTATATCGTCCCGTGCTCGTAGACCTTGCATTCGGGAATGGGATACTGATAGCTGTACTTCGGCGTCGAGGAGAAGGAAACGCTGTCGTAATCGAGGAAATAACGCTCTGCAACGTCGATCCGGGGCAGCCGGAAGTCGATGCCCTCCAGCTGCGCCGTCACGCCCCGCAGCGAATCGCGCGCGGAGGTCAGCCCCAGCATATCGGCCACGGAGGTTTCATACCCGACGAGCACCTTCTTGCGCAGGAAATAGTCGGTCACGGCGTCCGAAGCGGTCTCGCCGCGCAGTTCCGAGAGCTGACGGGCGGCCTCCGAGAGCCGCTCCTCCTCGCGGGACAGAATCGCGTCCCGCCCCAGCTTGTCCATCAGGTAACCGTAAGCATAGCTTTTGTTGTCGAAGATGTAGTTCCATGCGTCGGAGAGCGAATCGGCCAGCACGCGGTTGAAGCCCTGCAGGGTCTTGTATTTGTCGTAAATCTCCGCCGCATCGGCTTCGGCCTGCGCCGCGGCGTAGGCCGAAGCCAGCTCGGAAATCGTGCCGTAATTGGCAAAATAGCGGTTCACGTAATCCACGGCATCGAGTTCCAGCCGCTGCGCTTCGACGAGCGCGGCATAGTCGGCCTCCGGAAGCTGCTCCCGGAAATAGGGGTTGCTGACCAGATTGCGCACCTTGAGCGAATCGGGAATCTCCGCCGCAGGATTTTCCGCGGCAGGCCCCGCCGGCTGCGACGCCGCGCCGTTCAGGTTGGCGAGCACCCACTCCTGCTCGATGGTGTTGATACGGTCGATCAGGCGGCCCTTGGCATTGCGGATTTCGAATATCCGGCTTTCGAGCTGCAGAATATCCTGCGAATACTGCTGGCGGGCCGCCGGGTTCTCGCGCAGCTGCCGCCGGGCGCGTTCCACGGCATTGACGATCGAATCTTCGCGCATCTGCAGCTGCGCATCCTCGCGCAGAAGCGACATATACTCCTCGTTGCTTTCGAGCCCCGCGATGCGGGCTTCGACTGAAAGCTGCTGCGCACGCAGGCTTCCGGCGCCCAGAAGCGCCGCGAACAGAAACAATATGCAAGTTTTACGAACCAACATTCCGGTTACCTCCACCATTTAATGAAAAAGAGTTGTATAAGCCCGAAAATCTCCAGACGCCCCAGAAGCATCAGCAGCGAACTGGATATCTTGAAAACGCCCGGCACGGACGAAAAATTATCCATCGACCCGACTTGGCCGAATCCGGGACCGACGTTGCCGATCGAAGCCACCGAGCCGGAGAAGCTGGTCATCAGATCGACGCCGAACATCGTCCCCAGCACCGTGCCGGCGAGAATCAGCATCAGGTATGCGACGATAAATATCATGACCGAATGGAGCGCTTCGTTCTCCTGAATGACCCCGTCCAGCTTGATGCGGATGATCGCGTTGGGGTGCTGCTGCTGGCGCAGGCGCGTGCGCATCATCTTCATCGCCAGCACCAGCCGGTTGGTCTTGATGCCGCCCGCGGTGGAACCCGCGCAGGCGCACACGATCGAACCGAAAATCAGCAGGATAACCGCAAACGACGTCCACTGGTTGGAGTCGGCCGTGGCGAATCCCGTCGTCGTGACAAGCGACACGAACTGGAAAAGCGCATGATGGAACGCGGCCGAAAACGTAGGGTATATGTTGGCGGCGAAGAGACTGACGGCGATCAGCAGGCCGCCGCCCAGCAGCATGACGAGGTACCAGCGCGTCACCTCCGAACGGAATATGTTGTTGCGTTTGCCGGTCACCGTCGCATAGATCAGTCCGAAGTGGATACCCGCCGTAGCCATGGCGAAGATCAGGATCGTGTCGATCATCGGACTGTTGAAATAGGCGACGCTGGCGTTCTTGGTCGAAAAACCGCTCGTGGCGCACGCCGACATGGCGTGGCAGAGCGAATCAAACCAGTTCATGCCCGCCATTTTGAGCAGCACCGTCGTCAGCACCGTAAGGCCCACATAGACCACCAGCAGAATCTGCACGATGATCTGGGTCCGGTAGCGGTAATTATCCTTGGCCAAGGTCGAAAGCTCGACGCTCGACAGCGTCATCTTGTTGCGCCCCAGCGAGGGGAGGATCAGCAGTGCGAACATGACCACGCCCATACCCCCGATCCACGTCGAGGACATGCGCCAGAACTGCAGCCCCCGCGGCAGCACCTCGATATCGTTCAGGATCGTCGATCCGGTCGTCGTAAAGCCCGAAACGCTTTCGAACCAAGCGTTCACCAGACTGAACTCTCCGCCCCAGATCAGGTAGGGGAACATGCCGACCAGACAGGCGACCAGCCACGAGCCGACCACGATGCAGAATCCCTCCTTGTTGGTGATCTGCTGCGTACGTTCGACGAAGATCAGCGGAAACGCCCCCAAGAGGGCCGTGAGCAGCGACGCGAGCAGCAGGGGATAGAACGCCGAATCCATGCCGCTGACAAAGGAAATCCCCGCCGACAACAGCATGAACAGCGCGATGAAAAGCATCACGACCCCGACATATCGCAAAACCACGTCTACTCGCATCGCAATCAGGATTTTGGCTGCTTGGAAACGGTTATCAGGGTCTCGATCTTCTCCTTCAGCTCCAAGACTTCGTCCTTGCAGTCGGCCTTGACGGCGAACGGCACGCGGAACGAGAGGTAGTCGCCCAGCCCCTTGTTCATCCGGATAATGGGGTTGACGCAGTAGACCGACATGAAGTAGTAGAGCATCAGCACGATGGCGATCATCACCACGAGCGAGATCAGCACCGGCGTAACGGCCCGGTAGGCGTTTTTCTTCATCTGCTCGGCACGCGGAGCCAGCGAGCTCTGCGTCGAGGTCATATAGTTCTTGATGGCAGCGGTCAGACGGCCGTAGAGGACTTCGTATTCGCTGTCATACCAGCTGCGGCCCACCGAATCGGGCGCGGCCGGATTCGCCGCGGCATGCGCTCCGAAGGCGAGGTAGTTGTCGGTCAGCAGGCGCAGCTCGGTCGTCGCGAAAGCCAGCGAGTCGAGAAACGACTTGTCGAGGGCTTCGCTCTGGGCCACGAGCAGCGTGTTCTCCAACCGCTCCATACTCGACCGGCAAAGGCTGTCGTAGGAGTTGTCTCCGAACACCGAAAGGCGGATAAGCGCCATGTTCTGCTCATAGGCGGCGTCGAGCATCTCCTTGGCCAGCTCGATATTACGCTTGTTGGCCTTCAGGATTTCGCCCGTATCGCGGCTCAGGTGGCTCAGTTCCACGAACGAGACCATCCCCGAAAAAAACAGCAGGCAGACGATACTCAAAAAACCGATCGTCACTCTTCTGCGCATACCCGTCATACTTCTTTTGATTTTATCAATGCAAATATAGTGAATTAATCGAGAATATCACCCATCAGATCGTGAGATTCGTCCATCGCCCCGAAGCGCACCCGGCAAATGGCGTTGATGCGCGTCCGGTCGTAGGGGGCCTTCACCCGGCGGTAGCTGCCCGTATAGCCGAACATCATGCCGCCGCGCAGGGTGCTTTCGAACAGCACGGTATCCTCGGAGCCGACGGCTTTGGCGCAGAATGCGCCGTGCAGCCGCCCGCAAAGTTCTTCCAGTTCGGCGACGCGGCGCGTCGCCACCGACGGCTGCACCTTGCCGGGCATATCGACGGCAGGCGTTCCGGGACGCTCCGAAAAAGGAAATATGTGGAGGAAAGCGGGCTTGAGTCCCTCCAGAAAATCGTACGTCGTGCGGAAATCCTCCTCGGTTTCACCGGGAAAGCCGACGATGACGTCGATGCCGATGAAGGCGTCGGGCATCAGCGCCCGCACGGCGGCGATGCGGTCGGCGAAACGCGCCGTGGTATAGCGGCGGCGCATCAGTCCGAGAATTTTGTCCGAACCGCTCTGGAGCGGAACATGGAAGTGATGCTGGAATTTAGGTGACGCGGCGCAAAACGCTATGATTTCGTCTGTTAGAAGATTAGGTTCGATGGACGAAATCCGGTAGCGTTCGATGCCTTCGACTTCGTTGAGCGCACGCAGCAGGTCGATGAAACGCTCGCCCGTCGTACGGCCGAAATCCCCCGTGTTGATTCCCGTGATGACGATCTCCTTCTGTCCGGCCGCAGCGATCTGGCGGGCTTCGGCGACGAGGTCCGCGATCGGCATGTTGCGGCTGCCGCCGCGGGCATAGTGGATCGTGCAGTAGGCGCACTTGTAGTCGCAGCCGTCCTGCACCTTGAGGAAAGCGCGCGTGCGGTCGCCGCTCGAAAAGGCCGCGAAGAACGAAGTGAGCGATTCGGTATCGCAGCTGTAGATCTGCGCACGGCCCTTGCCGGAGAGTTCGACCACCCGTTTATATAACATTCCTTTATCATTATTGCTCAGCACGATATCAACGCCTTCGATCGCCGCTATTTCCTGCGGTTTGAGCTGCGCGTAACAGCCCGTCACGGCGATGATGGCACCGGGATTGCGGCGGTGGAGTTTGCGGATCAGGTTGCGGCATTTCTTGTCGGCGTGTTCCGTGACCGAACAGCTGTTGATGACGCATATGTCGGCCTCGGCGTCGGGTGCGACGCGCACGAAACCGCCGCGCTCGAACTCCCGCGCGAGGGTCGAGCTTTCCGAAAAGTTGAGTTTGCAGCCGAGGGTGTGGAAATTTACTCTGCGTTGTTGCATAAATTGTCGTTATTTACCGGGCGAAATTACGAAAACTGTGCGAAAAGGGAGGGCTTTTCCGAGAAAAAAGCGTAAATTTGCGCGCAATATAAGGAGCGAGGCATGGAATTTTTCAGCGACCTGATTCAATACGGCTACTTGTCGAACGCGCTGGCGGCGTGTGTCCTTTCGGGCATAACGTGCGGCGTGATAGGCACCTATGTCGTATGCCGCCGGATGGTTTTCCTCGCCGGAGGCATCACGCATTCCTCGTTCGGCGGGCTGGGCATCGCGTTTTACCTCGGCACCGACCCGATCGCCGGAGCGATGATCTTCGCCGTACTCTCGGCGCTGGGCATCGAATGGGCCGGCAGCAGGGGCCGCATCCGCGAAGATTCGGCCATCGGCATCATCTGGTCGGTGGGCATGGCCGTCGGCGCGCTCTTCATGAGCCTGCGGCCGGGCTACACGTCGGGCGATCTCTCCGCATACCTGTTCGGCAGCATCGTCACCGTGACGCACGGCGACGTCGCGGCGCTGACCGTTCTGACGCTGTTCATCATCGCCGGAGCGCTGCTATGGCTGCGGCCGGTGATGTACGTGGCCTTCGACCGCGACTTCGCCCGCAGCCGGGGCATTCCGACCCGCGTGATCTCCTACGTGATGGCGGCGCTGATCGCCGTGACGATCGTCCTCTCGATCCGCATCATGGGAATCGTCCTGCTGATTTCGCTGCTCACGATGCCCGTGGCCATCGTCAATTCGCTCTCGCGCTCGTACCGGACCATCGCGCTCTGCGCGCCGCTGGTTGCCGTGGCGGGCAACGTCGCGGGACTCGTCGCAAGCTACAATTTCGAAGTTCCGCCCGGAGCAGCCATAATATTTACACTCACTCTTACGCTTATTGTAGTAAAACTATTACCTTTGCGTAACAAAAAAGCCGGTGCCGCCGCATGAAAACCATCCATAAACTCGTACTGAAAGCCTACTTGGGGCCGATGGTCCTTACGTTCTTCATCGTGATGTTCGTCCTGATGATGAACATCGTGTGGCGTTACATCGACGAGCTGGTGGGCAAAGGACTCAGCGCAGGCATCATCATCGAGCTGATGACCTACTTCATGGCCAACATGATCCCGCTGGGACTGCCGCTGGCCATGCTGCTGGCGGCCATCATGACCATGGGCAATCTGGGCGAGAACTACGAACTGCTGGCCATGAAGTCGGCCGGCATGTCGCTCATACGCATCACCAAGCCGCTGATTATTCTGGTGAGCCTGATCTCCGTGGGCAGCTTCTTCATCGGCAACAACCTCGTGCCGTACGCCAACAAAAAGGTGTTCAGCATCCTGTACGACATCCGCCAGCAGAAACAGAGTCTCGAATTTCAGGACGGACTGTTCTTCAACGGCATCGACAACATGTCGATCCGCGTCAGCAGGCAGGAACCCGAAACGCATCTGCTGCACGACGTGCTGATATACGACAACCGCGCGGCCAACGGCGACATGAACACCATCGTGGCCGATTCGGGATACATCCGTCTTTCGGACGACAAGAAATACCTGCTGGTGACGCTTTTCAACGGCGAGACCTACGAGCAGACCCGCAGCAGCCAGTGGTTTACCCAGAGCAAACTGCGCCACCATATCTTCGAAAAGCAGGATCAGGTGATCCCGATGGAGGGCTTCGCTATGGGCCGCACCGACGCCAACCAGTTTTCGAACAGCCAGACGAAGAATATCAACGAGCTGCAGCACGACATCGACTCGCTCGAAAAAATGGTGAACAGCGCGACGACGCGCTCGTACGAACCGCTGCTCAAGGAGCAGATTTTCTCCCGCGACAACTCGGTGCTCCCGCAGCCCGACAGTCTCCGCATCGACAAGAGCCGGTTCCGCGACATGGCGGCGATGGACTCCATCGCTACGCTGCAGATGCGGGAAAAGGAGCGCGTATGGAATCAGGCGCGCACGCTGGCCAAGAACTCCCGCAACATGTTCTCGTTCGACGAGTCGGCGGCAAAAGAGGCGCTCAACCAGCTCTACCGCAGCAAAGTCGAATGGCACAAGAAGATGTCGCTGCCGGTGTCGATCATGATCTTCTTCCTGATCGGCGCACCGCTCGGCGCCATCATCCGCAAGGGCGGACTGGGACTTCCGGTCGTCGTGTCGATCATCTTCTTCGTGATCTACTACATCATCAGTCTGTCAGGCGAGAAACTGGCCAAGGAGGGAAGCTGGGACGCCGTATACGGCATGTGGCTCTCGACGTTCATCCTCACGCCCATAGCGATCTACCTGACCTACAAGGCCACGAACGACTCGGCGCTGCTCGACACGGACTGGTACGCCGGAAAATTCAAGGCGCTCTACGAACGCATGCGACCCGCGATCAACAAATTGAAAAACGCTATAAAACTCAAACGAAATGGCAAAAAGCACGATTCTGAATAGTGTGGAAGAGGTTATCGAAGATTTCCGCAACGGCAAAATAGTGATCGTCGTCGATGACGAAGACCGCGAAAACGAAGGCGACTTCATCGTAGCGGCGGAGAAAATAACCCCCGAAATCGTGAATTTCATGCTCAAGGAGGGCCGCGGCGTACTCTGCGCACCGCTTTCGGAGGACCGCTGCGCCGAACTCGGCCTCAACATGATGGAGGAGAACAACACCTCGCTGCTGGGGACTCCCTTTACAGTGACCGTCGATCTGCTGGGCCACGACTGCACCACGGGCGTCTCGATCCACGACCGTGCGGCGACGATCCGCGCGCTGGCCGACCCGGCCACGCGGGCCACGGACTTGGGCCGTCCGGGACATATCAACCCCCTGCGCGCACGCCAGAAAGGCGTACTCCGCCGTCCGGGACATACCGAAGCGGCGATCGACCTTGCGCGGCTGGCAGGCTTGCAGCCCGCGGGCGCGCTGATCGAAATCATGAACGAAGACGGCACGATGGCCCGTCTGCCGCAGCTGATCGAGATCGCCAAGAAATTCGACCTCAAAATCATCTCGATCGCGTCGCTGATCTCATACCGGCTGAAGGAGGAATCCATCGTCGAGAAGGGCGAAACCGTGGACCTGCCGACCGCATGGGGCGATTTCCGCATCACGCCGTTCCGCCAGAAGAGCAACGGGCTGGAGCATGTGGCGCTGACCAAAGGCGAATGGACCGAGGACGAACCGGTGCTGACCCGCGTACACTCGTCATGCGCCACGGGCGACATCTTCGGCTCGTGCCGCTGCGACTGCGGCGATCAGCTGCACGAAGCGATGCGCATGATCGAAAAGGAGGGGAAGGGCGCGATCATCTACCTCCAGCAGGAGGGGCGCGGCATCGGACTCTGCAACAAAATCAAGGCATACAAGCTTCAGGACGAGGGACTGGACACCGTGGACGCCAACGTGCAGCTGGGCTTCGGCGTGGACGAGCGCGACTACGGCATCGGCGCGAGCATCATCCGCGAAATGGGCATCAAGCACATGCGGCTGATGACCAACAACCCGCTCAAAAGGGCCGGGCTGGAGGGCTACGGACTGCGGATCGACGAGATCGTGCCGGTGGTCATCGCCCCCAATGAGCACAACCTGCGCTACCTGAAGACCAAGGAGGAGCGCATGCACCACACGCTCGGACTGGACAAGAAATAACCCGGCTCAGAAGGCCCGCATTCCAAATATAACACACGAAGAAGAATGAATCCGAAAGAGCTGCGCATCGTATTTATGGGTACGCCCGAATTCGCCGTACCGTCGCTCCGGGCGCTGGTCGCCGGGGGCTACAACGTCGTGGCCGTGGTCACGACGCCCGACAAACCCGCCGGACGGGGCCAGAAACTGCATCAGAGCGAAGTCAAGCTGGCCGCGCTCGAACTGGGACTTCCGGTATTGCAGCCCGAAAAGCTGAAAGCGCCGGAGTTCGTCGAAGCCATGCAGGCGCTGAAACCCGATCTGGGGATCGTCATCGCGTTCCGCATGCTTCCCGAAGTGATCTGGGCCATGCCGCGGCTGGGAACGTTCAACCTGCACGCCTCGCTGCTTCCGCAGTACCGCGGGGCTGCGCCGATCAACTGGGCCGTCATCAACGGCGAAACCGAGACCGGCGTCACGACGTTCCTGCTCAACCACGAAATAGACAAAGGCGCGATCATCGCGCAGGTGCGCGTGCCGATTCTTCCGAAAGACAACGTGGGCACGATGTACGACAAACTGATGCACACCGGAACGGCGCTCGTGACCGAGACCGTGGACCGCATCGCCGCAGGGGATGTCCAGCCCATGGAGCAGACGGGAATCGACGAGAGCCGCCTGCATCCTGCGCCCAAAATCTTCAAGGAGGACTGCCGGATCGACTGGTCGTGGGAAGGACGGCGGATCGTGAACTTCGTGCGCGGGCTTTCGCCCTATCCGGCCGCATGGACCGAAATGCGCAAAGAGGGCGAAACGGCATCCCTCACGGCGAAAATTTATGCGGCGGCGTTCGAAGCGGCGGCGCACAACGAAGCGGCAGGAGCCGTCGAAAGCGACGGACGCACCTTTATCCGCGTGGCATGCGCCGACGGGTGGATCACCCTCGGCGAGTTGCAGATAGCCGGTAAAAAACGGCTTCCGGTGCGCGAGCTGCTGCTCGGACTGCGGGAGATCGGACAGTACCGGTTTCAGAAATAACCTCGCCCGGCGATCCGGCGCAATCATTCGGCCGCCGCAGTTCCGTTTTGCAAAGACGGCTGCCGTAATAGAACATCCCGGTCTTTCAAGATGAAAGACCGGGATTTGTCTTCTCCGGCGGCGGAAAAATTCCGGCCGCAAGACAGCCGACAACGGGACAGTCCGGCAGGAAAACAACCGACAGGTGAACAGTACCGACAATTAGACAGTTCCGGAGATAAAACAGCTGACTACTGGACTGTTCCGACAACAAGGCAGTTCCGGCGATAAAGCAGACGACTGCTGAACATTACCGACAATTAGACTGTTCCGGAGATAAAACAGCTGACAGCAGGACAGTCCCGGCGGGAAAGCAGCCGACTGCTGGACGGTTCCGACAACAAGGCAGTTCCGGCGGGAAAATTACCGGCCGAAATATATTAATAAAAAAAAGGGGCTTGCTAAAGCCCCTTGCGATTATCCTTTGATTTCGTACCCCTTGCCGAGCTTCTTTTCGATCTCTTCCTTCGGCAGCAGGCGCGTGCAGAAGAACCAGTCGTAGCACTTCACGCCTTCGGGCTGGTCGTTCATCTCCTCGCCCTTCATCGGAACGATCACCTCGTCGCCCGGACGCCAGTCGGCCGGCATCGCCACGCCGAACGCGTCGATGGCCTGCAGGCCCACCAGCACGCGCTTGATTTCGTCGAAATTGCGGCCCAGCGCCAGCGGATAATAGATCATCGCCCGCAGCACGCCCTTGGGATCGACGAAGAACACGGCGCGCACGGCAGCGGTCTGGCTTTCGCCGGGCTGGATCATGCCGTAGAGATTGGCAACCTTCATCGACACGTCGTCGATAATCGGAAATTCCACCTTTATATCTTTCATGCCCTTGTATTCGATCTTTTCGCGGATCGTGCGCAGCCACGCGATATGACTGTTGCGGCTGTCCACCGAAAGACCGATCAGCTCGCAGTTCAGCGCCTTGAACTCCGCAGTGCGGGCGCCGAAAGTAAGCACCTCCGAGGTGCAGATAGGCGTGAAATCGGCAGGGTGGCTGAAAAGAATCACCCATTTGCCTTTGTAATCGGCCGGGAAGCTGACCTTCCCCTGCGTCGTCATCGCTTCGAATGCCGGAACGGGTTCGCCCAGACGCGACAGTTGCTGTTCGTTCTTGTCCATAACTGAATGATTTAATGTATATGTCCGGGCACGCAAAGTTGATGCCCTGCAGACTAAACATCCCGGATTGCGTCTACCAATTTACTGTTTTTCGGGAGATTATCCTAATTTGCATTGTCCGTTTCGCGCTCCGGCGCGAATGTGTCTATACAAACAACGTTTTTGAATATCCGGGCGAAGGGACTGTGATCCGGACCGAAAAAAGCCGCCCGGATTTCTCCGGGCGGCTTTTCCATAAGCGTCGCTGCGGTCAGCGGATCTTCTTGATGATCTCGCCGCCGTGATGGATGGCTTTCTCGTTTTCGGGAAGCATCTTCCAAGCGCGTTCGGGAAGCGATTTCTTAAGGCCGACCATCACGTTCTCCATTTCGACCACAGGGCGCACCTTGAGGTAGCCGCCGAGGATCATCGTGTTGAAGAGTTTGGCCTGTCCCATTTTGGCGCATTCGGCCGTGGCGTCGATCGAGTAAACCTCGATGTCGGTACGCACAGGGTGGCGCGTGATGCCGTTGGTATCGTAGATCAGCACGCCGCCCGGTTTTACCATCGGTTCGAATTTCTCCATCGACTGCTGATTCAGGATGATCGCCGTATCGAATTCATGGGCGATAGGCGACGAAATCTTCCGGTCCGAAAGGATCACCGTCACGTTGGCCGTGCCGCCGCGCATTTCGGGACCGTAAGAGGGCATCCACGTAACTTCGAAATCCTGCATGACGCCCGAATAGGCCAGTATCTTGCCCATCGAGAGGACGCCCTGTCCTCCGAATCCTGCGATAATTAAAGTCTCTTTCATATCGGTCCTCTTATTTTACGTCCTTGATATCGCCCAGCGGATAGAAGGGCAGCATGTTCTGCTCAAGCCACTCGTTCGACGCGACGGGCGAAAGTTTCCAGCCGCTGTTGCAGGTCGAAACGACCTCGACCAGCGAGAAGCCTTTGCCGGCCATCGAATTCTCGAACGCCTTGCGGATCGCCTTCTTGCACTTGCGCACGTTAGCCGGCGTATGCACGCTCTGACGCGTGATAAAGGTAGCGCCGTCGAGGTGGGCCATCATCTCGGCGATCTTGTAGGGATAGCCGTTCAGACGCGGATCGCGGCCGTAGGGGGTCGTCGCGGTCTTCATGCCCAGCAGGGTAGTCGGAGCCATCTGGCCGCCCGTCATGCCGTAGATGGCGTTGTTGATGTAGACCGCCACGACATTCTCGCCGCGGGCGGCCGCATGGATCGACTCCGCGGTACCGATGGCCGACAGGTCGCCGTCGCCCTGATAGGTGAAGACCAGATTGCCGGGATGCAGCCGTTTGACGGCCGTAGCGACGGCCAGCGCGCGTCCGTGCGCCGCTTCGATCCAGTCGATGTCGATGTAGTTGTATGCGAATACGGAGCAGCCCACGGGCGAAACGCCCACGGTCTTCTCTTCGAGACCCATCTCTTCGATGACCTCCGCAATCAGTTTGTGTACCGTACCGTGACTACAGCCGGGGCAGTAGTGCATGACGTTGTCGGTAATGAGCTTCGGTTTGGCATAAACCAGATTCTCCTTTTTGATTTCAACCTCTGCCATAGTCTTTACTTTTTAATCAGTTTTTCCTTGAGTGCGGCAAGCACCTCGTCGGGAGCGAACATCATACCGCCCTGACGGCCGAAATGCTCGACGGGAGCCGCGCCGTTCACGGCCAGCCGCACGTCCTCGACCATCTGACCCGCATTCAGCTCGGCGGAGAGAAAGCCCTTCACGCCGCGCGCGGCCAGTTCGGCAAGCGGCTTCTTGGGGAAAGGGTAGAGGGTGATCGGACGCAGCAGGCCGACCTTGAGTCCTTCGGCGCGCGCCATCTCGACCGAGGCCGAGCAGATGCGGGCCGACGAGCCGAACGCCACGATGACGTAATCGGCATCGTCACAGTCGATCGCTTCGTAGCGCACCTCGTTCTCTTCGAGGGCCTTGTATTTCTCCTGAAGGCGTTTGTTGATGATCTCCATCTTCTCTGACTGCAGTTCCAGCGACGTCACGATATTGCGCTGACGGTCGGCGGGTTTGCCGTAGGTCGCCCACGACTTGCACTCGGCGGCGATCTCCTCGTCGGTCTTGCGGGGACGCTGCGGCGCGAGCACCACTTTCTCCATCATCTGTCCGATGGCGCCGTCGGCCAAAATCAGCGCCGGATTGCGGTACTTGAACGCCAGATCGAACGCGACGGCCACGTGGTCGTGCATCTCCTGCACGGAATTGGGCGCCAGCACGATCAGGTGGAAGTCGCCGTGACCGCCGCCCTTGCAGGCTTGGAAATAGTCGCCCTGCGAAGGCTGGATGGTGCCCAGCCCCGGACCGCCGCGCTGGCAGTTGATAATCAGGCAGGGCAGCTCGGCGCCCGCCAGATAGCTAAGCCCCTCGGACATCAGGCTGATGCCGGGGCTCGACGAGGAGGTCATCACCCGTTTGCCGGTCGATGCGCCGCCGTAGACCATGTTGATCGACGAGATCTCCGATTCGGCCTGCAGCACAACCATACCCGTGGTTTCCCACGGTTTGAGTTCCATCAGCGTCTCCATCACCTCCGACTGGGGCGTGATCGGGTAGCCGAAATATCCGTCGCAACCGTAACGGATCGCCGCATGGGCGATCACTTCGTTGCCTTTCATCAGTTTTACCTCTTTCTCTGCCATAGCTTACTCGATTTTTTGACGATAAACCGTGATAACGCTGTCCGGGCAAATCACCGCGCACGAAGCGCAGCCTATGCAGGCGTCGGGATTTGCCATCCGGGCCACGGGGTAGCCCTTGCTGTTCACCTCAGCCGACATGCCCAGCACATTGCACGGACACGAAGCGACGCACACTCCGCATCCTTTGCAGCGTTCCTTATCGACAACGACTGTTCCTTTTATTTTAGCCATAAGCCGTAGTTTTGTTAAGTTCCTTACAAATATATAAAAAAATCCCGAAGATTCTAAACGAATGCAACAAATCTTATCACGAAAAACGGATAAGTGAAAGCAGTGCGGCCGGAATCCAGCATCCCGAACGCACTGCACACAAAACATTTCGGAGGTTTTATTCCGCCTTGGGATCGGGTCCGTATTTATTTTCGCCCCTATGGCCGCCGATGCAGAACCAGACGAGGAAAAAGAGGCTCCACACGAAAAAGACCAGCATTACTGCAAGATAGCGATTCCGGCGCATCCGCAAAAAAAAGACAGCCTTTTCGGGCTGTCTTTCAATCGAACGCGGACGGCGGCTACTCCTCGAAGGAGTGGATCACCACGCCGGAGCGGAGTTTCGGCTCGAACCACGTCGTCTTCGGAGGCATGATGTTGCCCGTGTCGGCGATGTTGATGAGCTGCTGCATCGAGACGGGATAGAGGGCGAAAGCCGCCTTCATCTCGCCGCTGTCCACGCGGCGTTTCAGCTCGCCCAGACCGCGGATGCCGCCCACGAAGTCGATCCGCTTCGAAGTGCGCAGGTCTTTGATGTCCAGAATCCGGTCCAGCACCAGATTCGACAGCACCGTGACGTCCAGCACCCCGATCGGGTCGTTGTCGTCGTAAGTGCCGGGCTTGGCCGTCAGGCTGTACCAACGGCCGTCGAGGTACATCGAGAAGTTATGCAGTCCCGAAGGGCGGTACTCTTCGGCGCCCTTGTCCTCGACGGTGAAGTTTTCGGCCAGCTTTTCGAGCAGCTGGGCGGAGGTCAGACCGTTCAGGTCCTTCACCACGCGGTTGTAGTCGATGATGCGGAGCTGGCCCGCGGGGAAGGTCACGGCAAGGAAGTAGCAGTACTCCTCACGACCCGTATGGTCGGGATTCCTGCGCTGGCACTCCTGTCCCACACGCGCCGCGGCGGCCGTGCGGTGATGGCCGTCGGCGACGTACAGCGCCGGAATATCCTTGAAAATCTCCGTAATACGGTTGTTGGTCTTCCTGTCGCGAATCACCCACAACTTATGTCCGAAGCCGTCGGCGGCCGTAAAATCGTACTCAGGAGCGTTGTTTTCCACCACGCCGGCCACGATGGCGTCGATCTCGGCGTTGTCGGGATAGGCGAAAAACACCGGTTCGATATTGGCTTTCTGGTTGCGGACGTGGATCATGCGGTCCTCCTCCTTGTCGGGGCGCGTCAGTTCGTGCTTCTTGATCGCGCCCGAAAGGTAATCCTCGTAGTTGCAGCACATCGTCAGACCATACTGCGTACGGCCGTCCATCGTCTGCGCATAGATATAATAGTACTCTTCGGGATCCTGTTCGAGCCAGCCCTTTTCGCGCCATGCGCGGAAGTTTTCGACGGCCTTGTCGTAAACCTCCTGCGAATGTTCGTCCGCAATGGGGTCGAAGTCGATTTCGGGCTTGATGATGTGCAGCAGCGAACGCTCGGTGGCTTCGGCCTTCGCCTCGGCGGAGTTCAGCACGTCGTAGGGACGCGACGCCACCTCGGAAGCGTACTGTTTCGGGGGGCGTATTCCCCGGAAAGGTTTGATTCTTACCATATGTTATGATTCATATGTTATACACTATTTGTTCACCTGAAACCGGGTATTGCCGTTCTTGAAGAAGTCCACGATCTGATTCGCGGCGGCAAGGCCGGCGTTGATGTTGGCTTCGGCGGTCTCGGCGCCCATCTTCTTCGCCGTGGCGAACACCCGCCTGCCGAATTTTTCGTTCAGCTCGGACTGGATGCCGGCGGCGATGTCGGTAATGTATTTCAGGTCTTCGCGTTCGGTCAGGGCCTTCATCACTCCCTGCTCGTCAATCACCTCCTTGCGGGCGGTATTGACCAGCGTCGCGCCCTTGGGCATCGACATCAGCAGGTCGTAGCCGATCGAGCCTTTGGTCTGCTCCGTCGCGGGGATATGCAGCGAGAGGTAGTCCGAGTTCTTATACAATTCTTCGACCGAATTCACTTTTTTCACGCCGTCGGCCTCGAAAACGGCCGAATCGGTGATAAAAGGATCGTAGGCAATCACGTTCATGCCCATCGCCTTGCCCTTGCGGCCCACCAGCCGGCCCACGTTGCCGTAAGCGTGGATGCCGAGGGTCTTGCCCTGAATCTCGGAACCCGTGCCGGGCGTGAAGCCGTTGCGGGCCATGAAAATCATCATGGCGAGCGCCAGTTCGGCCACGGCGTTGGAGTTCTGGCCCGGAGTGTTCATCACCACGATGCCGCGTGCGGTAGCCGCCGCGAGGTCCACGTTGTCGTAACCGGCGCCGGCACGCACCACGATCTTGAGGTTCCGCGCCGCTTCGATGACTTCGGCCGTCACCTTGTCGCTGCGGATAATCAGCGCGTCCACGTCGGCCACGGCCGAGAGCAGTTCCGATTTGTCGGTATATTTTTCGAGCAGGGCCAGTTCGTATCCGGCGCCTTCGACGATCTGACGGATGCCGTCTACGGCCTTCTTGGCAAAGGGCTTTTCCGTCGCAACCAATATTTTCATACCTGTATTTTCGATTAAATGAATAAAATCTATGTCCGACGCCGCACGTTTCCTCGGTGTAAAGGTAAAGAAATGCGCCATGGGCGGATGTTATTTCGCGTGTTTGGCGGCGAACTCCTGCATGCACTCCACAAGCACCCTGACGCTCTCGACGGGCAGTGCGTTGTAGCACGAAGCGCGGAAACCGCCCACCAGCCGGTGACCCTTGATGCCCACGATGCCGCGGCTCTTGGCGGCCTCCATGAATTCGGGAGCCAGATCCTCGTAACCGTCGGCCATCACGAAACAGATATTCATCAGCGAGCGGTCCTCCTTGTCCACCGTGCCGCGGAAGAGCGGGTTGCGGTCGATCTCGTCGTAGAGCAGCGCGGCCTTGGCCTGATTGCGGCGGTAGATTTCGGGAACGCCGCCGATCGACTTGAGCCATTTGAGGGTCTCCTTGAGCACGTAGATCGGGAACACGGGCGGCGTATTGAACATCGAGCCGTTCTCGACATGGGTGCGGAACGAAACCATCGTCGGCAGGTCGCGCACGATCTTGTCGAGCATATCCTCGCGGATGATGGCGAACGCAACGCCCGCAGGGGCGAGGTTCTTCTGCGCGCCGCCGTAGATCATGGCGTACTTGGTCACGTCGACCGGACGCGAAAGGATGTCCGACGACATGTCGGCGATCAGGGGAACGGGCGAAACGAGGTCCTCGTGGTACTCGGTGCCGTAGATCGTATTGTTGGAGGTGATATGCACGTAATCCAGATCGGAGGGAATGGCGAAACCCTTGGGAATGTAGGTGAAATTGCGGTCTTCGGACGACGCCAGCAATTCCACTTCGCCGTAACGCTTGGCCTCCTTCATGGCTTTCTTCGCCCAGACGCCGGTATTCACGTAACCTGCTTTCTTACCGAGGAAGTTGGCGGGCACCTCGTAAAAGAAGGTGCTGGCGCCGCCGCCGATATAGAAAATCTTGTAGTTCTCAGGAATGTCGAGCATCTCGCGGAAAAGCGCGTCGGCTTCGGCCATCACGTCGTCGAAATCCTTGGTGCGGTGCGAAATCGAAAGCAGCGAAAGGCCCGACCCGTTGAAATCGATAATCGCTTTGGCCGCATTTTCAAGTACTTCGTCTGCAAGGATCGACGGTCCCGCGTTGAAATTGTGCTTTTTCATAATATTCTGATGTGAATTTAGGGTTTCAGAACTCCATTCTGTTAGTTTGCTAACACAAATATAAATAAAATATTCCTGAGAATACAACACTTGTGCAAAACTTGTTCAAAGAAATTTCACCCGGCGTCCCGAACACCCGGCATTTTTGAATTGTTTTTATTACTTTTGCCGAAACTTAACATCCGCCGCAATGGTAAAATCGATGACGGGCTTCGGCAAAGGCGAAGCCGCTCTGCAAAATAAAAAGATCACGGTAGAAATCCGCTCGCTCAACTCCAAACAGCTCGACCTCGGACTGCGGCTGCCGGCCGTATACCGCCAGTCGGAATACGAAATACGCAACATCATCGCCCGCACGATCCAGCGCGGCAAGGTCGATGTCTTCGTGACCGTCGAGTCGCAGGCCGTGGAGACGCCGGCGCGTATAAATAAAGAGGTGTTCCGCGAATACCTGCACCAGATGACCGACACGCTTGCCTTCGCGGGCATCGACGCCGACTACGACGCCATCGTGCCCGTCATCATGCGTCTGCCCGAAGTGGTATCGACCGAGACGGAGAGCATATCCGACGAGGAGCATGCGGCGCTGATCGCCGCGACGGAAGCCGCCGCCGCCCGGCTCGACGCATTCCGCATGCAGGAAGGCGCCATCCTGATCGCCGACCTGCTCGGCCGCGTGGACAGGATCGAAAGCTACAAGGAAGAGGTCGTGCCTTTCGAAAAGGCCCGCACGGAGACGATCAAGGCCCGGATTCTGGACAACCTCGAAAAGCTGCAGGCCGACGTGGACCGCAACCGGCTGGAGCAGGAGATGATCTTCTACCTCGAAAAGCTCGACATCACCGAAGAGAAGGTCCGCCTTGCGAACCACTGCAGATACTTCCGCGAAGTGGCCGCGGGCGAAGAGGGCGCAGGCCGCAAACTGGGCTTCATCGCGCAGGAAATGGGCCGCGAGATCAACACCATGGGGTCGAAGGCCAACGAATCGAACATCCAGATTCTGGTAGTTAAGATGAAGGATGAGCTGGAAAAGATCAAGGAACAGGTACTGAACATATTATAATGGGCAAGGTCGTAATATTCTCCGCTCCGAGCGGTTCGGGAAAAACCACCATCGTACGCGAATTGCTGAAGCGTTTTCCGCAGTTCGAATTTTCGGTTTCGGCGACCAGCCGCGCACCCCGCGGATGCGAACGGCACGGCTGCGACTACCACTTCATGACGCACGAAGAGTTCATGCAGGCCGTGGCCGAAAACCGGTTCGTGGAGTGGGAAGAGGTCTACAAAGGCACCTGCTACGGCACGCTGCGCTCGGAAGTTGAGCGCATCTGGGCCAAAGGCAACATCATCGTCTTCGACGTGGACGTGATCGGCGGCATCAACCTCAAGCGTATCTTCGGCGGCGACGCATGCTCGATATTCGTCATGCCGCCTTCGGTCGAGGAGCTGCGCCGCAGGCTCGAAGGCCGCGGCACAGACGCTCCGGAGGTGATCGACCGCCGCGTGGCGAAGGCCGAATTCGAGCTGACGAAAGCCCCCGAATTCGATCACATCGTCGTGAACGACTCGCTCGACGAAGCCATCGCCGAGACCACCCGCATCATCGAAGAATTCATAGCCGGCCGGTCATGAAGCGCGTAATGCTCTATTTCGGGTCGTTCAACCCCGTACACAAAGGCCATATCGCCTTGGCCGAATATGTCGTGGAGCAGGGATTGTGCGACGAAGCGGTGCTCGTCGTCTCGCCCCAAAGCCCCTACAAGCGGGCCGCCGAACTGGCGCCCGAAATGGACCGCTTCGAGATGGCGGAAAGGGCCTGCGCCGCATCGCGCCTGCCGGAGCGGATCAAACCTTCGGTGGTGGAGTTTCTGCTGCCCAAACCCTCGTACACGATCGACACGCTGCGCTATCTGACCGAGAACCACGGCGCGGAGATGGAGTTTTCGATCCTGATGGGCGCCGACCAGCTCGAACGGCTCGACGGCTGGAAGGAGTACGAAAAAATACTCGAATACCCGATATACGTCTATCCCCGCCGCGGCGAGCAGGTCGGGCGTTTCGCCGGACGCGTCACCGTGCTGGAGGATGCTCCGCTGCAGGATTTCTCCTCGACGGAGGTGCGCGGACGGATCGAGCGGGGCGAGGACGTCTCGCGGATGCTCGACGCGGGAGTCGCGGAGTATATCCGCCGCAAAGGGCTTTGGAGCCCGGCGGCGCGCAAGGCCGCACTGACGGCGCAGATCGCCGCGGAACCCGAAAATACGGAACTGTACGCCGAGCGCGGCAAACTCCATTACCGGCTCAACGAGTGGGGCGCGGCGCTCAACGACTTCAACCGCGTGCTGCAGCTGGACGCCAGCCACGCCGAAGCGCGGCAGTATGCGCAGATGGTGCAGGAAATACTGGAATTCAGATACAAAGACATATACAACCCCTGACAATGACACGTTTGAAGATTGCCCTCATGGCGGGCGGCGATTCGCCCGAACGGGAAATCGCGCTTCAGAGCGCCGCGCAGATCGAATCGGCGCTGGACCACGAAAAATACGACATTACGGTCATAGACCTCCACCACCGCGACTGGCACTACACAGCCCCCGACGGCCGCCAATGGCAGGTGGACAAGAACGACTTCTCGCTGACGGTGGAGGGCGAACGCAAGGTTTTCGACTATGCGCTGATCATCATCCACGGCACGCCCGGCGAGGACGGCAGGCTGCAGGGTTATCTGGACATGATGGGCGTTCCCTATTCGTCGTGTTCGATGACCTCTTCGGTCATCACGTTCGACAAAGTCACGACCAAGCGCACCGTGGCGGGCCGCGGCATCAACCTCGCCCGTGAAATTTTCCTCTGCAAGGGCGAGACCGCGGACCCGGACGAAGTAATCGCCGAATTCGGGCTTCCGCTTTTCATCAAGCCAAACGCCAGCGGCAGTTCGTTCGGCGTGACGAAGGTCCACACGCGCGACGAGGTGCTGCCCGCCGTCGAAGCGGCTTTCGCCCAGAGCGACGAAGTGCTGATCGAAGAGTGCATCGAAGGCCGCGAAATGGGCTGCGGCATGATGGTGGCGGGGGGCCGGGAGTATCTGTTCCCGATCACGGAGATCGTCTCCAAGAAGGACTTCTTCGACTATCAGGCCAAATACACCGAAGGGTATTCGGACGAGATAACCCCGGCGCAGATCGCACCCGAAATCGCGGAGGAGCTGCACCGCATGACACGCATCGCCTACAAGGCGTGCCGCTGTTCGGGCGTGGTGCGCGTCGATTTCATCGTCACGCCCGAAGGCAAACCCTATATGATAGAGATCAACTCCATTCCCGGCATGAGTGCGGGAAGCATCGTGCCCAAGCAGGCGAAGGCCATGGGCATGACGCTGGGGGAGATGTTCGACCTCGTTATCGCCGACACCTGCCGCAAATGATCGAGATAGACGACAAAATCGTAAGCGCCGACCTGCTGCGCGAGTGCTTCGCATGCGACATAGCGGCCTGCAAGGGCATCTGCTGCGTCGAAGGCAACGCCGGAGCGCCGCTCGAAGCGGAAGAGGTCGATATTCTCGAACGCGAATACGAAGCCTACAGACCCTATATGACGCCCGAAGGCATCGAAGCCGTCGAGCGGCAGGGCTTCATGGTCGTGGACGAGGACGGGGACCTGACCACGCCGCTGGTCGACGGCGCCGAGTGCGCCTATACCTACCGGGAGAACGGCATCACGCTCTGCGCCGTGGAAAAGGCGTGGCTGGAGGGGAAGACGGCGTTCCGCAAGCCGATCTCATGCCATTTATATCCGATCCGGCTCATGCGGTTTTCGAACGGCACGGTAGGGTTGAACTACCACCGCTGGTCGGTGTGCGCCCCGGCGCGCGAGTGCGGACGGAAACAGGGAATCCCGGTCTACAAGACGCTCAGGGAGCCGATCGTGCGACGCTTCGGCGAGGAATTTTACAAGGCGCTGGAAGCCGCCGAGGAACTTATCAGACAACAATAGACTGCGTATGAAAAAATACTGCCTTACATGTATGGCCGCCGTAGCGGCGCTCACGGCCGCGGCCGCCGAACCGCAGGCTGCGGAGAAAACCGATTCGCTGCACGTCGCGGCCCTGTCGCCCGAAGAGGCCGCAGCGGTGGATTCCATCGCCGCGCTGCGCCTGCGGCTGGCGCCCAAGCAGATCGAGTCGATTTTCGACACCAACGACGTCGTAGTCCTCGACACGCTCGACTCAGGCAACGACGCGGTGCAGGTGGTGCTCTACAGCAACAACACATGGAAATACGTCCGCAACCGCGAAGTGGCCAAGGACAGCACCATCTTCGAGAAATACTGGGATACGAAGACGCTCTTCCCTTACAAGGAGGTAGACATGTCGTCGATGCCCCAGTCGGTGGTCATCGACCTGATCGACTCGCTGACCGGCTACCACTGCCCGTATCAGGGTTCGGTGCATCCGCGCGGCAAGTACGGTCCGCGCCGTCGCCGCCAGCATCAGGGCGTCGATCTGCCGCTCAAGACGGGCGATCCGGTTTACGCCACTTTCTGTGGCCGGGTGCGAATCTCGGAATACAACAAGGGCGGGTACGGCAATCTGGTCATCATCCGCCACGACAACGGGCTGGAGACCTATTACGGCCATCTTTCGGAGCGCATGGTCGAGCCGAACCAGTGGGTCGAAGCGGGACAGATCATCGGTCTGGGCGGCTCGACGGGACGCTCGACGGGTCCGCATCTGCATTTCGAGACACGCTATTACGGCCAGTCGTTCGACCCCGAACGGCTGATCGACTTCAAGAACGGCATCCTGAGCCGCGAAACGTTCCTGCTGAAGAAATCGTTCTTCAGCATCTATTCGAACGCGGGGCAGGACTTCGACGACGAGATCGCCAACGAGGAGCAGGACAAGAAGGAGGCCGCCGAAAAGGCCGCCATGAAGTATCACCGCATCAAGTCGGGCGATACGCTGGGCGCAATAGCCCGCAGATACGGCACGACGGTAAACAACATCTGCCGCATGAACAATATCAAATCGACCACGGTGCTGCGCATCGGCCGCTCGCTGCGGGTGAGGTAGGGCGGCGTACCGCATACGGGGACCCAAGCCCCGGACACGAAATAAGCCGGAGTCTAAGACTCCGGCTTATTTCGTCAAAAGACCGCGCCCCAAGGAGCCGTCTCCCGAACCGCAGGGGTGTCTACCTGTACTTCGCAGGCTTCGAAGACAGCTCCCGCACGAAGAATCGCAGCACGGCATCCTGCTGTCCGGGCGTCAGGGTGAGCACCGTATGCTTTCCGCGCGGCGTCAGCGTGAAATAGGTGTATCCCTGATCGTCCACGCAGATGATTCCCGGTTCGGACACCCCGAACATTTCGGGACGCAGGACATACAGCACCGACATCATGTCCCATGTAGGACGGTCGTAAGGCATCTTGCGGTAGGCTTTGTAGCCTTCGACCATCGGGTGCTTTCCGGCCCACGCAAAATCGGTTTCGATGCTGGCTCCGGGATAATTCACCGTCTTGCCCAGTTCGAGCGACACGACCGCGACGGGTACGGGACAGAGCGCGAAAAGCCGCTTGGCGTTGGAGATGTCGTTCACGATATTGTATTCGGCGCGGGGCTTGTCGCCGAAGCTTCCGCCCATCACCGAACAGAACTTCACCTTGCGCTTCACCAGTTCGATGCCGTCCAGCGGCGAATACCGATCGCCCCGGCTCTCCAGCAGGCGGCCGAGATTGGTCGAGAAACCGACGGAGACGACCACGACCGAGCTGTCGGGACTCTCGGCCAGCAGGCGGCGGTAAAGGGTTACGGGATCGCCGTAGTCCCGGTCCCTGCGGCTGCGGGGGAAAAGTCCCGACTCGCAGACGGCGCGCGCGTAGTCGTCGCGTTTGAGCACCACGCCGTCACGGACCCTTCCGACCGGAATTTCGGGATAGCCGTACCACGTATTCATCATATCTATATAGCGGGGCGAGAATTCGGTATCCTTGCTGCTGAGGATGCCGAGCAGGATGATTTCACCCCGGTCCACCGCCTTGTAAAGCATATCGAGCGCCAGCGGATCGTCCACGTCGTTGCCCATGTCGGTATCGAAAATCACCCGCAGGGGTGCGGCGGGCGTCTGCTGCGCCCGGACCGCCGGCGTACAGAGGGCGGCAAGCGCCGCCAGAATCAAAAGTTTCTTCATCGTTTCAGGTTATTCAGTTGCCTCCGGAGAGAATGATACATGCCAGACCGAGAATAAAGAAGAGGAACATGACCGCCAGCAGCCAGCCCACCGAGCGGCCCGCGCCCCGGAACTCCTTCCAGACGAAAACGCCCCAGACGGCGGCGACCATCAGCGCACCCTGTCCCAGCGCATAGGAAATGGCGGCCCCGGCCTTACCTGCGGCGATATAGCTGAACGCCGTACCCAGACACCAGACCGCGCCGCCCAGCATCCCCACCAAATGAGTGCGGGCCGAGCCTTTAAAATAGGCGTCGTAACCGACCGGCGTACCGACGAAGGGCCGTTTCATGACGAGCGTATTGAAAACGAAGTTGCTCAGCAGAACGCCCACCGAGAAGATGAAGATTGCCGAATAGGGCGTCAGCATGCCGGGGGTGGGGGATTCGAAGTTGTCGAGGTCCATCGCCGCGGCCACGAAGCGGTAGAAGAACGACATCAGGACGCCGGCCAGCACCGCCAGCAAAATGCCTTTGCGGTTTTGCGCCGAAGAACCCGGCTCCTTCCGGACCCGTCCCGAAGCGATTCCGTTGCAGACGATGGCGATGACGATCAGCGCCACGCCGAGGAACAGAATGACGGGGTCGCCCTTCGGCGCTCCCAAGTAATTGATGACCACGCCCAGCACCAACGCCAGACCCACGCCCAGCGGAAAGGCGACGGCCAGTCCGGCCAGCGACACGGAGGCGGAAAGCAGGATGTTCGAGGCGTTGAAGATGACGCCGCCGAGCAGTACGCTGCCGAGGGCTTTGGGCGCAGCCTGCGCGAGATCTTCGAGGAAGGGACGCCCTTCGCTGCCGATGCTGCCCAGCGTAAAGCAGAGGATCAGCGAAAAAAGGAGCATGCCGACGACATAGTCCCAGTAGAAGAGTTCATAACGCCATGTCCTGCCTGCCAGTTTCTGGGTGTTGCCCCACGAGCCCCAGCACAACATCGTGACAATGCAGAGTATCACGGCCGTCGCGTAATCGTTTACTACAAACATATTCGAAGTTTTAAAGGGTTGTCATTCGGTCGGCGGATCGGCCGTTATTCGCAAAACGGGCGTCGTCCACTTCGCGGCGCGTCGGAATCGAGCTTTGCGCCCCGATGCGGGTCACCGAGAGGGCGGCGGCGTGGGTGGCGAAGCGCGCGGCGTCCAAGAGCAGCAAGCCTTCCGCCAGCGCCACGGTCAGCGCCCCGTTGAAAACGTCGCCCGCCGCGGTCGTATCGACCGCCGAAACACGGCATGCGGGCACCACGGCGCAGGTATCGGCATTTTTCACGAGCGCGCCACGCGAACCGCAGGTGACGATCACGTTCTTCACCCCCTTGTTCAACAGCGTCTCCGCTGCGGCTGCCGCATCCGTCCCGTTCAGTACGGGACGTCCCGTAAGCAGGGCGCACTCCGACTCGTTGGGCGTAAGGAGGTAGACGTATTTCAGGTACTTTTCGTCGATCTGCGCCGCAGGCGCCGGATTGAGAATCACCCTCACGCCCAATTCGGCGGCGGTCTGTATCGCGTATTCCACGGTTTCGAGCGGTATTTCGAGCTGGATCAGCAGATAGCCGGCCTTCGCCAGTTCGGGCCGGACGTCGTCGATATCCTTTCTGGAAAGCCGCGCATTCGCACCGGGAGCCACGACGATGCAGTTTTCGGCCGAATTATCGACCGTGATGAGCGCCACACCCGTAGGGGCCTGCGAATCGCGGACGACATGCGAAGTATCCATCTTTTCCGCGGTGTAGCGGGCCATCAGCTCATCTCCGAAAAGGTCGGTCCCGATACGCGCCACGAAAAGGGCGTCGCCGCCCAGCCGCGCGACGGCGACGGCCTGATTGGCGCCTTTGCCGCCGGAAACGATCCGGAATTCGCCGCCGAGAACGGTCTCGCCGGGTGACGGAATCCGGTCGGCCCGAACGATCAGGTCGGTATTGGCGCTGCCGACAATCACAATTTTTTCCATAGGTTATAATTTCAGATTATCAATATCAAGTATTGCGCAATCGTTTGTGCAATCACATATGCAAGTATAAAGACAATAAAAGAAAATTGCAAGCTTTTTTATGGTATTTTTTCATATGCCTATCATTATTTTCTTGCCGCATCCGAAAAAATGGCTACTTTTGTTCGGAACAAAAACCGGGCAACAATACGCACCGGCCTATTCGGGCTGGCGGGACAGCCGGCCGGAGAGCCGGTTGAAGAGCAGGTCGGGAAGCAGGTCGGAGAGCAAGTTAAAGAGCAGACCGAGGACAGACCGGGGAGCAGACCGGAAGGACCGGAAGGACCGGAAGGACCGGAAACGGGGCCGGCAGCCATACGGGTTCCGGCAGCCATAAAATAATATAACAGAACGCCGCATGAAAGAGACGCTGGTCACCATATCCAAACGGACCGGATTCGCCATATCGACCGTTTCGCGGGTGCTGAACGGACAGGCGGAGAAATACCGCATCAGCCGGAAAACCGTCGAGCTGATCCTCGCCGAAGCCAGACGGTGCGACTACACGCCGAGCCTTCTGGCGAAAGGACTGCGCATGAAGCGCACCAATACGCTGGGCTTACTGATTCCGCAGGTGTCGAACCCCTATTTCGCCGACATCGCCAGCGCCATCATCCGGGAAGCCCGCAGCCACGGATATACGGTAATGGTGGTCGATACCATGGAGAACGAAGAAAACGAGCAGGAGGGCATCCGGACGATGCTTTCGCGCCGGGTGGACGGCATCGTGGCCGTTCCGTGCGGCCGGACGCCCGACCACCTCGAAAAGGTGGACCGCTCGGTGCCCGTCATGCTGGTGGACCGCAGTTTCGAGCGAACCTCGCTGCCGTACGTCTGCACCGACAACTACCGCGGAGGCGTGGAGGCGACCCGGATTCTGCTGCAGAGCGGACACCGCAGAATCGCCTGCATACAGGGCGTTCCCCATTCGATGCCGAACCGCCGGCGCGTGCAGGGTTATCTCGACGCGCTCCGACAAGCGGGACTGCAGGAGGAAGCCATCATAACCGGCGACGCATTCTCGCTGGAGAACGGCTACCGGCAGACCAAGCTCGCCGTGGCAGATCCCGACCGTCCCACGGCGATATTCGCCCTGAGCAATACGATCCTGCTCGGCGCGGTCAAAGCCATCCGCGAATCGGGTTTGCGGATCCCCGAAGATATTTCCGTGGTGTCGTTCGACGACAATCCCTATCTGGATTTTCTGGTTCCGGCCATAACCCGTATCGGCCAACCCGTCGAAGAGATCGGGAAAACAGCTGTCAGGCTGCTGCTGGAGAGCATCCGGGAGGAGGTACGCTGCCGGACGCAGCTGCAACTGCCGCCTGAAAGGATCGTCCGCGACTCGGTCGCAAACCCGCGTACCGCAAAGTAACGTCCGCTCCGGACATACCCCCGCCGCAGTCACAAGACAAGCGCCGGCATCCAAGTCCGGTCGAACGCGCACGACACGTCCTCCGCGGCGATCCTGCACCCTGACATGACAGACAAAAAAGCCCGGACGTCCGGTCCGGGCTTTTTTACGAAGAATCCGATTACTTTTTGTTCTGAATCGCGTCCACGGCGTCGATCACCGCGCTGCGGAAACCTTTGCGTTCGAGTTCGGCGACGCCGACGATCGTCGTGCCGCCGGGCGAACAAACCGCATCCTTCATCGCGCCGGGATGCTGTCCCGTCGCCAGCTGCAATTTGCCCGTGCCGACGACCATCTGGCTGACCATGCGGTAGGCGTCGGCGCGTGCGATGCCGTGTTTGACGGCGGCGTCGGCGAGCGCTTCGATGAACATCGCCACGAACGCGGGACCGCAGCCGCAGATCGTCCCGGCAAGTCCCAGCAGGGGAGTATCGACCTGCATCACCAGCCCGACGTGCGAAAACAGCCGCTCCGTCTCTTTCCACTCGGCATCGGAGAGCGAGTGGAGGCGTTCGCAGACAACAATTCCCTCGCCGACGGCGACCGGCGTGTTGGGAACCGTACTGAGATGGTGCGTTCCGGGCGCAAGTATGGTTTCGTACTTTCCGAACGTCATGCCGGCAGCCACCGAAACGACGATTTTCCCGGCCAGCAGCTCCTTCACAGGCGACAAAACCGCTTCGACCTGATGGGGTTTCACGGCTACGATCACCATGTCGGCGAACTCCGCGACACGGGCGGCATCGTCGAAAGCCAGAAAGCCTTTCGGCTCCGTATTGCGCCGCAGTTTGGCCCGGTCGCGGGCGCAGGCGCCGATCTGGCAGGGCTTCAACGCCCCCGTCGCGGCAAACCCTTCGGCAAGAGCCTGCGCCATATTTCCGAATCCGATAAATCCTACCTTCATAATACGATTCATTTTTCAAATTTAGGCTTCATTCCGGCTGTCCGCCGTTTATAATCCCGCTCCTGCGCACCTCCGGGGATTTACGCAGCCGGAACGGACGGCTTCTCCGTTTACTTCGCGTAGTCCCTCTCCCCGAAAATCAGCGACCCGACGCGCACCATGTTCGAACCGCACTCGACGGCGAAGGGGTAGTCGTGCGACATGCCCATCGACAACACGTTGAACCGCGCCCCGAAATAGGGCTGCAACAGGTCGAAACAGCGTTTCAGCTCCGTGAAATCGCGGCGGATAACCGCCCCGTCGTCGGTATTGGTCGCAATGCCCATCACGCCGCGGACGCAGACATCGGGCATCCGGGCGAAGGGCGCCGTGCCGACATACCGCATAAGTTCCCCGATCTCCCAGCCCGACTTGGTCTCTTCGTCGGCGACATGTATCTCCAGCAGAATCTCGATCGTGCGGCCGCATTTGGCGGCCTCGCGCTGGATGGCTTCGGCCAGACGCGCGCTGTCCACCGAATGGATCAGCGAGACGAACGGCGCGATATATTTGATCTTGTTGGTCTGCAGGTGGCCGATCATGTGCCACTCGATATCTTGGGGCAGCGCCTCGTATTTTTCGCGCAGCTCCTGCGGACGGCTCTCGCCGAAGACGCGGTGTCCCGCGTCGTAGGCTTCGCGTATCGCCTCCACGGGGTGGGTCTTCGACACGGCGACCAGCGTGACGTCTTCGGGCAGCGTGCTGCGCACGAACGATAATTGACATGCTATAGACATAGTAAGCTTGATTTCGATGCGTAAAAATACGCAAAATTCGTACAAGACGGAACAAGCCCGGAAAAATTCCGGGCCTGCATGCCGTTATTTTACCGCAGGATCAGCGCACCAGCACGATTTCCGTACAGTAAACGGTCCCGGAAAAGATGTCCAGCGACTTCGCCGCACGGTCGTAGACCTGCACCCGGCTTCCGCCGTCGCCCAAGTCGCAGAGCATGTAAATACGATCCTGAATATCGCTGTCGGGGAAGGTCACGGCCGTTACCGAGCGTACGGTGGCCGGCACTGCCGCCAGCACCTCTCCGAAGGTCATCGCCGCGGGATCGTACAGCCGGAGTTCCGTCGCGCCGTCCTTCACCACGGCATAGCCGCAGCAGACGGAGTGTTTCGGTCCGGCGGCATCGGACGCGGATTCCACGATCCAGAAGGGGATCATCCCGTCGGCATAGACCGGATCGCCGAGCCGCGCTTCGGTGCCTGCCGAACGCCTGCCGAACACCATCGGCGTATAGCATCCCTCGGCGTTGTTCACGGAGAGCATCACGTAGCCGTCGCTGTTCATCACGAAGGGACTGCCGGTCAGCATTTCGGCGCCGATACCCTCCGGCATCCGCCACGAAGGCGGCACGACGACGCTGGTGCGGGTTTCGGTCATGCCCAGAATGATGCAGTAATTGTCTTCGCACAACAGGTAGGCGGCTTCCGAATTGGGCAGCACGCCGGTCGTCACGACACGGTCGCCGCCGGAATTTCTGAAATAGCGCATCGTCAGGTCGTAGAAGGCGGCCGACCGTTTTCCGCCGTCGAGCGAGAGTCCGAAGATGCAGTTCGAACCGGGGCGGTTCACCGGATGGATGAAGTGGCTGCCGGGGAACCGTTCGGTACGGACGATTTCGCCCGTTTGCATATCGAATTCGCTGATTGCGACCTCGCCCGTATCGTCATTGCGAACCCCGTAGAGCGTATACGACGCAGGCGGCGTGCCGTCGGAAACGGAGATCCTGCCGAGCGGCATGGCTCTGCCGCGGCGGAAAAGCTTCACCTCGGCCGTACCCGCAGGATAGCCGCCGGGAGCGAGGAACGTGATGCTCGACTCGGTGCGGGAGGTCACTACGCCCCAGACGCCGTCGGCGTAGCCTTCGCTGATCGCCGCGTTGGTCAGGGGCCACGCGATGCGCAGCATGATGTCGTCGCCGGCTTCGAATCCTTTGGCCGAAACGGTCACCTCGTCGCCGGGGGCGAACGTCCGCGCCTCGGAGGGCATCACCACGTCGGTTACGAAAGGGATTCCTTCGCCGTCGTCCGAACTGCATGCGCAGAGGAAAGTTCCGAGCAGCAGCAAAAGCAGGTATTTCTTCATCGTCGTCAGTCTGTTGTCATCCTCCGGCACCGGGGGAGGGGCCGGAATACGACCGGTTCGCATTCGACGTAAAGATAAGGTTTAACGCCCTTATATCCAAATAAAATCGCGCTTTTCACCCGCGCGGCGTTTTGCCGTTTAGGATTTGTTTCGTACATTTGGAATCAAAACCTTAGAAATCTATGAAAAAACTCCGCTATTGCCTTGCTGCAACGGCCGTATTCGCCTACGGCGCGGCAGCGGCCTGCACCAATTTCATCGTCACCAAGGGCGCCTCGACCGACGGTTCGGCCATGGTCTCCTACGCCGCCGACTCGCACGCGCTGTACGGCGCACTGTACCACACACCCGGCGGAAGCCACAAGGCCGGCACCATGATGCCCGTCTACGAGTGGGACACGGGACGCTATCTGACCGACATTCCCCAGCTGCGCGAGACCTACTCGACGGTGGGCAACATGAACGAACATTCGCTCATCATCGGCGAGACGACATACGGCGGCCGTCCTGAACTGGCCGACTCGACCGGACTGATCGACTACGGTTCGCTGATCTACATCACGCTCCAGCGTGCGAAGACGGCCCGCGAGGCCATCGCCACGATCGCCGAGCTGGCCAACACCTACGGCTATGCGTCGAGCGGCGAATCGTTCTCGATCGTCGACCGCGACGAAGCGTGGATCATGGAGCTGATCGGCAAGGGATACAAGGCTGACGGCAAGGGCGGCAACGCCAACAAGGGCATCGTATGGGTCGCACGCCGCATTCCCGACGGATATGTTTCGGCGCACGCCAATCAGGCGCGCATCACGACCTTCCCGAAGAACGACCCCGAAAACTGCCTTTACGCGCCCGACGTCGTTTCGTTCGCCCGCGAAATGGGGTATTACGACGGTCCCGATGCGGATTTCAGCTTCTGCGACGCATATGCGCCGCTCGACTTCGGCGCCCTGCGCGCCTGCGAAGCCCGCGTGTGGGCCTTCTTCCGCACGGTGGCCGACGATATGGACCGATACGCGGATTATGCGATGGGCCACAACGCCGCAAACCGCATGCCCCTGTGGGTCATGCCCCGCGAAAAAGTGTCGCCCAAAACGGTCTTCGACTGCATGCGCGACCATTACGAGGGAACCCCGATGGACATGACCGCCGACATCGGCGCGGGCGGCAGCGCATGCCCTTACCGCTGGCGTCCGATGGAGTTCGAGGTGGACGGCGTGAGCTATGTCAACGAACGCGCGACGGCTACGCAGCAGACCGGATTCTGGTTCGTGGCGCAGGCCCGGCCGTGGAATCCCGCCGACATGGGCATCCTCTGGTTCGGCGTGGACGACGCGGCGACTTCGTGCCTGACGCCGATCTACTGCTCGGCGCAGGAGGTTCCCGCATGCCTGAACGAGCAGAACGGCTCGATGCTCGAATATTCGCCCACGGCGGCGTTCTGGCTCTTCAACCGGGTCACCAACTTCGCCTACATGCGTTACGACATGATTTCGGCCGACATCCGCAAAGTCGTGGACAAGTGGGAGAACGGCATGCTGGAAACCGTACGCGAGGTGGATGCCGAAGCGCTGTCGCTCTCGCCCAAAGCGCGCGGCAAGTTCCTCACGGCGTTCAGCACGGCGACGGCGCAGCAGTTGTTCGACCGTTGGTCTAAGCTGGACAAATACCTGCTGGTGAAATATATGGACGGCAACGTCAAGAGCGAGAAAGCCGACGTGCTGACCTTCCTCGACGGCGACGGCGGACCGGCGCACTTCGTGGACAACGGCAACGGCAGGAACATTCCCGACAAGATCCAGTTCCCCGGTTACAACGAGAAATGGAAGCGCGCCGTGGCGAAGGACAACGGAGAAATCCTCCGGGTCGTAAAATAATGCGGCAAAGCCCCTTCCGGCAAATCCCGTCCCGACGGGCCGGACCGAGAGGGGAACGGTAACGGACAACAAACATTCAACCGAATTATGAAATACGATATTATCGTCGTGGGAAGCGGACCGGGCGGCTACGTCGCCGCCATACGCGCTTCGCAGCTGGGCCGCAAAGTGGCGCTCGTGGAGCGGGCCGAAGCCGGGGGCGTGTGCCTCAACTGGGGCTGCATCCCGACCAAGGCGCTGCTGAAAAGCGCGCAGGTTTACACCTACTGCAAATCGGCCGCACATTACGGACTCGACCTCACGGGCGAAGTGAAGCCCGATCTGGAAAAAATCGTGGCCCGCTCGCGCGGCGTGGCCGAGACCATGAGCAAAGGCGTGGCCTTCCTGCTGGGCAAGAACAACATCGACCTCATACCGGGATTCGGACGGCTCACGACCCCCGGAAAACTCGACGTGGACGGCACGGAGTACGAAGCCGACCACATCGTTCTGGCCACGGGGGCGCGCCCGCGCGAAATGGCGTTCATGCCCATCGACGGCGAGCGCGTCATCTCGTCGCGTCAGGCCCTGACGCTTGCGAAACTGCCCGAAACGATGATCGTCGTGGGTTCGGGCGCCATCGGCAGCGAGTTCGCTTGGTTCTATGCGGCGCTGGGGGTCAAAGTCACCGTCGTGGAGTACATGCCCCGCATGATGCCGCTGGAGGACGAGGAGGTATCGAAGACCATGGAGCGCGCATTCCGCAAACTGCGCGCTGCGGTGCTGACATCGACGACCGTAAAGTCGGTCCGCGTCAATACAGAAGGCCGCTGCGAGGTGGAGATCGAGGGCAAGAAGGGCGCTGAAACCCTGACGGCCGACATCGTGCTTTCGGCCGTGGGCATCAAATCCAACATCGAAAATATCGGTCTCGAAGAGCTGGGCGTCGCCGTCGAGCGGGACAAGGTAGTCGTAGACCAGTTCTACCGCACCAACGTTCCGGGCGTTTACGCCATCGGCGACATCGTGGGCGGCCCCGCGCTGGCGCACGTCGCCTCGGCGGAGGGAATCTGCTGCGTGGAGGCCATATGCGGCCTGAATCCGGCTCCGGTGGACTATTCGACCATTCCGTCGTGCGTCTTCACCTCGCCCGAAGTGGCGTCGGTCGGCATGACCGAGCAGCAGGCGCAGGAACGGGGCATCGCCTACAAGACGGGGCGTTTCCCCTTCACGGCGTCGGGCAAAGCCACGGCCGCAGGCGACCGCGACGGCTTCGTGAAACTCCTCTTCGGCGAGGACGACACGCTGCTGGGCGCCCACATGGTCGGCATGAACGTAACGGAGATGATCGCCGAGCCGACGCTGGCCCGCATGCTGGGCGCGACGGGGCACCAGATAGCCCGCACGATCCATGCCCACCCGACGATGAACGAGGGCGTCATGGAAGCGGCCGAAGCGGCTATGGGCGCAGCAATCCATCTGTAAGGCCGAATATCGCGCCGAAAAAGAACCGCCCCTTTCCTGCCGAAAGGGGCGGTTTTCGTATCCGCGGCGGCCGGCCTCGCCTTAAAGCGCAACCACGAGACGCATCCCCGGCCCGGAACAAAAAAGAGTCCCGTTTCCGAGACTCTCCGCAGTTTATTTGAACCACTCTTCCAGATGGTCGCGGCCGTAGAAATAATAAACCGCAAGCCCCAGCCAGCTGGTCAGCAGTACCACGATCGCGGCAATGACTTTGCCGGCGGTAGAAATGTTTTTCTTGAAGATGTCCATGACGCACCAGATTGCGCAGGCGACACCGATCAGCCAAATGATAGTTCCGATCATAATTTTAAAGTATTAGAGTTTAGTAAAACATTTTTCGTTCGAATACACCGGGCGGATAGACCACGTCGCTCAGAAACAACCCCTGCGCCGGAGCGCCGCCGCTCGACCGCGAAAGGTCGCGGCTCCCGACGATCTCGCGGAAGCCGTCGGGCGTATAGCGCCCGCGTCCCACATCGACCAGCGTCCCGACCAGCGACCGGACCATGTTGCGCAGAAAACGGTTGGCGCGGATCGTGAAGCAGAGCACGCCACGTTCGTCGGCCGTCCATGCCGCGTGCATGATGCGGCAGATATTGGTCTTGTTGTTCGAATTGAGCTTGGCGAACGAGGTGAAGTCGTCGTATTCCAACAACGCCGCCGCCGCCTCGTTCATCCGGTCCATGTCCAGCGGCACGTAATACTGCCACGTCGCATCCCGCGTAAAGGGATTCTTGCGCGGTTCGATATAGTAACGGTATTCGCGTTCGCGGGCCGCGAAACGCGCGTGCGCATCCGCTCCGACGGGCGTCATGCTCCCGACGGCGATGTCACCCGGAAGCAGGAAATTCAGTTTGTAGACGACCTGCGCCGGATCGGGCACCGGTTCCGCACAATCGAAATGCGCCACGTAATAGGAGGCGTTGACGCCCGTGTCGGTGCGTCCCGCTCCGGTCACCTCGATTTTCCCGCGCAGCAGGGTAGAGAGCGCCCGCTCCAGCGTCTGCTGCACCGACGGCATGTCGGGCTGGCGCTGCCAGCCGCAGTAGGCGGCTCCGTTGTACCGAAGTTCGAGAAAATAACGCATTGCGATCGATGAAGTTTCCGCAAATTTACAAAAATTTTTCTAACGCCGCGGCCTGATATTCAGTTTTACGGGACGGATCATGTTTTCGGGCTTCAGCACCTCGTCCAGCTCCTCGCGGCTCAGGATGCCGTGTTCGAGCACCAGCTCGTAAACGCCGCGCCCGGTTTCCAGCGCCTCCTTGGCGATTTTCGTCGAATTCTTGTACCCGATGATCGGATTGAGCGCCGTCACCACGCCGATACTGTTGTGCACGTACTGCAGGCACTTCTCCTCGTTGGCCGTGATGCCCTCGACACAGCGGATGCGCAGCGTGTCGAAGCCGTTGACAAGCAGTTCGGCGGACTCGAAACAGCACTGGGCCATCACCGGCTCCATGGCGTTCAGCTCCATCTGCGCAGCTTCGTCGGCCATCGTCACGCAGAGTTCGTTGCCGATGACCTTGAAGGCGATCTGGTTCATCACTTCGGGAATCACCGGATTGACCTTGCCGGGCATGATCGACGAACCGGGCTGACGGGCCGGCAGGTTGAATTCGCCCAGCCCGCAGCGGGGTCCCGAAGAGAGCAGGCGCAGGTCGTTGCAGATTTTGTTCATCTTCGAGGCGATGCGCTTCATGGCCGAAGAGTAGCCGACCATGCAGACCGTGTCCGAAGTGGCCCCCACGAGATCCTCGGCCTGTTTCACGTCCCAGCCCGTAATCTCCCGGATGGCGGCCGTACAGCGCTCGGCATAGCCCGGTTCGGCGCAGATGCCCGTACCGATGGCCGTGGCGCCCATGTTGATAGACAGAAACTCCGAAGCCGCATGGTCGAGATTCTCGACTTCGCCCTGCAGGACGCTCGCAAAGCCGTGGAAAGTCTGGCCGAGGGTCATCGGCACGGCGTCCTGCAGCTGCGTGCGGCCCATCTTGAGCACGTGGGCGAACTCTTCGCCCTTGCGGGCAAAGGAGGCGATCAGCTCCATGAGGTGTTTGCGCAGTTCGAGGTGCGTGGCATAAAGTCCGAGGTGGATCGCCGAAGGGTAGGCGTCGTTGGTA
>ENA-UERW01000502-UERW01000502.1-human-gut-metagenome-genome-assembly--contig:-NODE-502-length-34651-cov-6.592960_pt1 | contig 34651 bp, 30 predicted proteins | sample MGYA00242994_ERZ507995 | MGnify/ENA primary metagenome ERZ507995 (study PRJEB26167, sample SAMN06115492) | human gut metagenome | host: Homo sapiens | place: China:Chongqing | collected 2015-04-26...
TAGAAATTATCATTCAGAAATCGACCGGAGTATACTATATGTGGCGATCACGAGGGCAATGCACCGTTTAACACTGACATATAGCGGAACAAAACACACGCCATTCATCTAAATTTTCGGCTTACTCTATTGTTATGCGGGGATTAACCTCTATATTTACCGCCATGCGCACAGCAGATGAACGAAATAACGATGAGAGAAAGCAAGATTTTATATCCGTCACCTGTACTTTCCCAATACATTAAATACTATTGGGTACTAAAGACCGATGAAGTAGAGCCAGTAATGGTACAGACTATTCCATCGGGGTGCGTACACCTTGTTTTCCATCGGGGTGAAAATCTGAATATCCAATCAAAAGGTTTACAGCCGAAGAATTTCATTCGGGGACAGTTCTCAACGTATGGGAGTTTGATTTCAGAGGGTAATATTGATATGATTGCCGTTATATTTCATCCTCTGGGGCTGAATCCATTTGTGCGGTGTTCTATGAGTGAACTTTACAACCATTATATAGATGTAAAAGATTTGGAAGATATTGAACTGAATCACCTGAAACGAAATATTTCTGCCGAACCAGCCGTTGAAACCTGCATCCGGTTGATTGAGCGCTTCCTTATGCAACGGTTGGTCGATGCAAATTGTAACGACCAAAGAACGCAGCACGCTATCTGTCAAATAATCAATCAACCACAAATTGATGTGAATACCCTTGCTGAAAGTGCTTCTTTGGGATATAGGCAATTCAAGCGAGTATTTACCAACTATATAGGAATGAGCCCTAAAGAATATTATCGGGTAGTTCGCTTTCAGCGGGCACTGTATCTGTTGCAGAATCATCCGGGGATGGAGTTTGTAGACCTGGCTTATTCGTGTGGCTTTTATGATTCTTCGCACTTGGTGAAAGACTTTAAAGAGTTTACAGGTTGTTCGCCTACTCAATACCTATCTTCCCGTTCTCCGTATTCTACATTCTTTTCCGAAGATTGTAGGCTGAATGTTATTAACTCGCATAGTCGTGCGTAGTCATTTGTGATAAAGTCAGTTTTTTACAAGTGGATGATCGGCAAAGAACTTACTTTTGTAGAAGTATTTAAAATTAGAAAGTTATGCAAGAAAGTAATTTTATACATATAACCGATGGCATTGCACAGGTTATTGAAGCAGAAGAGAAATTGTTAAGTAGTTTACTCGTAGAGGTTATCACACAAAGGCGAAATACGCAGAATCGCACCATCAAGCAGATTCTCGGTCATTTGATTGATTCGGCATCCAATAATCACCAACGCATGGTTCGGCTGCAATATAGCAAAGACCTGCTTTTCTTCCCTGATTATACACAGGATAATGACTTGTGGATTGCTCTGCAAGATTATCAAAATGCAGACTGGGCTAACTTAATCCAGTTGTGGAAGTGCTACAATCTGCACATCATCCAAGTAATTAATTCGGTAGATAAGAACAGGCTGGATAGTTGCTGGTGCGACTTTACAGGAGCAAAGGTTACATTAAGAGAAATGATAGAGGGATATTTGGGACATTTGCACCTGCATATAAAAGAAATCCATGAATTGATAGGTTGAATTTCTTAATTTTTCATACATTTGCGCTATATCAACTAACAAATAGTATTCACTTCTTATGAAACTCTGTATATAGCTACGCTCCTGCGAATAGCCCCCTTCAAAAAAGCTATTCAGCTATTTGACAAATAACGATTTATTTGCCACAGAGATTTTACATCCTTTTATTTATGAATTTACGAGCTGGCAGACCATGTTATGCAGGTCTGTTTGTATCGTGCTATTTTGCAGTTGAGCAATGAATTATACATATAAACAAATATGGCTCATCAACTTTCCGGTCATGATGAGCATCTTAATGGAGCAGTTAATCAATATAACGGATGCTGTCTTTTTAGGTCACGTAGGCGAGGTGGAATTGGGAGCATCCGCTATTGCCGGAATTTATTATCTGGCAGTCTATATGCTGGGCTTCGGGTTCAGTATTGGACTTCAAGTGATGATTGCCCGGAGAAACGGGGAACAGAATTATAAGGCAACAGGAAAGACTTTCTTTCAGGGGCTATTCTTTTTATCGGGATTAGCCGTCTTGCTTTGCCTGCTGATTCATGCCGTTTCTCCTTATCTATTGAAGCGGTTAATTTCCTCACCGGAGATTTATCAGGCGGTAGTCCGCTATTTGGACTGGCGCAGCTTCGGGCTGTTGTTCTCATTTCCTTTTCTGGCTATCCGGTCTTTCTTCGTTGGAATAACGCACACAAAAGCCCTATCGTGGTCGGCTGTTACTGCGGTGGCGATTAATATCCCGCTGAACTACTTTTTAATATTTACACTGGAATTAGGTATTTCGGGAGCAGCCATCGCTTCATCTTTAGCGGAAATGGGTTCTTTAATTGTGCTTTGTCTCTACACAGGAGCGAAGATAGACAAAGAAAAATACGGATTGAAACCCGTGTATGATGGACGGTTACTTATCAAAGTCCTGAATCTGTCTGTGTGGAGTATGCTCCATGCTTTTATCAGCGTAGCCCCTTGGTTTCTATTTTTCGTGGCAATCGAGCATTTAGGGAAAACAGAGTTAGCTATTTCCAATATCGCCCGAAGCGTATCGGCAATCTTTTTCGTAATAGCCAATTCCTTTGCCGTCACTACAGGATCATTGGTGAGCAATGCTATTGGAGCCGGAGCGAGAAACGAGCTTTTCCCGATTTGTCACAAGATCCTGAAATTAGGCTATGCTGTTGGCTTCCCATTGGTAGTAGTTGCATTACTCTGTAACCGTTGGATTGTCAGTTTCTACACCGATAATGAACTATTGATAGAATTAGCATTTGCTCCTTTCGTGGTGATGCTATTGAATTACACGTTTGCACTACCCGGCTATGTATATCTCAATGCGGTCGGGGGAACGGGAAAAACCAAAATCACCTTTCTGTTCCAAGTGACAACCACCTGTGTCTATTTAATGTATCTCTACTGGTTGAGCTTCTGTATAGAAGCATCTTTAGCCCTCTACTTGACGGCAGAATATCTGTTTGTGATTCTGCTGGCACTGCAATCTATTATTTATCTGAAAAGTAAACACTATTAAAAACGAATCAAGTTATGATGACAAAAATATATCCACGCACCGGAGATAACCAAACAGTCTATCTGAATGCCGTGATTAAAGATCCTCAAATTGAGGTAGGCGATTATACCATTTACAATGATTTTGTAGCTAATCCCTTGCTGTTTGAGAAGAACAATGTGCTTTATCATTATCCCATCCATCGGGAGAAGTTAATCATTGGCAAGTTCTGTTCTATTGCCTGTGGCACGAAGTTTCTGTTTAATTGTGCGAATCATACATTGAAATCTCTGTCTACCTATACCTTCCCTTTATTCTATGAAGAATGGGAATTGGAGAAGTCGAATATTACTACTGCATGGGACAATAAAGGCGATATTGTAATCGGCAATGATGTATGGATCGGCTACGAAGCTGTGATTATGGCAGGTGTTCATATCGGTGACGGAGCAATTATTGCCGCACGTGCAGTTGTGACCAAAGATGTTCCACCTTATACCATTGTGGGCGGTACTCCTGCCAAAGAAATACGAAAACGCTTTGACGCAGAGGTAATTCAACAATTACTCATGCTGAAATGGTGGGATTGGTCTGCTGATAATATACGCCAGTGTTTGCCATATATTATGGAGGGAAAAATCAATGAATTACTTACCAGAAATAAAGAGAGATTATGAACTATATAAAGAAAACATTAACAAGGATTGATGCAAGTCACAGTTCTTCTGCATAGCTACATTTCGCTATTTTAGAACTCATGCCAGTGAACTATATTTGTAAGAAGCAGGAATTTGAAGTTCACCATTTCTGGAATTGCGACCAATAAGGCTGAATACCCCTTGAATCATTCTGATTAGCAGAGGAACTACAAACAAAACAAGAAATCATTCAGCATACAAAGCAAATGCTTTGATATATATAATTTATTCACAATTAAATTTTATGCCTATGAATGATTTATTGAGAACGAGGTTTTTCATCTTACTGGCTGATACCTCACAAGAAGTTATTGACACAGAAATGCAAGATGCTTATGAAGATTTTGTGAAGCAAATAGTAACAATTAGCAATTCGGAAGATTATACTCATATCTTCCGGATGCTTAATCTCACCCGTATTGAGATAGCCCCTTTAAAGGGGTTGTATCAGGATGGGCAGGGGGAAAAATGCGCTTAAAAATCTATACATTCATAAAGCATTATCCTTAATTGATGCAGAATTAGAGTTACTCAATCTGAAAACTACCCATCCCGAACAGTTTAATTCACCTGTGTCTACCGAGTTCAAGTCAGACCTATATGTACTCCCAAAGTCTAAAGAATTGGGGATTATAGGTATTGCTGAAATTGTACTAGCCCTGTTTCTACAGGGAAAAATCGTTGGGGAAAATGGAAAGCCAGTCCCAAAAATTCAGTTGGCTCGTGGCTTTGAGCAGCTTTTCAATCTGAAATTTGGTAGTATCTACGATAAGATCGGTGAAGTGTTTACTCGTAAACCGTACAATCTTACTAAAACTTTGGACGCTTTGCGAAATACTATTACCAGAGAAGACCGTCAACGCAAGAACAAATAAAGATTAGAAAAGATAATTTTGCAAATCGTTTATTTATAGCAGTTTATAAACCATTTTTCGGGGAGTAGTTACCTACTCCTCTTTTTTTGCAACCTTGTTTTGTAGAACTTTGCTTCATCAATCGATTGAAAACAATAATGTTGAACTAAAAATTGAAGTAAAATGTATATAGACAACGAAAACTTCGAGAAGTGGATGGAGAAGCTATCCAAGAAACTCACCGAAATCGGGCAAGACTTGAAATCTCTTATCAATACTGATACTGTATTTATTTCTATAAAAAAGTAATTACCATGCCAAACAGCAGTCGAAAAACGATATTCACTACCATTTCCATAGACAAGGAAACGGTAGCTTTGGTAGAGAAGATATGCAAACGCTATTCCCAGAAAAAGAGAAAGTTGTAAAGTTGGCGTTCAGATATATAGATAAGGTACATATCAACCCATCCGAAGCCCCTGAATCCGTAAAATCGGAACTGGCGAAAATAAATAAGGGACAGGATGATATTATCCGATTCATCCGTCACTATGAGGAAGAACAACTGAATCCCATGATACGGGTAACAAATTCTATCGCTTTGCGTTTCGATGTCATCGGTAAAACTTTGAAAACTCTTATGGATAAGCAATTGATGAAAACGACTGTAAATGACGAGTTATCCTCCGAGAAAAATATGCCGGAAAGAAAAAGCGTTTTGAGACAGGAAAATTACTTAATAATCCCTTTGAAAACGTTTTTTGGAGACACTCTGGGGGGAGGATATGCATTTGCGTTTTGCAGTAAGCCGATACATAACAAGTAATCATGCCCCTTAAGATTGCAGACGAAGGAACGCAGGAAAGATAAAAATACACGCTATTTTCATCCGGACATATATAAACTATGAAGATATTTATGTAAGTTTGTCCACGAAGAAAAATGATCATATAAATACACACAATTTGAAACATGGCAGACGACAAGAAAATTATTTTCTCGATGGTAGGCGTGAGTAAAGTCTTTCCGCCTCAAAAACAAGTATTGAAAAATATTTACCTGTCCTTTTTCTATGGAGCGAAGATCGGGATCATTGGTTTGAATGGTTCTGGTAAATCTACATTGCTAAAAATTATTGCCGGCGTCGAAAAAGAATACCAAGGAGAAGTAGTATTCTCACCCGGATATTCCGTCGGATATCTAGAGCAGGAACCGAAACTGGAACCGGGCAAGACAGTAAAGGAAGTCGTACAGGAAGGCGTACAAAATATTGTGGACACCCTCAAAGAATATGAAGAAGTAAACGAAAAATTCGGCGATCCCGAAATACTCGAAGATCCAGACAAAATGGACGCACTGATCAACCGGCAGGCCGAATTACAAGATAAGATAGATGCAACTGATGCATGGAACCTCGACAGCCGCCTGGAAAGAGCGATGGACGCTTTACGCTGTCCTCCTGAAGATCAGGTGGTCGATACGCTGTCGGGAGGCGAACGCCGCCGTGTGGCTCTCTGCCGTTTGCTGTTACAACAGCCGGACATCCTATTGCTGGACGAACCGACCAACCACTTGGATGCTGAGTCGATCGACTGGTTGGAGCAACATCTACAACAATATACGGGTACGGTTATCTGCATCACGCACGACCGTTACTTCCTCGACCATGTGGCCGGATGGATTCTGGAACTGGATCGCGGAGAAGGTATTCCCTGGAAAGGAAACTACTCTTCTTGGCTGGATCAAAAGACCAAACGTATGGCACAGGAGGAGAAACAAGCAAGTAAACGCCGTAAGACACTGGAACGCGAACTAGAATGGATCAACATGGCCCCGAAAGCTCGTCAGGCAAAAGGTAAGGCCCGTCTGAATTCGTATGAAGCCCTTTTGAACGAAGACCAGAAAGAACGCGAAGCCAAACTGGAAATCTTTATCCCGAACGGTCCGCGCTTAGGGAACAAGGTGATCGAGGCCCAGCATGTAGCAAAAGCATTTGGCGACAAACTGTTGTTTGATGACCTAAATTTCATGTTGCCGCCGAACGGAATCGTCGGCGTGATCGGTCCGAACGGAGCAGGTAAGACTACACTGTTCAAGATGATCATGGGAATGGAAAGTATCGACAAAGGTTCTTTTGAAGTGGGCGAAACGGTAAAGATCGGTTATGCAGACCAGACACATAAAGATATCAACCCGAAGAAGACCGTTTATCAGGTTGTTTCCGGCGGACAGGAGTTCATCCGCGTAGGCGGCAAGGAAGTCAACTCCCGCGCTTACCTCTCCAAATTCAATTTTGCGGGAGCCGACCAGGAAAAACTTTGCGGCGTACTCTCCGGTGGTGAACGGAATCGCCTGCATCTGGCTCTAACGCTGAAGGCCGAGGCGAATGTGTTGCTGCTCGACGAACCGACCAACGATATTGATGTGAACACACTCCGAGCACTCGAAGAAGGATTGGAGAACTTCGCCGGTTGTGCGGTCGTCATTTCTCACGACCGTTGGTTCCTCGATCGTATCTGTACGCATATCCTTTCGTTCGAAGGGGATTCAAATGTCGTGTTCTACGAAGGTTCCTATTCGGAGTATGAAGAATACAAGCGCAAATTGTTGGGTGACATGGAACCAAAACGTGTCCGTTACCGTAAACTTATTGTTGATTAATCGTATAAATAATTAATATTATAAGACCATGAAAAAAAGAATGTTATCGATGGCAGTAGTAGCTGCCGCCTTTTTGTGTTTCGGAAGTTACGCGAGTGCACAGAAAACAACCAAGCTGTTCAACGGAAAAGACCTTTCCGGCTGGAACTTCGTTGTCGATAAGAACTCCGTCCCAGCCGAACAGGTATATTCCGTGAAAGACGGTGTCATCAACATCACAGGACAGCCATTCGGATACATGTACACGAAAGAAAAATACGGAGATTATAAACTGCATGTAGAATATCGCTGGCCAAACGGCAAGGAAAAGGCGAACAGCGGTATCTTCCTGCTAATTGAAGAGCCGAAAAACCCGTTTCCGAACGGTATCGAATGCAACCTGATGCTTGATAATGCCGGTGATTTCGTCCTGCTCGGCGGTTCGGATCTGACTGAATACCAGAATAAGCCAGGCCAACCCCGCCCCTCTTTCCCGAAAATCCAGAAGGCGAATCAAGACAGCGAGAAGCCTGCCGGTGAATGGAATGAAGCTAATATCTTCGTAAAAAACGGTGTCATCACGGTCTATATCAACGGCGTTTACCAGAACACCGGGACAAACAAGGTAAAGGAAGGTTACATCGGACTGCAAAGCGAAGGCAAGGAAGTACAATTCCGTAACGTGACAATCACTCCGTGGTAAACAACTATACTTATTTTAAAACACCTATGTTTTGCATTCAAAGCATAGGTGTTTTGCATTCAAATCATATATGTTTTGGAAAGGTGTTTCTTGGGTTTCCATAAAAACATATCGTTTCTTTGCTATCTTTGCAACATTCTCACGGATATTCCGGTTCTTTTTTAAATTATATCACTATGGATAATCGTTTCTTGGACCTTATAGAGAGAAGCATAAAGGAGCATTGGGATCTCCCCGCCTTCTCCGATTACAATGGACATACCTTCCATTTCAAAGACGTCGCACGGCGGATAGAAAAGTTTCACATCCTACTGGAACATGCCGGTATCAAGAAAGGCGACAAAGTGGCCATCGTCGGACGCAACTCCTCCAACTGGGCAATCTGCTTTTTCGGAATATTGGCTTACGGGGCTGTTGCCGTGCCGATCCTGCATGAGTTCAAACCCGACAATATCCATCACATCGTCAACCATTCGGGAGCAAAAGCCGTACTGGCAGGCTCCAGCAACTGGGAGAACATGAACGAAAAGATGATGCCGGATGTCAAGCTATTCATGATGCTGGACAACTTCTCCATTATCGATTGCAAGAATAAGGAGGTACGCACCATACGCGACCGTATCAACGAATATTTTGGCAAGAAATATCCCCGTTCTTTCACCGCCAACGATGTGAAATATCATATCGAAGACCCGGAGGAATTGGCTGTTTTGAACTATACGTCCGGCACGACTAGCTTCTCGAAAGGAGTCATGATCCCCTACCGGAGTTTGTGGAGCAACACACAGTTTGCCTACGACCGTCTTCCTTTCATACATCCAGGAGACAACATTGTCTGTATGTTACCGATGGCGCACATGTACGGGTTAGCGTTCGAAGTGCTGAACTCCGTCAACAAAGGCTGCCACGTTCATTTCCTGACACGCACGCCGAGTCCAAAAATCATCGCAGAGGCATTTGCGACGGTTCGACCGGCGCTGATCCTTGCCGTGCCACTCATTATCGAGAAGATCATCAAGAACAAGGTCTTTCCCGAACTGGAAAAGCCATTGATCAAATTGCTGTTGAAAGTGCCATACATCGACCAAAAGGTACGCGAGAAGATCGCCCAAAAGCTGGAAGCCTCTTTCGGTGGGAACTTCGGCGAAATCGTGATTGGTGGTGCAGCCATCAATAAAGAGGTAGAGACGTTTCTCAAATCCATCGACTTCCGTTATACGGTTGGCTATGGGATGACGGAATGCGGCCCACTGGTTTCCTACGAACAGTGGGACACGTTCAAGCAAGGCTCGGTGGGCCGTGTCGTCGACCGCATGGAAATCCGGATCGACTCGAACGATCCGGAAAACGAAGTAGGCGAAATCCTGGTTCGCGGCATGAACGTGATGTTAGGCTACTACAAGAATCCAGAGGCAACAAAGGCTGTGATGCTACCCGACGGCTGGCTACGGACAGGTGACTTGGGAACACTTGACAAAGACGGTTTCCTTTACATCCGCGGACGAAGCAAAAGTATGATCCTAAGCTCCAACGGACAGAATATCTATCCCGAAGAGATCGAAGACCGCCTAAACAATATGCTGTACGTGGCGGAGTCGTTGATCATTTCTCAGGGAGGTAAACTGGTCGCCCTGATCTATCCGGACTGGGAACAAGTGGACAAGGCAGGCATCCAACACTCCGAAATCGAAGAGCTGATGCAGCAGAACATCGACCAACTGAACACTGAAATGCCCGCCTACAGCAAAGTATCTTGCTTCAAGCTTTATCAGGAAGAATTCGAAAAGACACCGAAACGGAGTATTAAACGATATTTATATCAACCCGCAGAGGAAAACTAAATAAATAAATCGTACCTTTGTTTTCTGTTAATTTACAAACAGCTCATATGAACAAAGGGAAAATTACTGTTGTCGGCATTGGACCGGGAAATCGCGATGACATAACGCCTGCGGCATTATCAGCCATCAGGCAGTCGGATGTGATCATCGGATATAACTATTATTTCCAGTTTATACAGGATATAATTCACCCGGATACCCAATGTATCGATACTGGGATGAAGCGCGAGAAAATACGTGCCGAAGAGGCCTACAAATACGCTTCGGAAGGTAAAACAGTGACAGTGATCAGTTCTGGTGATGCCGGAATCTACGGGATGGCCCCGTTGATATATGAAATGCGGACGATGAAAGAGGCGCCGCAAGTGGAGATCGAGGTAGTGCCCGGTATCAGTGCGTTCCAAAAGGCGGCTTCGCTTCTGGGGGCACCTATCGGGCATGATCTCTGTATCATCTCCCTCTCCGACCTGATGACTCCCTGGCTACGGATCGAAAAACGCATACGGGCCGCCGCTATCGGCGACTTCGTGACAGCCATCTACAATCCGAAAAGCGAAGGACGCTACTGGCAGTTACATCGTCTCAAGGAGCTGTTCCTCGAAGAACGTGCACCCGAAACACCGGTCGGCTATGTCCGTCAGGCCGGACGCGAAGAGCAGGTCGTCAACCTGACCACGCTGGCAGAGTTCGACCCTGAGCAGGTCGACATGTTCACTGTCATCCTGATCGGGAACTCGCAGTCATATGAGGCCGACGGTAAATTCATCACACCACGCGGCTATTACGGGGAGATCAAGATGAAAACAGATGTCGGGATCGGCCAGGACATCATGATCCGCAGCTTTCGCACCATCGAGAAAGAACTCAAGAACAAAGAAATACCGCTCGACAAGAAATGGGCTTTGCTCCATGCCATCCACACGACAGCCGATTTCGATATGGAAAATATCCTACGGATCGACGATCATGCGGTGGCTTCCCTTTACGGGAAATTCAGCCGGGGCGAGGTGCGCACCATCATCACAGACGTCACAATGGCTGCTTCCGGCATCCGCAAAGGAGCTTTGCAGCGTATGGGAATCGAGGTGAAATGCTATTTGCAAGACGAGCGCACCGTACAACTTGCAACAGAAAAAGGGATCACCCGCACACAAGCTGGCATCCGGCTTGCCGTACAGGAACATCCCAGCGCTTTATATGTATTCGGCAATGCGCCGACCGCATTAATGGAACTTTGTGACCTGATAAGGAAAGGGAAAGCCATTCCCGCCGGCATTATTGCCGCTCCTGTCGGTTTCGTACACGTACAGGAATCCAAACACATGGTAAAGCCGTTTGTCTCTATTCCTAAACTCATCATCGAAGGACGGAAAGGCGGTAGCAACCTCGCCGCGACTTTGGTAAATGCGATTTTATGCTACAATGATGCAAAACAATTAAAACCAGGTAGAGACGTATGAGAACTCAAGAAATTGTAGAAGCTTACGGCAAAACGCACATCTATATGATCGGGATGGACGACAATCCACAGCCTAAGCATATAGAAGTCATTATCAAAAATGTCAAACACGACAACATCTTCTCCGGAGGGAAGCGGCATTACGAAATTGTGAAACCATTCCTACCCGCCGATGCGGTATGGATCGAAATCAAGGCTCCAATAAATGCCGTCCTTGCGGAATACAGCCGGTTGATCCAGGAAGGCAAAGTGATCGTCTCCTTCGTTTCGGGAGACCCGTTCTTTTTCGGCTTCGCTTCCACCATCCGGAAAAACCTTTTAGGAGTAGGCATGAAAGTGTTTCCCTACTTCAACTCATTGCAGATGTTCGCACACCATGAACAAATTCCGTATGAGAACATGCACGCCGTGTCCGTTACCGGACGACCATGGCACGAACTCGACCGGGCGTTGCTGGAATACCGACCGCTGATCGGTGTGCTAACCGACCGTGTCCATACGCCCAGGGCTATAGCCAAGAGGATGATGGAATATCATCTGGACAGGGATTACACCATGTGGGTAGCCGAACATTTAGGCAACCCGAAGAAAGAGAAAATCTATAAAATCTACTCGATCGAGGAAATCAGCGAAATGAGTTTCACCAATCCGAACTGTGTTCTGCTAATGAAGGCTCCGAACTGCGCATTACAACGACCAGCCTTAGGCATACCTGACACGAAATTTATCTTGCTGAATGACCGGACAAAAATGATTACCAAAGCACCGATACGAGTGATAGACCTAAGCCTGTTAGAACTGCATAACAGCCGCTACTTCTGGGATATCGGCGCCTGTACCGGCTCGGTTTCAATCGAAGCGCGGCGCCAGTATCCTCATCTAGATATCCAAGCTTTTGAAGTGCGGAAAGAGTGCGAGAACATCATCCGGGCAAACACACGGCTGCACAGCGCTCCAGGCATAGACCTGCGTATTGGTAACTTCCTCAATCTGTCAATCGAAAAGAACACGATTGTCGATGCAGTCTTTATCGGCGGTCATGGTGGCAAGCTGAAAGAAATCATCCGCAAGGTAGCTTCCCATTTGAACAGTCTGAACGGCAAGATCGTTTTTAACTCCGTTTCAGAAGAAAGCAGCAAGCTGTTCCGGGAGGCGGTTGCAGAAAACGGTCTGAAACTACATTCAGAAATAAACATTACGCTCGATTCCAATAATCCTATTACAATCCTTTGCGCAACGGGTAAAAATTATGTCTAAAAATACACTGAACATTCTTGTGGTTTCGGCAAGTAGTCTGTCGTTAGCACGCAAAATCCGGGACGAATATCCGGGCAAAACTGTCATCTATTGTAGAGAAGCAGATAACGACATCGAACCAGTCACCTCTTTCAAAGAGCTGACTGGCAATCTTTTCGATAAATCGGAAACGATTGTGTTTATCGGGGCGATGGGTATCTGCGTACGGAGTATCGCTCCCTACATCAAGAGCAAGTACACGGACCCGGCAGTCATCTGCCTCGACAGTACCGGCAAATATGTCGTATCGGTACTATCCGGTCATATCGGTGGGGCGAACGAACTGACACATGAATTGGCCCGCATACTGGACGCCGAAGCGGTTGTCACGACACAGAGTGACAACCAGGGACTTTGGGCACTGGACACCTTCGCGAAACAATATGGCTGGGAACAGGATGTCTACAACCCACAAGAAGGCATAATCAGTTTCTTCCAAACCGATTTCGAGAAGATAGACGAGGAAACGTTCAATGCATCGAGGGAAAAGGCCATGAACGAATGTGTCGCCCGTTTCGTCAACTGTCGACCGACCGCCCTCCTGCTCGATATCCGCACGGAGGAGACGGACTATATGAAGGAAACCTGTCCCCCGCACGTCGATGTCTTCTATAAATATAAAGATATCGACCTCGAAAAATACGAGCTGCTGATCACGGTCAGTCCCACTTACTACCACAAATCCCCTATCCCCTGCCTATCATTCTTCCCGAAAGTGCTTCACTTAGGTATCGGATGTAAAAAGGGATTGACAGACATGAAGTCCGTCCTCACGGACCTGTATATCTGCTCCATTTTCTACAGGTTCAACCTGAAGAGCATAGCCGACGTCTCCTCCATCGACCTAAAGAAAGAAGAACCGATATTAAAGGAACTGGCAAACACCTACCTGCGCAGCCCGTTCAAGACCTATCCTGCAGAGGTACTGGACAAAATCCCCGTACCCCATCCTTCTTCCACAGTAAAGAAAGCCACCGGGTCGGGAAGCGTCGCGGAGGCAGCGGCCATCCTGAGTGCGGAAGGAGGCCCATTATTGGTGGGAAAACAAAAGGGGCAGACGAAAGACTTCACTTATGCGATAGCCATCAGCAAATCGGCAATACGGGACGAAAAAGATAATCAGCAAAAAGGGAAACAGGGACATGGACACATCGAAATTGTCGGAGCCGGACCGGGCGATCCAGAACTGATCTCCATCCGGGGCCGGCGGATGCTGGAAAATGCAGACCTGATCCTCTATGCCGGAAGCCTCGTCCCCAAAGAACTCACCCTATGCGCCAAGAAAGGATCGACGATTCGCAGTTCTGCCGACATGAACCTGGAAGAACAATTCGCCCTTATAAAAAAGTTCTATGACAAAGGGAAGTTCATCGTACGCTTGCACACAGGTGACCCCTGCATCTATGGGGCGATACAAGAACAGATGGCATTCTTCGACCGCTATGGCATGAGTTACCATATCACACCGGGGATCTCCTCGTTCCAAGCTGCTGCAGCAGCTCTCCGTTCCCAGTTCACTATTCCTGAAAAGGTGCAAACCATCATCCTGACGCGTGGCGAAGGACGTACCCCCATGCCGGAGAAAGAGCAGCTGCATAAACTAGCCGCCAGCCAAAGCACAATGTGCATCTTCCTGAGCGCCGGCATTGCCGGACAAGTCCAGAAAGAACTTCTGGAACATTACCCGCCAACGACACCGGTAGCCGCCTGCTACAAGTTGACCTGGAAAGACGAACGCATCTACCGAGGCGAATTGAAAGACCTGGAACAGATCGTAAAAGAAAACAATCTGACACTGACGACCTTGTTAGTCGTCGGTGATGCCATAGACAACCGTACGGGGGTATCACGTCTCTACGCCGAGGAGTTCAAGCATCTGTACCGCCGTTAGCGAGGGGCCACCTCCTACCTATGAGGCATGATACCTCATAAGTAGGAGGTATGGAACCTCATAGCTATCAGGCATGAAACCTCATAGCTGCCAGGCAAGTACTCACCAGAGAGGATGCCCCCCTGCGATATTACCGGTAAAGACAAGAGAACAACAGAAGCATTATGATACTGATCTTAGGAGGAACAACCGAAGGCCGCAAGGCCGTACAAGTCGTCGAGAGCGCTGGCAAACCCTACTACTACTCGACGGTCGGCAACGAACAGGCGATAGAAGCCGTTCATGCCATCCGCCTCACCGGTGGTATGGACGAAGAAAAGATGGCACAATTCTGCCGCGAGAAAAAAATCTCGTTGCTAGTCGATGCCGCCCACCCTTTCGCCATCCGGTTGCATCGGACGCTTGCAAAGGTTTCCTCCCGTCTTCGGATTCCGGTCGTCCGGTTGGAAAGGCAATACCCCGCACATGACAAGCGGTTGATATGGTGCACGGATTATGCCGCCGCCATCGACCGCCTGCGTGCGGACGGGATCTGCAACCTGTTGGCCCTGACAGGCGTCAAGACCATTGCGAAACTGCGTCCTTACTGGGAGCAGACGCCCTGCTGGTTCCGTATCCTGAACCGGAAAGAGTCGCTTTCACTGGCTGAATCCGACGGATTCCCAAAGGAACGGATTATTTTTTTCCATGAAGGAGAAGACGAGAAGAAGCTGCTGGACCAGCTTCATCCAGATGCCGTACTAACAAAGGAAAGTGGGGAAAGCGGATATTTCAAGGAAAAGGTCGAAGCAGCACAAGCCTGCGGCATTCCCGTTTATGTCATACAACGCCCTCCCCTACCTGACAGTTTCACTTTTGTGCAAGGCATGGAAGGACTTCGTAAAGCCATCGAACGCCTCGCTCCCGGCTTCTTCCCGCTCCGGAGCGGTTTCACGACCGGCACATGTGCTACGGCTGCCGCCAAAGCCGCCTTAGTCGCCCTCCTGAACCGAACGGAACAAACCGTTAGTTGCATCACGCTCCCTTCCGGGGAAAAGATCATGCTCCCTGTCGCCGCTACCGAATGGGCGGACAACGCCGCCCTATGCACGGTTATAAAGGACTCCGGCGACGATCCGGACGTGACAAACGGCTGTTCCGTTATCGCCCGTATCGAGTTACAGGCTGGGCAATCCCCTACCCCCGCCTTCCTGTTCCGGGCTGGTGAAGGAGTAGGAACGGTGACGCTTCCCGGCCTCGGCCTCGAAATTGGAGGACCAGCCATCAACGCCACTCCCCGCCGCCTGATTACTGGAGAATTGACAACAATACTGGAGGAAAACGGCCTGTCCGGCAAGATAAAGGAGGTGGTCGTCACGATCTCCGTTCCGGGAGGGAAAGAGTTAGCTGCCCGGACATTCAATCCGAAGTTGGGAATCATCGGCGGAATCTCGATCATCGGGACATCCGGCATCGTACGCCCTTTCTCGAACGATGCCTTTCTCGCCTCGATCCGGAAAGAAGCCGAAGTTGCAAAAGCAATAAGATGTTCTCGCCTCGTCATCAACTCAGGAGCGAAAAGCGAACGTTTCCTGAAAGGCTACCTGTCGGAACGGCTGTCGGAAGAACTTCCTCCGCAAATGTTTGTGCACTACGGGAACTTCATCGGAAAGACACTGAAAATAGCTGCCGAACTGCAATTTGACGAAGTCGTCATGGGAATCATGATTGGCAAAGCCGTCAAACTGGCGGAAGGAGCACTGGATACGCACAGCAAAAAGGTCGTCATGAACAAAGCCTTTCTGAAAGAATTGGCTGCAAAGGCGGGTTGCAAACCAGAGTCCGTACAAAAAATAGATTCCCTGACGCTGGCCAGAGAACTATGGGAACTGTTCAGCAAGACCGAACAACAAAGTTTCTTCCCACTTCTGTTACAGAAGTGCCGAGAGCATTGTACCCCCTTGCTTCCCAACGGGAAACTATCCGTTCTGCTGATTTCGGAAAGTGGGGAAATAACCTTTCAAGCGTGATTATTCAAATGTAACATCCTTGTTCTGCACGTAGGAGACATCGATTTTTCCTCCCGCATCACCGTTGCTCTCCTGTAAAGGAAGTTCCCTGACACGGCTCAAGAACAGGGTTCCTTTGGTGGCAGAAGTCGGATTCGTAAAGTTTAGCGTGATGGAGGTCGCGCCTTCCTGCGTATTGTTGATATCATAAACACCGCCGCTGTAGGTCAGGTGCACCTGGACATACTCGTCCTTCCCGATCGGCTTTCCTACCCAAGTGATAATGGTTGCGCCATTGCCTTTGACGGATGTCAGGGATTCGGGAAGAGCGATTGGATCGACATCGTCGATAGAGGCCTTGTTTGTATAAACCTGGTCTTTCCAACGGGAAAAGGTGAACGTGACCGGGTCCAGCCCGGATTCCGACAGCATATACATATAAGTTCCCATTCCTAAAAAGTCCGGAACTTTTCCGTTAAAGAGAATGCCTTTGGCCGGCAGGCGCAGATTGGCCCCTTCGCTGTTATATTTATTGAAATTTGCGCCTATATGGGTATGGTTCTGCGTAACATTATATTCGACACCCAAATTCTGATAAAAAGGGATCGAGGGGTCGATCCCGTCCGAATCATCGTTATCGCAAGCGGTAAACACGCCAGCGAACAACAGGCAAGCATAAAGGAAATACTTTCTCATATCATTTAATTTTATCCGAGTTACGGAAAGTATAGGATAATTTACCAATTGCTTCTCCGAGGACTCTATTATTCTTCTTTGATAGAAATAACAAATGAAGTGGGAAAAGTTTTTCCTTTTAGGCTTTTTTGTCAAACAGAAAGCTCCTGCAAGAGAGATTCTATGGTATCGGCCGCCAGCGTACGTCCGTCAAGATGGTGGATCAGGAATGCGGAACCGACAGACAGATCGCCCGTCTCGATCCATACAGGCGACTCCACATGCCGATCGGCACGTATACCGTTCCGCTGGAGTGCCTTGCGGACCATCGCATATTTCTGTCCATGCCCGATCAGGCGTATTTCTTTCGAATACCGGTTATCGATGCGGAACAAGCCGGTCTCCGTGTCGAACACGATTCCCTTGCGGGCGAAGAAACCGCTCAAGTGGCCGCTCAGGGCGAGGTCTTCGGGCGTACCGGTCGTAATCCCGTTCGTCCGGTCCATCAGCCAAATCTTGTCGGCGATCTGGAGCGCCAGTTCGAGATCGTGCGTGGAGAGGAAAATCGTCTTGTTCGTGCTTCGCGTCAGATGGTGGAGCAATTGCATGATCTCCACCTTGCTCGGAAAATCGAGGAAAGCGGTCGGCTCGTCCAGAAAGATAACAGGTGTTTCCTGAGCCAGTACCTTGGCGATCATGACCTTCTGCCGTTCTCCGTCCGACAGGGTGTGCACCATGCGGGAGGCCAGGTTCTCAATCCGTACCAAGGCGATCGATTCTTCCACGACCTGCTTGTCCTCCTTGTCCAACCGTCCCCAGAAACCGGTGTAGGGACTGCGTCCCATCTCGACCAATTCCCGCACGGACATATTCCGGATGTCACACTTCTCCGTCAGGACCACACCAATCGTCGTGCTCAGTTCCTTGTCCGAATAACTGTCCATATCACGTCCCAAGACGGCGATCTCGCCTCCCAGCTTCGGCTGGAAAGCCGACAGCGTGCGCAGAAGCGTCGACTTCCCGACTCCGTTCGCTCCTAAGAGGCAGGTTAATTCTCCACTATAAATCCGGGCCTGTATATGGCTCGCCACCAACTTGGTATCGTTTTTTGTCCGATAACCGATAGAGAGATCGTTTATATGAATCGTATCTTGTCTCATCATTCGTTCAGTTCGTTTTTACGTTTACGGAATAGAACGGAGGCCACTACCGGAGCACCGATTAGGGCAGTCACCGAATTGACCGGCAAAGCCCCTTCGAAGCCGGGCATCCGGGCAACCAGGTTGCAGACGAGTGCCAATGCGGCACCGGCAAACAGGACGGCAGGCATCAGGACCCTATGGTCGGATGTTTGAAAAATGGCCCGGCACAGGTGCGGGACGGCCAGGCCAAGAAAGATGACCGGTCCACAATAGGCCGTCACGATCGCCGTCAGCACTCCTGCCGAGGTGATCACCAAAAGACGTGCCCGCTTGATGTTCAATCCCAAGTTACGGGCATAGCCGTCGCCAAGCAGCATCAGGTTCAACGTCTTGATCAACAGGAACGACAAAGGGATCAGAATCGCCATGATCGCAACAAACAGCATCATCTGGTTGCCGGAAACACGTGAGAAGCTGCCTAACCCCCAGATCACATAGGCGCGAATATCCTCCTCCACGCTGAAAAACTTCAGCACGCCGATCACCGCATTCGCCACGTAGCCGATCATCACGCCGATAATCAGCAGCGTCACGTTCCCCTTCACCTTCTGCGACACATATACGATTAACGCCATCACCGAGAGCGAACCGATCACGGCTGCTATCGAAAGCGCAATTTCTCCCATAAACCCCAATTTACTAAGCGCAACCCCTCCGAGGCTACCGCTCAGCAGTACCACAAAGGCCACACCCATGCTCGCACCGGAGCTGATCCCCAGCACGGAAGGTCCCGCCAGTGGATTCCGGAAAACAGTCTGCATCTGCAAGCCGCTTATCGCCAGGCCCGCTCCCGCCACCAAAGCAGTCAATGCCTGCGGAAGACGTGATTTCCAGACGATATTCTGCCAGGTCACCGGCTCGTCTCCCAGTCCGCAAATAATGTTCCAGACAGACTTCAACGGGATAGACACCGACCCTAACACCAAATTCAGGAACATCAGGACCAGGATAGACGCTACGATGAGCGACATCAGAAAAGTAGTGGAATGTCTCATTCGTGCAGCCTATTTGAGCCGTGCATAATAAACAGGTGTATGATCGGGCAGCAGGTCCGGATGGAATATATGCAGCAGGTCGGCCAGTACGACTTCCGGCTCGGTCGGCATACTTTCGTAAAAAGGCGTATCTTTCATGTTGCAATAGATGATCCCTTTCTCTCTGAAGGCACGGAAATCGGCATAACGCGGGTCCTGCTCCTTCAATGCCTCATAGCTGAACGTACCCGGATAGCTGTTCACAATGCGCCAGTAATCGGCTTCGTCACCCTGGTTGTAGACAGTTTCGAAATCAAGTGTCACACCTCCCGAACGTTTGTCGTTTTTGAGGAAATAGTCAGCACCGGCGTCCTTGAAAAGTTGGGCGAGAAAGCTCTCCCCTCCTACGGCATACCAGTTACCGCCCCGCATCTCGCCGCTCAACACAACTGGACGTTTCTTCACTTTTCCCTCCGCCGTCAGCTCCTTCAATTCATTGTAACGGGCCGCGATGGCGTCGAATATCTCGTTTGCCTTTTGCTCCTGTCCCACCAACAGGCCGACGAACTTCACCCATTCCGCCTGTCCCAACGGCGTCATCTCCTTATAGCCTAAATGTGGGATCAATGGGATACCGACATCCTTCAAGGTCTCATATCCGCCCCGTTTAAAAGGCGAAACAAGGATCAGGTCTGGGTTCATACTCATGATCACCTCGTTGTCGAAATTCCCTTCTATGCCGATTTTGGCGGTCTTCCCACTCTTGAGACGTTCGTTCATCTCCCTATTGAACAGATGCCGGGTACTGGTCACCCCTACGACCTTGTCCAGTTCGCCCATCTCGATAAAATTGGACAACTGCAAAGATGTCATACAGATAACACTTCTGATGGGTGTCTCGATCACAGTATACGATCCAGGGATGCCGGCCGGTTTCGTTCCTCTCCTGACAAGCGCATAATGAAAAGTCGTACTTTCCTCATTCTGCGGGTCCTGGATATCCAGCAAGACATACCCGCTCCGATAGGATAATTCGAAACCACGGGCATACTCGGGTACAATATGGACACCGGAAAACGCGCTTTCTTCCGTCGTTTCCACCTTATCGGTCCATTGATTGTTTTTGATCGTACACGAGGATGCGACACACAACGACATAAGCAGGCAGCACCCTGCCAGGCATTTTTTCATATTCAATATTATTTTATTATAACCGAGCGAGCGTTGTCCACCCCACGAGGACGAGACTCTTCAAAACCGAAACGGCAGGTCTTCTGACTTACTTCCATCCCCGGACACCTTCCCGATCCCCCGATCAGTGGCATTGAGTATTGCCGGTATGTTACCGAAGTTTCACAGCAGCGTGGTCTGTCCGGGATTCCCACCCGGTTCCCTTTTCATCCCTGTCCTGTAAGGAGGACAGGGAAACCTGTTTCAAAGGGCAAATATAATAATATTACTTTTGCTTTCAAGAGAAAAGTGGCAGACAAATCAGTTTTTCTTACGAGCCGCCAAATATTCGTCTTCTAGCATGACTTTCAGTACATGGCCGCTTTCGTCGAAAGCGACAACCAGATTCCGCTGGTCAGTCGTCTCGAGAGAGACCTTATACTGGATAGGGCTGCCGCTACCATTCGACTTGTACACCTCTTTGATCAAGCAATTTTCATAAGCGTTGTAAATCGCTTCCTGTGCGGCAAGGTCCACATCGACGATATCGATCGCATAGAAATTTTTCATACTCAACATATCGATATCCGTATTCCCATCCCGTCCAGTCTGCGCATGACTGTTTTGAGCCATACAGACACACGAAACCACCATAGCCACCATCAATACAAACTTCTTCATAACCTAAAATCTTAAACAATCTATTTACCTTTTTCTAATCGTTCCATCAAGTACAAATTGCATGCCAAAGAATAAAAAGCGGGCTGTGGAAAAGGCAGTGTGGAAATTATCCCCACAATTGTGGAATGCAGATTTGGAAAGTTCCGCAATTTTCCTCACTTTTGCGCACCAAATAATTCTAACGCACATGTCGTACCCCATCTGCTTCGTATCGCTCGGTCCGGGAGACCCCGAACTGATCACCTTGAAAGGCTTGAAAAAACTCCGACAGGCCGATATCATCTATTGCCCCGCCACCATAAGCAAAAGCGGACAACTACTCTCCCGTGCGGCCCGTATTATCGAAGAACTGGAAATCGAGAAATCTGTAGTCCAGTTCTTCACGCTCCCGATGAGCAAAGACCGGACCGAAGTCTGGAAAGTCTACGATACCTTGTATGAAAAGGCCATATCCGCCAGGGATAAAGAGAAAAAGGTGGTCATTGTGGCGGAAGGCGATGCAGGGTTCTATTCTTCCATACAGTATATATACGACAAATTCAAAGAGAACCGCATCGAAGTGGAACGAACCGCCGGAATACCAGCTTTCATTGCAGCGGGTGCTTTAGCCGGCTTGCATATTGTCAAGCAGGAAGAACAAATCATCGTCATACCCGGAATGCTGACGGCGGAAGAATTGTCGAAAAAGATCAAAACCGGTAATGTGATCGTCATCATGAAGCTGTCCCAATGTGTGGAAGCCGTCCATACCTGCATCCGGTTGCATCCGGAAACGAACTTCCATTATTTTGAGAATGTCGGGACCGGAGAAGAGTTTTACACCTCCGACCGGAAACAAATCCAGAGGAAAATATTCCCATACTTTTCCCTTATGATCATCCAATAGTATCTAAACTACCTGACTTTTCATTTTGTTATTATACAAAAATATATTTACTTTTGTTTTCCACTTAAACTTACATAAGACATGAAATCAGACATAGAAATTGCAAGAGAGGTTTCTCTGCGCAAGATAAAAGAAATCGCGACCGGATTAGGTATCCCTCGTGAAGAAGTTCAGAATTACGGCAGATACATCGCCAAGATACCTATCCATCTGATCGACGAAGAGAAGATCAGACAACACAATCTTATCCTGGTTACAGCCATCACTCCTACGAAAGCGGGTATCGGTAAGACGACCGTTTCAATCGGGCTGGCTTTAGGATTGAACAAAATCGGTAAAAAGGCGGTCGTTGCCTTGCGCGAACCATCATTGGGTCCATGCTTCGGCATGAAGGGCGGAGCTGCCGGAGGCGGATACTCGCAGGTGTTGCCGATGGAAAACATCAACCTGCATTTTACGGGGGATTTCCATGCGGTTACTTCTGCCCACAATATGATCACGGCATTGCTAGACAATTACATCTACCAGACGCGTAATACCTGTGAAGGTCTGAAAGAAATCAAATGGAAACGCGTACTGGACGTGAATGACCGCAGCCTGCGCAACATTGTTTCCGGCTTGGGCGGATCGGCCAATGGTGTACCGACGGAGACAGGTTTTGACATCACACCCGCTTCGGAAATCATGGCGATCCTTTGCCTGGCAACGGACATCGAAGACTTGAAACGCCGTATCGGCAACATCCTGCTAGGATATACGAACGATGACAAGCCTTTCACTGTAAACGATCTCGGTGTGGCCGGAGCGATCACGGTATTGCTGAAAGACGCTCTCCTGCCCAACCTGGTGCAAACAACCGAAAACACGGCCGCATTCGTACACGGAGGCCCATTCGCCAACATCGCACACGGCTGCAACTCCGTTCTGGCGACCAAGATGGCGCTGACGTATGGCGATTACGTCATTACAGAAGCTGGCTTCGGTGCCGACCTAGGAGCTGAAAAGTTCTTCGACATCAAATGCCGCAAAGCCGGACTGACACCGAAACTGACAGTTATCGTGGCGACGGCCCAGAGCTTGAAGCTGCATGGAGGCGTACCGGAAAACAAGATCAAGGAACAGAATATCGAAGGGATGAAAAACGGTTTCGAGAATCTGGACAAACATGTCGAGAACATGAAACGCTTCGGCCAGGAAGTGATCGTGACTTTCAACAGGTACGCATCCGATACGGACGAGGAAATCGCACTGGTCGCAGAACATTGCCGCGAGATCGGTGTTGGTTTCTGTATGAACAACGTATTTGCTGCCGGTGGCGAAGGAGGTGCCGAACTCGCGAAACTGGTGGTCGACACGATCGAAAAGAAACCTTCCACCCCGCTAAAATACATCTACGAGGACGACGAACCTATCCGTAGCAAGATAAAAAAGGTGTCCGAACAGATCTATGGAGCAGCCTCTGTTGTCTATACGACATTGGCGGACAAGAAAATCAAGCAGATCGAAAGTCTCGGAATCTCCCACTATCCGATCTGCATCGCCAAGACGCAGTATTCGTTCTCTTCCGATCCGAAAGCCTACGGGGTAGCCAAGAATTTCGAGTTGAAAGTGCGCGACATCATCATCAACAACGGTGCAGAGATGATCGTTGTCATCATGGGCGAGATCATGCGCATGCCGGGACTGCCGAAAGACCCGCAGGCAAAACGTATCGACATCGTGGACGGCGTGATTGAAGGGTTGAGCTAAAAGACAAGCCACCATATCCCTATATATGCAAATCACCGGTGTTTTGAAAACGAATCACCGGTGTTTTGATACTAGGCTATACCAGCCTAATTCTTTCCCTTGTTTTTATCGAAAAATTTCTTAAAGAACAGGATTTGGTAGTCGATCGAGTTCTTCCAGTATTCACCGTTATGTGATCCGGGACGAACAAGGAAATCATGGTCGATCTTATATTTCAGCAGCTTCTTATGGAAGTCGTTATTCACTTCGAAAAAGAAATCGCTGTAACCGCAATCGAAGATAATAGCCAGTTCACCGTTCTTGATACGGTCAATTTGCATGATTGCCGTATGATTGTTCCAAACCTCCTGATTGTCGCTCTCGTTTCCGAGCAGCTTGTTCATCTCCCAATTATTGGGGAACGGTCGGATATCGACTCCGCCACTCGTACTACCGGCCGCACCAAACACATCCTTATGACGAAAAGATAGCCACATGGCTCCGTGTCCGCCCATGCTCAACCCAGTAATAGCACGACCGGAACGATCTTTCACTGTCGAATATTCAGAATCGATATATTTGACTAATTCGGAGGAAACGAATGTCTCATAACGGTAGGACGGATCTTTCGGGCTGTCCCAATACCAACTATTCTTGCCATCGGGACAGACAAAGATCAGGCCGTCGCGATCTGCAATATCTTTCAACTCCGGCTTCATGGAAAGCCAGGTTTTCGCATTTCCTCCATATCCGTGCAACAGGTAGACAACCGGTTTCGGCACATGATTATTCTCCGGAGAAACGACAACGACTTGGACATTCTTTTTCATCGCCTCACTGTAAACGGCCAACGTATCGACAACTGCCCCCTTCACCGATATGGCAACCAGGATAAAAAGAGCTAAAATGGATAATTTAAGTTTCATGGTATCAGACTCTACAAACGCTATTTTTTGTTCTTTTCCATTTTAAGTATATCGCTGTCGAGGAGCTTGTCAACTCCGTTCTTCAAATTCGAAAGTCCTCTACGGGTTGCATAGGTTGCTTTCAGTTTGGTAATCTCTATCTGCTCATCTATTGTCAGTTCGGAACTGAACTTCTCATAACGGTCACCAGTAAAAGTTTCGAACTTTTCATCGGCTTTCTTCCAGTCTTCTTCTGTATAATCGCTTCCGGCTGCTTCCACCTTTTCGATAAACTTCTTGAAATCTTTCACATACGATTCTTTGGAATCGCTGCAACCATTAAAAACAAACAAGGCGATAACCGCCACAAACATCATCAATCTTGTTTTCATATCTTTTTTATTTTTATTACAATGATAGCAAATATACGAATAAATCTTACACTATACAGCAGGACTTCAGGGCAACTGCACCAAAATCACAATCAACAATCTTCTATCGGCAGCCTTGCAAACAACAATTTACTTTTTCAGAATAACAGGTCATCTTTTTCTTCGCTTTTCATCGCTGCCATGGCATATGGAGACAAGTCAACTTTTCAAATGGACGTCATCTCCTTCCATCGATTACCAAAACTTGTTATTCTCTTGGCTATACTCGAATCCTGCACTCTTCAGTTTCTGGACAAGCATCTCTTTTTGAAGATGCATATCGTCACACAGTTCATCAAGAGAAGAATAATTATCACGTAATTTCATATTGATGAAGCTGAAAAGCATCATCGGATCTTCCGGAAGTGTCATAGTTCATCATCTTTTCTAAATCAGGTGCAAAGATAATGGCTTATTCCATAATCTCGTCTTCCCGATTTAAAAAAACAGACATTTGTATCCGACTTTCTTTTGAAAGCAACTAATCCGGAAATCACCAGATGGAACACTGTACAGGAGCTTCAAAAGAAATTAAATTCAATATCACCTATCGTGATAAGTTACTCCGCGAAAACATCACCAGAACCGTCCTGCAAAAAGAGGACAGCCACTCGGACGACAAGACGGAAAAACAGCAAACCCCGACTGCCGCATGGAAAATGGGCTGTCGGGGTCATTATCATAATCAGGGAAATCGCGGAGTTCGCAGGCCCAACCGGTATTAGCGGTCTGCAATAGGGAGATACGGCTGCTCTTCGAGGACGTTCTTGTAGGCCGGACGGATGATGCGCTTGCCATCGAAGTTCAACTCTTCGATTCGGTGGGCGGTCCATCCGACGATACGTGCCATCGCAAACAGAGGTGTATAGATTTCCTGCGGCAATCCGATCATTTCATACACGAAACCGGAATAGAAATCAACGTTCGAGGAAACGCGTTTCTTCGTCCCTTTATGCTTGGCGAAACACTCGATGGCACGTGATTCGAGCAATTCGAGGAAAGCAAATTCCTCTTCACGCCCTTTTTCTTTCGCGAGATCACGTGCCAGTTCTTTCAAGACGACGGCGCGGGGATCGGAAATCGTATAGACAGCGTGTCCGATACCGTAGATCAGGCCGGTCTTGTTATAGGCTTCCTTGTTCAGCATCCGCATGAAATAGGTATCTATCTCGTCTACATTTTTCCAGTCGGCTATGTTTTCTTTCAGATGATGGAACATATCAACCACCTGGATATTGGCTCCCCCGTGCAACGGACCTTTCAGCGAACCGATACCGGCGGCTATGGAAGAATAGGTATCCGTACCGGTCGAGCTGGTCACGCGGACTGTGAACGTCGAGTTGTTACCTCCTCCATGTTCGGCCTGGAGAACAAGCAGTAAGTCAAGCGTACGAGCTTCCAGATCGGTAAAATCTTTTTTCAGCATATGAAGGAAGTTTTCGGCGATCGAAAGATTTTCATGCGGGTGGCGGATATGCAGCGAACGACCTTGCTGGCTATGTCGGTAAATGTTGTAAGCATAGGCGATGATGGTCGGGAAACGTGAGATCAGCTCGATCGACTGGCGCATCAAGTTGTCGCGAGAGGTATCATCGGGGTTCGGATCGAACGTGTACATTTCGAGGACGCTACGGGCCAGGATGTTCATGATGTTCTGTCCCTCCAGATCCAGGATGTTCATCTTCGTCTTCTGTTCGAGCGGCATATTGTCGCAGATCAGTTCCTTGAAACCTGCCAGTTCTTCTTTATCTGGCAATTTACCGGACAAAAGCAGGTAAGCGACCTCTTCGAAACCGAAACGTTTCTCCTTGATCAACCCGTGTGCGATGTCTTCCACATCGTATCCGCGGTAAAACAGTTTTCCAGGGATCGCTTTCAGTCCGCCTTCAGGCAGACGTTCGTAACCCACCACGTTACCGACTTTCGTCAGTCCGACCAACACTCCTGTACCGTCTTCGTTACGAAGCCCACGCTTCACATTATACATTGGGAACAGTTCGTTGTCGATCTTGCATGCCTCTTTGGATGCATCGGACAATTTATAAATAATATATTCTTTTTTCATGACAGTAAATTTTAATTTATTCAACTCCTATGCCGTTACAAGATCGACATGACATATTCACCAAACTCCTTAGTGCCGAGAGGCTGTCCATTCTGCATAAAGCGGGCCAGGTCACGGGTGGCCTTCCCTTCGGAGAAAGCGTGTTCGAGTGCGGCGGTTATCAGCCGGCCGGCCTCATTCCATCCCATATATTCGAGCATCATGACGGAAGAGAGCAAAAGCGAGCTGGGATTCACGACGTTTTTGCCGGCGATGTTAGGTGCCGTCCCATGTGTCGCTTCGAAGATCGCATAGCCGCTGTCGTAGTTGATGTTGGCTCCCGGTGCGATACCGATACCGCCAACCATAGCCGCCAACTGGTCGGAGACATAATCACCATTGAGATTCAGCGTGGCAATCACCGAATATTCTTCCGGCACAAGGAGGGTGTTCTGAAGGAAGGCGTCGGCAATCACATCTTTGATGACGACCTTTCCGGCAGCTTCGGCATCCAACAGAGCGGTAGCGGCGGCATCCTCTCCTTTTTCCTTTTTGATCTTCTCATACTGGGGCCACGTAAAAGTCTTATCGGGGAATTCGCGTTCGGCCAACGCATATCCCCACAGTTTGAAGCCGCCTTCCGTAAACTTCATGATGTTTCCCTTATGCACCAACGTGACACTGGGCAAGCGGTTGGCCAAAGCAAATTCGATGGCAGCGCGAACGAGACGTTCCGTACCTTCGACCGAAACGGGTTTCACGCCGAAGGAGGAAGTTTCGGGAAAACGCACCTTCGTCACACCCATCTCTTCCGTCAGGAACTTGAGGAATTTGCGAGCTTCGGGCGTCCCTTGCTGCCATTCGATGCCGGCATAGATATCTTCAGTATTCTCGCGGAAGATATACATATCGACTTTTTCCGGCTCTTTGACAGGTGTCACAACTCCACGGAACCAACGTACCGGACGGAGGCAGACATAGAGGTCAAGGGTCTGCCTAAGAGCAACGTTCAACGAACGGATGCCACCGCCGATAGGCGTTGTCAGCGGGCCTTTGATCCCGATCATATATTCGCGGAAAGCCTCCATCGTCTCGTCGGGCAACCAACTGCCGGTCTGCTTGAAGGCTTTTTCGCCTGCCAATACTTCCTTCCATTCGATCACTCGCTGGCCGCCATACGCCCTGCCTACCGCTTCATCGACAATACGCTGGCAAACTGGTGTAATCTCCGCACCTACTCCATCTCCCTCTATAAAGGGAATGACGACTTTATCGGGGACAAGGAGGGTCCCGTTTTGTTTTGTTATCTTATTCATAATCTTATTCTTTATTTTTACAAATGATGATTTAACAGCCTTGTTCCCGCGTCAAGTGCGGGAACAGGACAGTTTTAATTCGCCCATAAATCAATAATTTATCATCGGGCTGCATTCAACGCTGCTCCCGCTTTAAACCATTTTATCTGCAACTCATTATAGGTATGATTCACCGCGAACGATTCTTCTGTGCCGTCGGCATGGTAAAGGATTGCCGTCAGCGGCTTTCCGGGGGCGAACTCTTTCAAGCCGACAATCGAAATCTTGTCTTCCTCGCGTACTTTCTTATAATCATCCTTATCGGCAAAAGTGAGGGCAAGCATACCCTGCTTTTTCAGGTTCGTTTCATGGATGCGGGCGAAGCTTTTGGCAAGGATCACTTTTACATTCAGGAAACGAGGCTCCATAGCGGCATGTTCGCGAGACGATCCCTCACCATAATTTTCTTCTGCTACGACGATAGATGAAATTCCCTTTGCCTTATACTGTTTGGCGACGGCTGACACAGCCTCATACTTGCCGTTCAGCTGGTTCAATATGCTGTTTGTCTTGCCGTTGAAAGCATTCACAGCCCCCATCAACATATTGTCCGAAATATTCTCCAAATGGCCGCGGAAGCGAAGCCACGGACCAGCCATCGAGATATGGTCGGTCGTACATTTGCCTTCAGCCTTCAGCAACAGCGGCATTTCGATCAGCTCTTTGCCGTCCCAAGCGGCGAAAGGCTTCAAGACCTGTAAACGGTTGGAGCCGGGATTGATTACCACTTCGGCGTCCTTCCCCGTCGGGGCAACATACCCGTTGTCTTTCACTTCGAATCCTTTCGGCGGGAAGTCGGTGCCTTCCGGTTCTTTCAGTTTCACTTCGCGGCCGTCGGCGGTTTTCAGTGTATCGGTCAGCGGGTTGAAACAAAGGTCTCCGGCGATGGTCAGCGCGAGCGTCAGTTCCGGGGAAGCAACAAAGGCATGCGTGTTCGGGTTGCCGTCTGCTCGTTTGGCGAAATTACGGTTAAAGGAGGTAACGATGGAGTTTTTGCGCGTATTGTCGTCGGTATGCCGTTTCCATTGCCCGATACACGGACCGCAGGCGTTAGCCATAATTGTCGCGCCAATTTGCTCGAAATCTCCGAGGATACCGTCCCGTTCGGCCGTATAGCGTATCTGTTCGGAGCCGGGGTTGATAATCAGCGGAGCTGCCACCGGTATCTTGTCTTCGGCTGCCTGGCGGGCAATTGAAGCGGCACGGCTCAAATCTTGGTAGGACGAGTTCGTACAAGAACCGATCAGTCCAACTTCCATCTTGCGGGGCCAACCATTCTCCTTCACTTTGGTAGCAAACTCGGAAATAGGCGTTGCCGCATCCGGCGTGAACGGGCCATTGATATGCGGTTCCAATTCGGACAAATTGATTACAATCACACGGTCATAAAAAGAATCCGGTTGAGCCTGCACGTCCATATCGGCTTCCAAATAGTCGGAAACGGCTGTTGCCCACTCGGCCACATCATCACGTCCCGTAGCACGCAAATAAGTGGCCATGTTCAGATCGAACGGGAAAAGGGAAGTCGTGGCACCCACCTCGGCTCCCATATTACAGATCGTCGCTTTCCCCGTCGCAGACAAGGATGCGGCACCGGGACCGAAATATTCGATGATGGCATTCGTCCCACCCTTCACAGTGAGGATTCCTGCCAGTTTCAAGATCACGTCCTTCGGAGATGCCCATCCGCTCAGGCTACCAGTCAGTTTTACACCTATCAGTTTCGGCATTTTCAACTCCCATTCCATACCTGTCATCACATCCACTGCGTCAGCGCCGCCTACACCGATGGCAATCATCCCCAGACCACCCGCATTTGGCGTATGCGAGTCCGTACCAATCATCATACCGCCGGGAAAAGCATAGTTCTCAAGCACTACCTGATGGATAATGCCGGCTCCCGGTTTCCAGAAACCGATACCGTACTTGTCGGAAACGGATTTTAGGAAATCATAGACCTCGCTATTGCTCTGCGTAGCCGTTGCGATATCCGTCTTAGCTCCCATATTCGCTTGGATCAAGTGATCGCAGTGCACGGTGGCAGGAACGGCCGATTTGGATTTTCCTGCATTCATGAACTGAAGCAACGCCATCTGCGCGGTCGCATCCTGCATCGCGACACGGTCAGGACGGAAATTCACATAATCTTCACCACGGCGAAAAGGACAGATGTCCGATTCTTCATACAAATGTGCATATAATATTTTTTCAGCCAGGGTCAACGGACGGCCAACCTGTTCGCGAGCTGCATCCACCCGCTTCGGGAAATTAGAATAAAAGCTTCTCAGCATGTCAATGTCGTACACCATATCTATTCTTTTTATTAGTTAGCAATGTAGGATGGGATAAAAATAGTATTTATATAAATACCTTTTATTCAATAATTTCTATCGGCTGATAAAGGGTATCTATGAGAACGGGCTCCCTATACGTTCAATAATAGAACGTAGCGGGAGCCCGTTTTGTTCAAAGGCTTTGTTTATTCCTTCAACGATTCTTTCCATTTATCCGCATAGCTGTGCAAAATGGAAGCGATTCCTTCCCCGATACGGACATAATCTTCACGTTTCAGATTGGCTAGCGAACAGCGGATGGACCACTCTGGTGCATCGAATCCGCCACCGTTGAGCAATACCAGTGAAGTTTCTTGTGCCAGGCGGAACACGACGTCTACCGGCTCGTAATTTTCCTGTAAGTAGACAACGAAATCATCTCCGTAAAATTTCTTCGCCCAGACCAACATATCAATCTCGCTATAGTAGCCGGCACGCAACGGATCGTCGAGCAATGTGAAACCGGTGCTTTCCCAAAGCGTATGAAGGCGGTCGTGAATGATCTGCTGCATCTTCGCCTTATAAGCATTCTCGCGATCCAGCAGGGAGAAGGAGGCAAAGAGCGCCATTTGCGTCTGTTGCGGCAGCGAAAGACCGGCGGTATGGTTCAAGGCGACCTGACGGCTGTCGGCAACCATACGGTCGATGAAACGGATTTCCTCTGGATGGAGCGAAATACTGCTATAGCGTTCGTTCAACTGCTCTTTCCGCTCTGCCGGCAATTCCTTCAGCATCCGGTCGTATATATTCTCTTCGTGCAACACGACAACGGCCAGGCGCCAGCCTGTCGCTCCGAAATATTTGGAGAAAGAATAGACGCAGAGGGTGTTCTCCGGCAATTCCGCCATAACCGAGCGAAAATGGGGAATGTAGGTCGCATAGACATCATCGGTAATGATCATCAGGTTCGGATTGTCATTGCGTACGATATCTACAATACGTTTCATCAAACCATCTGTCAAACCGTACGAAGGCGGATTGCTCGGATTGACGATAAAGGCGGCCTTGACAGAAGGGTCTTTCAGAATGTCCAGGTCTTCTTCCATGTACTGCCAGGTATGATAGCCGTCTTTTGTCATTTTACAAGCGTGGATTTCGGTTACATCGAACAAGTAGCGGGCTTGTTCCGGTATCTCTATATAAGGAGTGAATACCGGGGCGAACAGGACGATCTTGTCACCTTTACCAAGAAGGAAATTTTGTTGCAGAGAATCGAATATATAGCACATCGCGGCGGTTCCCCCTTCGGTAGCAAAGAGATCGAACTTCCCTTTGGGCGGGCGGTTGTCGCACAATTCCTGCTTCAGGTAGTCTTCGACCAATACTTCCGTATATTTCAGGATGCGGTCGGGAACGGGATACTGGTCTCCGATGACGCCTTCCGCCCATTCGTGTACGAGGTCGTTCTCATCGACTCCTTTCTCATTCACAAGATAATCGTAGGTATCTTTCAGCAGTGCCATGCCGGGAGAGCCGGCGTGCTTCATCAGGAATTGCGTGAAACGGGTGGCGATACGTTTCTTTTCGGGGATACCGGCCAGTCCGATCATTTCCTCGCCATATTCGGAGGAACGGGCGCATTCTTCCAGTCCGAACTGGCCGAGCAGGAAAAAGGCTTCGCGGGGTACAGTACTGATCCAGTTCGGATTGCCACGCCCTGCGTTCAGCATGATATGCGTACTCTTACGGGCGCTTTCGTCCGCAAGGTCTATCAGGATATTTTTCAGTTCGAAAGGACTGATTTCTGACATTTTCTTTTCGTATTCACGAGTGATTTTGTGTGTCATAGAGAAATAACTTAATTGAATATAATGAGTATATAAAAACAATGCTTCCAATACCCTTCAGGTCATCAAGAGGACGATCACGACTCCCCAAATGATCAACAGGGTATTACCGACCGCGTATGTCACCGTATAGCCTAATGCGGGTGTCTGGCTCTCAACGGCATCTTCCACAGCACCCAAAGCTGCTGTGGTCGTACGCGCTCCGGATGTACAGCCCAACGTAATGGCCGGGTGGAACTTAAAGACATATCTTCCCAACAGCACACCGACGATCAATGGGATAGCGGTAGCCAACGCACCGATGAAGAAGAGGCTGACGCCGACCTCCTTCAAGCCGGTGACAAAGCTCGGTCCGGCCGTAATGCCGACAACGGCGATGAACATATTCAACCCGACGTTGTTCAACACCCAAAGGGATGGTTCCGGAATTCGTCCGAAAGTCGGATGCTTGGAACGCAACCAGCCGAAGACCAATCCGGCGATCAACGCCCCGCCACTCGTACTCAAGCTGATGGGAACACCTCCGAAATGGATCGCCAAGGCCCCCACGACACCTCCGAGAAAAATTCCGAGGCCGACGAAAATCATATCCGTCTGGTTCGTCGGGCGGTCGGCATAGCCTAATGTATCGGCAGCCGCATTCACCTCCAATTTTGTACCAACCAACTCCAACATGTCGCCGGGATCGATCGTCGTCGCGGCTAAAACCGGAATGTTGATACCAGCACGTTTGATGCTCTTGATGCTGACACCGTGCATAACTGGTAATTTGCGTAGTTTAGCGACTGTCATGCCTGCATATTCTTTGCGGGAGATCAATACGGGCAGGGTTTCGGCCGGAAAGTCCAACAATTCGATATCATTTACTTCATCGCCGATCCAGTCCTCCTCTCCGATCACAAATTCACGACGTCCGCTGAGCACGACTTCGTTTCCTTTCAAAAGCATTTGGTCGGATTTCGCATCCCGAATCACACCATCGATACGAACCCGTTCGACGAAAAGGCGTCTTCCTTGTCCCTCCAAATAATCTTCCAGCTCTTTCACGGTCTTTCCCGCGCCGAACCAGCCATTGTTAATCTTGTAGGCGCGGAACGTGATCGGACGGGCGGCAGGCATGAAGCCGGGTTGCTCGCTTTCGTCGTCCGAACCCATTTTGGCTTCCAGTTCGCGACAGGCTTTCTTGACCGATTCGATCCCTCCCAACAGACGGGGAGCAATATCACTCATGATCCAAGCGGAACCAGCCGTACCGAAAATATAAGAGACGGCATAGGCTACCGGCATGACATTGATCATATCCGTTTTATCTGCCACCGGTATTCCTAATTGGTTAATCGTATCTTCAGCCACACCGAGTACGGCTGATATCGTCTGCGAACCTGCCAACAGACCGGCTGCCTCTCCGGCAGAATAGCCCATGATCTTTGCCAGCACAAACGGGGCCAACAGGCAGAACAGGCACATCACGACGGCAAACAATACCTGTGGCAATCCCTCTTTTTTCAATCCTCGGAAGAATTGCGGACCGACACTATACCCTACGGCAAACAAGAACATCAGAAAAAATACCGATTTCAACGGAGCTCCGATATCGATATGCAATTGTCCGATCAATACACCGACCAGCAAGACGCTGGTTACCGTTCCTAACGTGAACTTTTTAATCTTGAATTTACCGATCCAGAAGCCGAAAGCCAGCGTGAGAAAGATAGCAAGCTCCGGGTAATGCCGGAGCAAATTGGCAAACCATTCCATAAATCTATTTTTTTGGCGTTAATAAAATTGATAATGAAACACGGCAGACGAAAGAGTTGTTGTGTTAAACCGACTGAAACCGGAGTTAAATTTATAGTTGGTATATCAAAACATATTATCCATCTTTTAGGACAACCGCATCAAAATTTTCCAAGGTTGTGATCTTCATACGAAGTTTTCTACAAATCCTCTATCACTCTATCACTACGAAGGTTGTAGCTATTAATATTCAAGCGTTAGAGGAGTGATACAGGACGTT
>ENA-UERW01000525-UERW01000525.1-human-gut-metagenome-genome-assembly--contig:-NODE-525-length-33649-cov-4.840552_pt1 | contig 33649 bp, 35 predicted proteins | sample MGYA00242994_ERZ507995 | MGnify/ENA primary metagenome ERZ507995 (study PRJEB26167, sample SAMN06115492) | human gut metagenome | host: Homo sapiens | place: China:Chongqing | collected 2015-04-26...
GGGAGGTTTCTATGTCACTGGCAACCCATCTGAAATCTCAGCAAGCTGTTTTTCATGGACTACACTTTACACCATGCACATTAGAGTATGGGACGCTCTGGTCGAATGCCAAACACCCGGAGCGCGGTTCCTGCCTTGTCTGTGAACGGCCGGGTTTTTATACGCTGACGGTGGCCGATTATACTGTTGCATCGGATTTTTCCGTTCCGTTTTTGATTCGCCAACCGTTCCTACGGTTCGGCAGTTTTTATGAGGGTCACACTAGCTTTGAGATTGAGGGGTTTCAGACCTCCACCTCCCTGCCGTCCAACTATATCGTTAAGGAAGCTAATATCTCCGGGCGACAAAATTGGCATGAAAACGAACATTATAAAGGAATCGAAATTGCCCTTTCCTTTGCATATCTTGAAAAAATAAAAAGCATCGATCCAAAAGTTCTGTCTTTGAAAGATCTTCCTGATAATATTACACAAACTGCACTGCCTGCCAAAGTGGTCACATTACTGCAGGAACTTTCCACCCTTGCACTTGCCCAACAGCTTACACCGCTCGACTTTTCAGGTCTGTTGGTTCGCTGCCTTTCTGCACTGGTCAGTTCACTGGAGCAGGGATATTCCCGCAATGTGCCGTATGCACCCACGGTTTTTCTGGGCAAGCGGAAAGTTTCGTTCACCCTCATGGACTATCAGGCTATCTTATCGGCCAAACAAATCATCACCGATCACCCAGAAAAGGACATCACTATTCACTCCTTGAGCAAAGAAGTATTCCTCAACGAACAAAAACTCAAACTTGGCTTCTCCCTTTGTTATGGAATCTCCATTGGTGCGTATCTGAAAAACTGTCGGATGACCAAGGCATCGGAGTTGCTTGTCCATACCGACTTCAGTATTGAAGAGGTGGCCCATGCTTCTGGTTATACCAGCAGTGCAAGCTTTATCAAAGCCTTTCGGCAAAAATACGAAACCACACCATTGCAATTCCGAACGGATGCAAGGCTGCGAACTGCGACAAAACACATTGTGGAATGACATATACAAGATGGCTGCACAGATAGGTTCGTATGCGGACTGAAAGGACGCATTGTTGCTGCAAGCAGTGCATTCGTGCGCACAAATGCAAATTTTGCGTTGCAAAATGCTTGTTGGGGAATGCCCCAAGCCCCTTTGATCTGCATTTTCCAATGCAGGCTGCGCATCCCGATGGGACGCTTTTTTACCCGGTGATATGCTCCGGGTCGTTAAGAACTTGCATGAGGTGAGAAGCGGCTTCTGCAAGAGAATCGTACTTCATCTGTTCAGGAACTGGCGCTTCCAGAAGAGAAACGCCCCACGCCTGCATACAGTCCGCAAGTTCTTTCTGTGCCTGCAATGCCGCCACCTTACGCACATCCGGGGTGGTTTCTGTATCCAGAACGTAGGCTGTGGAGTATTTTCCGTTGCGATCTTCCGTCAACTGCACCATGGAGTAGTGCTCATTCCAAAAGCGGCAGAAGCAAACCCTGCCGCCGATTTCTTCCATTTCGGAGCGCAGCTCTTCATCATCGCTCCATTGCGGCACTTCGGAGAGAACACTCTGCAACTGCTCATACGCCTGCTGTTCGGCAGGGGTGACTTTCTTGCAGCAGTATTCCCGCTGGATGGCGTGCTGCCAGTACAACGCCAGCTTGCCGAGCTTTGCCTGCTCAATTGCATCCTGAATATCAGCAAAAATGTTGTACCGTGGTTCTCTCATTTTGACACCCCCAAACAATCAACTCTTTAGGAAGTAATATATCTTATAAGAATGATTATAGCCGAAAGGAATGCAAAAGAAAAGCGCACCGGCTAAATTTTAGCCGGCGCGCTTGCAAAGTTTGTGGTTTATTCCTCGTTTGTGAGGTAAGGGAGATTGCCGATATAGGTGTCCAGCAGGTCGAGTGCCGCTTTTTTCTGGATGGGGGTCAAACCATCCAGCCGCTTGCGGATCTCGTCGTCGGTCACATGGGATGCTGTTCCAACGTAATCACGGAGCAGAACGTCAGCCGGAATATCCAGCGCGTTCAGAATGCTGATGAGCGTAGAGAGACTAGGCTCTTTCAGTCCACGCTCAATTGCACCGATAAAATTGGTGGAGAGATTCGCTTTTTCTGCGAGTTGCTCCATTGTCAAGCCCTGATTCTGCCGCTGCTCCCGCAGGCGCTGCCCGAATAATTCTTTCATAGCACGCTCCATTTCAGTAGAGTTGTTTACACTCCATAGAATACCTGTTGTGGTGCGTCCAATACACAATCAATAGACTGTGTTGTTGCCAACAGGATAGCAAAGCACAAAAAATACCGGGAGCCGACCACTCTCGGTCAACTCCCGGCAATCTGTTTTTATCGAGTCTGTTCGTTCTCCTGTACTGTTTTTTCTTCCGCAAAAAATCGTTCCACATTTTTCTGTGCCCGAACCAGTTCTTGCATCTCGTTCCGTGCCTTGCGGTAGTCCGGGTAAGATGCTTTCTTCTTGGTCAGCAGTTCTGCAAACTCCGCATCCAACTCCTTGACCTTCGGCAGCTTTTGCAATCCTGCCTCGTCAAAGGCAGCCTTCGCCGCCTTGTGCAGGGTGATTTCCTCCCGGTGAGCTTCCAAAAACTTTTGACTGTACCCCGACTTGCGGTAGGCATCATAGACCGGGCGAGTCTTGGCATAGTTGATAATGTGGGTTTTCAGGACGGCGATTTCGGCCAACCTCGTTTCTGCCGCCTTGATGGAATCGCCCATGGCATGATAGCGCTCGGTTGCCGCTGCTGCACGCTCTCGTAATTCCTCTGCGCTACCGATTTTCTGCTCCTGCAAGAACAGCAGCGTCTTGGACATCTCCTTCAGGTTGAACTTGGTCGCCCACCTTTTGTAGCCGACACTTTTGCCCTCTGCCATTTTCCCCTGAATATCCACCAGCAACTGGAAGGGCTGCTCTTTGGGCTGTTTTTTCTGGTACGGCTGGTGCTTCGCCTTTCCCTCCAGCACCGCCTTGATCTCGTCCTCGCCATAACCGGTACCCAGTGTGCGGAAACGGATAAAGCGTTTCTGTCCCTTGCCTTTCACCGCCGTGTACTTGCCACGCTTCACCTCATAGCCCTGCTGCTCCAGCTTTTGCAGAAACGCTTCGTAATCCCCCGGTTTTTCTGCAAGGATTGTGTCGATGATTCCGCATAGGCGGTCCCTGTTGCTTTCCTTGGGAGGATAGAGAACACGCTTCTGCCGTTCCCGATAGGGCTTCTTCTCAATGACGGACAACTGGTGTTCCAAGCAAATCAGGTCGCTCAACCGCTGCACTGCCAACGCCGAAAAGAAAAAATCCCGGAACTTTCTGGTGCCATCCAGTGCCGTGGAATTGTAAACGATGTGGTTATGGATGTGTTCCCGATCCGTGTGGGTAGCAACAATAAAAGCATATTTGCCCTTGGTAAAGCGCATTGCCAGTTCATAACCCACCTTGTTGGCTTCTTCGGCGGTGATCTCGCCCGGTTTGAAAGACTGCCGGATCTGATAGGCAATCACGTCACTTTTCTGTCTGCGTCCGTTCACAAGGTCGTACTGCCGTTTGGACAGCATAAATTCTTCATCTGCCGTCAGGGCGCTACAAGCATAGCTGCTGACAAACTGCCCCTGCTCAGTCTTGTCCGGGTTTTCGATATAGTCCGTGCGATTTTTCAGGCAGGCCGCAACGGTCATGCCCTTGTTTTTGTGCAGCGCAATCAGCCGTGTTGCTGCCAGCATCATCACCCCCTATTGCAAAGAAAAAATGCCGCCCGGAGGCGGCATCGAGATCATTTGGATAATTTTTCGTAATCGGTAGCACCTGCCAGATACATTGCCTTATATCGGGTGCACTCCAGCTCGTTGCCGATCTCAATCAGTTCATCCAGCCGCTGCCGCAGATCTTCCATGTCGGCGGCGTAGACCTTGCCGCACCCGTTGGCACGCTTGGCGTACTGGTTCAGATTGTTGCTGCACATCTGTAAGAGATATGCCATGCGGCGCAGTTCTTTCAAGTCGAGATGCAGGCAGTAGCCGTCCAGTGCCATCTTGCGGATATAGGCACTCAGGCTTCGGATGCCCATACTGAGCATCTTTTCATAGATACGGTTCTTTTCTGTTTTGGTCAGGCGCAGGATGATGATTTCATCCCGCTTCTCTTTCATCGTGCATCACCATCCTTATTATAGTAGCTGCGGAACGGTTTGACAGGCTCCGGCTGATTGGTCTTTTCCCCCAGTGCAGCCAGCACAGACGGACGAGTTGCGGGTGCTTCGGTTTCCTCGGATTCTTCGGGAGTATCTTGCGAGGAACTGCGGTCACGGTCGATGTTCAGCAAGGCGTTCAATTCAGCAAGGCGGGCAGACTTTTCGGCCAGTTCCTCCTCCTGTGCAAAGGGCTTTGCCACTTCGACCTCTGCGGCCTGCTTCTGCTGTTCAAGGTTTTGCAGAGCATTTTCGGCATCGGCAATACGGTCAGCGAAATTGTCGATGGCGTTGTCCAAACGGGTGATGTTGCCGCGCGCATCATCGCCCAGCGACACCGGGTAACTCAACTCTGCCCGGAGTACGGCCTGATGCTCATTTTTGAAGCTGTCGAATCGAATGTTCAGTTCAAAGCCACGGTAGGTGCCCAGCAGCATCATATCAGCATTGGGCATCTCCTGCCGAGCCAGCAGCAGCCGTTCGCCTGCAGCCTTTTTGTCATCGTACACCATGCCCTTGATGGTCATGCCGCAGAAGTTTTCTTTGTCCTGAGGGTGAGCTGCTGCAATCTGTGAATCCTGTTGTAAAGCAGCAATGCGGGTTTTCTGTTTCTGGATCTCCTCCGGGAAAGTTTTGAGCAGCTTATCCTCCAGACGATATTTCTGATTCTGGAAGTCTCCGCGCAGCACCTTCAATTTTGCTACCTGCACGTCCAAGTCCATCTTTTCCCGGATGCGAGGGTCGCCTGCACACAGAGCCTTGATTTCTGCGTAAGATAAAGCCTGTTCGTCAATATCATCGCAAGATCGCATAGGCGATTTGCTCGTCATGATCTGCGAGATAAACTTCTGTTTATTCTCAAGGGTCTGATAGAGGTAGGCGTCAAATGTCGATTCCGTGACGTAGTTATAGACGTAGACTTGTTTGTTTTGGTTGCCTTGGCGGATGATTCTGCCGTTGCGCTGGGTCATATCAGACGGACGCCAGCCTACATCCAGATGATGCACCGCCACAAGCAGCGTCTGGACGTTTGTGCCAGCTCCCATCTTTGCAGTGCTGCCCAGCAACACACGCACCTGTCCGCTGCGTACCTTGGAGAACAGTTCTGCTTTCTTGTTCTCCGTATCTGCGTTGTGGATGAACTCAATCTCCTGTTCGGGCACACCGGCGTTGAGCAGCTTGGTGCGAATATCATCATAGACGTTGAACGAACCGTCCCCCTTGGGAGTAGACATATCGCAGAAAATCAACTGGGTCAGCTTCTGCTCCTTGGTGTCGTTCCAGATGCGCAGGACGTTGTTGACGCAGGCATTTAACTTGCTGTTGGGGTCATCGGGCAGAGCGGAATTCATCAACCGCTGGTCAAGACCGATTTTGCGGCCATCCGACGTGATTTTCAACATATTATCCACAGAGGGGTCAACAGAACCGCTGTGGACTTCGGCTGCACGTTCGCTCAACGCCTGCACCATATCCTGTTGGATTTCCGAAGGTTTGACCACCACCGTCTCAAATTTTGCATCAGGCACCGGGAGATGAAGCTGATCGCTGGTCTTGATATCTGCTGCTTCTTTGAACATCGCCATCAGTTCAGGTAAGTTGAAGAACTTCGCAAAACGAGTGCGTGCACGGTATCCGGTGCCTTCGGGCGCAAGTTCGATGGCAGTGGTGGTTTCGCCAAAAGTCGATGCCCATGCGTCAAAATGGGTCAATCCTTTCTGTTGCAAGGTGTTGTACTGGAGATAGCGCATGAGGGTGTACATCTCGGTCATGCTGTTACTCAGGGGCGTACCCGTTGCAAAAATCACGCCACGGCCTCCGGTGATTTCATCCAGATAGCGGCACTTGCCGAACATATCGCTGGATTTTTGCGCCTCGCTCGTGCTCAAACCTGCGACATTACGCATTTTCGTGTACAAGTAGAGGTTCTTAAACGCTTGGCTCTCGTCCACAAACAACCTGTCTACGCCCAATTGTTCAAACGTAACCACATCATCTTTACGGTCTGTGCCTTGCAGCTTTTCCAGTTTCTGTTTCAGAGACTTGCGCAACTTTTCCAGCTGCTTTACTGTGAAATGCTCGCCAACCTGTGCTTTCGCTTCTTCGATGGCCTCCTCGATTTCATCCATCTGTTCCTGAATCAGACGCTCCTGTCGTTCTGCGGACAAGGGTATCTTTTCAAACTGGCTGTGTCCGATGATAACTGCATCATAATCACCGGTCGCAATTCTCGCACAGAATTTTTTTCGATTAGCGGGTTCAAAATCTTTCTTGCTGGTAACCAGCAGCTTCGCATTGGGGTACAGACGTAAAAACTCGCTGGCCCATTGTTCCGTCAAATGGTTTGGCACGACAAAAAGACTTTTCTGACACAAGCCCAGACGTTTCAGTTCCATAGCGGAAGCCGCCATCTCAAAACTCTTGCCAGCACCGACTTCGTGCGCCAAAAGGGTGTTGTACCCATACAGCACATGGGCAACCGCATTGCGCTGATGCTCTCGCAAATTGATCTCCGGGTTCATGCCCACAAAATGAATATGACTTCCGTCATACTCACGGGGTCGGGTGCTGTTAAAAAGCTCATTGTACCTCTTCACCAGCAGAGTCCGCCGCTGCGGATCTTTCCAGACCCAGCCAGCGAAAGCATCCTTGATGGCCTGCTGTTTCTGCTGGGCGAGGGTGGTTTCGTTTTGATTCAGCACACGCTTTTCTTTCCCATCCTCCTCGATGGTATCATAAACGCGGCTGTCACGCAAATTCAAGGTATCCTCCAAAATCTTGTAAGCGTTGGCTCGGCGGGTACCGTAGGTTTCAGTGGCCATAATGTCACCAAAGCCAGTAGCAGATTTATTGCTGATTCGCCATTCGGATCGGTGACCACATAGGAACTGTGACATTGTAAAAGGTTGGGCTTGAGCCAAAACCGGGTCTTGCCGCTGCCAGAGCCGCCCACCACCAGCACGTTTTTGTTCCGAGCATTCTTCGGATCAGGTGGGCGGTTGGACATCATCAGCCGTTCTGTTTTGGTCAGGATGATATTGTCCTCGAACTTTGGTGCCATGAACGGCTCAATGTCCTTCGGAGTTCCCCACCGGGCAGAGCCGTACTCCATGCCATGCCGGTACTTTTTGGCGTTTTTGCCTTTCAGGTACACCGCCAGCCGCATTCCAGCACCGCAGCACAGACCAATGAACAAGTCAAATGGGTGCAGGCTGGGCAGCGGATTGGCAAACGCTGCCGTGATAGTTCCCATCAGCGATACGATTTTATCGCCCAGTTCCTTGCCCACGGCCAGCCGCCACGCCTCGCCCAGATTAGTGGCTAGCAAGCCAATTACCACATAGGGCAGATAGAGTGCCAGCAGCTTGGAAAGCTTCTTTTTGCTCATAGGCCGCGCTCCTCCTGCTTGTGCCGCACTTTGTCCGGCAGATTTGCAACGGACTGCGCCAGATCATGCAGCTTTGCCAGCACGGAAGGACGCTTGGTTTTATCCAGCACCGATGCCGAATATTCCTTGAACGCTGCGCTCAAGGCATCCGTGTCCTGTGCCTTGAAGTAGACCAGATACCGGGGCGGTGTGCAGGACAGGTCTTTCTGGATGGAGTAGTCAATGTGATACCGCTTAGCATAGCGGTCAAAATCCTTGATGCCGGTTTTCTGGATCTCCACATTGGTCACGCCACGGTTCTGCCGTACCAGCCGTTTCATGGACTGCTTGCCCTGCGAAGCGTGCTTGTCGTACTGCCGCAGGAGAAACTGCATCCCGCGCAGCAGGGTGCGGGCAGACAGTTTCGTGGTCGAGATGGCAAGGTTGACCGTCTTATGCTCAATTTCTTCCTGCATCGTTACCACCTCCTGTGCAGAAAATCGTCTTAGCGGTCATGTTCTGCCGGGGGCTTACTCACAGCCTTTTCTGCGTCATTCTGAACCGATTCATCCGGAACCGGAATGACTATCAGGCGACGCCCCAGAGGAAGAAAGGCTTCGGGTTGATGAAATTCTTCTTCATACTTCTGTGCCAGCTCCGGGGAGAGCGATACAAAATCCTCCTCTCCCAGCCCCACCACCAGAAAGGTTCCGGCAATAACATCGTACATCAGCCCGTCCTCGTCCCATAAGGCACGGTTCAACGGCAGTCCCATGAGCTTGCCGTCATCGTTATAAACGATGGCAACCGGATCTTCAAAAGGGTAGCTTGCGCCGATGGAACCGCCCACCGCCTGCTGCAAGGCTTTCAGGTCGTTATCGATCTCGACCTGCTGCGGATACTGTCCCGGTGCAATTTTCAGCACCGACAAGGTGTTCTCGTTCTGTTCCATTATCCTCCTCCTCCTCGAATTTGATAGTGATTTCCTGCCCAGCACGGGCGGCGTTCAACAGAGCTGCCACAAAGAAGCCGAAAAAGGCACCAGCTTCAAAAATGATAAACGAATAAATATAATTCATAGCGAACCTCCTGCATTGACTGAACTGTGAGAAGAATCCTCTCAGGGAGGACGGGGAGCGCAAGACGCGGTGACGGTATGCTTAGTGGAAACATTGGCATGAGTATGCGGTGTGGCATCGGTAGAAAAATAGTCGTACAGAGCATCCCGCAGAGAATGGAAGCAACGAGCATGGTAGTCGTGCAGACGGAGAACCAGAATCTTCAAAACATCAACGGCGGAACAGTAAAAGTCCTCCGTGACTTCTGCGAAACTCTCATAGCAGGTCATTTCGGTGTCCATGCTGCACCTCTCAGTCAATGCAGATGCAGACCATCTTCTCGCGTCCAGCCATCAGAGGAACACTGTTCTCGGCCAGATAGCACTGGATCAGATACAGATCACTGGTGGTAAGGGCAACAAAGCTGCCATTGGTGTCGTAGCGGACAAAGACAACGGCATCGGACAGATACCGCTTGCCGGCCAGTGTGATGACCTGACGAGGGTCGTAACAGAGAGCCAGCGGCACATCGTCGCTGATGCTGTAGCAGGAATCTGCTTCATCGAAGCAAGGCAGGTAACTGCGAACGTTCGCCAGCGGAGTGATAGTCAGTTCAATCTCCGGGGCAATCACAGCGGCGTAAACTTCATCATCGCCGAGCTGCCGCTCCAGCACATCGCTCATCTTGTTAAAGAAGTCGGTCACGGCAGTGTCCATGTGGTTGACCTTCTGGTTCATGGCTTCGATGGTCTTTGCGGTCTTGAGATCAATGGTAGTGTTCATAGTATTTTTCTCCTAATTTTTGCAAAAAAGAAAGACCCGGTCGGGTCTTACGTTCAAAAGGTGTATCAGCGTTCATTCTGCCGCTGCTGTTTACGCTGCCACTGATCCAGCAGCTTGATGATGGTGTCCTCCATCTGTTTCGGGGTGTAGCTGCGCGGGAAATATTTCCGCAGGGTGTCGTTTTTGATGACAACCTTGTCCAGTTCGTCCTTTTTCTCTTCTCCCATGACCGCAAAGGCAACGTCATACGAGAAGTGCCCTTCCTGCGCCAGCTTTTTAAGCCGCTGCGCTTGGGAAAGGGACGGTGCATTCTGGGTGTCGTTCATCGCTTCTAAAAAATCCCGCTGTTGGCTTTCGTCCAGATAGGACAATTCCACAGCGGGATTGAAGGCAATTTTCTTTTCGTCTACCATGTCCAGCAGTTCAGGGATGAGGCTGGTCAGACGGATAAACCTTTGGACATTTCGAGCGTTGTCACCTGATTCATCAGCGACAATATCTCGCGCTTTTGCACCAATTAACTTGTGGCCAAATTGGCCACAAGTTAAATCTGACCTAGCACCTTGATTTTTTAGAGCCTCCAGCTTCATTTTGTAGGCGAAAGCCCTTTCACTGGGCAGGATGTTCTCTCTTTGGAGGTTTGAATCCACCATGAGCAAAACAGCGGCATCATCATCCATCTGACGGACGATAACAGGCAGGGCATCCAGCCCAGCAAGCTGTGCAGCGTGCTGACGGCGGTGCCCGGAGATGATCTCGTAGCCACCTTCCGGGCGTGGACGTGCAATCAGCGGAGAAAGCACGCCGTACTGTTCTACGCTTTCCACCGTGCGCTGCATGGACTCATCATCCAAGACCTTAAAGGGGTGGTTCTTGAAAGGGAACAGCTCTCCAATGGGGATCTGTTGCACCTGCTCTCGTTGCTGCTCCTGTCGGGATTCTTCCGTGGAGAAAATGTCATCTGCCCCTTTCAGCGACACGTTTAAGCTGCCTTTCGGCATTCGCCATCACCTCCTCGGTCAGAGATTTATAGGCTTCTGCCACCTTGCCTTTGGGGTCGTGCTGGAAAATGCTCTTGCCTACGGCGCTGATCTCCGCAGCACGGACAGACCGGGGAATGGTCTGGTCGAACACCTTGATCTTGCTGCCGTAAGCACCTCGAATCAGGTTGTCAATCTGCTGTCCGTAGTTGGTGCGGCTGTCGGTCATAGTCAGCAGGATGCCCTCGATTTTCAGCTTGGGGTTGATCTGCCGCCGGACCTTCTGCACGGTCTGCAAAAGCTGTTCCAGACCTTTTGCGGAAAGGTACTGCGCTTGCACGGGAATCAGGGTGGTGTCTGCTGCTGCCAGTGCATTCACGGTCAGCATCCCAAGGGAAGGGGTGCAATCCAACAGGATAAAGTCGTATTCGCGCTTTGCACCGTCCAACACCTGCTTGAGCATCTTTTCCCGGTTCATGCTGTTTGCGAGGGCCACTTCCAGCCCTGCCAGTTCAATGTTGGCAGGGATCAGGTCAACGCCCTCTGCATGGTGCAGAACGCCCTCGCCGGGTGGAATACTCTGGTCGTTCATGGCTTTCTGCATCAGGGTGGAAAGGGTGGTGGGCAGTTCATCGGGCTGCTGCCAGCCCATGCTGATGGTAAGTGATCCCTGCGGGTCAGCGTCCACCAGTAGAACCTTCTTGCCCTCCATCGCCAGCCCGATGCCCAAATTTTCACAGGTAGTGGTCTTACCGGTGCCGCCTTTCTGGTTGACGATGGCTATTGTGGTTGCTTTCTTTGAAATTTTCATCACCTCCGCATCGCTAAGTCGTGGTTGGTTTGGTTCTGATAGAAAAGCTGCATCGTGGTGGGTGCATTATACAGAGAAGCAAGCAGGTATTGTTTCATGTTTCGGATCGGGCTGCTGTTCTCTGCAAGGCACTTCAGCACAAAACGGATATGATCAGCATTCAGCTTCATAAACCGGCTGCGTACCACCTCGGCGGGCTTATCGTCCCCGGCAATGCGCAGCGTCTTGCGCTTGGTGGCACAGGTGTCCACCAGCAAATCCATGATCTGATAGATGGTATCCTCATCGTCCGGGCAGAGCCGGAGCAGGAGTTCCACCTCCAAAGACTGCGAAAAATATTCTTCCAGTTGGGTGCGTTTGCTCATCCCATCCGCTTCTTCAGAATAGAAGGGATCAGTCTCACTCATTTCAGTATCATTCTCTTTAGTCTTATTACATCGTGATTTTGCAGGGTCTTGACACGCGATTTTGAAGCCACAAGAATCGTCATTATCACGATTCATGTAGGGCGTTTTTGACGATTCTGACGAAAAATTCTTCACATAGATGAGGTCGGGCTTGCCCAGCCCCCTCCGTTTGCGTTCAATCAGGCCGTACTCTTCCAGTTCTCGCAGCAGCTTGGTGGCCTTTTTATCGGCACAGCCCAGTGAATCCTGCACCTCCTGCACAGTATAGATGATGAACACCCGCCCAGCTTTGTCCAACCAACCATTCCGGGCTGAAAAGCTCATGCGGTCCAGCAGGATACCGTACAGGATTTTGGCATCTGTGGAAAGCGGTTGGAAGCGGCTGTCCTGAAACAACAGCTTGGGAATCCGGTAGAAGGAGAACAGCTCGCTGGACTGTCCATAGAAGTAATCAAGGTCTGCGGTTCTTGTCGGCTTTTTTTCGGGCATAGAGAATATCCCATTTTTCAGGTGTGGAACGGAATACATTGACCTGCTTCTTATAAGGGCAGTGGGCATACAGGCAGGTGCGGAATTTGAAATCAGGCCGATAGTACGGACACAGCTTGCAGCTGTCCGGGGCACGGTCGGAACCTTCGCCAGCGGCGATCACATGGTGCATGGAGTGCTGAACATGGCGCAGAGCTTCGTTTCGCTTGTGGCTCACTTGGCATCACCTCGTTTCTCCAGCGGTGCCATCAGGTCTTTGTAGCAGGGAACCAGCACACAGGGCTTTGCCCGCTTGTAGGGGCACCCTTCGCACTTGCTGGGGCCTTTGGGCGGCTCGATCAGATAGTAGCAGTTCTCTTTGCCGAGAACGCAGCCCTTCTTTCGATTCTTCCAGAAGAAGCAGTGCCGGCAATCTGCCGGGCGGGAAGCGTGGTAGCGGATACCGTCCATCGTGACGGTCAGAACTTTTTTCATTGGTAAACCCTCCTTTGATGGATTCGGGAAGTTCAGCCCGAAAACAAAAAAGCGCGTTCCTCTTTCTGTTCCGAGAGAACAGCGAGTGAACGCGCTATGTATGGAGAAAAGTGTTTTGCACGGTTTCTGGTAGGAATGTGAAAAATAGATTTACACAGTTTATCTTGTATTTACATGGATTTACAGGAAAGCGGCTGCCAATTTTAGCAGAGAGCCGGAAAACAGAGTTCAAAAGGTGCTTTATGGGGCTTCATTAGCTGGAAACCTGATTTTATTAGCTGAAACCGAAAATTCTGCTAATGGCATTAGCTGGCTAATTTTGGTGATAGGTTCAAAATGAAAAATGCGAAGATCGTCTTTCACATGGAAAAATGACCTTCGCATTTTCATAAAGGGATACCCCAGACAGGATTCGAACCTGCGGTCTCCTCCTTAGGAGGGAGGCGCTTTATCCAGCTAAGCTACTGAGGCATATTATGTATTATCGTTGATTTTTTGAAATTCAACGCACTTGGAAACGAATATACAGAACGATTTTCACACCGAAGTGACCGACTGCGTTGCAACCGGAACGGTGTTAAACTTGTTGCATCAAAATTTGTTGAGAAAACCGTGATTCTCGGTTTTGCTTTTGAATAGAGCAATCACTTCTGCACCCAAGGTATCAGGTTGACCGAATTCTTAGGAGGGGGACGCTCTATCCAACTGAGCTACTGAGACGCATTACAGATATGATACCGCAAACAGCGCACAAAATCAAGTTGAATCGGAGAGAAAAAAGGTGTATCCTATAAAGAGAGGCTCCTGCGCCGGGAAACTTTGCGCAGGGGCGGCAGAACGACTCGCCCCTCTGGCTGCTGGCCGGGGGGAGCCCCGGGAGGTTGCAATGGGAAAAAACAAAACCAAAAAGCGGACACGCCGGCCAAACAAGGGCTGGCTGGCGGGCAGCAGTGCGACGCAGACCATCTGCGGCAGCTTTCTGCTGGTCATCGCGGTGGGGACGCTGCTGCTCACCCTGCCCATTTCCAGCAGGACGGGGCGGCTGGGCGTCATCGACGCCATGTTCACCGCCACCAGTGCCACCTGCGTGACGGGCCTCGTCGTGCGGGATACATGGAGCCAGTTTTCGCTGTTCGGGCAGGTAATCATCCTGATGCTCATTCAGGTGGGAGGCCTCGGCCTTGTCACCCTCACCAGCTTCTTCGCGCTGGCGGCCCGGCGGAGGATGGGCTTCCGCGACCTGCGGCTGCTGGGCGAGAGCGTCTCGGCAGACGGCCTGTCCAAGGCCACTGAGGTGCTGAAGATCGTCATCAAGCTGGCAGCGGCTTTCGAGGCCGTGGGCATCGTGCTGCTGCTCTTCGCATTTGTGCCGCAGTTCGGCGCAGAGGGTGTGTGGGTCAGCGTGTTCACGGCCATCTCGGCTTTCTGCAACGCAGGCTTTGACCTCTTCGGACGGTTTGGTGCCTACTCCTCGCTGGTGCCGTACGTCAACAACTACTATGTGCAGGCTGTCATCATGTTCATGATCATGGCCGGTGGTCTGGGTTTCATGGTCTGGGTGGAGCTGGCAGAGTACCGCAAAAAGCGGCGGCTCTCCCTCCACGCGAAAGTCGTGCTGCAGTTCTCGGTCATCTTCTGGGTGGGCGGCGCGGTGCTGCTGGCCCTGCTCGAGTGGTCCAACCCCAGGACGATGGGCGGCCTGTCTGTCCCGGGCAAGATCATGGCGGCGCTGTTCCAGTCGGTATCCACCCGTACTGCGGGTATGAACACCATCGACCTCGCGGCCTGCAGCCCCATCAGCAAGCTGCTGATGAGCGTGCTGCAGTTCATCGGTGCGGCCCCCGGTTCGACGGGCGGCGGCGTCAAGGTGACGACCTTCGCGGTGCTCATCCTGACCATCCGCAGTGTGGCACAGGGCCGCGATGACTGCGTCATCGGCGGCCACCACATCGAGTCCAAGACGGTCTACCGCGCTCTGACCATCATCGTCATCGGCGCGGTGGCGGCGTTCGGCTCTGCCGTCGTGGTGTACTACAACACCGCAGAGACGGTGTCGGTCATCGACTGCATCTTCGAGTCCTGCTCGGCGTTCGGTACGGTGGGCCTGTCGGTGGGTGTCACTGGGCAGCTGAACACCGGCGCGAAGCTGCTATATATGGCCTGTATGTTCATGGGCCGCGTCGGCCCGGTGTCGCTGGCGATCAGCCTGACGGCAAAGCCCGACGACAACAAGCGCAAAGTCCTCCCGGTGGGTCACATCAACGTAGGTTAAACAAAAAGCGGGCGCTCCACCTGTCCGGAGAGACAGAGGAGCGCCCGCTTTCACTCATTATAAATTGTCCAGTTCCGTCTGGAGCTTTGCAAGAGAGTCCCGAATCGGCAGATGCTGGGGGCAGACGGCCTCACACTTGCCGCAGCGGACGCAGTGAATGGCCTTTTCGGCATCCGGGAAGCGGGCTGTCCACTGCTGGCGGATGGCGTCCTTCTGACCGAACATCCCGAGCTTGTTCCAGATGCTGAAATTGTCGGGAATGTCCACGCCCATGGGGCAGGGCATACAGTAGCGGCAGCCGGTGCAGCCGATTTTGATGTGGCTGCGCAGGACGTCGGCAGTCTGCCGGATGGCGGCGTTCTCGGCGTCGGTCATGGGGCGGAAATCTCCGAAGGTGGCGAGGTTGTCGTCCAGCTGGTCTTCTGCGCTCATGCCGGAGAGGACGACCTTCACGTTTTTGTGGCTGGCCGCCCAGCGCAGCGCCCACGAGGCTGCACTGGCGTCGGCGTCCAGTGCATTCAGCGGCGCGGCAGCGTCCGGCGGCAGCTGTGCCAGCGTACCGCCCTTGATGGGCTCCATGATGATGAGGGGAACATTCAGTTCTTCGGTAAGAGCATAGCCTCGGTCTCCTGCGATCTCCTCGGCACGATCGTCGGTGTCGAGGTAGTTGTACTGCAGCTGGCAGAAGTCCCACGGTTGGTCGCGCAGGATATGCTCGAAGCCCGCCGCGTTGTCGTGGCAGGAGAAGCCAAAATTCCGGATGCGTCCGGCGGCCTTCTGCTCCCAGAGCCAGTCCACAATGCCCATCTCTTTGGCCGCATCGTAGCGGGCTTTGTGCAGGGAATGCAGCAGATAGAAGTCGATGTAGTCCACACCCAGCCGCTCGAACTGCTTCTCGAAGATGTCTTTGGCCTCGTCGAGGGTCTTGCAGCTCCACAGAGGCAGCTTGGTGGCGAGGTAGAAGCTCTCCCGAGGCCACTTGGCAATGACCCGGCCCACGAAAGGTTCGCTCTCACCGCCGTGGTAGGGGAAAGCGGTGTCAAAGTAGTTGACACCCGCCTCCCGGGCAGTGTTCAGCAGCTTTTCGGCCCGCACTTCGTCGATGCGGCCATCCGGCAGGGTGGGGAAGCGCATACACCCGTAGCCCAGCAGCGAGGTGGAGATGTCCCGCCCGATGCCGTCTTTTTTCGTCCAATCACGATACTCCATAGCCATTTCTCCGGCGGGGGTCTGCCCGCCGCTCCTTTGCCCTAAGTATAGCAGGAGAAATTGCAATAGACAAGACGAACACCCCGGCCTGCAGGCAGCCGGGGTGTTGTATTCGTGCGAGAAATATGATATTCTATAGGTGCTGCCGATGCAGCAAGGTACTGTCTGCAATGTAGGTGGTCACGCCCTTCCGGCCCTGCGCCGGGGAGGTGAACTTTTTGCTATCCCCTGACGCATGGTGCGAAAGGGGGGATGTGCTATGACGCTGAGCGAAGTGCTTCAGTTGCTCGCCATTATCGGCGGAGCGATTTTTGTCACGTTTCAGATTACATGGACGATTTCCAACAGCAAAAAGAAATGACCGCCTCGCTCCCACAGCCTGCGGTCATTCTTTTTGATCTCATGGCGGAAGGACGCTGACCATTCGCAGACAGTGCCTTTCTTGTTTATAGTATAGAGCTTTTGCAAGCCATTGTCAAGCAAAACGAGGGATAAGATGGATTCTCTGAAAATCGGAAATATCACCCTGCCCCACCGGGCAGTTTTTGGCCCGATGGCGGGCTTTACGGACGCGCCCTGCCGTCGGCTGATGGCCCAGCACGGCGCAGGATTTACGGTCAGCGAGATGGTGTCCAGCCGGGCGCTGGTCTACCACGACCACAAAACGGTCAGCCTGCTCAAAGCCGAACCCAACGGCGCACCCTACGGCGTGCAGATCTTCGGCGAGGTGCCCCAGATCATGGGCGAGGCCGCAGCGGCTATAGAAGAATATCAGTTCGACTTTCTGGACATCAACATGGGCTGCCCGGCCCCGAAGATCGTCTCGGGCGGCGCGGGCAGCAAGCTGATGCTGGACCCCGACCTCTGCGGCCGCATCGTCGAGCAGGTCAAGGCCCATACCACCCGCCCGGTGACGGTCAAGATGCGGAAAGGCTGGGACGCCGACCACATCACGGCGGTGGAGTGCGCCAAAGCCTGCGAGCAGGCGGGGGCTGAACTCATCGCCGTCCACGCCCGCACCCGGGAGCAGATGTATACCCCGGGCATTGACCCGGACATCATCGCCAAGGTCAAGGCGGCGGTGAAGGTGCCTGTGCTGGGCAACGGCGACATCCAGACGGCGGAAGATGCCGTGGAGATGATGCAGCACACCGGCTGCGACGGCGTCATGATCGCCCGTGCTGCGCTGGGGGATCCGTGGCTCTTCGAGCGGGTGAACGCCGCCATCGAGGGCCTGCCGACGCCCAAGGAGCCGAATCTGCAGGCCCGGATGAACGCCCTCCGCCGTCAGGTGGAAGAGATGGTGGAGCAGAAGGGCGAATACACCGCCATGCCTCAGGCCCGCGCCCAGACCATGCACTATATGAAGGGCCTCAAGGGCGCTGCCGCCCTCCGCCGCTGCTGCTGCACCCTGTCCCGTCTGGAAGACCTGGACGAGCTTATTGCGGCGGTGTTCGAAGAGCAGCGCAAGGCCGGGCTGGACCCGGACGACGTGCGGGAAGTCCCCTTCCCGTGATCATTCGCTGCGGGTCAGCTCGTCGAGGTTCTGGGTGAAGCAGGGGAGGCAGTGCGCCATGAACCAGTCGGCCTCGGGGCAGTGCATCCCTTCCAGTGCCTCCCGCTGCTGACGAAGCGCGGCGTCGAACTCGTGGTTGCCGCTGCGCTGCTCCTCCATGCACTTGACAAGGGCCGAGAGCCGGTCAGCGGCTTTCAGGAGCCGCTTTTCCTCGGCGGTCAGCAGGCTGCCGGTGATGAAGGGGTTGACCTCCTCGGCCAGCTCCGGCGGCAGCAGACGGGTCATGGAATCCACGCTCTCGGCCTCCAGCGCCTTGTAGGCGTCCCGCAGGCCGGGGCTGCTGTACTTGACCGGCGTGGGCATATCGCCGGTGATGATCTCGGGTGCATCGTGATAGAGCGCCGCCACCGCCACCGTCTTGGGGCGGCAGGGCGTGCCGGTGTACCGCCGCGCGATGAGGCAGAGGGTATGGGCCAGCAGGGCAGTGTCGCAGGTGTGCTCGCTGAGGGATTCCGGGCGGGTGGAGTGCATCAGACTCCACCGGGTGATGTACTTCATCCGCGCCAGAAGGGCGCTGAACGGGTATAGCTTCATGTCGGCCTCCTTGAAGTGTCTTTGAGAGGGTTATACCCGCCCGGCGGGCGAATGTCAAGCAAAACACGAAAATTCTTTTTTTCCACACAGCCGCGTGCTATACTGGAACGCGAGAACGATGCAGGCGATGGGCCTGTGCCGCCCCTCCGGGCGGGGAAAGAGGATAGACAATGGACGATTCAAAAAATCAGACCGGAAATGCCCGGTTGCTCAATATGCCGGGGCGGCGGGACCAGATGCTCCGCACCATGCTGCTCTGTGCGCTGACGGCGGCGATATTCTTCCTGCCGTTCTATATCATCGACGGCGGATTTTTCCACTACGCAGGCGATTTCAACAGCCAGCAGATCAGCTTCTACCGCTACATGAACGGCTTCATCAAGGGGGCAGGCTACCCGGACGGCATGGCCGGCGCGGCCCGCAGCACCTTCTCCTGGGCCACCGACCTGGGCAGCGGCGCGATGAACGCCTACTCGTTCTACCTGTACGGTTCGCCCTTCTTCTGGCTGTCCCTCATCTTCCCCCAGAACTGGCTGCCCTACCTCATGGTGCCGCTGCTGGTGCTGAAATTTGCCGTGGCGGGCGGCGGCGCTTACCGCTACCTCTGCCGCTATGTCCGCCGCTCCGATCACGCGGTGCTGGGCGCCTGCCTGTATGCCTTCTCGGGCTTCAGCATCTACAATGTCTTCTTCAACCACTTTATCGACGTGGTGGCCCTCTTCCCGTGGATGCTCTGGGCGCTGGACGAAACGCTCTACGAGCAGGAAGAGCACTACGGCCTCTTCGCGTTCTGGGTGGGGGTCAACCTGCTCAACAACTACTTCTTCTTCATCGGACAGGTTCTCTTCCTCGTCATCTACTTCATCTGCAAGCTGACGACGAAAGATTTCCCGATGAATGTCCGCCTCTTCGTCCGGCTGGCCTTTGAGAGCCTGCTGGGCGCGGCTCTGGGCTTCGTCCTGCTCTGGCCGGCGGTACTCAGCATTTTGCAGAACCCCCGCACCATCGACCTGTCGTCGGGCTGGGGCTTTCTGACCTACTCGAAGGTGCAGCAGTATCTGGCCATCCTGCTGAGCTGGATCTTACCGCCCGATTCGCCCTACATCACCTCCATCTGGTCGGAGGGCATCATCAAGTGGACAAGCATGTCGGCCTATCTGCCCCTGTGCAGTCTGGCCGGCGCGATGGCCTACTGGCGGGCGCGGAGGGGCGACAGCAAAAAGCGCATCGTCGCCACCTGCGCCATCTTTGCGCTGGTGCCGGTGCTCAACAGCGCCTTCTACGCCCTCAATTCCAGCTACTACGCCCGGTGGTACTATATGCCGGTGCTCATCCTCTGCGCCATGACGGCCAGTGCGCTGGAAAGCCCCGACATCTCTGCCGACGAGCTGGACGCCCCGGTCCGCGGCATCGGCTGGCTGATGGCCGCGACGCTGGCGTTTGCCCTGGTGCCGGTGCAGGACGGCGACACCAAAGAATGGTCGCTGGGTGTGCTGCAGAACCCCGGCCAGTATGCCGCCGTCCTGAGTTTCGGCATCGGCGGTCTTATCCTGTACCGCCTGCTCTGCCGCCGCTGGCGGGGGAGCCAGGCCTTTGCCCGTCGGATGACGGCAGTGGTGCTGGCCTTTGCCTGCGCGTTCAGCATGGTACACATCGGCATCGGCAAGTTCGGCCAGTGGCACACCGACAGCGACCTTGTGGAGCAGTACACCTCTGCCATCAAGCTCAAGGATGACCTGCCCGAGGGCGACTGGCGCGTGGATACCTACAAGACCCACGACAACCTCGGCCTCTGGCTCGACAAGAGCAGCCTGCAATATTTCGGCAGCACGGCTGCGCCCAGCATCCTCAGCTTCTACCCGGCATTGGGTGTCAAGCGGGATGTCCGCAGTGAGCCGGACATCTCCAACTACGCCCTGCGGGGTCTGCTGAGCGTCAAGTACCTCATCACCACGCCCGAAAAGCAGGAAGATTTCCTCGCCGCTGTGGACGACGGATGGAGCTACTACGACACCAAAGACGGCTTCATGCTCTACGAGAACGAGAACTACGTTCCCATGGGCTTTACCTACGACTACTATATTACGGAGGAGTCCTACGAGACGACCGTTAAAAATACCCGCGCGAACCTCCTGATGCGGGCGCTGGTGCTCAGCGAAGAGGACGCCGAAACCTACGGCAAGTACCTCGAGAAGCTGCCTGAAGCAAAGCTGGACGACCTGTGGTACGACACCTACGTCTCTGACTGCGCCGACCGCCGCGCCTCGGCCTGCAGCAGCTTCCAGATGACCAACTCCGGCTTCCATGCGGAGATCACGCTGAAGAAGGACGACCTTGTCTTCTTCTCCGTACCGTACGACGATGGATTCACGGCCTACGTCAACGGCGAAGAGACGGAGGTCATCCGGGTGGACGAGGGGCTGATGGCCGTTCTGGCTCCGGCGGGGGAGAACACCATCGACTTCGTCTATCAGGCCGACGGCTATTCCCTGGCCAGTAAAGTCTCGCTGGCAGCGCTGGCGGTATTCGTCCTATACGCCGGGTATTTTGTCTGGAAGAAAAAGAAACACTGTTGAATCGCGGTTTGTCAATGCGCATTCTCCCATAAAATACAGAGCGCTTTTTGTGGAAAGAGCGAATAGCCCTTCCGGCCAAAACGTGATAAAATAAACACGTTGTGCTGCCAGAGCAGCCGGAAAGGAAGCGCGAAAGCTATGGAACAAAGCTATTTGATGCCGGGACAGGAACGATGGGAATCATTCCGGGATGCAAATGGGGTGCCGAAAGTTCGCTATTCTTACTGCTCGCTGAAAGGGCGGCTGTTCCACTGCGTGAGCTGCAGCCGGGAAGAGGCCGAGCGCCTGTGCGAGGACTGGCTGGTAGGCCAGGACCGCTGCTACCGCAACTGAAGATCCGATTTGACAAGACTGCCGTGCAGAAAGACGATGCACGGCAGTCTTTTTGTGCGTCAGAAACGGACAGTCCGCACCCTCTCCCAGCCTAAATTCTCCCCGGATATGAAAGCGAAGGAGCTGCTGGAGACCATCCAGTCCAACGCCATCAAGTGCTTCGACTACATGAAGGAGGACAACGCCATCCTCTAATATCGGCCGCTGCTACACGATGGCAAAGCCGGTGGATACGCTGCTGGGCGAATTCCACGCCCAGAGAGGCACCCGCTATGCGCCCGAGGTGGTGGCGCTGCCGGAATGAGGAGAGCTTTTTCTCTTCACATTTCCCCCTCCCTTCGCATACATCGGTGGGAAGGGGGAATGCAATGTGAACGTCTATCTGTTTGTGGCGGTCATCCTGCTGCTGCCGGCGCTCTGTACGGCGCTGGGAGCGGCGGGGGTCTTTCTGGTGCGTCGGGCCGACGAGCCCCGCACCCGGCGGATGCTCTGCGGCATGGCGGCGGGCATCATGCTGGCCGCCAGCGTGTGGAGCCTGCTGCTGCCTGCCATCGAGCGGGCGGAGGCCGGGACGCTGCCGGTCTGGCTGGCCCCGGCGGCGGGGCTGGTGCTTGGGGCTGTGGGTCTGCTGCGGCTGGAAGAGGCTGCCGGGCGGCTGATGCACACCGGGTCAAAAGAGCATGGCCGGATGGGCCGGGTGGTGCTGGCCGTGACCCTCCACAATCTGCCCGAGGGCATGGTGGTGGGACTTGCGGCGGCGCTGGCTCTGCGGGGTGAGCCGGAGGCCGTCAGCGGGGCGCTGGCCCTTGCGCTGGGCATCGGCCTGCAGAATATCCCGGAAGGCGCGGCGGTGAGCCTGCCGCTGGTGCAGGCCGGGCAGGGGAGGCGGAAAGCCTTCTGCGCCGGTGCTGCGTCGGGCCTCGTGGAGCCGCTGGGGGCATTGCTGGCGCTGGCCCTCGCGGGCTGGGTGAGCGCGGCTCTGCCGTGGCTCATGAGTGCCGCCGCCGGGTGTATGGTCTGCGTGACGGCTCAGGAGATGATACCGGAAGCCGTGGAGCAGGACGAACCGGCGGGCGTCATCAGCGTGGTGCTGGGGTTCGCCCTCATGATGGCGCTGGATATTGCGCTGTAACAAAAAAGCCGATGCAGCTGCATCGGCTTTTTTGCTGTCAGTTCTCTTTTGCGAGGTAGACCGTCGTGGAGGGAAATGCGAAATCCACGCCGTCGGCCTTCATCACGTCCATGATGTTGAGGTTCAGATCGTTCTGCATCCGCAAAAACACGCCGAGGTCGGCGGTGCGCAGATAGGCAGAGACCATCAGGTTGATGCTCGAGTCGCCGAAGCCGGTCATCCGGACAAAGGCGGTGTCCTCGTAGGTGTCGGGGCTGGCCTTGAGCATGGCGTCGAGGTCGGCCATCAGCTTTTCCAGCTGGGGCCGGGTGGTGTCGTAGGTGACGCCCAGCGTGAAGCGGTAGAGCCGCTTGTTGCGGAGGGTAGCGTTGTTGATGGTGGCACTGCTGACGGTGCTGTTGGTGAGGATGTAGATGGAGTTATCCACGGCCCGGACTTTCGTGGAGCGGAAGTTGATGTCCACCACTTCGCCCTCCACGTCGCCGACGGTGATCCAGTCACCGATGGAGAAGGGCTTGTCCAGCAGGATGACCACGCCGCTGAAGAAATTCTTGGCCATATCCTGTGCGGCCAGAGAGATCGTAAGGCCGATAAGACCGGCACTGGCCACGACGCTGCCCACGGGCAGGCCGCTCTCCTGTGCGATGGTCGCGCCGCAGAGAACCACGACGGCTACTTTGTAGACTTTATCCAGCAGGGTGAGCAGGGTGCGGTTGGTGCGGACTTCTTCGCTGGAGGAGGCCAGCAGCAGAGCCGCGATGCCGGAAGCGTGGTAGAAGCCGGTACCAATGAGGAAGACCAGCATCATCCGGTAGGCTTTGAGCAGCAGGGCCGCAAGGCCGGGGATGGCCCAGGGTAGGCTGCGCAGGGCCAGATACATGCCGGTGTACCACGCGATGCGGGCCGCCGGGCGGGCAAAGCTTTCCAGCAGGGGGTGCGTAAAGGCAAAGTGCCAGCTGCGCTTCAGCAGGCGGGGGAAGAGGCTTTTTTGCATCCAGCGGCTGACGACCCAGCCGATGAACAGCAGGGCCAGCGCACAGACGCACCGGGCTGCAAAGGCCAGCCAGCCTTCCAGCAGCAGTCCGGCGATGGAAAAGCCGAGATCGTTGATGGTGAAAAGCATAGAAACAGATACCTTCCTGACGAATAATAAAATCAGTATATCATATTACAGCCAGCGGTGCAAATCGGGAGAGGCTTGTTAAAAAAATGCATAAAAGGGCTTGACAAGACAAACCCGCCGCGTTATACTCTGCGAAGAAAGTTCGTTTCAGGGCGGGGTGCGATTCCCCACTGGCGGTACAGCCCGCGACCACTCCCAAAGAGTGCTGACCCGGTGAGACTCCGGGGCCAACGGTATAGTCCGGATGCAAGAAACGGCAGACAATTTGATTTGTTTGTGCGCGCCCTGTTATAGTGTAAGCTATGGCAGGGCGCGTTTTCATTTGTCTTCCCGGTTCCGGCGAGCGAGAAAAGGGCTTTCCAGTCTTTATTTGAATGGGGCCACCCGCCCCGGGAGGAAAATTATGAGAAAAGATACGACCCACAACCTGACCGTTGCCGCCATGCTCAGCGCAGTGGCGTTCATCCTGATGTTCATCGAGTTCCCCATCCCGATGCTCATCCCGTCCTTCGTCAAGATGGACTTCTCCGACCTGCCCGCCCTGCTGGGCGCGTTCGCCCTCGGCCCGGTGTACGGCGTGGTCATCAGCTTCATGAAGAACCTGCTCCACATCGTCGTCAAGGGTACCAGCACTGCCTGTGTCGGCGAGCTGTGCAACTTTATGCTTGGCGCTGTCTTCTCCGCTGTGGCGGGCGTCATCTACAAGCATCATAAGAGCCGCAAGACCGCCATCCTCGGCGCGGTAGCGGGTGCCGCCGCAATGGCCCTGTTCAGCGTGCCCTCCAACTACTTCATCACCTACCCGGCCTATGTGGAGTTCTACCACATGCCGCTGGAAGCCATCCTCGGCATGTATCAGGCCATCCTGCCCTCTGCCGACAGCCTCATGAAGTGCCTCGTCATCTTCAACCTGCCCTTCACGCTGGTCAAGGGCCTGCTGGACGCCGTGCTCTGCATGGTCATCTATAAGCCCCTGTCTCCCATCCTGCATGGCCGGAAGTAAATTTGAATAAACAAAAATGGGCATGTGCCAACGGCGCATGCCCATTTTGTTTATTGTAACGCTCCTTTATCGAGCCACTTGCCTCTTGCAAGCCGAATGAGGAACAGCGTACCCCGGATGCAGAGCTCGATGCACATGGCGGCCCAGACGCCCACGAGGCCCAGCCGGGGAGCCAGCAGGAAGGCGAGGGTGAGCCGGATGCCCCACATGCTGAACAGATTCAGCACAAAGCAGCCTGTGCTGTCGCCTGCGCCCTGCATCGCGCCGCTTGCTACGATGCTGGCCCCGAACATTGGCTCTGCAAAAGCCTCGATGCGCAGCACCTGCGCACCCAGCGCGATGACGGCGGCATCTGCCGTGAAGATGCCCATAAGGGCCGGGGCGAAGAGCCAGAGCCCCACGCCGGACAGCGCCATGATGCCGATGCCCATCATGGTGCAGAGCCAGGCGAACCGCTTCGCCATATCCCGGCGGTGGGCGCCGACGGCCTGCCCGATGAGGGCGATGGAGGCGTCCTGGATGCCGTAGCCTGCCATGTAGCAGAGGCCCTCGGCGCTGACGCCGAGGCTGTTGGCCGCGATGGCCACCGTGCCGAGGCCCGAGACGATCCGGACGAGCAGCACCTGCGCCGACGAGAGGGCCGCACGCTCAGCGGCCAGCGGTGTACCCACCCGCCAGAGGTTGCGCAGGCAGGCGGAGGTGATGCGCCAGCTGCCGGGTTTTCGGATGCAAAGCGGGCCGTCCCGCAGCAGCAGGACGCTCAGCGCCAGCAGACCGCCGATGGCCGTGGAAAGCGCTGTGCCAAGCGCCGCACCCGGGACTTCGAGGCCGGCACCCCAGACTGTGACGCTCTGGCCGAAGAGCAGGATCTGCCGGGTGGGGTTGATGAGGAAGAAGTTGAAGACAACATCCAGCGCGCAGACCAGCACGCTGATCAGGCTGGGCGTCAGGGCGTCGCCGGTGGCCCGGAGCATGGCTGTGTACATTCCCATGGCCATCGTGAAGGGGAGGGCCGCCGACCAGATGGCGAAGTAGGCGCTGGCATCGGCTTGGAGCGAGATGTCCGCCCCCAGCCACCCGGGCAGGAAGCGGCTGATGCCGACGCCGAAAGCCGCAGCGCCCAGACCCAGGATGAGGTTGAAGAGCATGGACTGCCGCAGCACGCCCCGGGCATCCTGCCGGCGGTCAGCCCCGAGGTACTGGGCGATCTGGATCGAAAACGCGGTGTACAGTCCCACAAGGATGCCGTGGAGCAGCCAGGTGCTCGAGCTGACGATGCCGATGGCGGCGGTGGCCTCTGCGCCGATGTGGCCCACCATAGCGGCGTCGATGTACTCCATCGCCGTGACCACCAGCTGCTCCAGAATGGAAGGGATGCTCAGCGCCAGCGCGATGCGGGCCGTGTCGGACAGCGGGATGTCCTCGCCCTGCCGCATCCGGGCCGAGAGCTGCTCCAAAGAAAGTGTCATGTCGTCTCCTGTTTTCTGTGTTGATAAACTGTCCTACTATTATAGGCACGGGGAGGAAAATTGTCAAACCGGGCGATTGATTTTTTGGCTCTGGCGTGATACACTCTCGGAGTAAGAAGAATATCATTGAAAGAGGTTCAAAATATGCTGCAGCTTATTTCAGCTACCGGCCAGCAGACCGTGGACGCGCTGGCGTTCCTGCTGGCGTTTGCCCTGACCGCCCTGATGGACTCGGTCTTTCACGACAAGCTCCCCCACGACCATGGCCGTGCCTTCGCCGTCAACGGCGAGCTCTCCAAGGGCAAGGCCCGGGGTTCCGGACTCATCTTCGTGCTCTGCATCGCGCTGGTGACGCTGGCGGTGGTGCCTTTTAAGGTAGAGTACCTTATTTATACCGTTCTGCTCATCGCCTCCATGCTGTCGGGCTACTTTGACGACGCCTCCGAGACGGCGTGGAACGAGTACAAGAAGGGCCTCATCGACTTCGTCATTGCCGTGGTGGCAGGTGTCACCTACCTGAACTTCAACGGCACGAGCGTCAACTTCCTGAGCACCACCTTCACCATTGCCTATCCGCTCTACCTGCTGCTCATCGTCATCCTCATCTGGGCCAGCATCAACGTGGTCAACTGCACCGACGGCGTGGACGGCCTGTCTGCCAGCCTCGCGGTGGTGAGCATCGGCACCTTCCTGCTGGCTTACGGCGAGGAGCTGGGGGACTACTCCACCGCTGCCATCGTCTTTATCGGCGCACTGCTGGCCTACCTGTGGTCCAACGCAAAGCCTTCCAGCCTCCTGATGGGCGACGCCGGCAGCCGTGCCATGGGCTTCTTCCTCGCCATCCTGGCCCTCAAGAGCGGCCACCCGTTCGCCTTCCTGCTGGCGGCGCTGGTGTTCATCGTGGACGGCAGCCTCGGCATCCTGAAGATCAGCTTCAAGCGCTTCCTCCACATCAGCATCCTCAAGAACACCCTCACCCCGCTGCACGACCATGTGCGCAAGCGCATGGGCTGGAGCGACGAGCAGGTGGTGGCCCGCTGGCTCATCCTGCAGGCCGTCGCATCGGCGCTGCTCCTGCTGATGACCCGCTGATTTACGGATTTTAAGTACGATGTTTGTGCAGCTTTCCAAAATGCAGATTGACCCGCTCTGATTTTTGTTGCACTTTATGGATTGAAAGTCGAGCGGAAAAAGACTATACTTTAACCAACGAAAGCAAAGGCGCTTAAGTGGATGGATCCACTTTGCGCCTTTTTTGTTTTTTCGTTTTTGTGTGCGGTTCGGGAAAGCCGCACAAGATGCGCTGTCCGCGGCGCTGGAGCACGGACGACAGAACAGGATAGGGAAAGGCGGGGATCACAGTGATCAAACTCGAACACGTTGACAAGTACTTCGGAGACCTGCACGTCCTCAAAGACGTGAACCTCGAGGTCGCCGAGGGCGAAAAGCTGGTCATTATCGGACCGTCCGGCAGCGGCAAATCTACCACCGTCCGCTGCATGAACTTTCTGGAAGAGCCGACCAGCGGCCATGTCTACATCGACGGTCAGGAGCTGACCAACAAGAACAAGACCAGGATCGTCCGCGACAACATGAGCATGGTCTTCCAGCAGTTCAACCTCTACCCCCACATGACGGTGCTCAAAAACCTGACGCTGGCACCCATGAAGCTCCATCACAAGACCAAGGCAGAGGCCGAAGAGCTGGCATATCATTATCTTGAGGTCGTCGGCCTCCGGGACAAAGCGGATGTCTACCCTCCGCAGCTGTCCGGCGGCCAGCAGCAGCGCATCGCCATTGCACGCGCCCTCTGCGCACAGACCAAGATCATCCTGTTCGACGAGCCGACTTCGGCCCTCGACCCTGAGACCATCCAAGAAGTGCTGGATGTCATGGTAAAGCTGGCACACGAGAAGAACATCACGATGGTGGTCGTCACCCACGAGATGGGCTTCGCACGAAACGTGGCCGACCGCATCGTCTTTATGGCGGACGGCCAGATCATTGAGGAAGGCACACCGGAGCACTTCTTCACCAACCCCAAGAACGAGCGCGTCCGGCAGTTCCTGAGCAAGATCGTCCGCTGAGAGGACGAACAACAAAGGTTGACACGGCAGGGGCTCACAAGTTGTGGTGAGACGCCGTTGTTGATAACAGGCCGTTTTCGGAGCGGACAGGGAAAGCCGCTCGGGCCGAAAAAACAAAGAGGAGTGGTTTATTATGAAAAAGATCTCGCGTCGTGATTTCCTGAAAGTCACTGGTTTGGTGGGCGCTGCTGCTGCCCTGACCGCCTGCGGCGGCTCTGCAAGCTCCACCGCAGCCTCCACGGCATCTTCTGCCGCCGGCAGCGCAGCCGCTTCCGCCGCAGCGCTGGGCGCTGACACCCAGGCCATCGTGGACCGCGGTGTCCTGAAGGTGGGCGTCAAGAACGCAGTTCAGGGCTTCAGCTTCCAGGATACCCTCACCGGCGAGTACAAGGGCCTCGAGGACAGCCTTGCAGAGATGATCGCAGAGCACCTCGGCGTGGACGTTGAGTTCACCACGGTCACCGCCGCCACCCGCGGCGAGCTGCTGGACTCCGGCGACATCGACGCCGTTCTGGCTACCTTCACCATCACCGAAGAGCGCAAGAAGACCTGGGACTTCTCCACCCCCTACTATACCGACTACGTTTCCGTTCTGGTGGAGGACTCCACCGGCATCAAGGGTCTGGCTGACCTGAAGGACAAGGTCGTGGGCGTCTCCTCCGGCTCCACCTCCGCTCGTGCTCTGGTCAAGGCCATGATCGACGAGGGCGTGCTGGACGGCGCAAACTTCGACGCCGACACCTTCAACGCCGACACCTGGAAGGATGGCATCTCCTTCCGTCAGTACGACGACTATCCCGCCATCAGCACCGCACTGAGCGCAGGCGAAGTGCAGGGCTTCTGCGTCGATAAGTCCATCCTCGCCATCTACAAGACCGAGGGCCGCAGCTACATTGACGCTGAGTTCAGCCCGCAGGAGTATGGCGTCGCTACCAAGAAGGGCAGCGACTTCTCCACCCTGTGCGACGACCTCGTCAAGGGCTGGCTGGCAGATGGCACCATCGAGCAGCTCATCAAAGACAACGGTCTGGATTAAGCCCGGACTTTTCAGAACCAAGAGAGTGCAGGGAAAGGGGAGTTTGCCATGTCTGGCTTGTTTTCGTTAGAGTCCTGGTCCACCGTCTGGACGCATCGTGAGAGTTTTCTGCTGGGTCTGGGCAACACGCTGCAGACCGCCGTCTGCGCACTGGCGCTGGCCTTCATCATCGGCGCTGCGCTGGGCCTGATGTCCACCAGCGGCAGTAAGCTGCTGCGCATCATCGCCCGCATTTACGTCGAGTTCGTCCAGAACACCCCGCTGCTGCTGCAGCTGTGCTTCCTGTATTATGCGCTGGCATTTGCAGGCGTGAGCCTCGGCGTCATCCGCACCGGCATCATTGCACTGGGCGTTTACACCGGCGCTTACATGGGCGAGGTCGTCCGCGCCGCCATCGAGTCTGTGCCGAAGGGCCAGTTCGAGGCTGCACAGGCTCAGGGCTTCAACTATCTGCAGCGGATGGGCTACATCATCCTGCCCCAGAGCATCCCCGTGATGCTCCCTCCGATGGTCAACCAGGTGGTCAACCTCTTCAAGAACACCTCCTGCCTCTACATCGTGGGCGGCGCTGACCTCATCAGCGTGACCTACAGCTTCGTCACCGGTGCTTCCACCGGCGGCGCATACGCCCCCGCTTATATCGTCTGCGGCCTCATCTTCTTCGTGGTCTGCTTCCCGCTGTCCACGCTGGCAGCCCGCTGGGAGGCTTCCCTCAAGGAGCGCAAGTGCCGCGTGAACACGAGTCTCAAGACCGCTGCCAAGAAAGTAGAGCTGAAGGAGGCTGCCTGATATGAAAACGCTTGCTGCAAGCCTTTCCATCCTGACAAGAGAAGGCGTCATGCTCTACCTGCTGCGCGGCGTGGCCTTCACCTGCATCATCTCGGTGCTGGGCGTCATCATGGGCCTCATCGTGGGCTCTCTGCTGGCGCTGGCCCGCACCTACTGCAAAAAGGGTCCGGCCCGCATCCTCGGCTGGTTCGCTACCGCCTACATCGAGCTGTTCCGCAACACGCCCTACCTGCTCTGGATCTTCATCTGTGTGGTGTTCTGCCCCTGCCCGGGCTTCTTCGCCCGCAAGATGTTCGGCCTGACCAGCGTGGAGATGAAGCTTCTGTTCAAGGCCGCTCTGGCCCTCATCCTCTTCAACTCCTCCGTCATCGCCGAGATCGTCCGCGGTGGCCTGAACGGCGTGTCCAAGGGCCAGTTCGAGGCCGGCTATGCACAGGGCTTCAACACCGCTGAGGTGCTGCTCTACATCGTCCTGCCGCAGGCCTACCGCAACATTGTGCCGACCCTGCTCAGCCAGGTCATCACCACCATCAAGGACTCCTCCTATCTGGCAAACGTGGCTACCATCGAGCTGATGGCCCGCATCCGCCAGCTGCTGAGCGCCGCCGGTACTTACAACGGTCTCGGCACGGTGAACGTCTCCGACGTCATGGTGCTGTTCGGCACGGCCTGCGTCATCTACTTCATCATCAACTTCACCCTGAGCTGTGTGGTGCGCGCAATGCAGAACCGCCGCAGGAAGGCTCTGGTCTTTGCCCCGGCAAAGGCCGCATAAACGAAGACCTATTCCAATTTCCCAATTCCCAATTATTCCCCTGTCATTGTTCTGTCAATGCCAAAAGCGCCCGGCGGGTCATCCGCCGGGCGCTTTTGGTGTATAGAGATATTCCGATATGCCAAAGCCTCTCCCTTTGGGAGAGGTGGCATTGCAAAGCAATGACGGAGAGGGCGAGCCACCTTTAGTCCTCTTCATATCTTATCGTCACACTCTTCGCATGGGCGTGCAGGCCCTCGCGCTCGGCAAAATCGGCAATGCGAGGTGCCACCTCGCCCAGCGCCTCGCGGGTGTAGTAGAGGAAGCTGGACTTCTTCACAAAGTCGTCCACACCCAGCGGGCTGGAGAAGCGGGCCGTGCCGCTGGTGGGCAGGGTGTGGTTGGGGCCTGCAAAGTAATCCCCCAGCGCCTCCGGCACATTGCGGCCCAGGAAGATGCTGCCCGCGTTTTTGATCTCGTTCAGCACCCCGAAGGGGTCCTCCACGCAGACCTCCAGATGCTCCGGCGCAATGATGTTGCAGGCCTCAATGGCCTTGTGCAGGTCGGTGCAGACGATGATCTTGCCGTTGTCGTCCACGCTGGCGCGGGCGATGGCGGCGCGGGGCAGCTGAGGGATCTGCACTTCCAGCTCGGCCTGCACGGCCTTGGCGAGGTCGGCGCTGTCGGTGACCAGCACGGGGCTGGCCAGCTTGTCGTGCTCGGCCTGGCTCAGCAGGTCGGCAGCCACCCAGGCGGGGTTGCAGCCGCCGTCGGCCAGCACCAGAATCTCGCTGGGGCCTGCGATCATATCAATGCCGACCTTGCCGAACACCTTCCGCTTGGCGGTGGCAACGTAGATGTTGCCGGGGCCGACGATCTTGTCCACCGCCGGGATGGTCTGGGTGCCGTAGGCCAGCGCGGCCACGGCCTGTGCACCGCCGGTCTTGAAGATCTTGGTCACACCGGCGGTGGCGGCGGCGGCAAGGATGACCGGATTCACCCTGCCGTCCTTTCCGGCGGGGGTGGTCATCACGATCTCTGACACGCCCGCGACCTTGGCCGGGATGACATCCATCAGCACAGTGGAGGGATAGGCCGCCGTGCCGCCGGGCACATATACGCCCGCCTTCTCAATGGGGGTATATTTCTGGCCCAGCACGATGCCGGGCTTCTCGTTGATCACAAAGTTCTTGTGCACCTGCTGGCGGTGGAAGCTCTCAATGTTGGCGGCAGCCTCCCGCAGGGTCTCAAGGAAATAGGGATCCATATTGGCAAAGGCCTCATCGATCTCCGCCTGCGTCACCTGCAGGTCGTCGATCTTTGCCCCGTCAAATTTCAGCGCGTACTCCTTCAGCGCCTCATCGCCCCGGGCGCGGACCTCGGCAATGATGCCGTCCACCACATCCTCCACGTTTTTCTCCGCGCGGATGTCCCGGTTCAGGATCTCCTCGGGCCTGAGCTCATCAAAATTATACAGCTTGATCATTTTGTTTCCTCCTGCAAGGTCTTGCGCAGCGCTTCCAGCATGGCATCCATCTCGTTGTGCTTGAACTGGTAGCTGGCCTTATTGGCAATGAACCGGGCCGAGATGGGCATGAACTCGGTGACCACCCGCAGGCCGTTCTCCCGCAGGGTGGTGCCGGTCTCCACGATATCCACAATGACATCGGAAAGGCCCAGAATAGGGGCCAGCTCAATGGAGCCGTTCAGCTTGATGATATCGATATCCCGCCCGATGGACGCATAGTAGCTCTTTGCAATGTTGACGAATTTGGTCGCCACCCGCACCGGGCGGCTGGGGTCATCCTTGTAATCTGCCGGGGCAGCCACGCACATCCGGCACCTGCCAAGGCCGGTATCCAGCAGCTCGTAGACATCGGCAGAGGCTTCGGTGAGGATATCCTTGCCCACGATGCCCACATCTGCCGCGCCGTGTTCAACGTAGATGGCCACATCGCTGGGCTTGACAAGGAAGTATCGGATGCCCGCTGCAGGGTTCTCCACCACCAGCTTTCGGGTGGCGTTGTAGTCCTCGGTGCAGCCGTAGCCGATGCGGGCCAGCAGGTCATACATCCTGTCACCCAGACGGCCCTTGGGCAGGGCCATATTCAGCATGACCCGGCCCGTGCTGTTCCTCTGCACCGGCGGGGTGGGGGCGCTCAGGCGGTCAAGCTCGTCCAGATAGACCGCAAAGCCGATGGCCCCGGCCCCGGGGGTGAACTTCTGCATCAGCAGGTCGTAGCGGCCGCCCTTGAGCAGGGGCCGCGGCAGGCCCTGCAGGTAGCCCTGAAAGACCAGTCCGTTGTAGTATTCCATCTCACCGGCAAGGCTCAGGTCAAGGCGGACCGCCCCGCCGGAAGCCTCCAGCGTTTTGGCCAGTGCCCGCAGCTCAGCGGCGGCGGCGCACATCCGGCCGTTGCGGCAGGCACTCTCTGCCTTTGCCAGCGTTTCCTCGCAGCTGCCGGAAAGCTCCAGCAGGCCGGTCAGGGCAGCGGCCCCGGCGGCATCCAGCCCGGCGGCCTGCGCGGCGCGGCGCAGCTCGTGCGCATTCTTTTCCCGCAGCTTTTCCAGCAGGCCGGGGCGGGCATTCTCCGGCACGCCCAGTGCGTCGAACAGGCCGAACAGATAGCCCATGTGGCTGACTTCCAGCACCCACGCGGCCCCCAGCTGGGCCAGGCTCTGCGCTGCCAGCCGGACCGCCTGCTGCACCTGTGCTTCCCCCACCGCGCCCAGCATCTCAAGGCCCATCTGGGAGATCTCCTGGAAGGTGTGGCTCTCTGCCGAGGGGCGGTAGACGTTCTCATGGTAGTAATACCGCAGGGTCTCGCCGGGGGCGGGCTGGGCCGTCTTGGCGATAGACAGGGTCACGTCCGGCTTGAGCGCCAGCAGACGGCCATCCAGATCGGTGAAGGTGATGACCTGCTCCGAGGACAAAAAGCTCCGGTTCTCCTGATAAAGCCCGTATTCCTCAAAGCGGCCCATGTGATATTTGCGGCAGCCCGCCGCCTCATACAGCGCCCGCAGCGCAAAGGAGGCCCGCTCCTTGGGCTGCAAACTGTCCAGACTGAATTCCATCCCGATCTCCTCGTTCCCTCTCTGCGTATTTCCCACTTCTTTTGTTTATTTTACTTTATCAAGATAAAGTTGTAAAGCATGAAAGTAACAGCTTTTCAGCCCT
>ENA-UERW01000546-UERW01000546.1-human-gut-metagenome-genome-assembly--contig:-NODE-546-length-32976-cov-37.688805_pt1 | contig 32976 bp, 48 predicted proteins | sample MGYA00242994_ERZ507995 | MGnify/ENA primary metagenome ERZ507995 (study PRJEB26167, sample SAMN06115492) | human gut metagenome | host: Homo sapiens | place: China:Chongqing | collected 2015-04-26...
GGATGCTAAAAAAGAAACCATTGGTAACACTGCTAGAAATTTAGCTCAATCTGCTGATGGTTAGCTTACTCCACTATAGAAAACTATGTTAAGTAGTAATATTATAGGAAGTTTAGTAATGATGTATAGACAGTTTATGCCTATTATACTTCAAGAAAGATGGGTATAGAATAGACAATGGGATTATAGTTCTCAAAGATATAAAGAGGCTTTGTTTAGAGTTCCTTTTAGTATTATTTCTGCAATAAGAAGAGATACTAGGAATATTAGTTTATGGTAGAAGTATATGTAGAATTCTACATACGATTAGCGTAGAGTAATAAGACAATTATCTTTAGAACTAATAGGTGTACATATATTGCATTTCTTCTTAATGCCAATAGCAAAGGCTTGGGCAGATGATGATAAAGATAATATATTAAAACAATTATTAGCTTTTGCTTTAGTAAGAACAGATTTTGAAACTATGATGTCTTCTACCCCTTGGGCAATCCAAGACGCTATCTCAACTATCAAAACTCCATTCCCCATTTATAGTTATTATGATAACTTTTCTGGATTAATTTCTACTGTACCAGCATGGGTACATAATCTGATTAATAATGAAGATGAAAAAATAGATAGAGGCGCTTATAAAGGTTTTTCTCCTACTTTTAAATTTGGAATGAAAATAACTCCGTTTAAAAATATATGGGAACTATAGGATATACCTTCTAAAAGAAGATATTACGAAACTCAAATTGCAAATAGAGATTCTGATTAATGAAAAAGGCTGGATTATTTCCAGCCTTTTATTTTTAACAAGTACAAGTATAATCAGAGCAAAAGTCATTTGACTTAAGCAAATCATCAAATTGATCTAAGTAGTCTTTCCAAATAACAACTAAATCTTTTACATCTAAATAACTATCAGTAAATCTACCTTTTTTACAGAACTCTAATTCTTGTATTTTATCTTTACTAACCTTAAATGAAAAGACAATATAAGATTGTTTATTTATAGTATAAGGAAACCAGTTATAATATGTTTTATTACAACTGATTTCCTCTATTTTTTTAGATAGCTCATAATGACTACTAAACTTATAAACTAAATATAATTTTCCTTCAGAATTGTCTCCTTTCAAATTTGTATACATATTTACAAATGCTGGACAATCAAAGTAAGATATTTTTGCTTCTATAAAATCACTTAAAAATATTAAGCATTTATTATAGTTCTTCAACACCATCACCTTCGTAGTATTCTACTGAGTGATCCCATTGATCTGTACTGATATGATATGAAATTTTTTGTAAAGAATTGTTAATTAAATCAATTTTCTCACTGAGTAATTTATCATTTTTCATGTTAAACACTCTAATTTGATTTTCAGAATCTTTACCAATAGCAATAATATATGCTTCAAAATCATATTCTTCAGAATTAAGATTTAATATCTCTTGCATATACCATTGAATTGCTAATCCATAATAAGCAATTTGTCTGTAATAATCATATTCTTCTACAGAATGTGCAAAATCATAGACATTTACAGTTGTTTTTAAGTCAATTAGAATTATCTTCTTATTAACATGATCAAAACATACTCTATCTAGTAAAGATTTACATTTAATATTATTGATTCTATTAACTTGCCAGTTAATATGAAATTCATTATGAGTTTCAAAAGTAGATGGTAAATTAAAAAGCAATTCATTTGCTTTCTTATGATTCTGAATATTTTCCTTAATCTTCTTAAGCATTTGTAAATCAGCAAAACTAATTATCTTCTTATTATCATCTTTCTTACTCAAGTATTCTAAGTAATCTTGATAAATCATAATAAGACCTTCAGCTTCTTCAATACATTTCTCATCAGATTTCTTATTACTATAAGCTTTTTTATAAGCTAATAGTTTAAGCTTATCTTGAGATTCTAATGGATTTACTTGTATAAGTCTATGATACTCATCTAATAAATCCTTTTGCTGCTTTACTTTAGGTGTTGCAAAATCAAGAATAATATAATCTTTCCAGAATTCATCTGGTTGAAGTAAATATTCATGTATCATAGTTCCTTTTTCAAGAAAAGAAAAATTCATTCCTTCTTCTTTTCCATCAAGCATATCACGAAAATATCTAGGACCTCTTTTAATAAACCACCCTATTGCAGAATTGCTTACTCTACTATTATCTTCGTAATAAGGAATACTAATATCCATCTTATTTTTTAACATACTCTATAATTACTTTTTCTTCTATAGCTTGTATTTCTATAGTATCATCAATAACATTATTGAACATTGCTTCAATCACAATACGTTCATTATCTGTAACAATTCCTTCTACTTTCATATTTAATCCTCCATGTCGCTAATTACAGCTGACTCAGGAACTTCTGCCGAAGTATCCCAAACTACTTCATCTTCTTTATCTTGTTGTAGTTCAACTTCTTTAAATGTCTTAAGCCAATCTGCTACATTATTATTGTATGCTTGACTAATAAGTTTATCTAAGAATGCTTGTTCTACCTGTTTCTTTTCTTTTTCTGTCATAATATCTAATACTACAAATTCATAATTCTTTTTAAAACTATAACAATTATTCAATCTAGAACAATTGTATCTTCCAGAATTTACATCACTAGATCCATCATGCCAATGCCCATATAAATGATATTTACTCTTTCCAAAGGAGAAAACATCTAGAGCTTCATTACAAAATGGATTATCGTGTGTTAGTAGTATATCACACTGTGGTATATCTTCATAAGTATCAAATCTACTAAATGCCCATCTGTCCTCTTGAAATTCAATTGGTTTAATCCAAGGAGATCCGTAGAATTTAATACCTTCATATATATACATTTCATCTATAAGAAATACTAATTTGCCTTTAGATAAAACTTGCATATAATCTTTAAAAGAATTCCATTCATTTAATTTATACTTATATTCTAAGTAAAAATCATGATTACCTGGTATGACAACTACCTTCTTACAAGGTAATTTATCTATCCATTTTATGAATTTTGTTTCCCACCAATGTTTAGATGCTTCAATATTTCTTTGAGCATTTAATGTTACTATATCACCACATATACATAGTACATCACACTCAGGTATATTCTCAATGAGATTACCATGTATATCACTTACACCGCATATTTTCATGTTTATATAAGTTAAAAGGCTAGAATATATCTAGCCTTATTTGTTCTCACGCTGCATCACAACATTCATCACAGTCATCACATTCATCATCGTATTCTACAGTATCACTAACTTTAGTTGGTATGTTTTTAGTAGAGATATTCATAATGTTTATGATTTCTTGAAGGCTAATGTCTTCATCTTCTAGCATTTTGACTTCACTCATGAAAGAAACAATGTTATCCATAGAAAGCAGTTTAATATTTTCTTTACAGAATTTTACTACTTCTTCTTTGTTCTTAATACCAAAATCATCAGCTAACATCGGTAAGAATGCAGCATTTTCATCAGGAGAATATCGACGTAAATAACGAATACGTGAACAGCGATCTTGCATATACTGACTAACTTTGCTTAAATCATTGCAAGTCATAATTACTAGTTTCTGTGCAGTCTTTTCAACCCCATCTAAGAAATCTAGCATATACTCAGTTTTGAAGTTCTTTTCAACTTCATCAAACAAAACACACACTGGAGTAGTAAAGGACTTAAAAAAATTAATAAGTTTACCTTCTGGATAATCAGGATTAACTACAATAATAGGTAAACCTGATTCCTTAGCTAATAATTTCATCATCACAGTTTTACCAGTACCCTTCACGCCAGCTAGCATTACACCAGTAGTATTTGTATTTGCTTTATTAAAATAGGTTATAATACGCTTCTTAAATATATCATCTGTTTTGGTAGAATAGATTTTCTTTGGTAGATTTAATTCACCATTCTCTTTAAATATAGGTGAATCTTCCCATCTATTCCAACTCAGATCATATACTTTACCAGGTATCAAATCATAATCAGCACCTTTAGGTTTTGCAATTATCTGTTCTCCTATTTTAATAAATTCGTTCTTTGCCATAATCTGAAAATTTAAGATTTTAATTTGTTGATTAATTCATCAACTTGTTTTTTATTCTTTACTAAGTAAAACTTAGTATCTGGTTCATTCAAGCTTAAATAATACTTGAATAGTTTTTCTCTGTTTGCCCAAGAATCTGTAGCAAATCCTTTGCATTCTATAACAAAATTATCTCCTACAAAATCTGGTAAATAAGTAATAGCTCTAACTGTAGAGTTATTATATATAAACTTAGGAAGTAAAGTATATCTATGCTGTTCATATTCGGCTGATATACCTGCTTCCTTTAGTTTCTAATATGTATAAGCTTCTAACTTAGATCGAAATACTATTCCATCTATTTCTTGTTTAGTAGCATTACGCACTTTCTTGTTTAAGACTTGTTTTAGCATAATTAATATAATGTTGCATACTATCACTAGTTATTTTAAACGTTTCAATTCTTTCAGAGAAATTACCATTTTCATCCGTAAATCCTACTGAATGTAAGAAAGAATAATCTTTATTGTGTTTAAAAGCTTTAAACATTTCTTTAATCGAATTTCCTATAAACTTGCATTTTTTATTCCATTCAATAAATTCTCCATGCAACAATACACTTACTAATTTGATTGGAATTAATAATAACTTTCCAAGTATCAGAGCTAAATCAAAAGGTAATGCTATTACTTTACCTATAGTTTTTAATAGTTTCATTTAACCAATTTTTTATTTCTTCAAAGCTATTTGCTTTAACAGCATCAGATACATCTTTAGCTTTGAATTTTTTGTTAATAAACATTGCTTCTAAGCCTGTTTCTCGGCTTAATTTGCGACTTCTTTTTACTCCAGCTACATCTCTATCAAAAAGTATTATAATACGCTTAAAACGCGTCTTAAGTTGCTCTAATACGTCTTTAGGTAGAAATGTACTCTCTGAAGATGGAGAAACTGCTGGTATACCCATCTCATGCAAACACATAACATCTTTCATGGACTTTGTGATAAATAATATATCACCTTTCTGAGGCAACTGCTCATAGCCTTGGATATCATAGTCTGTAAGATTGTTTCTCCATTTAGTATATTTATCTGCTAATGGTCTATATATCTTAAAGTTATTATAGACCTTATATGCATACATTGGATTTTCTCGTTTATAAGTACCCTTTACTATGCCATTACATAAATAATATTTAATACTATTTACATTGAATTTCTTTAGAGTATTTATAGAAATATTGAACTGTTTCCAGTAATTGATATCTATATCAGTAAATTCCTGACGTACTACACCAATTACTGTTTCAGTTGGCGGTATATATTGCTTAGAGCTAACGAGTTTAGTGTTATTAGTAATGTTTAACTTATCTACTATATCAGATAGTATATCATTATATTCTGTTTTACCAGTAAATAATGATACAAATTTAATTACATTACCACATTCACCTGTTCCATGATCTTTAAAAAGTAGTTGTTTAGTACGTTTACTATAGTAAATACCAAAGGATGGATTTTTATCCTTCCTAAATGGACTATTGTATATCATACCTACTTTAAATTGACCTATATATTTTGCATATATATCATATTCTGTTACTTTAGAAAGTATCCAATCTAGAGTAATGTTATCTGGGAGTTTTGCTCGCTTTCTACTATACATATGCAATCTGTTTTAGTTTGCTACTAGTCGTAGAATCGAACCACGCCTATCCAGAGATAGATTTTTATTTCTGCTGTGCAGGCTCACGCTTCCATAAATTATCTAATATCCTTAAATTGATAGTGCCATATAGGATTGTTACAAATCTTCCTAGTAGTTGAAACTATTCTTCTTTATTAAATAGTTTCGATATTCTCTTTATAGTTCGTTCTGCATCTTCATCAGTTAAAGCTTCACCTGTCTGAATGTAGATATCAGAAGTTGTTTCTTTCTTCATTGGTCTAACTGAATGCCCGTATCCCCAATTCATTTTAAATTTAGCATTCCAGAATTTAAACATCCAGTATCTAAAGAACCAAGGAGATATTGCTGTAAGTATTTGTCCTTTAATTAAAGGATCTTCAAACTTCTTAATTATAACTTCAACTCCAAGAAATCCTATAGGTTCTCCGTTAAAATAACCAGGATCTTCATTATCTGCATATGCAGATATTTGAACACGATATCCTTGGGATTCTAGCATATCTATTATTCTCATAGCAGTATATGCACGGATCATAAGATTTTTAGCTGAACACCAGCAATTCTCACATATAGAAATATGAAGCTTAACGAACTTACCAGTACCTATACCATGTGTAGGTATTCTTTTCTTTAGGCAAGGTAGACCTTCTATATACCGATCAAAGTTCATATCATCTCCATCAGAATCATCGTATTTATATTTATGTTTACGACCTCCTAGATTTATATCCTTTTCTATTTTCTTTAAATTATCTAGACCTTTGGTATAACTATATTTAGAATTATATATTTCTGCTGTAGATAATCCTCTAAAACTAGGATCATCGTTACTTTCAATATTATTTATTTCAGCAGGATCACCTCCTTCAATATTGTCACATTCTCTATAAAATTCATCTAATGAATTTATATTAATATTTAAATTCAGTTTTTTCATTACGCTGCCGTTTTAAATTTTGCTGTTACAGTAGAATTTGAAAAATCTTTACGTATAGCTTCAATTATTGAAGCAGTACTTTGTTTAGTTTTATTTTCTTCTACTTTTTGAATATATTGTTTTACTATATTCTTTTCAGTATCAGACCAGTTAATAATAAGCATATCTTTCCAGTCTAACATACCTACTTTCTTCATCTTTTCTGCTGCTTGAATCATACGAGTAGAAGCAATACGACGTAATGAATTTATTTTAATACAGTTGCGTAGTAAATAAATATAATCTACTACTTCGTGATCAAATTGTGACTCATATTTAACAGAGTAATCTACTTCAATTATTGCTCCAGTAAAACGGTCAATTGTTGAAGCATCTAACTGGTTATTAGCAACATACTGACGGTCTGCTCCATTACCAAAAGTATTTGATGTAGCAATAATAATACATTCAGGATGTCGTAAGACAGTACCTGTAGTAGTCTCTATTTCACCGTTTGCTAATGCTGCATTAATAACCTGTGCTACAGATGGATCGAGCGCAGTCATCTCATCTATAAGGATTATTGACTTCTTAGCATAGAATTCAGCAAACTTAGTTGCTTCACGAGTAGGATATTTATATCCTGTAAATTCTGTTGCAGAAGTACCAATACCACAAGAGATACATAAGTAAGGAACATCCAGTTCTTTAGCCGTATTACGAGCTATAGTTGATTTACCACAACCAGCTGGACCAACCATCCAGATATTATTCATACCTGCTTTAATTAGATTTTTAAGCTTATCTTCTGGTTCTAGTGAACTAAATGAAAATTGAATTTTCTTCAATTCTTCTTTTTCCTTTTCTTCTTTCTCTTTCTTTTCAAATTCTTTTTTCAATTTGTTAAGTAATTCTTTGGTTTCTGTTTTACTTCCAAATTGCTTTAGTGCTTTTTTCTCTATTTGTTTCTTTTTTTTGAGATCTGTTATATTAGCTATTTTAATAGCTCCACTACACACTTTGTACTCTCGTCCAGTACAATCTGCCATAGTATATTCTCTGGATTGTCCTTTCTTTCCTTTTACTTTTGAAGTTAATACTAAGAAAATACCTTGTTGTGCTTGTTGTTTTCCTTTAGAATTATTATATTTTATACTACCATAAAATCTATTTCCAGGCTTTAAATCATGAACATCTGTATTATGATTAACTAAGGTGCTATCTTCATATATATTGTCTTCTTGATTTTCAATTTGTTCATCATGCTCTGTAGCTTCAGATGCATCAGTATCTTGAGTTTCTGTAGTTAAATCTTTAGGATCTTTTAACTTCTGTTCTTTTACGCTAGACTTTGCAGATTGATCTTTTTCTATATCTTGAATATGTTCTATTTCTACCATGATGATTTGTTTTAATGATTAAAAAAGAATAAGGGTAGCTTTTACACTACCCTTATTTATTAATAATGATCTACTTTATATTAAAATGGTAGATCGTCTGTTTTATCTGTAAAAGCTTGCGTATTAGTAGTAGATGAAGTTGCACTAAACGGGTTATCGTTTTTTACTTCTTTATCTGCTACAACAGGCTTTGTAAATTGGTCAATATTTAGCATAGTAATAGAAGATGATTGACCTTCTGGCAATTCCATAGGCTCAATAAAAGTATACTTAGCATAATTAGGCAAAGTAGTATATCCTTTATCATTATATACTATTTTTGCTCTAAGTTTTTTACTCTTATCTACTTTGTTCAGCATATCAGTAATCCACTGAGCAAACTGTTCAAAGCTTTCTCCATTAAAGTCAAGCTCTTCATCCTTATAGTAACAGTTAAGTATCTGCAACATACGAGAATACTGTTTATCCATTTTTGTTTGAAGCTGTTCCTCTGTAGTTACAAATCCACCAAGTGTAGGTTTCCATTCTGTATGAGTTAATGTTGCTCCATCTTTCTCAAAAACAATTTCTAAGAATTGATTACCATTAGGAGAAACCTCTGTTTTTACACTCTTCAATACTACATTTTCAATAATACCAGCGGGAATATACTTAATATCACTTTTGCTAATATTTGCTGCACGTTCTTTACTATATGTCATAATTTCAATATTTTTAAGTTTTTAAATCAGGCTGTGCACTCGTCTAAATAAATTTTATCCCAGTGAACTTTAATATCATTATTTTCATCGCTTTCTGCGATAACTATCTTCTTACCTCGTAAGTGAGGAGCTCTAGCTTCTCTTACTGAATTATCTCCACCTTCAAAAGATATAATAGTTTCGTTCTTTTTACGATAGACATAACCAACAGCATCTGCTTCACCACATACTATATCACCTAGTCTTCCAACTAAATCTATAGCCATTTCTATAAGCTCTTCACCATCTTTATTAATCATCTTATCTTTAGTATGACCTATAAGAATAAAATTATCACAAAGATTTTTAAACATGTTTATTACTTTTTTAACCGCTTCTCTTAAGTAGAGATATCCGCTACCATTTGGTAATGTACGAACATCATCTCCCTTATAAGATTTGCCCATTGGTGTCTGACAATACAGAACTTTAGCATATCCTAAACATATTTCTTCGAGTCTAGTAGCATTATCTATAGCAATATATTTATAAGGTTTCTTTCCTGTTGTAGCGATTTCTTCACTGATTGCTCTAGATATATTACCTAAATCTTCAATAGTACGAGCTTGAATAGAGAGAGCTTCTAGAAATTCTGAACCTCCCTCTAAGTCAATTATAAGACAATTATCAAGCTTAGATAATAATGTAGTTTTACCTGATTTTGGTTTACCAAATAGGATTAAAAATCTTGGATTATTAACCTTTGGTTTGTTTTTCTCTTTTGGTAGTATTAACATATTAAAATAGGTTAATGCTTTACCTGTGAGATTCTGAAATTATCTGACAAAAACTGAAATTTTACACAATGTAAAGTTATTCGTTATTCATTGTTGAGAATATTGTTAACAGTAGTACTGTTACTAATATTAATAATAACATTTACTATATTATTTTTATCTGCTTTACGATAGTTATTCAAAAACAGACTAGGATTATCAATAGGAATGATTGTATAACCAATCTGAATAAACTTCTGGTAAATACGTACAGGTTGACCCATGTAAGTAAAATCGTAACCACGATCTTCTTCATAGTCTTCCATGATCTTAGCATATTCTGCTAGTCGTTTCAATGCTAAATCAAATTCTGAAATAGCATCATATTGACGCAATTTAAATGCTCGATTTGCGAACGGACATGTAAGTGAATTATCATATGAACATGTCGGTCGATAATATTTTTTATTGAATGCAGAGAAATGTGCATTTCGATTGCATCCAAAACATAGCAAGTCTTCAGGACCTGCATATGATACACTGTATTCCGGATCTTCCGGAGTGTGAATTCCATACCATTTAGCAAATGGTAAGCGGTTTTTAACTTCGTTTAATATACGATTTTTCAAAGAACCCTGAGGGTCAATATTTTGTTTCGGAAGTTTAATTGTAAAACCTTTCATAATCAGCCTTTTTTAATTTGTTTAAATACTACTTTTTGTTCTTCAGCACTTGCAGTATTTGTTTCAATTAGATTGCCATATTGAAGTTCGTTTTCAAATTCTAATATACAGGGTTCACCATCTCTTACTTTTAAGAAATGCATATAAACCTTATTTTTTACAGGTAGACGACGTACTCCATATATAGCTAGATTAAGTATCTCTGGTCTGTGAACAGCAATAACAAAATCACTAGCTTGAAATATTGCATCAGATGCTGATAAATCACTTCTCATTGGAAAGTGAGTGCTTGGATTATTAATTCTATCAGGACTTTCAATATTACGATTCATCTGTGAAAGCTGTATTATACTAGTGTTAGAAAGTTTTTTCTTCTGTATAAACATTTTCTGTAAATCGACTATTGTACTTCTTTCTCCACCTTCTCCATTTACTAGAAGAACATGGTCTAATACTACTATTAGCCAACGACCGTTAGCCACAGTATTATGAAAGTAATCTATAGTATTACCTATTTCTTCTATATTACATACTTTATCAACAAAGTATATATTGTATTTCTTAATGGTTTCAGCTGCCGATTCAGCTTTTAATAAGTCTTCATCACTAAGTGTTTCTACTGAACTATATAATTCAGATACAGTTTTCTTAGTTTTATTACTTATTACACGACCAACATTTCTGTAGTCTACCATTTCTAAACTAAAGTATAATACTACGATATCCTGATTAGGATTAAGATCAATCAAATCCATTACTAACATATTTGCAACTGAGCTCTTACCACTACCTGATATACCAGCTATAGTAAATATCATATTTGGTTCAATTCCACCAGTGGCTTTATTGAACTTATCCCATCTGGTTTTTAATGATACTATACTATGATTTTTTCTAGCTTTAATGTAGTTTATGGATTTATTTGCTACCTGAGATATTGACTCAAAAGGTAGTATTTTAACGGCGTTCTGTTCCGTATTCTCCATAACTTACAGGTGTTTCAGATTCATAACTCATTTGCTCTTCAATAACCTCCCACTCATGTTGAGTGAGCCATTTCCACATCGTCTTCATATAACCTATTTTACCAGTTATCATTTTGTTTTCAATTTCAAATTGAAGACATTGAAGAAGGTGTTCGTGCATTGCTCTAGATTTACCTACAATACGGTTATATTCTTTACGACATTTATTTATATTAGATCGTAAAAAACCTTTAGTACCATCTGGTCTTAAAACATACACTGGAAATACTTCATAGAACTCATCAAACCATGTCTTATCTTGTTTTGTACTTGACAATAGTTTTTCTGTAGGACTATAAATTTTATTATCTCCTGAAGTAGTAAAGGAGATAAGGTCATTGTCGATTAACTCTTGTATGTCGTTTTCACTTATTCGGCTGAGAAACTTGTGAACGTCTTGATTATTACTTTGATTATCATTCAACACAAGAGTTAAAAATACTAACTGATTAATTGATATTTCTTCAAAAATATCTAATAATGTTGTATCTAATTCTAGTATCATAATATAGTGCTTTATGAACTAACTTTTGATACAATCTGGAAATATTTGTTAAAATAACGTTAGTTGTCTTGGTTTTAATTCTTCAACGATCTTTAACGCTTCCTTTAAATAGTAGCGATAATTGATCTTTCTTTCTTCTATAGATTTATTATCAAATTTATTTAGTATAGTAACACCAGATGCAGTAAGTAGATTAGTATAATCTACTCTAGTACCTTTAGTTATAATCTTTGAACTATAAGGTAATATCTGTTCTACATTAGAATTATAGTAAAACTGATTTGGATCTGTAGTTATTATACTTTCTCCTGTTTTAAGACATACAAGATATTGCGGTATCTCAACATCTCTATTTACTATTTTACATTTATATAAATAAGGACCATTAGTAGATGCATAGAATCTATTGATTCTTTGTATCAGTTCTCCATTATATTCTACAGAGAATTTCTTATCTACTTTCTGGTAAGTAAGGAACTTCTTAATATCTTTACAATTGTAGATAGTATCTTTTACAGGAATACCATCAACAAAATAATCTCTAATAGCTTCTGGAATAATCTTTGCAGACATTCCCTTACCAAGTAAAACCTTAGTAATAAACATACCTTTTTCTTTGATATAATCATCTTTAATCATATCTAAAGAAGTATAAGGCTTCTTTTTTTTATTTAGAGCTTTTTCTGGTTCAGTTTCAAACAATTTCTTCATTGCTTGATAACCTTCTTTTACAGCTATATAATCATTAATAGCATACTGATACATAGCTTCAAAACGATCTTCCTCTAGGGTTAGTCTCGTTTGTTGTTCCCATTCCTTACATATACTTTGTAATTTTTCATACAGATTCTTCTTAAGAAGAACAAATAAACCATCTGTATTTGCCTGTACTATTCTACAGCCAATATCAGATAATCTTTCTGCTAACATAAGTAGTAGTAATTGTCCGTTTATTCTAATCTGCATTACTGCAAATGGACTATAACAGAAATTATGTTCATTCTGTAGATTACCACTAAGACCATTTAATGCTAACTTAAGAGTTTTATCTTTAGTCTTAATACCGTTATGTTTTGCTTCTATTCGTTCATCTTTAACTTGATTATAAACTTCTAGAAATTCAGGACCCAAATGTTTTGGGTAGAATTTATACTCTATTATCATACTAGGATACAGAGATGCAACATCAATATCTATTAACATTTCATCTTCCCTAGGAACAATTATCTCAGGTTTATTTTCAGAGTGAATACCACCAACTCCTACAGAATATTTTAATCCTCTAAATACGAATTTGTTTTCATATCCTTTTCTACCTGGTGATACTATCTGTTTTTTCATATCAGATAGTACATTACGAAGTATAGGATCTTTATATTCTATATAAGGCAATATTACTTTATTTAGGTCTATAACATCTGCTGGGCTTCTTAAATCTTTAATATCCCACCATGATAAACCAGTCTTTTCAAGATATTTCTGCGTTAGAATTTTCATTCCAATGTTTACTCCATCTTTACTTAGTACTCTTACTTTATATTCATCTTCGATAGCTATTCTTAATTCTATATCTTCAGAACACAGATTTAATAATTTTTCAGTAGAATTAACATCATTCACATTATATTCAATCATCTCTTCTATTCTAGCTTCTTCTAGAAACTTATTAAAGTCTCCATTAAATTCTAGAACATTAGGATATTGCATAGTTACTTGCATTTCCTTCAATCCAACACGCAATTTCTGTGAATATAACATAGTAAGTATATCAAATGAATCATACCATACTTGATATTTCCATTTTTTCCATGCTTCTATGTTGTCATCTGCTTGAGATGTAGTTATAGTTCTGCTTAAGTTAGAAATACTATCACATATCCTTAGATATGGTTTATTTTTAAGTATATCATAATAATCTATTATATAGTTAATAATAGGATTATCATAATGTAAATTATTATATCCTGCAAAGATTTTATTTGAATCAATTTGAGTTTCAGTAGTATAGAGATCTCCAAATTTTAATGGTGCATTAATATTTGGTACACGAAAGAAATCAACTAATTCTGATAATTGATTTTTTCTGCTTGATATCTCAAATTTATGAAACTTCCCTGATTCAGTATTCTTTGCTGTGCAATGAAATACATTTGGGAAAACTTCAATATCATAGACATATACTGTTTTTCCTCTTATCTTCATAGCGTATAAATTTAGTGGAGTGTATGGGAATCGAACCCATGATGCCGATTGGTTGCAGCACTATAAATAGTGTATTAGAGTCTCTCTAATATTCCTCCCTGTACCCTGCGCTTGCCTACTAGCTGAACACCCCTTGAGGCAGGATTCTTTATAGACTATCCTGCTAAAAGTCTCTTCGCTCTACGCTGCTTGCTTTATCTCTGGCAAATGTTTAGCAAAGCATTTCTTTTCTAAAGTTACTCTATCTATAATAGTAATGCATTTATAGTTATCATGTTTAGATAACTTTTCATTTATTTTAGTAACTACTTCAGTAAGTTGTTTAACTGGAAGGTTAGTATAGCTTACTTTAAACTCTTCATTATCATACGTAGATACAACTACTTTATATGGTCTTTGTTTCACATAATGTAGTGTTTTAGACATCTTATGCTCTTGAAGTTGTTTAATTATCTTTTTAATATTCTCTTCATGAGTTGCTACGTAAGCTTGTTGTTTAGCAATAACTTCTGCTTTATTGCTACCATACAAATTCTGTACCAATTTATTATGGTAATCAGAATAAGAACGTTCTTCTAATAACTGTTCTTTATCCTTTTTATCAGATTGATGCATAGGTTTCTTAGGAATACTAGCTATTCCATTCTTTGTTTTATGATACTCTTTACGTGCATTAGTAGCTTCAGGAGTCCATTTATAAGTATATATTTCTCTACTTACTATTTTATTATGACGGCGAGTAGTTATATATTCTTTTGTCATGGGTTTAATTTTTTCTGACAAAGGTATTCCTTTACTACACATTGCTTTATAATCTGAGGACTTAGTTAATCCATAACGTTTCTGTAAGTTTTGCTGGTATTTAGCATTTTTCTTATTTCTAGTTTCTTGATTCATAACAATTTGATATTTAAAAATTAATAACTGAGGGAGCTAAGTAGATTAATGTTTTAAAGTTTCCCGTACGTACTCCTTCTACCGCTCCCAATTAATTTATAGAAAGAAGCATAGTCAGTTTAGCTGTGCAAGCACCCTGCCATTCCTGACACATCTATGTCGTTCTGAATTATATTCAGATATACTTCTTTCTGTATTTTTTTAAGCTGCTAAACACATAGGAGCAGCAGAATCATCAAAATCCGTTTCTTCATTGAACTTAGTAAGTTTCTCTTTTAATTTCAGAATCTCTAAATCGAGTTCTTTTATTCGTGCTTTAACCCAGTTTGAAGTTAAAACTTCAGTCTTATTCAGAGCTTTTTTACCTTTCTTAGACTTAAGAACAGGGTTCAAAGTTCGTATACGACTTAGATGTACTTTCATTTCTTGCAATTCACATAGCTTAAATACATCCAATTGATTACAATCAGCTGGCAAATCACTAAATTTCTTTATACCCATGTTGATACATAGTATCTTTAATTTAACAATTACTCGATCATCTGTAAGACCTTTAATTGTATTATAAAGTTCTTTCAAATCGTAAGTACGCTGATAATTACGATTTACTACATTCTCAATAGAAATAATATTCCAATACTTAGTAATATCTGCTGATAGTTTATCACGCTGTTCAATAAATTTATTTGCTTTCATATATACTTGATTTTAATAATTTGACAATTAGTTAATTACATAGTATATTAGAAAGTCTACCTGTGTAGTTAATAGACCGATCAAAGTCTAATAACTTAAAATATCAGCTATCTTCACAGACCGCTGATATGAATAACAATAAAATTAAGAAATAAGATAGACAAGATCAAAGAGTTAGCGCCTCTGTCACATCTCGATACGGCATCCGATTCTTCTTCTCTCGGCTTTCCAACACTTAGTTACCTTAGTAACATTATCAGAGGCAAGTAAGTAAGAGTATATACGAACCCAACCAAATGTATATACTCTTACTGATTTTATGTTGATTTTCAATTATTTTCTACTCAATACGAACCCAACCAAATGTATATATTCGATTATAAATCTCCTTCAACATGTAAACTGACAGGTATTCTTTCATACCCAAAATCTATGCAAGCATTTGCTACCCCAACCATTTTGCGTCGCTTGCTGTTGTTACCCATATTTTTATCAAAGCCTGGGTCATCTTTTGTAATATCATAGGTCAATTTCAATGGACTGTTTTCATCAAGTAATGTACAGTAATACAATAATAACTCGATTACTTTTTCTTTTTCATCTTTCTTAAGTACTTTATCAATTGCTTCTGTCAGAAACCCAACCAAACCTGACTTATCACAATTGTTACTTTCTACACCTGTGATGATAAAAGCTATTCTTTGTACTAAACTAAAAAAGTCTATTACATAATAGGAATTAAACCACTTATTTACCCAACCATATTTGTGGCGTCCTATTAATACTGTTCCATCATATCCAACTTTAATTGTTTTGCTCCCATCCATTAGCAAATTATTTTGAATACGAGGATCAGACATAATTAGCTGTAACATCTGCAAGTGATATGAATCTATTGGCTTCTTATTTGTTGCCATAGTTTATATACTTAAGAATTGATTACTCGTCAATGCTTTTATAGTAAGCTTCAGTGTCGTCCTTAGTAATTTTGTTGATTTGTTCCAAAGAAGCACCTTGGTTTGCTAACTCATCAATAAAATTGTTAAGATCAGTTAAATTGCTTTGATTTAACTGAGTGACAACTTCAGTTACCATCTTCACATTCCAGAAGAAACTCCGTTCTCCTGTTGCTTCAAATTTCAGAATAGCGTCCTGAACATCCTTCGGACCAGCTTTCAGAATAGTATCTACGTCAGCCCGTAAGTCAAATTGCAATTTTTCATCATTATTGAACATAATGACAATTTTGCCATTTGCTGTCCGCACGATATCTACATTGAATAAATCAACAGTTTCAATCATGTACTTTTTCATAGGATTTGCAAGTACTAGACCTGTCATATCGCCAGCTAGTTTCTTCTTGTAATTCAAATCCAAATTATCACTTACAGGAATAGCTAACCGCCGACCAACTAATGCCCGGCTGTAAGCAATTACTTTAGTACGTAATGATGATACTTCTTGCTGAGTAAATCCTTCAGGATTCTTAAACACGCTTTCATAATTTTTATCCATAATTTTCTCCTTTCTTGATTCCGTAATTGATTTTACCTACGGAGTTAGTTAATATTATGTTTACTTAAAAAGTTGAGCTATAGAGTTCTTCATATAAGTAGTAGAGTGTCTTATATCTCTCGTTTAAAATTAAACTTCAAATGCTACTTTTGTATTCAAACAATATGAACTCTATAACGTAATTTTGCTAAGATTTGATATTAATCTGAAAAACTATAAAATAAGTCTTCATATTACTAATATTACTACTAGAACGTGATGTTATTACTTCACTCGGCATTCCCCGTAGGACTTTACTCATTGGACAGATGAGTCAGCCGTTCTTCATAAGATTATTAATACTAAACTAAAGAAATATGTAATTCGACATCTGAAAATCGAATGTTATGCTAGTTAATACCTAAAGAGGTACAACGGGACTCCAACGGTAGGAGATTTATACCCATCAAATAACATTATAACTGAAATTATCTGAAAATCGAATGTTATGCTAGTTCCTGATTATTTTAAGAGCCTAACAGTTACTATAGCGTGCTCTTTTCCTGTTATAGTGAGGAGTACTGTATATGATTCATAACCTGCAACTGTTATTTCACTATCGGTAATACTTCTACCGAATTTTATTTTGAGCTGTTTATGTTTCAAAACACCCACTCTATAGCCTAATAGTTTATTCTAAGGCTGCGTGTACTTACGACTTTGTTCTTATTCTGCACATAACTTTAGGATTTCCACCTATCATCCTTTAATGTAAGGAATCAGCGTCACTTTACATATATTGTTGCGCAATATACTTTAAATGTTTCAAATGTCAGCAATTATATTGTACAGTCGAGGGTGGCTCGGATTTACTTTCGTCTTCTTATCACTACTCGTCCTAAAACCTACCATTGAACTTCCTCATTAGTTAAGTTAAACATGTTAATTCTCTCGTAATAAAGACTTCCTAAATAGATTTACATTCTGTCACTTCCCGTTAAGACTACTATTTAGTGCAATGCACAGATTTTTCTCCGATCCGCTTCGTGTCCGTCTCTTAATGTGTCTGCTTCTCTTCAACCTAGGAGTAGGGCGATGCTCACTTTCACATATACTCTTAAGGATAGAGTATCTCACCTTGTGCAAATTTGATAAAACTCCAGTTATGCTTCTGGATAAAATTATTTAGTACTTCTAAGCTTTATGTCTTCCGCTTAGTATTGAAATAGTGTTATTGCGCACTTCATCCGCTAGTTATCTTTATGTTCCTGTTGCAAAGCACTCTAGGTTTATACTCAGATAAGATAACAACTGAGTTTATTATAATACTACTTGAATTCACATACTCCTTATTTCCTAAAGAGGTCCGTTGCAGGATTCCTTATTTATTAATATTGGATCATTGCTACTCAGCCAATAGGCACACAATCTACTACTCACTTTGTCACTCTATCCCTCTATACTGGAGTGTATAGTAATACAAGCTTAGGATTAGCTATGTACTGATTAACATAACATTGTGCATAGGCTTTACGCCTAATCCAGGTAATCTATCAATATTTTTTCAATAAGTAGTGCTATAATATTATAATTAAGTACCTTCATATATACTATCTCTAAACTTATTAAGTTACAATATAACTGTTTAGATAAGTATAGAACACTATACTGACATTTTTATATAGTCTATGCTATAAAGGGGAGTTTGGAGCTACCCTAGAGCGTTATATGCTCGATAATGTTCAGCACGTAGTCTTGGACACTACGATTTGTTGGGCATCATCGTGTTTATTACTCCTTCTTGATTCAAACTATGATAAGTCTGCGAGTAACTTAAGAGGATTTCGTTCCCCTTGTACGGTTCGATTTTGTAAGCTGCTCCTTACTAATCGCGTCTTCTGTTTCTGTCTCCAGTCGGTTCTCACCAAAAACAAGAGGGTTGTACACGCTCTCCCTCTATCTTATTGTCTCTTCAGTTTATAGATAGTATATAAACACAATAAGTTATTATACTTTCAGTAATAGCCTATAGTTGTAGCTATACTCTATTCCTACTAATATTCTGTACTATCTTAATTTTAAGAAAGCAATCTAACCATTTACTTTCTAATCCTTTGATTTAGATATCTCTGGATATACACCATTATAGCTCTATAATCGCATTGGCTATTCTAGTTGCGACTCAGATTTATCTTCTCTGATTGTTGTTGTTTCAGTCTTTGGAGAATATCCGTACAAGTGGTTTTATTCTCTTTAACTGATGGCAGTTCTCTTACCTTAATGTATTTAGGTACTTCCTTCTCTACAACAGAAGTTAGATAGATGATACTGTCTTTCTTTTTGATTTCAACATTGATATTTTGTTCTGGGTTGCTTTGTCCATTTAATTTTATAGCGTTATTGTTCAAATTAATATCAATATTAAAGTCTTTTGTCCGAGGTACATCTGTGAACTTCGGAATCACATACTCGTGTGCGGTGGCGGTATTTGTATAGTTAGTTACAAATCCTACATATCCACCGAAAGCTAGCATTGCTAGCGTAAATAAAACTGTTGGTTTTTTACTCATTTTGATAATGCGTTAATTGTTACTTTTTAGTAGCATACGCAGATTTCTCAACATAGAAAGTAAGAGGATTTAAAGAAGTTGATGTATACAAGCCAGATACTTTCTGCATTACTTGTTTCAACATCTTATCATTCATTTCTGCTCCATAAGCAATACGCATATTGTTTACAGTCTTTATTGCTGAAATGTGTTTACCTTTAAGATTCAGACCCTTGATTTCTGGATATACAAGTTTGTCTTCATCTTTACCTTCGTTATTAGCAGAAGTAATAATACGATTGATCAGATCGTCATTAGTTCCACTAATTAATTGAGAATACCGTTTTGCTTCTTCTTCGTAGTTATTGTTTTTTGCAGTTTCATCAGCAATCTTCTTAGCTAAGAATACTTTCACAACATTAGCAACTTGCGCATCGTTGTATGTTGTTAATTGGTTCTTAAGCCAAGCATGAGATGCTAAAACTGACAAATTACCAGTTAAATTACCCCAAATAGCATTCGCACAACCTTCAAGTAATGTAGCGTTTCGTCCTGCTTCCTTCATCTTAAGTAATACAGTTGCTAATACTTGTGCTGGTTCTGCATCTTTGTCAAGTTTATAGGCTTCCCGTGCAAATTCAATCATATTTACTACGTTCTTACCTATACCTCCTGACTTCTGCTTGTGCCGCATGTTCATAATAGTACACATTGCTGCTACTTTCTGTTCATCTGTGACACATTCTTCAGGTTTTGGCATTTCCTGAGTCTGCGGAACTTTAGCATCTTGTTCTAAAGCTTTTTGCATTTCAGGATTTGTCTTTGCGACAGCATCTTTGAAGTTAATCTCGAGCTGTCCATCAGATGTTTTGCTAGGAAGCAAATTAACACCGAGGAACAAAGAAGCTGTTTCATTCAAATATGCAAACATTTCTTCGTTTACAGTAAAACCTTGTTCTTTTGCATCATTCTTAAATTGGTCATTCCATTTCTGAATTAATACAAACATCATAAGGTCTGCCTGTTTTCCTGTTGCTTGATACATTGCCCGATCATCTTTAATCTCTTCACGGCGTTTCAGAATTGCGTTCATCAAATCTACTGAGTGATTTGCATCAATTCTGTCACTGTTCTGAGTTACAATGTTGGGCGCAGGAGCTGCGGCTGTTTTAATAGTAGGAGTATTGTTGATGTCAATTTCTTCAGCTTCTACTTCTTCTATCTTCTCCTTCTTCGACTTCTGCTGTTTAGGTTTCTTTTCAGTAGATGCGGGTTTAGGATCTTCCTTCTTTGGTTCTTCAACTGGTTTAGTTTCAGGAACTTCAGCAGGAATAGGATTCTTAATTCCTTCCTTAATCCGTTTAACGTCAATTCCGTCTCCCTTCTTTACATTAGATACTGGGAAGAGGACACTAGTAGTTTCACTAGTTTCGTTGTTCTTCCACTCGGCTTTGATATTTTCAATGCCTTTGCTGTCTTTCTCAATCTTAAGAGAAAGTAGACTCATATACGGTGATTTTGTGCACAACATATGAGTTTCATATGCTGATTTACCCATTGGAGTCTGATAGACACCACCTTTCTTTTGTTCAGCCGGTTTCTCTTCAGGCTTCTTTTCTTCTGGTTTAGAATCTTCTACTTTTGTTGTTTCTACTTTAGCTGAAGCTTCTATTGCTTCTTTAGCTTTTTTCAAAGCTTCTAAGTTTCTTGCTGCTTTTGCACTTGGAGCCTTTCCACCTTTATTTCTTTTTGCCATATTGATTATGATTTTAAATAAATTAATAACTTAACAATTAATACACTTAAATTATGAAATTAAGTGCAGTCAACTGTCATCTTCTATCTCTGCATTGTTAGGCATGGTAGGTATATCTTCTCTATCAGTTGTTACTAACGTCTCACCTCCGTCTTCCTGACCCATTTCATAAGATTGGTTATCTACTGTCCCTACAAAAGCAGTAGAACCTTGAGATGTGGGATTAGGAGCCATAGTAACAACTAACTCTTGAGAAGGAGTATCTGAGGTATTTGCAACTACCTTTTTTACTCCAGTACCTACAACAAAGCCTAGTAAAAGTACGCATACTAAGAATACGTACAAACTAGCACTTTTACACATTCTAGAAATGATAAAAGATGCTAATGCTCCTAAAAGGAGTAAACAAAAACTAGTCATATTGTTGAAAGTGTTTGTTAATAATCTGTTTTCTGTTTAAGTTTTTGTCTTGCTTTGTTTAAATCACCTTTTACAGCTAATTCATTCATTGCAAGCTTATTGGCTATCTCTTTATAAGATAAACCATCTATACGAGCATTAATTAAATCTCTATACTTTCTCTTAAGAGTAGGTATAGCTTGTAAGACTATATCTAACTTTTCCTTTAGAATCAAATCTTCTTCAGGACTTTTTTCTAAAGCAGATAGTTGAATTGGATTTTCATCTTCATCAACATAGTTATTTAATTGCTCTTTTTTGTTTCTACGTATATAATCTATTGATGCATTTACAGCAATAGTTTTTAACCACATATTAAATGAAATATGTTGAGTATACATAGATAATTTCTCATAAGCTTTAGTAAATACTACTGATGTTAAATCATCAGCAATATCTGTATTTTTGACTACACCCATAATAGTGTACCAAATATCAGTTTTATACTTATAGTATAATTTACTAAATGCTTTTTGAGAACCTTGTTTAGCTTGCTCCACTAGATCTATTATTTCTTGTGTCATATAGCTAAATTTTAGTGGATTGTAGTTAACCCAATAACTACAATCCTTAAATTCAGAAGGGAAGTTTTATGATTTCTTTGCTATAATAATTATTTACTGCTAGACATCTTTTATAGAATACATCTGAGATATGTTCTCTCCATTCTTCTTTCTCTTCTTCATTGAGAGGATATGCCATTTTCAATGACATATTAATAGCAATTCTTACTCTTACTAATCTTGTTTGAAGACTTAATATTTTATCTTCTAATAGATTATTAAGAATATCCATCCATAGTCTTCTATTTATCCACTTATTGATACTTAGACAAGTATTACTAGTAACTATCTTAGATTTTAAATCAGGTGGTATATTTGCCCAATCATCTAATACACTATCTGCATATCCTAATACTTTAGTATCAAAATTAGCAGAAGATACAATCTTGTCTAAAGTAAATCTATAAGGTTCCTCTAATTCAGCATTGAGTGCTTCAATAAGTCTCTTAAAATCGCTCATTATGGTTCTCTGTTTAGTGCTTTACAAATTACAGTAAATACATAGTTAGCTTGAGACATTTTCAGGCTGTATTTCTTCTTTAAATGCAGTCTAGTTCTTACTTTGGCTTGTTCTATACCATATAATGGTAAAGTTGACTTATAATAGGCAATACCTTCTTCGATGATTTTATCTTTTCTAGAATCTTCTCCTAAGCCTTCTAGAGTCTGTAAATCACCAATACCTACATTATCAACTACTTCAGTAATAGATGGTAATGCGAATGTATACTTTTCAGGATACATCATAATATCTACCACTTCAGGACTGTCTTTAGTAAGATCTTTAGCTTTACCATTCTGTTTAAAGTAATTAAGATCAATTGCACCTACTACTTCTAATAACGGTTCTACTCCGCTTAAAAGGAGTAATACATTAGTTTCTGGACCTTGTGCGATCCACATACCTGCTTTTAACATAATCCTTTTGTTTTAAGTATTTTGATAAATTCGTTTTTGAATCTTTTTACTACAACTGCTGCATCCATTGGACTAATGTTGAATTCAGAAGCTACTTTTTTTCTAAATTCCATTTCTCCACTGCATTGCTGCATTACTTCTTGTAGTCTTTCTCGCTCTCCTGGTTCAGTCCAGCGAACATATTGAACAATTTCCATGTTAATTCATTTGATGTTCAAGATCTTTAATTTTATTATAGATGCCTACCCAATATATCAAGCCTTCTTTACTCTTTTCAGCTTGAAACATTTCATAGATTTTGCATCTATTGTATCCGACTGTAATGTTATGTACACCACGTCGCCAACCTCTACCTCCCTTCATTACTGATGGAGTTGATTCATATACATACTCAATGAACGCAGTAAGTTTACGTTCTCTTGTAAGAACAATTTCCCAAGTCTTAGGCAATTTATTCCTAATAAAACCTCTTAAACCTTTTTTATTCATGTTTATATTTAAATGTTTTTGAATTACTTCCAAAGTCAAACTTAATTAAATAGATTTTATTTTTAATAGTTGCTTTATTAAGTTCTATTTTAACTCTATTTATAAAATTATTAAGACAATACATATTGTTAATATACCATGCGGTTATTCCATAATAGTCTCTTCCATCATTACTACTAATCCACGCTTTTGCATAAAAATCCTTAGTACTACATGTCGATTGATTTCTATATCTTAATAATAATACATGAAGTTTTTCCTGTATAGTATATAAGATTTCTGCTTGAGTGTTAAATTCTTTTTCTTTACTCTTTTTATGCCGACCACGATTCATAAGTAGTTTCTTTAATTGAAGATCTAAGTCTTTCTATAGCTGCCAACAGTGTATCTATTCTTATTACTATTTCTGTGTCTCTAACAAAATGTTTAATGTGTTTCAGATTAGTAATCATACCTGCTAAAAGCATAAGAGATAAGTTCCTTCTACTTGCCTTTAATTGATTTAAAGTCTTTTTCATCTGCAAAATATTTTTAAGTATTGTTCATAATGCTTCTTTTCGTTTATTGAAGCTAAAGCATCTAATTGATTATAATTCTTTTTAGTTAAAGTAAAATCATAATCTAATAATGCTTCTTTTAAACTACAAAATACATTGTAATCAAACAAATCTCTGTTACTTATTTTGATTTGTTCAACGAGAGCTGTTTCAAATATAGCTAGTAATCTCAGAATATATTTATTATTCTTTTTAACTGCTAGTCATAAACCTTTACTTCCTTTACTATAATCTAAAGGAATAATTGCTGTTTTGTTATAATCTATTTTCATACTCTAAAATTTGTTTTATAATACTTTTTAATAATTCTTATAGTTTCATCAAATTCTTCTTTATTATCAAAAACATTACAAAAAGTGTAGTTGTTCTTGTCTAAGAATACAGGATGAAAATAAGCTACAAAGAATGTTTTAAACAATCTGCTTCTTTTAATAGGAATTAGATTATTTAAAGTAATATCGCTAGTTATACTTACTACCCAAGCAATATTTAGCTCAGTATCTATTTTATAGATTACTCCATAATGTTCACACCCTCCTATTTTTGCTCTGATAATATCATATTTTTGTAAAGGTATCTGATCTACACCTTGACCTAATATTTCTGTAGGTAAAATTATATTTTGTTTAGGAACACATGAAGATTGTTCTACTAAACTATTGATAGATAAAGATGAATTAAATGCATCTACTATACTTATCACATCTAATATTTTATTATCATCTGTATTTTTTAATTTAGAAGATGCTGTAGATCTTATAGAATTTAAAAAGTTCTTTTTTTCATCAGCAGTCTTTTCCTTTAATAAATTTAATATACTCATACTTTTTTGTTTTTAATTTTGATAATTTGTAATACTAATAGGACTCGAACCTATAACTCAACCTTATCAGTGTTGTGATGTTACCCGTTACATCCATAGTATTTCTTAACCAGCTTTTTACGACATTAGCTTAGCCGTTGACTTATCATATCACGCTGCGATACGAGTATAGTCTGTTACAAAAGATTTGTCATTTCTGACGTTATTGACCTATTCATTTTCATCCTCGCTGTCAAAACCATAATGCCCCGCTTGCTTCTTTTAGGGAAAGAAACTTTAGAACCCAATAAACAATACCTTTATTGCGTCTACTTAATAACAATTACTTATAGCAGGGTGTTAAAACAAGCATGGGCGTATTGTATTATCATAATTTCCAGCGTGGAGCATGAGGGAGTCGAACCCTCGTCCAAACGATTCATCCAATGACCTAACAGTCAATATTGTAAAAGAGCTCTATACACTTCTGCGCCTTCATACTTTGTTAGTAATGCCTCAATTAGAGAGATATACATCATACACGAATTTTCATATACTGTTGGGTCAGTATAATAGTATAGTATGCTCTTTTTAGTAGTATAGAGAGCGATCAAACTCTCTATACTTAATATGTAATTCTAAAGTAATAGTATATACCGTTGATTATGAGCATAAAAGCATTAAATCTAGTATATAATAGCATAAAGCCGCTATTACTTTAGAATTTATAGTCTTTGACAGAATACATATTATACCAAGTGCTCATCTAGCAAGCTAGAGACTCGATTGAAATATAGACATATAAGTACTATATGTATATGTATTTTGATATACTTACTGTTTTTCGTCTATGAGACTATCCTTTATTTGTTAGCATAAAAGCATTTAAATAAAGAATGATCTATTTATAGCACATGATCAGTAGGCATAATATCCTATTACTAGCATAAAAGCATTGAATAGAACTGTCAATTCAGTTCATGTTGCCCCGAACTCCTCAATGCGACAATGCGACTTATATAGTTTGCAGGGTTCACATTTATTCTATTTAGCATAAAAGCATTTAGAATTTGGATGTTGATTAAAGATAGATATTTTCGTATCTTGAACCAAAGATTTCTTCTTTCGCTTTTGCGATAGCGTCATTTTTCTTGTCTGTAAGTTCTAAATACTTTTTGTCCCAAGCTTTGTAATCACCTGTAGATTCAAATTCAGCTTGAGCTTTCTTCAGTCCTTCAGAAAAGTCTTTCATAATGTTCTTGTGTTTTGATGCAAAACGTCCGTATCTTTCTGCTCTAGAAACAGCTTTTTCACAATCCTGAATTCTACGTTTTACTTCACGAGATTCACGTTCAAGTTGTTCTTGTTGGATCTGTTTCTTTGCTTCAGTAACTGCTGATGCTTCAACTTTACCGTCTTTTTCTTCTTGTTTTTTCATACCAGCTTCAAAGTTGTAATTTTCATCAGTTGCTTTGTCACGTAACATTGCTATACCTAACATAATTGCAGTTAATTTCATAAAATTCTTCATAATTTTTTGATTTTTAATTGTTAATAATTGATTTATTTAAGTAAATGAATTAATCTTAAAAAGTATCTAATAAGCTTCTGCGATAGATTTCATCTCTTTCTTCTCGAATATCTATCTGCATTTTAATAATAATATTTATCAGTTCTTCTTTTGTTTTCTTTTCTAGTTCTTCTTTTGTCCACATAATAATAAAGAAATAGAAAGTTATACTATCTATTCGTACGCCTTATTTGATAGCTAGCCCTTTTCCTTCTCCTGACCTTAAATAAGGTTGACCGTTGTATAGTCCATAGGTATTAATCACCTTTAGGGGTCTGGCGTTATAACCTTCTGTGTTGATTGGATTCTATCATAACTACTTAATTAGTAATTCTTAGTTAAACAATAGCTCTTTCCCTTTTATACGGTTGCATTTTAGAATGTCTAACTCTCTTTTTAGACTGATATTCAGCTGCTTTTCCTGATTGCTTAGAACCTGGAAAATGAGATTCTTTATAAGTCTTTCCCATAATTATAACACTCTAATTGCTTGTACTAAAAGATCAAAGATATAAGCGCATCCCTTTTTGTTGAGATACTCAATTGTAACTTCTTTTTCATCCAGCATCATCTCAATTTGTGGTCTAGTTAATTTACCATCTTCAATCAGTTTCCAAAAGTTAGCATTGATTGCAGCAATATTCATTAGACCAGCTGCTGTACACACAGTAATAACGTCTTTTAAGATATTTTCAATCATTTGTTTATTTGAAGAGCTAGTTGCAAATTTACTTGTTTCAAGTATTTCTGTATGTACTTCTGATAAACCAAGCTTTTTAGCCATAAGAGCTACTGCTGTTACAACACTTTCCTGATTAATTGATGCAGGAATTCCAATAATTACAAAGTTTAAAGATTTCATTTGATATGAATTTAAAGTTGTTTATAAATTTCTTGGCTATAGTACTTACCGCATCTTTTACAGTAAGTTCTTTTAGTAATAGGAATGTTTAATTCATTGTTATTAGGCTCATTTTTCCATTTGTGCCCATGAATTAAACATTGTGAACGTAATGCAACTTCTTTTTGCTTTTTAGGATTGTCTAATAATTCTAATTCAGCAAGTCGTTTAATGTTACTATGATAGGCTTTTAGCCTTCTGTAACTACTGATTTTCAGTTTGATTTTCTTAAAAATATTCATTCTTTCATATTTAATAGTTTTAATTATACAATATTTTGAGGACGTCTAGCTGCAACTAGATGGTTTTATCAATCTTAATTATATATTAACACACAATTTTTACTGTACGCTTACAGTAAATAAAGAAGGTATGTAACAATTTATACAATATATTGCAGTATATTGCAGGCTTGACGATTCACATCGTTGTGTAACTTCTACACTAATACAGCTTAATTGAAATACTAATTAAAATGACTCTCACTTAGTTTTAACTCATAAGCAGATATAGCTGTCAAACTAATCTTATTGGAGTACATGGTTTTAACGTCTGCACTAATACTAATCTCCTCCACCTACCTTCAGACGACAGTAATACTGCCCTCTAAAATGATTAGATATAAGCCCCACATGTTTGTCACTGATTCTCACAGTAAAGACGGCTACTTCTATCTTCACAGACTAAAGTAACCTTCTCTTTTTACTCTAATAATTAATGGCTTGGTGAATTGTATCACTATTAATTTGTGGTAATGAGGACCTTGGCATACTATCTGGTATATATTCTTTTTGTATATCCATACTCCTCTTTATTAATTTATCATAAAAGTCTTTGTTACTAATATAAATAGAAACAATTTCGTGATTTGATAAATCAGTACCTTTAGTAACAAGTATTTGAGTTAGTACTTGTTCTGGCATAACCAAGAACACACTATCTACATACTTGTCTAATCTCATACTTTCACGCCATTGTAACACCTCTTGTACTGTTGGTGCTACTACTTGTTCAATTGTGTCCGTTTCATGGATTTGTTTTTCTTTAGGACTACGAGGTCTTGCACAACTGATAAAAATTGCTAATGCTACTATTGCTGCAATTAGCCAAAATACATACTTAAATTTCATTTTTGATAAATGTTGTTTAATCTTTTAACATGTTATAAATCTCTTCTACTGATTCTTTTACTTCGAGAATCATAGTTTCTCTATCATCAAGTTTAGTAAAGATAGCTGATCCTTCTAAATAATCTTCTGATGGAAGAACTAAAGAAATAATACTTTTTCTTACAGTGGCTGGCTCTCCTCCTGATTCATTGTCATGTAATAATAAAAATTCACTCATTTTGATAATGTTTTAAGTTAATACTAAGTATATAAATGCTATTAATATTGCATCTATTACAATTAATACTCTTGTTACTGGATGTGTTTCATACCAGTTTTCAAATTTATCCCACCATATATCTGCTAAATCAGCTTGGTTTGATTTCTTTGTATCCATTGTCTTTATCTTTATACCCACTGCCAAGTGTATATACAAAAGATAATACGCAGAATATAAATAGTGCGATTATCACTACTTTAGAGTAATACCAATAATTCCAATAATCGGTATATAACAGTCCGTACACTTCTTCATCAAAGAAATACATTCCTTGATGTTCAATAATCATCACAGCTACAAATAATGCAGTTATGAGTCCAAATAAAAAATACATTAACTTTTGCATAATAATTATTTATTGATTAAATACTATTTGCTACAAATACCATTGCTATTACTACTGCTAATAATATTAGTAAGTATACTAATAATGTGATAGTAATAATAATGCGCAAGAATCTTTCATCTCCCATATACGTTTATACTTATTATTAAGTCTTTTCCAAAAATCGTATCCTTCTTTTGTGCAATCCCATGCGAATGTGCATTCAATTGCTGTACAAGGATTTCTTAATTTTGTATAAAAACGTGATAGGTTTATACTATGAATAATCACATATTTACTAGTATTATCTAGAAATCTATCTAATATTTTTTCTTTAATGAGAAAAGTAAGTAATGAATAAGGCATATTAAATAATATTTGCCTTCTAACTTTTTGTTTCTTTGTTAGTTTTTTCATTGATTGAATTGTACTTTTTTATGAACTTTAAATGTTACTTCAGTTTATTTTGTTTATTGATTAAACATATAAAGAGGACAGCTAATGCTGTCCCTTACTATTTAATAGAATCAGGATCAAACCACTGACGTAATAGTATTTCAAAAGTTGTTTTAACATATTCTGCACCACGACTTGTTGCAAATCGTAAATCAGAACCGACATTAGCACGGGAAAAACCAACCCCATCATAGGAAGCAAGATGGAAGAGACCCTTATCCGATTCATCATTTGAGTTAGTGCTGAATGTTTTCCAATAATAAATCTCGTAGAATTTATTATTTGGTTTTACTATATGTTTCCACTGCGTACCTGTTTCAATATAATTGACAGCTGCCGTAATTGTAGATAGTTGTTCATATGTGTTTATATGGTTATCTCTATAACGTCTAGGCTTGCGATTAATGATTTTACACGCATCTTTGTACGATTTGATATCTTCTAAGTTCATACTTTAGTTGTTTTAAATTAAAAATTAGTACTAATACTACATGTAGTTGGCTCTGCATTTACAGGCTTGCCACTGTCTATGGCTGCATTACTATTGTAGTATAAATAACTCTAAGTTAGTTTGAATACATCTTGCTAAGAGTTCATACTTTCTGATAAAGTGTTTTCTTGTTTTCATAATGTTGATTTTAATATGGTTTAAACTTAAATATTTTATTATTCCTTTCAAGTATGTTTAAATCGTTTTTCATTATCTCAATCGGTTTGTCTCTATAGAGACCTACAAAGAACTCTACTGAATTGATATAATCAAATAGAACATTATACTTTATTACATGATGTAATAATTTATAAGGCATTTCTCTAAGTATTTGTAGCTTCTTGAGATAATTTGATTTTTGTTTTAAATCTTTCTGTTTTATATACTTTAAAACATTTAGATAATTATTAGCATTTAAGAAACAAAGCTTACACGTAGATATATCTATACATGATCTAGTATATGCACAACTGTACATATCGTCATATTCTCTTATGGCACATAAATTTGTAAGTTCAGATATATTTACTTCTTCATAAGCTTTCCTAGACTTTAATACTACTCCACTTCGTATTATATAATCTATGTTTACTGGTTTGATTAATTTAGTCATTTCATTTTATCTTAATTTTAAGTTAATAATCAGTTAAAACACTACTATCTTCACAGACTGTAGTGTGTGGTTAAGTAATAATAAAGTAAAGGATAGTATGGCTGTATCCTTATAATATAGAAATAAACGATTAGCATTTTACACCTAAAACTTATAAAATTACCGTGCGTCTAACTCGTAGATTACGGCTAATATAAGAAACTGGTGCCCTCAATGTCTTGGGAAGTTATTGAGTTTTTTAAAAAGCATCTGTTTTTCTAGATTGCTTTAAACTCTTATATTAAGAGTTTACTATCTTAATACCTAGGATAAGATAGTAGATTATTTAAAATAATAGTATAATTTTCCAAAACTATACTATTATTTTGTGTTATCAACACTCACTATTACACACAGTAGCTAATTGTGTTTATTTAGTGACTAGATTCATAGTGGAAATGATTCCTTATGAGAATCCTACTTACTAGCTAGACTCTTGCGCTCGATACTATTATTTATAATAATAATATTTTTCACAATCGAGGGTCTTATTTCTCGGCAACTCCTACTTATTTAAATATATATATATATCCCAAGTAATAACAGATATTTGGAGCATTATTTACACACTTTTGGTTGCTCGTTTTTTGATCTTCTAATCAATGCTTCTTACTTTCTGAGTGAGTTTGCGATTCTCAGATTTCATATTTTCTATTACCACGCATAGGCTAATTAGAAGAGCCTAGACTAACTTCTGGTTAGTCATAATTTAATTGCCAGTCTTTACAGCGCTGGTTTTCTGTTTAGTTACTATAAAGATAATCAAATCTAGATAGCATTGTTTATTCTATTAAGATAGGATATTACTATTACTGTAAATAATATTGTATCAATCTTTATTGTTATATTTTGCATACGTATATAGTCATATATATTTGTTATTGCTGCAAAATCGTCTACATTTTTGATAAATGTAATTAATACAAATAATATAAATATTGATATAGCACAACATCCTAATAATATTATAATTTGTGTTATATTATTTATAAGCTTTATCATACTTTATCTAATAGTAATAATATTATCCATAGAATAAATTGACCAAGTACCACAATCAATGTTAATAGTGTCATTAAATTGTTTTTTTGTCTTTTATCCATCTCTAATTTTATATTAAATCCCATTCAATTAACGCTTCGATTGGTGACATACCTTGTTTGATGCATTCGGTTACTTCTGCTTCAAGATGATATTCTTTTGCTATTATGAGAGCTTCACTAACTGTAATTTTTGGTGTTTCCATAATATATATTTTTATTGATAAATAAAATTGCTATAATGGTGACTCAATTGGTTTGAAACGGTAAACCATAGCTCCCACAGTTATACTGCAAGAGCTATATATTAGGTTTACTCGTCATCTTCTTCGTCGTCAGTTTGTTGATTTTTTTCAGGTTCTGAAACAGGATTACCAACACTTTCATTTGCTTCTGGTTTATTGACACGTTTCTCATACCAATATGAACCGTTAGCAATGTTTGCATTTGCGTTCCTTGTAATTACTTCAATATAAGTTCCTCCGTTAAGATCATTATCCCATTCGTTTGAATCCTTATAATCAGTAATTTCACCAGTCTTTTCGTCAACAATCATTTCAAGACGTGAATACCCAACTGCATTAAGTTGTGTTAGTTCTTTTTGTTCACCGTTTGCATCAGCATAGTAAATTTTACTTACGCCTAAAACCTCACTAACCGGCAATGTTTTATATACCAATGGTAACGAAAATTCACAATCAGATAATTTAACGACTTCACCCTTCTTCGTTGTAAAGGTTTTTGAATCGCTTTCCATACACTTAATAAATCGGTCGAGATTTTTCTTATACGCTTTCGCAGTTTCGTCCTCAGTGGGAAATAAACACTTAACAAGGTTGATGTTACGTATTGCAGCCGCTTGCGGATTCAATACTTTCACGCCTCCAATCGTGATGAATGTAGGTGCATCCTTAGCGCCTTGTGAATAACTAAATGTACACACGTAAAACTCATCGCCATTAGTCCGAGTTCTTTTTTCTGCTGAAATTAATTTGCTTAACATGATTTTTTTCTCCTTTCTTGTTTACTTGTTACTTGTGTGGAATAGCCCAACAGATACAAG
>ENA-UERW01000570-UERW01000570.1-human-gut-metagenome-genome-assembly--contig:-NODE-570-length-31941-cov-3.526393_pt1 | contig 31941 bp, 47 predicted proteins | sample MGYA00242994_ERZ507995 | MGnify/ENA primary metagenome ERZ507995 (study PRJEB26167, sample SAMN06115492) | human gut metagenome | host: Homo sapiens | place: China:Chongqing | collected 2015-04-26...
CGAGAGGTGGTGACATGCCGAATGAACAGAATCTTGTGCCATATCAGTTTGATAGTAGCCAAAGCCGCGAGGAAGCCGCGAAAAACGGTGCTCTCGGCGGCCGTGCATCCGGCGCGTCACGGCGGCGAAAACGCAGTCTGAGAGAAGCGGCCGACCTGTACCTCTCTCTCCCGGTGGCGGGCAAGCGGGCGTGGAACAAGCTGGCTCGTGATGGCGTTGACCCGGAGGACGTGGATAACCAGATGGCGATCATTGCGGGCCTGACCCTAAAGGCGGCCAAGGGCGACGCGAAGGCGGCAAAGGTGCTGTTTGACTTGTTGGGAGAGCAGGGGGCGGCGGGCGCCGGCGGTATGCAGGACATGGACGACGATCCGATCACCGCGTCGCTGAAGGAGGAGATGGGAAATGGGCTTCTCTGAAAAGCAGAGGGAGATTCTGCGTTTCCCATACCGGGACTATGATGCGCTTATCTGTGACGGCGCGGTGCGGTCGGGAAAAACCTCAGTCATGTCGTTGTCCTTCTTCCTGTGGGCAATGGGACGTTTCAACGGCTGCGCGTTTGCACTCTGTGGGAAGTCGGTAGGAGCGGTGGAGCGCAACATTGTGACGCCGCTTCTGGCGGTGCAGTATTTGCGGCAGAACTTCACCATTTCCTACAGCCGCTCCGGCCATGTAATTACGGCCCGGCGTGGGGTGCGGGAGAACCGCTTCTACCTGTTCGGCGGCAAGGACGAGAGCTCCTACACGCTGATTCAGGGTATCACCCTGGCGGGGGTTTTGCTGGACGAGGTGGCCCTGATGCCCCGCTCTTTTGTGGAACAGGCCATGGCCCGGTGCTCCGTGACAGGGGCAAAGCTATGGTTCAACTGCAACCCGGAGGGGCCGCAGCACTGGTTCCGGCAGGAGTGGATTCTAAAGGCGGAGGAGCACAAGGCCCTCCATCTGCACTTCACCATGGAGGACAACCCGGCGCTGGACGAGGCCACCCGGGCCAGATACCGGAGCATGTATGCCGGGGTGTTCTACCAGCGGTACATTCTGGGCCTGTGGGTCATGTCGGAGGGGCTTATCTACGACATGTTTGACCAGACAGAGAATGTCTACCGGACGCAGGAACGCCCGGTGGATCTGGAATGGGTTTCCCAGAGAACCGTGGCCTGTGACTACGGTACCGCCAACCCTACGGTGTTTCTGGACATCTATGACCACGATGGAGTGATCCGGGTGGACAGGGAGTACCGCTGGGACAGCCGGAAGGAGCGCCGGCAGAAGACCGACCAGGAGTATGCCGACGACCTTCTGGACTTTCTGGGCAGGGAATGGTGCGCGGTGATCGTAGATCCCTCGGCGGCCTCGTTTATCGAGGAACTGAGGCGGCGGGGGGTGTATGTCATCCCTGCGGAAAATGAGGTGCTGGACGGTATACGCAAGACCGGAAGCCTGTTTCGCCGCAGGAAAATTCTGGTCAGTGAAGCCTGTGCCGGCCTGCTGGACGAACTGGGCACCTATTTGTGGGACGAGAAGGCGGGCCAGCGGGGGGATGAGAAGCCCCTGAAGGAGCGGGACCACGGGCCGGACGCCCTGCGCTATTACATCAATTCACTGCCGGACTGGAGGTTCGAGTAAGTGTCCAGACGCAATAAAAGCCGCCCCAGGGGCGCACAACCAAATACCGAGGCGGTGAGCGTACAAGACGCATTTTCCAACCCGCTGTTCCGGCTGGGCTATGGCTCCCAGTCGCCGCTGGAGGCCACAGAGTATCCGCTGACCCGGATGACGGACAACTACGCCCTGCTCAACTCCCTCTACCGGGACAACTGGGTAGTACAGAACGTGGTGGGCATCATCCCGGACGACATGACAAAGAAGTGGTTCGCTCCCGCCGGAGCGGTGGGGCCGGAGCACCTGAAGGAACTGGATCGCGTTCAGCGCGTGACGGCGCTCCGGGAGCGGGTCAACGAGGGACTGCGGTGGGGCAGGCTGTACGGCGGCGCCGCCGGACTTATCATGATTCGAGGACAGGAGGGGATGCTGGGCCAGCCGCTGGAGCTGGAAAGCATTTACCCCGGTACCTTCCAAGGGCTTTACATACTCGACCGCTGGCAGGGCGTGGTACCCGGTATGGAACTGGTATTCGAGGGCGGAGAGCCGGTGCCCGCCTATTACTCCATCACCGACGCCAGGGGGAACACGGTGGCGAAGGTGCACCACTCAAGGCTGGTGCGGTTCACCGGCCGCGACCTGCCCTTCCTGGAGCGGGTGGCGGAGCTGTACTGGGGAGAGTCCGAGGTGGAGGCCCTATACAATGATGTGGTTAAGCATGACAACGTGGCCGCCAACATGGCCGCGCTCACCTTCCGGGCCAACGTGGACACCATGGAGGTGCAGAACCTGGACCAGCTCTTTTCCGTTACGTCCGGGGAGCAGCAGAGGCGGTTCTGGAACGTGATGCAGGCCCAAAGCGTGATGAAGTCCAATTTCGGCATGCAGTTGGTCAACCGGGGCGACCAGATTAAGAATACCCAGTACACCTTCACCGGGCTCCAGGAGGTCTACGACTCCATGTGCCTCGACCTGTCCGGCGCGTCCCGGATTCCGGTGACCAAGCTGTTCGGACGCTCCCCGGCGGGGATGAACGCCACCGGGGAGAGCGACCTTCGGAACTACTATGACTACGTGGACACGCTGCGGGAGGCCAAGCTTCGGCCCATTCTGGAAAAGCTGCTGCCGGTCCTGGCCATGTCAGCCTGGGGGGCGGTACCCGACGGGCTGGACATCACTTTCCCGCCCCTGTGGACTCCCACGGCGGCCGAGGTGGCGGAGATCGCGCTGAAAAAGGCCCAGGCCATCCGGGATACCTTTCAGGCGGGCCTGTTCCGGGCGGACACGGCTCAGAGGGAGCTCAAGAAGCTGGCGGACGAGACCGGGATGTTTGACAGTATTTCCGAAGAGGAGATCGCGGCCAACACCGGGAAAACCTACCAGGATGTGACCGCCCTGCGGGATCCATTGGCAGGGCTGGGGTACGGAGGGGAGATATCCGCCCCTTTTGAGGGGGCCGCGCAGGACGCGCTGACATGGGATTATTCGCCCAGCCAGCCAAGGGATAAAAAAGGGAGATGGACAAGCGGCGGCGGAAATAGTAAAATTGGGAAAACAAAGTACGCGCCGTCAAAGAGGGCGAACAAGCGGGGGAAAACCGTCTCAGCCAAGACCTTCGGTATTCTGCGGGGTGAGTTCAATACCAAATATCCGGGAGCCAAAACGGGACAACAAGGTCAAGTCAGCTATAAGGGCAAGCGGTATTGGCTTGAGGCGGATGGTAGCGGAAGTGTGATCGTTAAAAAGTCCTGGAAGGAGTGACGCTTGTATTATGGGGGAGAATGGACATTATCAGTTAATAGCGGCCCTGCGGCCCTTTGTCCATGAAGAGGAATCAAGAATTGAATCTTTTTTGGAAGAAGATTTAGAGTGGTTTGTTGAAGCGATAGAAGCATTTGGCGTGGAAGATTTAATGATGCAATATATAAAAAGAAATCCGAATGCTACCACACAAGAGCTGTATCATTATTTTTCTGATAATACTGGCGACTGCCCGCCAGGGCAGGAAGATATTTGGGAAGACAACGAGAGGGAATAAGCATGGCGAAAGACGATTACTTTGTGTTAGTCAATAAATTCCTGCGTTATCTGTATAAATGCCTGAAACAGAATATAGCCCCTGACTGGAATCTGCTGGCCCCCAACACAAAGGACTTCCCAGTCCACGAGGAATACTTCACCTACATGCTGGCCCATCTGCTGGCAGATGGATACATCGAGGGGATTGCAGAAGTCCGGAGAATTGGGAGCCCTGTTCAGTTCAAGGAAACCAGCGGCCTAAAAATCACTCCTGCGGGCATTGAATACCTGGAAGAAAACTCCACCATGAAGCGAGTGACGGAATTTCTTGGGCCGGCTGGTGAGATTGCGGGAACAGTCCTTTCTAAGTTCTGGTGATACTCTATGCCAACGCTGAATCGGGCGCCGAATGAGAAAGAGCTGGAAACGCTCGTCTCCATCTATCTAAGAGCGGAGACCGCCATCATCAACGAGATTGGGCGGCTTCGCTCCCAGGGCCTGGTGGATTACCACGCTGTGGCCGCCCTGGAGCGGGTGCAGGCCATCCTCCGGCAGATGGAATCAGACTGCTGGGAATACGTCCCAAAGATGATTGAAAAGCAGTTCTATGTCCGGGTGCCAGAGGCCCGGAAGGCCCTGGAGGTGCCGGAGACGGCGGCCAAGCACGCCGCAGGCTACGCCAACGCGGCCGTGCTCACGGGTGAGCAGCATGCCATTGTGGACCGGCTGGCGGCAAACTTGATGGGGGAGATTACCGACGCCTCCATGACTGTGATGGCTACCCTGCAATCCGCCCTGATTGGCCGTGTGGAGCCGGATGTATACCGCCGGGTGGGGCTGGAACAGGTGGCGGCGCAACAGGCCGCAGGACGCGGCGTGAACGCCTCAGTGCCCGCCTTTGTGCAGGCGCTCCGGCGGGAGGGCGTCCGGGCCTTTACTGACAAGGCGGGCCGGGACTGGAGCCTGCATACTTACTGCACGATGGTCTCCCGCACCACCTCCCGGCAGGCGGAGGTGCTGGCGGTGCTCACCGCGGACCCGGAGCACGACCTATACATGATATCCAGCCACGGCACCACCTGTGCGCTGTGCGCGCCCTACGAGGGCCGGGTATACTCCCGTAGCGGCACAGACCCGGACTTCCCACCCCTGGCGGCGGCGTTCGGGAAGGTAGACCCGGCGGGGCCGGACACACTGGCCAACACCTGGCTCAACATCCACCCCAACTGCCTCCATGTGCTGCTGCCCTGGACGGCGGCGGGCCGGACAGATGAGGAGATCCAAAAAATAAAGGATTTCTCCAACCCCCGCAAGAACCCGTTCAGCCGAGACCCGCGGTCGGAGAGCCAGATTGCGGCTTACCGCAAAAAAGAGCGGGCCCGGGCCCAATGGCTGGCGGATTACCGCCAGTGGGAGCGCTACCGGGTGACGCTGGGGAACCGGGTGCCCGGGAGATTTGAGACCTTCCTGCATCAGAAGCGGGAGGACGGAGAGCGGTACCGTCTGTGGCGATTGGATTACCGCAGGAGGGCCGGGCTTTTGGAGCATCCAGAGCGGGCACTTCCCGGAGCAGACAAAGCCAGCGCCGCAGACGCCAAATTTACAGGGTATTTTTTTAACCCGGAAAGCAGAGACGGGTATCCAAAGGGGGATGCATTTTCGTCCCGCTTAGGCTATAATAAAGACAACTGGGAAAAGATGCGGGAAGAAATTCTGGATGCAGCAACAAGGTATCCCTCTGTACTCAAACGGGAGGATGTTCATGGAAGGCGTTATGAACAGTTGGTTGTCCTGTATGGACGTAAAGGAAGCCCTGCGAATGTACTGCTTGCCTGGAATGTCAGACCGGATGGAACAACCCACTTTGTAACAGCTCATATGGAGAAGATATAAATGGCAAAATATCAGCAATATGAATCTGTTTTACTTAAGGATGGCCGGATCGCCACAATTGTGGAGGTCTATGAGCCGGGAGCCTATGATGCCGATATTGGGGATTCTCCCGAAGATTGGGCGACGGTTTATGGTATCACAGATGATGAGATTGAGCGGAAAGCGACCGAACAGGAGATGGATAGGAAGTACCGGGAATCCATGCGGCAGCTAAGGGAACAGGGAATTTTGGAGTGAAGGAAAATGACAGAGCAAGTGATACGGGCCATTGAGGCCGCGCTCAAGCGTGGACTGCGGGTGGAGTTGCTGCTGGACAAGGATGGAACCATCAAGGTGCAGACGGTATCCCGCAAGAAACTGAATATTGTTCCCACGCCCTGAATGGTGGGCGGGAAGAGCTGAATGGAGCTGACAGGAGAAATCCTGCCGGCTCCTTTTTTATTTGCAAAGTGAGGTGACGGCATGACCTATCTGGAACTGCTGCAAAGGGCGCTGGCCGAGGAGATCGAGGCCACGCGGCTGTATCTGGCCTGTATGGCCCTGGCACCGCGGGAGGATCTGGGGGTACTGCTGGAGATCAACAAGGACGAGACCGACCATGTGGCGCTGATTTCCTCCCTGATCTCCCGGCAGACCGGCCGGGACGCGGACTATGCCGCAATGGTGCCGGGGGTGGACTGATGGCGGTTGCGTACTATGGCTCCCATATCTCGGAGCACCTGGTCAAGACGCCGGAGGGATACCTGATCTGCTACGATGTGCCGATCAACCGGACCGGCACGCAGATGTATACGGCGGGAGAGCTGGGGCTGGAAGGAGAACCGGAGCGGCCAGTGACCGTCTACCGCCTGGAGGAGGACGTGTTCTCTCCGGCGGCGCTGGCTAGCCTGGAGGGAAAGGACATCACCAGGGGGCACCCGGCGGAGATGCTGGCTGCGGAGAACCAGGCTTCCTACTCCAAGGGGCACCTGGAGCATGTGCGCCGGGATGGGGACAACACCGTGGCCGACCTGATTATCAAGGACCCCGGACTGGCCTCCGACGTGGAAAGCGGCGTGCTGAGGGAGGTCTCCTGCGGCTATTATTGCAGGTTTGAACCATACCTGGACGGATACCGGCAGACAAACCTGGTGGGCAATCACGTGGCGGTTGTGCCGAGAGGCAGGGCGGGCCACGGTGTTGCAATAAAAGACCACGCCGCCGGAAAGGCGGAGAAAGGACTGAAACGAATGAAAAAAGAGACCAAAGAGGCGCTCTACCGGTTCTTCGGCCTGGCGGCAAATGACGCTGCACCGGAGGAGCTGGAGCAGTTGACCCGCGATGTGAGTACGGTCGCCACTGCGCTGGACGCCGAACCCGCCGCAAAGGCGCCGGAGGCGGAACCCGCTGGTGATGCAGCCCAGGCTTCTGTCGAGATGGTGGAGCGCGCCCCCAAGGGTGACGACATCGGGAGCAAGCTGGACCGCATTCTGGAGATGCTGGAGGCGAAGGCCCGGGGAGGCCGGGGAGAGCGCCCCCTCCACGATGAAGAGGACCTGGACGACCTGATTGAGAAGCTGGCCGGAGAGGAGACGGTGGCGAAGGAGAAGGCGGTCACTATCCCCGCCGAAGAAATGGCGGACCAGTTGATGGAGCCCGGTACACGGGATGCGGCTGTGGCCCTGCTCAAGAAGGTGCGCCCCGCTGTGGCGGCCATCCAGAACCGGGCCGAACGCGCCCGCGTGGTGGATGCGCTGCTCTCCACCATCCAGGGTCCCGATGTGATGAGCGGGATTGTTCAGGCCGCCCGGGACAGCGCACAGAAGGCCGCCGACACGGCCAGGCGCACCAGCTATGAGACTGCCTGCGCCGAGGCGCAGGCAGCCTATGCAGCCCGTAATCCCCACAAGGCGGGGAAGGAGGGGGAATGATGCCCCTTCGTCCTCAGACCATTGGCCGGGATATGTCCCATGGCTTTTCCGGCAGCTATGCCAGACAGCCGGATATGATCGTCACCACCGCCCCTTTGGGCGGAGCGGAGGACATACCCTTCGGGATGCCCCTGGTACGGGGGCAGAAGGGCGAGGTGATCCCCATGGGGGCTGGAAACACCGGAAACCAGTTCATCGGCGTGGCCGGCCGGGAGGTCAAGTCCGCGTCCGAGTTTTACAGCCAGAATGAGGGGCGGTACGGCCCGGGAGAACCAGTCTCCGTATTCCAGCGAGGGTGCATCAACGTAAGGTGCCGGAAGGGCGCTCCGGCGGTGGATGGAACAGTCTATGTCCGGGTAACTGCCAGCGGAGGCTATCAGCCGGGCGACTTCGAGGCGGAGGCGGACGGGGAAAACACTGTGGCGCTGGTCAACGCCCAGTGGGGCGGCCCGGCGGACGGGAATGGCGTGGCCGAGCTGCGCATTGCCTATGTGGGGCCAGTGCCCGTAGCGCAGGGCACTGCGGGGCCTCAGGGCCCCAAAGGGGACCCCGGCCCACAGGGGGAACCGGGACCGCAAGGGGAAACTGGGCCGCAGGGGCCCGCAGGACCGGAAGGCCCCAAAGGGCCAAAGGGTGACCAGGGGCCGGCCGGGCCGTCGTATACACTGCCCGCTGCCGCCGCAGCCACCCTCGGAGGCGTGAAGCAGATGGCCGCAATTGCGGACCTGAGCGCAGCCCCCACGCAGCAGGATTTCAACAACCTATTGGCCGCGCTCCGCACCGCGGGGATGCTGGCTACATCGTAAGGAGTGAATGTTATGGGACTCAACCCCCAGGTGATCGGCAAGGAAATGCCCCACGGGTTTGCGGGCTGTTACGCCCGGCAGCCTGACATGATTGTAAATACGCGCCCCGCCGGAGGCGGTGCGCCCATTCCCTTCGGCACGCCGCTGAAATACGACGGAGCAGAGGTAGTCCCCATGGGAGCAGCCGCAACCGCGGCCCAGTTTGTGGGCGTGGCTGGAGCTGAGATCAAGAGCGCGCTCACCTATCTGGACCAGAGTCAGGGCCAGTATGCCCCTGGCGAGCCGGTGAGCGTCTTCCAGCGCGGGGCCATCAATGTGAAGTGCCAGCGCGGCACTCCCGCTCTGGGCGGCGCGGTCTATGTCCGCATCACCGCTAACAGCAGCTTTTCCACCGCCGCTGTGGGAGGCTTTGAGGCAGAGGACGACAGCGGCAAGGTGGTGCAGCTCACCAATTGCCAGTGGGCAGGGCCCGCCGATGCCAACGGTGTCGCGGAGCTGCGTATCCTGACCATGAACAACGCCTGATAGGAGGGACATAGAATGAGCTTTCAGAATGTAGGAACCTACAATGCGGGGGTGTTTACCCCCAAGGCGGTCGGTTCCGCCCCCGTGGGCGGCGTGCCCGTCATGGACGCCGACGGCATCGCCTCTGGGGGCGCCTTTCTAGTGAGTGAGCTGGAGAAGCGCGACCCCCTGATCCGCAAGCCACTGACCAGCTTTACCTATCCCAGGGACATCGTGATCCAGACCGGCGGCGGCTGGGTGGACTACGTGTCCGCCATGAGCGTGGCCTATGGTATCACCGGCGGCGCGGTCAACAGCCCCGTGACGGCCGGCGGCGCCAACGGCATCCCCGTGGTGCAGGCCAGTGTGGACAAGGGGGTATACAAGGCCCACGTGTTCGCCGCCGCCCTGCGGGTGATGTTCCAGGATATGCAGCGGGCCAACTACATCGGCCGCAGCCTGGACAACCTGCTCCAGGACGGCGTGAGAATGGCCTACGACAAGTACATGGACGCCAATGGTTATGTGGGTATCGGGGACTACGGGACCACCGGCCTGGTCAACAACCCAGACGCCACCGAGACCACCGCCGTCAACGGCGCAAAGGGCACCGCCACCTGGGCCACCAAGACCCCACAGGAAATCCTCAAGGACGTGAACGACGCCATTACCTCTGTGTGGGCCGCAAACGAGTACGACGAGACTGCCGTGCCCAACCACATCCTCATTCCCTATGAGCAGTACAACTACATCCTCACCACTATGGTTACCGACCTGGCCACCGAGACCATCTATGACTTCCTGCTGAAGAACAACGCGTCGGCCAAGAACGGCGGCTCCCTCTTCATCGGGGCCACCCGGTGGTGCAAGGGCGCGGGTACCGGGGACAAGGACCGGATGGTGGTCTATGTGAACCACGAGCGCTTCGTCAAGATGGACGAGCTGGTGCCCATGAGCCGCATTATGTCCGCCCCTAACGTGTCCAATGTGTGCTACGACACCGCCTACATGGCCAACCTCTCCGAGGTGCAGCTCTTCTACCCCACCTCTATCCTGTACGTGGACGGCATCTGAGGAGGGCGCGTATGTTTGTACTGAGCAAACGGAACATTGTCATTCCCGCCCCGGACGGCTCTGCTGCCGTCCGGCTGCGGGCTGGCATGATGGAGACTGTGCCCGGCTGGGCGGCTGAGACGGACTATTTCCGGGCCCTTGTCAGAGATGGAAAAGTTGTGCCCTCCGGCACTTCCGACAGGGAGGGACAGAAAGCGGCGGAGAAAAAGGTAAAGACCCGACGGGGCGCGGAGACCACCGAGGAATAGGAGGCGGGAGCCATGTTCTACTGGGGCCAGCCGCAATTTTACGGTGTGCGGGCCGCGGCGGCCAACCTTGGCAACAGCGCGGGGAATTACACGGCAGAGCAATTCCAGGAGGATTTCCCGCAGTTCTTTACCGGGTCGGGGGAGAGCTTGCTGCCCAGGACCATGCTGGATGAGTTCATCCGGCAGGCCAATGCTGCCATCCAGCCGGACAAGTGGCTGGACGGCTGGCGGTACGCCGCAGGGCTGTATACGGCCCACTATGCCACGCTCTACCTGAAAACCTACGCGCCCTCCAGCGAGACGCCCGGGCAGGCCGCGGCCACAGGGGCGCTGGTGGGGGTGGTGGCCTCGGCCAAGCTGGGGCAGGACAGCGTCACTTATGACACAGACGCCCTCACGAAAGCGACGGAGGACTGGGGCGACCTGAACGCCACCCAATACGGGCAGCTTCTGGCCACAAAGGCCAGGCTGGTGGGCATGGGAGGGAGTTATGTCTTATGAATTTCCGCGACTGGTACACCGATACCGTGGACATCTGGCGGGTGGTTCCGGTACAGGATGGGAGCTTGACACGCCATGAGCGGAGAGAGCTGTACCGGAATATCCCTTGCCGCCTCTATCAGGTGGAAGCGCCGGAGGTCCGCATGAGCCAGGCCGCGGCATCAGCAGACCAAAAGGACTGGCTCCAGTGTGACAACGAAGTGGACATCCAGGCGGGTGACGAGCTCATCATTCACCGGGGGGCGGTTCTCGGCAAGAGCATCCCGGACATACGCGCCTTTGCCTCCGGCCCCAACCACTTTTTTGAGCCCTTCGGGGCTATCATGCCGGGACTGGCCCACCAGGAAATCCGTCTGCTCCAGCAGGAGCGGGTGAAAGGCGGTGTGGAAGATGAACCTGGAGGAGCGCATAAGGCAGCTCAGACAGGCTAAGACGCAAATTCCGGGTATTCTGGCGCGGGCCGGAATGAATGCTGCCCTGCGGGCCGTGGAAAAGGCAGTGGAGGAGACGCCGCCCACCGTCAACAGTCTGCGCGGAACCAACACCCGCACCGGAGAGATGAAGCAGCACTGGGTGACCGACAGCCGTCCCAGACCGGTACGGCAGGGGGACAGCTATGTGTCGGAGCTCAACAACGACAAGCAGTACGCCTCCTTTGTCAACGACGGGCACCGGATGGACCGCCACTTTGTGCCTGGGCTGGTCATCAATCCGGGCTCCGGGCTGCTGGAATTTAACCCAGACGGAACGGGCGGTATCGTGGTAGGTACCCGGACGGCCTATGTCCCCGGCCTGTTCATGGTAGACAAGGCGGTGGAGGAGTACCGCCGGGTACTGCGGGAGGAGTTGAAGGGATTAGAGGAGCTGATGGAATGAACCTGACTGTAACCACCATCGCCAAATCCCTGGCGGACTACTTGGCCCCCTGCTTCCCAAGTGTGGCCTTCTACGAAGACCCCAACCAGCAGGGCAGTATTCCGCCCTGCATGTTTCTCCAGACCCGCTACAACTACCTGACCCTGGAGACGGGCGGGTTCTGGCGGCGGAGGATGGGGCTTGACCTCACCTATCTGGAGGACTACAACCGCCCGGATTTGCAGCAGAGGTACCAGCGGGCAGGGGAGACCCTGGATCTGCTGATGGAGACCTTCCCCTACTCCGACGGGGAGACGGCGGGAACCATCCTGCTGCGGGCCCATGAACGGGAATGGCGCGTAGATCTGGACGCCCTGCACTATCGCTTCGAGCTTCTGGAGCGGGTGAGCATCCCGGAGGAGTATGTCAAGATGCAGACGATGGACTACGACGAGGAGGTCAAAAATTGAGCGCCAAAAAATTCAAGCGCGAGGTTCTTTTGAGGGCCCCCCGCTTTGCCAAGTATCAGCAGGACTTCCTCGGGGCAGTCCTGCGCAAGAGTGAGTACACCATCGCCGAGGCCGAGAGGGCGGTCAAGGCATTCTTCAAAGACAAGGAGCGTGATTGACATGGCAGGAGGCACCTGGACGAACCAGAACAAGATTCGGCCCGGCGTATACATCCGGTTTACCTCGGACCGGGGGCTGGGGCTCACGGTCAGCGACCGGGGCGTGGTAGCCATCGCGGAGGCCATGAGCTGGGGCCCGGTGGAGACGGTGCAGGAGATCGAGGCCGGGGCCAATATGACCCCCTACACCGGGTATGACATCACCAATCCCAAGAACCGGTTCCTCAACGAGATCTTCAAGGGCACCAACCGGACGGCGGCCCCCAATAAGCTGCTGCTCTACCGCCTGGAGGCCACCGGGCAGAAGCAGGCAAGCGCAGAGGTTTCGCCCCTGACGGCCACCGCAAAGTATCCCGGGGTTCGGGGCAACGATATCTCCATCGTCATTACTGAGCTGACTGACCCGGAGGATGCTTTCGCCGTGTCCACGGTGGTGGGCGGGGAGATTGTGGACCAGCAGACCGCAAAGACGGTGGAGGAGCTGGCCGCCAACGACTGGGTGGCCTGGAGTGGTACCGGGGCCCTGGCCGCCACGGTGGGAAAGGCACTCTCCGGCGGAGCAGATGGTTCCCCTGCATCCGCCGATTACACCGACTTCCTGGCAGCCATCGAACCCTACAAATTCGACGTGCTCATTTACGACGGCGCCGACACCACCGTGCAGGACGCGATGGTGGCCTTTGTGAAGCGCCTGGCGGCGGAGGAGGGGGCTTATACCCAACTGGTGGCCGCGGGGCTCACCAACCCGGACGACCGCTTTGTGGTCAACATCATGAGCGGCGTTGTGCTCAGTGATGGCACCGCACTCACCCCCCAGCAGGTGACCTGGTGGGCCGGCGGGGCCCTGGCTGGGGCCCAGTATAACGAGTCCCTGACCTACGCCGCCTATCCCAACGCGGTGGACGTGTCCCCCAAGCTGACCAACTCCGGGTACATCGACGCCCTGACTGCCGGCCAGTTCGTCCTCTTTGCCGACGACGGGGTGGTGAAGGTGGAGCAGGATATCAACTCTCTGGTGACCTATACCACCGATATCACCGAACCCTACCACAAGAACCGGGTGATCCGGCTGCTGAACACCGTCGCCAACGACATCTATCAGCAGTTCTCTGACGGCTACATCGGCGTGGTCAACAACAACGAGCAGGGCCGCATGATGTTCAAGAGCGCCATCGTGGGATATCTGCTGGACATCCAGGCCAATAACGGCATTCAGAACTTTGAGGCCGAGGACGTGACCGTAGAGCCCGGCGAGGCCATTGACGCCATCGTGGTCAACCTGGCGATCCAGCCGGTGGACAGCGTGGAGAAGATCTACGTCACCATCACCGTGAATTGAGGGAGGTGTGAATATGGCTTATCTGCTGGCAAAAGACACCGTCACCGGCGCGGAGGGCTCCGTGGTGGTTACCAAAGAGGGCCGGAACTATGTGGTGGCCGGTATGCGGAATATCACCACCAATGCGGAAATCCAGAGCAGCGATATGCGGGTCATCGGCACCCGCACCATCCAGGACAAGCCCAACGGGGCCAAGCTGACGGGTACCGGCAACATCTATTACGGCACCAACCTGTGGACGGACATGGTGCTCCAGTACATCCAGACCGGCGTCATGCCGGAGTTTGATATTCAGATTACCAACTCCGATTCCGCTTCGGCGACACTGGGCTCCCAGGTTATGGCCTATTACGGATGCCACCTGACCGGCACCGTGCCCCTCTCCGTTCTGAATAGTGAGGAGACGATGCTGAACTATGACTTCAACTTCGCCTACACCCGCGTGGCACGGCTCCAGGCGTTCAACGATCCGGCCCAACTGGGTAATTAAGGAGGAACCGACATGAGTAAGCTTTCCGCATTTCTGCATCCCGTCACCACCTCGGAGGAGAAGGAGGTTGTCATCTCCAACCGCTTCCAGGACGAAAGTGGCCAGCCCGTGCCCTTCAAGATCCGGGCGCTGACCCAGGAGGAGAACGACGCCATCACCCGGCAGGCCACCCGCCGCCGGAAGGAGGGCGGACAGACAATCGAGCAGTTGGACAGTGTGGATTTCACCCGCCGCATGGTGGTGGCCGCCACGGTGGAACCCGACTTTTCCAGCAAGGAGCTGTGCGACGGGTGCGGCGTCCTGGACCCGCTGCTGGTGCCCGGTAAATTGCTGCTGTCCGGCGAGTATGCCCGGCTGGTCAAGGAGATTACGAAGCTGTCCGGCTTTGCGGAGCAGGAGGATGAGGTAAAAAACTGATGGACGGGGCCGGCTGGGACACGGAGATGCTGGTGGCATATTACTGCTTCGTGAACCTCGGCTGGGCCCCGTCCCGGTATGACGTCCTCCCGTCCAGGGAGAAAAGGCTGGTGACCGAGTTCGCCCTGAAAAGCATGAGAGACCAGAAGGAAGCCCAAGACCGGGCGAATCGGAGGTGAGAGCATGGCCGCAATTCGAGAAACCCTGATTCTGGAGGATAAATTCACGTCCACCATGACCCAGTGCTTACAGGTAGCGCAGAGGATGGCAAACATGCTGGACGATGTCCGGGCTTCCACAATGAATGTGGAAACCGCCGCTGCGGCCACAGCTGTACAGATGCAAGAACTTGCGGGGAAGATGACGCAGACCAACAGCCGGGGGACATCCCTGCTTGGTACGATCCGCAACCTCGCAGGCACCTTCTTGGGTATGCAGTCCGTCCGCTGGCTGGTAAACACCTCCGACCAGCTCACCAGCATCAACGCCCGGTTGCGGCTCATGACCGGCAGCGCCGAGGCGGCGGCCGCAGCCCAGGAGGAGATTTATCAGGCGGCCATGCGCAGCCGTGGAGCCTACGCCGATATGGCGGACTTTGTTTCCCAGCTCGGCACGGTAGCCGGGAACGCATTTACAGGAACGGACGAGCTGGTGGCTTTCGCCGAGCAGATTCAAAAGCAGATGGCGATCTCCGGGGCCTCCGGTGCGTCTGCCCAGGCCGCGCTGGTGCAGCTTACCCAGGGCCTGGCCTCCGGCACCCTGCGGGGCGAGGAGCTCAATTCGGTGCTGGAGCAGACCCCCATGATTGCCCAGACCATCGCGGAGTATATGGGCGTCACCACCGGGGAGATGCGGGAGCTGGCCAGCGAGGGAAAGGTCACTGCGGAGGTGGTCAAGAACGCCATGCTTGGGGCGGCGGAGGAGACCAACGCCCAGTTTGAGCAGATGCCCATGACCTGGGCGCAGGTGTGGACGATGTTCCAGAACGTCGCCATTCAGGCCCTTGACCCGGTGCTGGATGCGATCTCCTGGTTGGCAAATAATATCGACCTAGTGGGCCCCATTGTCCTGGGCCTGGGTGCTGCGTTTGGCGTGTTCCTTCTGGCAGCCAACTGGACCAACATTTGCACGGCGGCGACTACGGCCTTGACAACCGCACAGGAGATGCTTAGGGCGGTCATGGCGACCACCTGGGGGCTGCCGCTTATCATCATTGCGCTGGTGATCGGGGCCATTTACGCAGTGACGGCGGCGGTGAATCACTTCGCCGGGACCAGTGTGTCGGCCACTGGAATTATTGCCGGAGCAGTGCTCACAGTAGCCGCGATTATTGGAAATACAGTCATCGGATTGCTCAATGGAATCATTCAGGCTGTATGGTCTATCTTTGTGACGCCTTTTCTTGGAATCATCGAATGGGTCCTGAATGTTACGAACGGCGGGTTTGATTCGTTCGGCGGGGCAGTCGCCAATTTAATCGGAAATATTATCTCCTGGTTTCTAGATTTGGGCAAAGTTGTGACGAAGATTATTGACGCCATCTTCGGAACAAATTGGACCGCCGGCCTCACTTCGCTGCAAGACTCCGTCCTCAAGTGGGGCAAAAACGAAAACGCTATTACATTGGACAGGAATGCACCGACGATTGATTACCGGTTCAACTATGGAGACGCTTGGAACATGGGCTATAACTGGGGAGCCAATCTGTTCAGCGGAAATGGGAACGACGCCGTTGGCGCGGCTCTTTCCGGCGTGCCCTACGACGAGCTCTCCGGCCAGTTGGGCGATATCGCCGGGAGCGTAGGGAGCATCGAGAAGTCGGTCAAGATGAGCGACGAGGACATCAAATCCCTGGTGGACGTGGCGGAGCGGCGGTATGTGAACAACGTCAACCTGACGGCACAGACTCCGGTGATCACGGTCAACGGAGCCAATACCGGGCGGACCGCCGCCGACCGCCAGAGCCTCGCCAATGCCATCCGGGACATTCTGATCGAGCAGACCGCCTCCGGCTCCACGCGCAGCACGGCGCGGCCCGCAAGCGGATAAGAAAAGAGGAGGCCGGTATGTCCGTCAATAACTTCGGATTGTTTTTCACGCGGGACGGTACGGTCATCCGCCTGCCGGTGAACCCGGAAAAGCTGCCCGTGGCCCGGGACAACGACAACAGCGAATACAACGTGCTGGGCATCGGCCCCATCATGATCCCCCGCATACCCAAGCTGCGGGAGGTGACCATTTCCTCCTTTTTCCCCGGGCGGGAGTTCTCTGGAATCAATCAATGGGGCACCTTCCACCCGCCTGAATATTACATCCAGTTCTTTGAGAGCGCCATGAACGACAAGGCGCCCATCATCTACACCCCTGTGCGGTACTATGAGAACGGGGAGCCATTCATGACTGGCGACACCGGCTTTGAAGTGCTGGTCACCCAGTTCAACACCGAGGAGCGCGGAGGGGAGACCGGCGATTTTTACTACGATCTGACTCTGACCGAGTATCGGGATTATACCCCGCAGTCTCTTTCTGCACAGAGCGGCCGGCAGCCCGCGGGGATGCCGGTGGAAGTCACAGCGGAACCCTCCCGCACAATCCCGCAAGGACAGCTTTATGCCGGTGCGGCGTGCATTGCTAACGGCTCCTATTTTTATACCAGCTACGGGGATGAGCCCCACGGCACGGCCTCCGGACGGAGGGTATTGGTGTCACGGATTGTAGACGCCACCCGCCCCGCCAGCGTCCACATCACAGACGAGGCCGGGAATCCCCTGGGCTGGATAGACAAAAACGCCCTCCAGGTGGTGAGCGATACGTGAAGACAGAGCTGATTATTGCCAACAAGTCCGGCGGAAAGATGTGGGAGATATCCAACTCCGTGCCGGAGGTTACCTGGAGCACGGAACGCACCGGTTCGCCGGGCACACTGAAATTCAATGTACTGAAAGCCGGGGATCTGAGCTTCGCCGAGGGCGATATCGTCCGGTTCTCGGTGGACGGCCAGCTCCAGTTCTACGGCTGGGTATTCACCAAGAGCAAGGACCGCTGGGGTGAGATTCAGGTCACATGCTACGACCGCATCCGCTATCTGAAGGCCAACGCATCCTATAACTTTGAGGCGCAGACCGCCGGGGATATGCTCCGGCAGATCGCCGCCGACCTCCAGATTGACGTGGGGCAGGTAGTGGATACAGGGTACGCTATCCCGGACTTCTATAAGGAGGACGAGAGCTGCCTGGATATCCTGGGGGAGGCCATCCAACAGACCCTGCTCAACACCGGGAACATCTATGTACTGTTCGATGATGGAAACGGACTGGCCCTCCGGCAGCCCCGGGATATGGTCTCCAACGTGGTCATCGGCGACATGTCCCTGCTGACCGACTACACCTACAAGACCGACATCGACGAGCAGACCTACAACCACGTCAAACTGGCCCGGCCCAACGAGGAGACCGGCAGGGCGGATGTGTTCGTAGCGGAGGACAGCGCCACAATTGGACAGTGGGGCATGCTCCAGCTCTACCAGACGGTGGATGGCACCATGAATGACGCGCAGGTACAGGCCCAGGCCCGGGCCACCTTGTCGTGCTATAACCGCCGGATGCGGACGTTGAAGGTATCCTCCCTGGGGGTGCCCGGCCTGCGGGCGGGACAGATGGTGCTCATGAAGGTGCAGGGCCTTGGGGATATCAATCTCGACCAATACGTCCTTCTGGAGAAGGTGACCCACACCTGGGCAAATGACGACCACACAATGGAGTTTGAGACCCTGGGGCTGGAACATGTGTAAGAGGTGAGTGCGTGGATCTGAAAGATGTTCTGTACCAGATGATGCAGGAGAACACCGCCGCCGGGCAGCCAACAGACCTGCGGGTGGGCACGGTGACCAGAGAAGAACCGCTGGAGATCACCATTAACCCTGCCACATCTCCCCTGAGACGGAGGCAGCTCTGCCTCACTGAGCCGGTGATTGAGAAGAAAATCCCGGTGCTGGCCCACAGGCACCGGATTCAGACCCTCTCCCACACCCATGCCAACTCGGCGGGCACCACCACCACGGGACTGGACGGCTCCTACCTGGGGGAATACGCTCTGGTGTCTGAGGGGGCGGACGCCGCCCTACAGGGGGAGGACATTGTGTGCTGGGAGGACGGGAAGAAGCTGCCTGTCAAGGACGGTTTTATTATCCTGAACCGCAGGCTGGAGGAGGGGGACAGAGTGCTCCTGCTGCGGGTACAGCACGGGCAGAAGTTCATCGTCCTGTCCCGGATTTTTGAGGAGGAAGCCTGATGCCGACTTTGCCTACATCCACTATCGACCTGTCCGCCGGGGTGTCCTTCGTCTCCCAGCCATCCAGGACGTGGTATATCAACAAGGAAACCAACCGCATCCAGGGGGAATGTGACGGCTGGTATTCTGTCCGGCAGGCTGTGGAGGTCATTCTCAATGTGGAGCGGTTCCGCTGGCAGATTTATTCCCCCTACTCCGGGATGCAGTGGGATGGGCTCATCGGGCAGGACCCGGGGTATGTGGCCTCGGAACTTCAGCGGCGTATCACCGAGGCGCTGAAAATGGACGACCGGGTGCGGGGGATCTCCGGCTTTACGTATGCCGTGGAAGGGGATATGTTGAGGGCCTCCCTCACCGTGAACACGGTATATGGAGAGATGCAGACCAGCGTGGAGGTCACTCTAAACTGACCTATCCAGATTGCACCTTGACAACCTCATAGCGAGACAGCAAAAAATTTTGGAAAACCTCTTGACTTTATTGTACGTACGATATATATTTAATGTGCGGACAATAAAGGGGGTGTTTGGGTGGCTCCGTCACAAGGAAGACCGAAAAGCGATAACCCTAAGACCGAACGGCTATTTATAAGGGTAACTCCAAAAGAAAAAGCAGAGATTCAAGACTTCACACGGAAGAGTGGATTTTCTCTACTTGAGCTGATTCGTAAGGGGATTGAAGCGGTCAAAAAATAAGACAACCGGGCCCGCCGTAGGAAGCTGTACCCGATTGCCTTATGCACCACACCCGGAGGTTTGGCAAATCTATTCTACCAGACCTCCGCGGGAAAATCAATCAGGAGGTTTTGAAATTGAACACCCTAGCAATCAACGGACAGGACATAGCGATTAAGGAGCACCAAGGTCAGCGCGTTGTCACCTTCAAAGAGATTGACCGAGTGCATCAACGACCGAACGGAACCGCCGGGAGGAATTTCCGGGAGAACAGGAAACACTTCATTGAAGGCGTGGACTACTTCACCCTTCAAATAAGTACCGACGAAATCCGTCGCCAGTTCGGAATTAGTAAGTACGCAGGGCGGACGATTACACTCCTCACCGAGACCGGCTACTTAATGCTGGTGAAGTCCTTCACGGACGATCTGGCGTGGAAGGTGCAGCGGGAGCTTGTGCGGAATTACTTCACCAAGCGGACGGAGCCGCCTAAGGTGGAAACGCCTCGGAAATCTGTGGACGAACTTCTGAAACGTGTAAAAGAACGGAACGCCGCCATAGAAGTAATACGGGGTATGATAGAGAGGTTCACGAGTGCAGAGTATCTTATACCGCTCAGCGATACACTTCGCATGTTGTATTTTGATTCCGTATTTGATGCCACGGACATAAAACGGGCGGTTGAACGTGAACTTCCCGCCCGGTCGTGAGGACACGGCCATGAATGAAGTAATGTATCTGATTCCGCAGGAGATTCTGACGGCCACGATTGAGGCCATGCGGGACTTGGAGAGCTACTACGAGTCGGACGCTTGTGCCCTGGCAAGGCTGGACAGTGAACAGGCAAGGGAGCTGGCCCAAGAGCGGGTGGAGGCCGCCGGGGTTGCCAGTGGACTCTTTACCTTCTATTTGGGGCTGTGAGGGCACAACAACTGGTAGAAAGGATAGAATCAATGAACGAACTTAAAGTTTTTAATTTCCACGACATAGATGTAGTTGATAGTCGGGACGTGGCTGAAATGGTTGGAAGAAATCATAACGAGCTTTTGAAAAGTATTCGGATCTACCAGCAGTATTTAGCCGAGGGGAACTTCGCCCACGGCTCTTTCTTCATTGAAAGCAGCTACATGGATGGAAACAACCAAGAACGGCCCAGCTATTTAATCACCAAAAAGGGCTGTGACATGATTGCAAACAAAATGCAAGGCAAAAAAGGCGTACTGTTTACAGCGGCCTACGTCACGGCCTTTGAGAAGATGAGCGAGCAGTTGACAGCCCCCGCCCGACTTGCCCCGGAAGTATCCCCCAACGCAATTGCAAACCTGATTCGCGTTACCCGCCGGGTGATGCTGGACATGGGGAGTACGCCCCAGGAGGTGGGCGCAATGGCAAGAGACGTGTTCGTCACCTGGAACATTCCGGTTCCCGTTTCCCTGAACCGCCAAATTCCCGGACAGATGTGTCTTCCGGGGATGGACGGTGCGAAGGGACTAACCGCATAACCATCTTCCCGCTGTCTCGGTATGAGGCAGCGGGATTTTTTATTGTGAGGTGAGTACATGATTGACTTTACTCAAGAGACCTATGCCAGCCTCCGTCAGGAGATGCTGGACCGGGTGCCCGATACTTATGACAAGCGGGACACGGCCCCCATCCCGACGGCCATCTCTCCGGCGGCCTACACCCTGGCGGGGTTCTATCTCAGCCTGGATCAGGTACAGCGGGCGGCCTTCGTGCAGACAGCAGTGGGGGATTCCCTGGATATGCTGGCTGTGATTGGCGGCCTGACCCGATATCCGGCCTCCGCCGCGGTACGCCTGGGCGTGTTCAATACCTCTGTGCCCATTGGAGCCCGGTTCTCCACTATCAACGGAGCGGGCTCAATCAACTTTACCGTAACGGCAGCAACCGATACGGGGAACCAGTACCAGCTCACCGCGGAAACCCCCGGCGCCATCGGAAACGAGTACACCGGGCCCATCCTGCCGATTACCGCCATTCCGGGGCTGACCAGTGCACAGATTACGGATATCCTGGTGCCTGGTGACGACACGGAGACCGACAGCGCATTTCGGGAACGGCTGATTGAGGCGCTCAATAACCGTCCCTTTGGCGGCAATATTGCCGACTACCGCCAGAACGTCCTCGCCATTGACGGCGTGGGCGGGGTGCAGGTATACCCCACCTGGAGCGGCGGTGGCACTGTGAAGCTGTCCGTTCTGGGGGCGGATTTCCTGCCTGCCTCATCCACACTGGTGGAGAAGGTGCAGAATGCCATCGACCCGCCCCCCAACCAGGGGCTGGGGCTGGGCTTGGCCCCTATCGGGGCAAAGGTGACGGCGGTGGCCCCGACAGAGTTGGCGGTGAATGTCTCCGCCACTCTCCTGCTGGCCGCCGGACATGCCATCGGACAGGTGCAGGAACCGGTGGAGCAGGCCATTGAGACATATCTGCGCAGTGTGCGGCAGGGGTGGGACGCCAACGTGTCCTCCAACAACGTGTCCTACGCTGCCGATGTGTACGTGGCCAGGGTTACCGCCGCTATCGTAGGGGTGGCCGGCGTGGTCAACGCCACCAACGTGCAGCTCAACGGCGGTACGGCAGATCTCCTCTTGACGGAGACGGGCGAAACCCAGCAGGTGCCCGTGATAGGGACGGTGACGCTGAATGAATCCAATTGAGCTGGATACCAGCCTGCTGTCCCTGTTGCCCCCGTGGTACCGGGAGGTGCTGGACTATCAGCAGATCTGCTTGACCGAACAGCAGCAGTTTGAGGCCCTGGCGGAGGAAATCGTGGGTGTGGCTGACAATTTCTTTTTCCAGACGATGGACGAGAGGGCGGTTGGCATGTGGGAGCAGGTATTCCGAATTGTACCAAACCCACAGGTGGAAAGCCTGGCATTCCGAAGGACCCGCGTGCTCAACCGCATTTCTACCCGTCCGCCCTATACCCTGGGATTCCTCTATCAAAAGCTGGACGAGCTGATTGGGCCGGGTGAATGGAAGGTCACGGTAGACTACCCAAACTACACACTTTATATCGAAAGCGCGGCCCAAAACCAGAACTACGCCACCGAGCTGGCTTTCACCATCAACCGTATCAAACCGGCGCATATCGTGTGGGTCAACGCCCCGTTTGTGCGGACGGGGCTGCTGCTCTCCGAGATAATTTCGTCCGCGCAGAGAATTTATAACTACAAGCTGGGGGCGTGGGAGCTGGGGCGGCTGCCCTTCGCAACCGACGGCCCGGAGGGAGTGATTAAGATGCCTGAGACGCCATCCATCCAGCAGGCCCTCTTGGCCGGTGTGGCCAACTTCGTCAGCGGCGATGTGGCCTCCGCCCGGGTCAACGGAACAGTTGCGATTACCGGACTGACCAAGACCGTGGAGGGGTCGGAGCTGACCGTCACCTATACCATCATGCCGTCCCAGGCCACAGAGATCACCGCCCTGGAACTGCTGGATGCAGAGGGGAATATCCTCACGTCCTCTACCGTGTATATCCCTGTTACCACGAATGTGGTCTTGAAGCACATTATCCCCGTCGCGGAAGGAGTGGTAAGCAATGGCTGAAAATCCGATCAAAACTCCGCTTCCGGCGGACTTGCCGGAGGACTGGACCGGCGGACAGACCGTGGCCCCCACCGGGGCAGAGGTGGGCTTGAGCGAGCAGCACGGCTACAACTACCTCATGGAGCAGGTCAACGCCGCGCAGACGGCCGCTAAAGAGATCGGAGAGGCATTTTCGGGACTGGCGACGCTGGGGCCCGATGGCAAGGTGCCCGCCGGGCAGCTCCCTGACATAGGTGGATTTTATGAGGTGGAGGAGGCGGTGCCTCCGGCCTCCCGGAAGGCAAATACGCTCTATGGCCTGATTCTGGCGGATTATACAGGGACAGGAGGTGAGGGGTAATGGCACAGGTCTATGTCTGGGGAAAATACAACTTGAATGTCAAATATGAGGAAGATCACTCTGCGCATGCCCCTAAACAAGGGGATATCAATAATTTTTGGGTTGGTAAGAGCTATTCCTTTAGCGCTGTGAGTGGGAAATATACCCTCAATAACGCACTTGAAATGAGTAGGGAGAATGACGCAGCTCAATACCCATATGCCATTGATGGAGCCATGGCCGGAGACGGTGTGTATTACGCGGAAGAAGCGTACGGAATTAACAAAACAGCAGGCTGGATTTCGAGCTCTGGTAAGTTGGCGTATAGAATACCTGATACACTCTCTGGGAAAATCTTCTATCCAGTCTATTATGGTGCCAAGACCATAAAAGAGAAGGGCGTGTACATTGAAGATGTGACCAGTGAATCCGAAAATACCTATCCAAAAGACGGAATTAGTGGAAGCTACTATTATGTATTTAAGTATGCAGTTCCCGGTGTGCCGTCCATCACAGTTCCAGGTGCCGCCATGATTGGCCATGCGGTCGATATTTCCTGGGAGGCCGCAGACAGCGCGGAAAGCTACAAACTGGAGCGCAGGGTGGATTCCGGAGGCTGGACGCAGGTTTACGCAGGAGACGACCTGACCTATACCGACACGGTGCAATCCGGTTGGACAAGCGTGCAATATCGTATCTCCGCCGGTATCTCCGGTGTATACGGCGGCCTCACTGTGTCCAATGTGGTGAGTATTATCCCTGTATCCTCCCTCGTTATCTCCGGCACTGACGGTAATCTTGGCACCGCCAAGGCACCAGTGACGTATTCTGTAACCAGCGATACGGACAGCCCCATCACAGTGACAGAGATAATCAACGGCCATGAGCGCACGCTAACACCTACCAGCGGCCAACTGATCACCATACCCGTGTCCATGCTCGACCCCGGTGCAGGGGCGATCACCATCAAGGCCAGCGTGCAGGCGGCCAGCGGCGCGGTGAATCAGACCCGGAACTGGACATACACCAAGACGCCCCTGGCGCTGCCTGTTGACCCGTACCGGGTGGAGCGGATGCAGGGTAAGGAGTGCGACATCTTTCCGCAGACGCTGGCCGAAGCGGTATTTATGCCGGATGGTAGCAGCGTTGCAGGGCCTGTGATTGGACGGAATGTGATACGTAGCTACCCTGTCGCCTCCGGCCAGAGCATCCAGGCGGGCGACGTGGTGGATGTGGTGGAAGGGAAGGCGCAGAAGACCCTCATTCGGAAAACGCAGTTGTCGCAAATTCGAAAGATAAGGGTTTTAACCACGCTGCATTCCTTATAAGCAAAAAAAACCGGGAAAAGAGTCGGAGACAACAATTACGCAAATGAAACGACGATAACCGGCCTTAGTATCGCCCGTCTGAGCGATACGCAGTTTTTGATAGGGTATGTAGAAAACCGTGCACTATATGTAAAGCTTGGTACAGTTTCTGGAAACAGCATTTCCTTTTCACAAAGTGAAAGCGTAGATGCCGCATTTTATAATCTCTTCGCACTCGCAGAGCTGACAAACGGTCGGGTAGCAGTTGTCTACAGCGCTCTCATTGCTGGATCAAATAAGTTGCGGATGAGAGTGTTCACTCTGTCTTCCTCCAGTCTCGGGAGTATATATACGAGAGATATTACGGGTGAGTCATCAGGCGAAATCTCTGCGACATCCATGAACGATGGGCGTGTATGCATCTGCTATGTCGATTTGAACGATGGGAATAAAGGAAAGGTGCTCATTGCCGCCGTTGACAGCTCAAATGCGGTGACGTGGGGCGATGTGGCGGTATTCAATGACACTTATACAGCAAAGCCGAGGTGTGCATCAAACCAAAAAGGAAATGTTGTCATATCTTATTACTCAAGCAGCCCTGTAGGGGTCGCGGCGAGGACATGCATCGTATCTGGCAACACTATCATTCCACGATTCGCTCCATTACAAATTACAAGTACATCAGGTGTGATTGAGAATACAATCGCACAGATTCCAGGAGCTTGTGTTGGCTCATGTGAAAACGGAAATGCGTACCTTCTGCTTAATGAAGGAAGCGAATTATCGCTTGCTGCAACCTACAAATTTTTGCACTCAAGCGGCACATCTAAATCGTTAGATATTACGGCAATAGCCAATAAGCAAGTGCTGCTTTGTTATTCTGCTGCAGGCAACTCTGGTTACGGAACCTCGACCATTTTGACCGCCTCCGGCAACCAGATCGCGGGCAGCTTTATCAACGGTAGCCAGGACGCCATCGCCCTCAAGAGCGGTACAGCCGGACAGAGTATCGAGGCCATCTACTCCGGCACCGTGGCGGCGGACTGGGTGACGGAGGGACAGGTCATCACCAGCCACGGAGTGTATGGCGCGGGTGTGCTGGCCGGGGTGCTCCAGGTGTGGAGTAAGTATATGCCAAGAGGCCACAAAATGGTTACAGGAATTTTTATTGGACGGCAGGCCTCAACAAGTGACCTAACAAATAATATAGAACTTGGGTTTAGACCACAGTATATTGTCGTTTTAAGCGAGGCCAGCCCAAACACAAGGCGTATTGCATTGCCGGGTCTGACTTACCGTTGGAACGCAAATGATATTTCAAGTAATGATGGTTTGACGATAACAGATACAGGATTTCTTATAGCCAATAATACCACAAACAATAATGAAAAGTATCATTATGTTGCATTTGGCTAAAGTGGAGGTAGGAACTATGACCATCATCCAAATTGAACCGCTGGAAACCGGCCAGCACCCGATCCAGAGCCAGAGCGGGCGGCGCGCCTGCTGGCTGGATGGCTACATAGAGGTGCCCGCCCACCTCCATGACACGGTGTGGGCGACCTATGGCTGGTGTGACCTCCAGATTGAGGAGGGCAAGCTGGTGGGTGTCACGCCCACGGAGCGGCCCCCAGAGCCGGAGCCGGAGCCCCAGCCGCCCTCCGCAGAGGGCATCACCCTGGACATGCTGGCCGAGCACGAGGAACGACTTTGTATGTTGGAAATCACCACCAATGCTGTTTGAGGAAGGGGAAGGACATGAACACGGTATTTAATCTCTGCAAGCTGCTTATTGACCGGGGCCGCACCGACGGCCTCCAGGACAAGATGGATGTCTATCTCGCCGCCGACCGGCTCACCCCGGAGGAGTACCAGGAGCTGGCCGGGCTGCTGGCCCCGGAACAGTAATCAACAGCGGGATCGCTGGATAAAAGGATGTGAATCAAATGAGTAAGCTCATTACATATGTCCCGCTCTCGTCCGTGGAGCGGATTGAGCTGAGAGTCACCAACTGCCGCAAGACGCTCTCTCAGGTCAAGGCTGAAACAAAGGCTCATTACGTGCTCAATGGCGGCATGTGGAACCCAGACGGCACCCCCTGCCCGCTGCTTAAGGTGGGCGGGGCGATGCTCTCCGGCACGCCCTGGCGGGCGGTGGGCTACGCCTGGGACAAAGGCCCGGACATCCGCATGACCTCCGAGTACGGGGGAGCGGCCAACTTTATCGCTGTGACCGCCCTCGTTACCTCCGGTAAGCCGGTGGATAAGCCCTCCTACGGATCAGCCCAGGGAGGCAATAGGGGGCGCAGCGCCATTGGCCTGCGTGGTGGCAGTCTGGCCCTCTATTGTTCTGGCGATGGGACCGGAGACGCAGCCACGCCGGAAACTCTGCGGGACGAGCTGGCCGGGCTGGGCTGGGCCTCCGCCGTTATGCTGGATGGGGGCGGCTCCAGCCAGTGCGACTTTGGCGGAGAGCGCATCACCGCCAGCCGCAAGGTGCACAACTGGATTTGCGTGTATCTCAAGCAGGCGGAGCAGACACCGCCGGAAGAGGAGGACAAGCCTATGAGCAAGTACACCGTGACGCCCAGCATCGGCGTCAACATCCGCAGCGGCCCCGGCACCGGCTACGGCAAGGTGGGGGCGTACCCCATGGGCACGGTGGTGGACGTGCTGGAGGAGCGGGACGGCTGGGGCAGGACGAATAAGGGCTGGGTGTCCCTGGCCTATCTGGAGGCCGTGAGGGCCCCTCAGAGGGTCACAGATACGGGCCTCGCCATCCAAGAGGATATCATCTCTGACTGGCGTCGGAATAGGCCGGGCAGGGATACCAACCCGGGGGCCTATATCACCATCCACGAGACCGGCAACGCGGCCAAGGGCGCCGATGCCGCGGCCCACGGGGCCTATCTGGACAGCGACGCCGGGGAGCGCGATATGGTGAGCTGGCACTACACCGTGGACGACCACGCCATTGTCCAGCATCTGCCCGACTACGAGACGGCCTACCATGCCGGGGACGGCAAGGCCGGGCCGGGCAACACCACCAGCATCGGTATCGAGATCTGCGTCAACGCCGGAGGGGACTTTGAGGCGGCCAAAGCCAACGCGGCTGCCATGGTGCGCCTGCTCATGGAGGAGCACGGCATCCCGCTGGACAATGTAGTCCAGCACAACCGCTGGAACGGCAAAGACTGTCCCAAGACCATCCGGGCCACCGCCGGGGCCTGGGAGGCGTTCCTGGTCCTCTGCAACGGGGAGCCGGTAGACGCCGAGCTTTCCGCCGCTGTAGACAAACTGGCCGCGAAAGGGCTTATCAATAGCCCCGATTATTGGAAGGGCGGGGACTACTCCGCCGAAAATGTGCAGGCACTCATCATCAAGTGGGCGGCCTCGCTTTGAGAAAGGAAGGTACATGACATGATCAACTGGAAAGTCAGACTGAAGAGCCCCGCGTTCTGGACGGGGCTCATCGGCGTGCTCGGCGCGTTTGCGGTGGGTATGGCACAGCTCTTTGGTGTGGACATCACCGCCGAAGCCGGAAGCTGGCAGCAGGCGCTCACCGCCCTGGTCACCGCCGTATTTGGTGTGCTGGCCCTGGTGGGTGTTACCACCGACCCAACCACTAAAGGGCTGGGGGACAGCGCACAGGCCCTCACCTACCACAAGCCAAAGGACGACAGGGAGGGCTGAGTATGCCCGAAAACGATTGCCCTATCAATGGGGTAAATTGTGTGTCCATCGCCCGCGTGGAGGCACTGGAGCGGGCGTTAGAGGCACAGAAGCAGCATAGCTCACTTGCGCGCGAAAAAATCTATGACCGGCTGGGTGAGCTGGAGCGCGGTATGGCCACGGTTACCACACAGTACGGCAATATCATCGACCGGCTGTCCTCAATGTCGGCGGACCTGAACGCCCTGAAAGAGAAGCCGAACAAGCGCTGGGAGACAGTGATCACGGCCATCATCACCGGAGTGGTTGGATTCCTCTTGGCCAGGCTTGGAATGGGGTAAAGGCATGTCAATGGCCCGCGTGCGGTTCCAGGAGCGTTTCTGACCTCAGAAATGAAGCTGGCAATCCAGAAGGCGAACTGGGGCTGATAGCACGAGAAAATGGTGGATGATGTGGCCCACATAAGGGTCATGCTCGACCAATACAGGCTATAAAGAAAGCGCAGGGGTCAACGCCCCTGCGCTTCTTGTTCGGCTTCGACCTGTAGTTTTTGCCAGGCGGCCCGACTGATATTGTAGACGGTTTGACGAGAACACCCTAGCTTGGCGGCGATAACTGGCTTGGATTCTCCGCGCATCAGAGCCAGCAGCACCCTTCGCTCCCGGCTTCGGCGGGGGAACAATTTATAAACCAGAGCAAGAAAGTCCTGGTCCTCATAGGATTGGAGAGCTGCAATGTTCTCCTCGGATGGAATGTCCTCCTCCAACGAGTCATCCGGGTGTATCGAGCGTATGTAATCAATAATGTTGCAGCGGATGCAGCGGCGGGCCAGAGGCTCAAAGGGACGGTTTCCGTCCCACTTTTTGGTTGCTTCCCATAAACCGATCAGACCATTTTGTAGGGCGTCTTCGTCTTTAGCTGCCTCATTGGAGACAGAATAGGCCACGGAGCGTACCAGATAGCGATATTTGATAATAAGGGCCTCCTGCTCTGCACGGTTCAAGGGCTATCCCTCCTTCGGCGGGTCTGGGAGGGGCATCCAGTGGGTGATTTTACCCGCACTGGGCCCAATATCCGTCATCCATTCACCCCACAAAATCCAACCTACAGATGTTCCAATGCGCTCACAACGCACGATAACTCTCTGCTTTTCCTCCGGCAATCTCTCCTTGACACTGATCCACTTACTCATGCCGTCAATCCTCCTCGAAGTCGTAGTGGTCAAATAGCCACCGCAATGCCGCCACTAACTCCTCCTTGGTGATGCTGTTGTGCGTCTCCATGTGGGCCACATGGTCAATGGCAAGTACCCGTGTTTTGAAAGGGATGCTTTTATCGGTCAGCCCTGTTTTTACAATATTTATGGCCTGACCGAGAGAGACATTGAAAGTCGGGAAAAGGATTTTACTGCTCATGCTGTCCGCCCTCCCCATCACTTTTATATCTCATAGTCGGGAAAAACCACATCCAAAGAAACGCCCACCACATACCGAAGCGGCAGCAAAACAGAAGGACAAATGCCAGAAATGCCATGTATGATAAACAGGCAAATGCCATTTCGAGCGCCTTCACTGTCCGCCCTCCCCGTCGTGGATGGAGCCCTCCATATCCAAAAACTTCTGGCACATGGCCGCAGCCTGAATGGCCTCGCAGGCTGCGTTGATGGCGTTTTGTTTTAAGCATCTAATATCTTCATTGGCCGGAAGGTCACTTGTGATATTTCCCCAAGCACACTCCAAGAGTAGTTTCATCTTGCTTACCTCTTCTTCGGCCTCTTCTGCTTCTTCTTTTAGCACCGCCCACCCCTCATGCTGGCTGTGGAACTGCGGAAACCGCTCATTGGCGGCAGCCAGCTCAACGTCCACCAGTTGCCTGACGTTGGCTAATACAGCGTTCATTTCGCACCTCCGATGATTTCGTCCAGCTTAACGCACAGGCCGAGGGGCAGAGATGGGAACAAGTCACTGTTGATGTTTGCAATATGCCCGCCATGGTCGTTGCTCAGGGCAAGCGCACAAGCATTCATTCGAGCCAGATCGCTAGCTTCGGGGAACAGTTTTTTCGCCGCTTTTGCAAGTTCCACCTCCTGCTGCGTCCAGCGGGGCTTTCGGATGATGCGGTCGGGGTGGTTGATAATTACAGCCAAATCATCCTCATTGTAGCAAGGGTTCCAGAGATCTCCCGTCTTATAATATCGCTTCCCGTCTGCTCCAATCTTGAAGGCGCCTCTATTTACCTGATTTGCGCCGAAATCGTATGTAAATTCTTCGCCTACCTCAACACCCAGCACCTGCGCAATTCTTGGTTTATTCACTTGTTGTCCTCCTCCTTGATTTTCAGGTACTTTTCGATGGCTTCGTCTAGGTTGGCCTCCTTGTCACGTTCGATGCAAAACCGAATATATTCCTCGATAAACTTCATGTCATTTTCGGCACCCTTGATTTTTCCCTTCCAGCCACAGGAGGGGCAGTAGAAGATATCTCCGCGTCCTCCATTTCCGCAGTTTCTGCCGCAGTTAGGGCACTCTGCATCAGCAAACATCAGATTAGCCATGGTCGGCCTCCTTTCGCTGGCCGTAGGAGCAGAAATCATCCGGGCCAAAGTTAATGCTAAACGACGCTCCGCCCTCATGGTCTGTTGCAACATCATCACTCTCACATTCCATGGTATAGTGATTGAACCACTTACAATCCCGGCACCTGACCACAGGCACGGCGTCGATGGTGGGCAGGCTATCAAACATCCGCTGCATGACAGCTCCAGTCACCCCATCACCACCAAAGCACTCTCTGGCTTTATCCGCATCAACTAGTTTCATGCTCGTCCTCCTTCTCCTTTTCCTGCTCCCTCCGCAGTGCGTCCTCGGCTTCCTTTGGGGTATCCCCAAATACACACCCGCTGTCCATATCCTGTAAAACATTGATGGCGCTTGCATAATGGGCTTTTGCCGGTTTGGGGAAGCGCGCACTGCACATATACACCCATCTCGGAGGCTTGAATGGCAGCACCACGCACCGCCCTTCATCGTCGGCCTGCTTGAGTTCGCGGAGGCGGTCAATGGGGCCGAGAGCACGATATTGCTCTAACTCTTGCTTGTCCAATCTTAGGCCGAAAACCTCACCCTTAAGTTGTTCAATTTCTCCTGGCTCCAAGCCAGTCTCCTCATAGGCTGCGAGGCGGTCAACGTGCGGACCGTAATCTTCTCTTCCTTCGGCATCGATAGCTACAAACCATTTTCCACCACCATGCCAATTGTCACACCAGTATGTCAGTCTATCCATGCTCACCCCTCCTCCGGCGGCCCATCAAAGGCCGTCCAGTATCTATTATACAGCTCCATTGCAAACGGCTTGATGTGCTTGCAGTACAGATATCCATCCCTGCACCCTTCTGCAATCTCCAGGCCGCCCCATTGGAGCTGGGCTATCCCTGTTCCCTCAATGTAGATTGCGGTCTCCTGGGTGATGGATTCCAGCTCTGCGCGGGTGTATTGGTGTCTCATGGCGATACCTCCGGCGGGCGGCTGGCAATTTCATTTGCCCTGTTGCAGATACTTTGCAAAGTGCTATTCTTGATTTTCCCGTGCGGTGACTCCCGCAGCTCCTCCATCGTCAGCGGCTCGTTCGGCTGGGCAGCTTCCGCCAGATTTTCCATTTCCGCAAATTTCTTTGAGTAGTCTGGTTTTTCCAGCGTATACCCAGCAGCAAAAATTTCCAGTAGTTGCTCCGCTGTAAAACCTGTTACGATCTGGAGCTTTGTGTACAGCTCGTCAAGCTCTCTCACTCGATTCACCCACTCGTTCGGCGGGGTGAGGGTGGGCG
>ENA-UERW01000582-UERW01000582.1-human-gut-metagenome-genome-assembly--contig:-NODE-582-length-31585-cov-5.112892_pt1 | contig 31585 bp, 18 predicted proteins | sample MGYA00242994_ERZ507995 | MGnify/ENA primary metagenome ERZ507995 (study PRJEB26167, sample SAMN06115492) | human gut metagenome | host: Homo sapiens | place: China:Chongqing | collected 2015-04-26...
ATTGTGCCTGTGTTTCAACACCTTCACAGATTACCTGCATACCAAGCTCTCCGGCCATATGGATTACGTTGCCGACAACTATTTTTTCACGCATACCTGCAACTCCGTGGCTTACAAAGCTGCGGTCTAGTTTTAAAACATCTGCAGTCAGTTGCTGTAATTGACCTAAAGATGAATAACCGGAGCCGAAATCGTCAATGGCTATTTTGAATTGCATTTCTTTAAGTATCTGAAAAACCTCTGCAATAGTCGTTGATTCTTCCAATAGGACACTTTCGGTTATTTCCAATTCTAAAAGATGGTGCGGAACATTCCAACGGTCAGCGATTTCACAGATTCGTGCAGGGAAATCACTTTGTTGAAAATGTAGTCTTGAAAAATTGCAGGAAACAGGGAAAAGCGGATAGCCTTTTTCTGACCAAGTGCGCATTGTTTTACAAACTTCTTCAAACAGCCACAAGTCAACTTTTTTAACCATACCGTTTTTCTCAAAGATAGGGATAAATACGCCTGGCATCAGAAAACCTTTGTCAGGATGGTTCCAGCGAATTAAAGCTTCGCTTCCTATAATGGAGCCATCTTTCATAGAAACCTTGGGCTGATAATAGACTACAAATTCATTTTCCTGCAGAGCCTGATCTAAGCGGCTTTCCAACTGTTGTGCTAAAAGTGCCTGAGCACGCATTTTTTCATCATATAAAACAATAAAACTGCCTGGAGTATCTTTTGCGTAGCGTCTTGAATAATTGGCTAAATCAAGTTTTTGATGAAGGTCAATAGTAGCATTTTTTTCAATCAGACAAACACCAAATACGAAATCAATTTTATAAGGAATATTGGTTTTCGCTTTACGCCAGCAATTCAGCTTTTTAACAAAGTTTTGCATGCGTTTGTCTAAGTGTTCCCAGCAATTATACTTTAGCAGGAGAGCAAAATGGTCGGAGGATATCCTTCCGCAGAATTCATCATCTTCCAGGATTTCCTGTAATATTTTACCGCTGGCTTGCAGTACCTGATCACCCGTAGCAAAACCAAAGTTATCGTTGATAAATTTAAACTGACAAATATCACTGTAGAGTAAAACAAATGACTGCTGTTTTTTGGGGGTATTATTTTCTTCCTTCTTTTTCCAGAAACCATTATAAAGTACAACAAAAGACTGTTGTTTGGAGGGAGTGTTATTTTCTTCCCATTTCTGATAGAATCCGTTCATATTATAAAGACCGGTCAGTTCATCCTTATACAGCAGATCCTGAATACGGCGGTTACTGCGTAAAGCGTTTCTTAAATTACTGCCTATCAGCAGAATTATTATGCTCAGGACCAGTATCATAATACAGCCTACCTGCCAAAGATGCTGTTCAATAAATTCCAGCATACTGACTTCTTTGGTATTGGCAGAATGCGTTACAAGATAGGCGTCTACCTGCTCTGTAGGAAGATATTGGATACACTTATTAATGATCGAAAACAACTTCGGATCGCTCGACGCAGATAATCCTACACACATTTCATTGATTGGCTGAGCTAAGGTTATAGTGCGCATACCCTGGTAAGCTGATCTGCTTAGATAAGCGCCAGCAACATGAGTGTTTGTACAGGCAGCATCAGCCTTATTGTGCAAAACTGCGTTAAGACAGTCTTCGATAGAAGGATAGTATTTGAAGGTATAATGTGGATTTGCTGCCTTGATAGCTTCAGAAAGCTGATACCCTTGAGGCAAAGCAATTACTTCCAATTTATCTGAATCGTATCTGGTGATCATTGAGGTAGGTGCACGTAGATAATAAAGTGTGGAATTGATATTGTTTCTACCGTCCCAAAGGTAATCACCGTCAGATAAAGCCAAAGCAGATATTTTCCCCTGCTGTAAAAGTTGCAGAGCTTCAGTTTGATTATGTGCTTCAAATTCAAAACGCAGACCGCTGTTTTTGGCAATAAATTCAAAAATATCTGCAGTTACGCCAGTAATTTGCCCGCTTTTTTTACTCTGGTATGTTAAAGGTGCAAAAGAAGGGTCATAAGATACTAATATCGGTGCAGCCTGTTTTATATATTGGAGTTCTTCTTTAGTAAAAACAGGCTTTTGGTTAACACTTGGGGCAAGATACTTATCATACAAATCCCGGCTGTAACCAGGATTAGCCAATAGAATATTATTCATGGCCTTGTTGATTTCAGACAGTAACTCGGGATTTGTCTTGGTTACGGCAAAATATAAAGGACTGGGAGAAAACTGGGCTACACTGCGGAAAGTACTGTTTTTTCCAAGGTGGGTAATAGCAACACCGTCCAGTGTACCATTATCAAGTGCCTCTAAAAGTACACTTGTTTCGTCATAATCAATAATATTTAAAACAAGATTATGCTCACGGCAAAAACTTTTAAACCTTTCGCCGTCTACTCCGCCGCGGATAATGCCGACATTCATGCCCTGGAAAGCTTTAAAATCTTCATAATCATAGCGTGGATCATTCATACGAACGTTTAGGGTAGTATAAATACTGCACATTGGTTGGCCGGAAAAGAAAATTTCCTCTGCCCGCTGTTCTGAATGATAAACTGCCGGCAGCAGATCGATTTCACCTTTAACCAGCATATCATATGCAGCATTCCAGCTTGCAATATCAACCATTTCGAAAGGAAGTCCTGATTGTTTGGAAATTTTTTGTAGATATTCAATATTATATCCGCTATATTCTCCGCTTTGACTTTTGGACATATAGTCGCCGTCCTCATAATAGCCTACTTTAATAGGACTTGCATCTGCGGCTGCGGATAGTGGTGGCAGCACCAGAACAAACAATAACATGACTGTAAAAAATAAAGCTATTGTTTGTTTGATCTTGGTATTCATATATATACCTCGCCCATAATTACCTAATTTTTACTGCAATAAGATTAAAATAATTTGTTATAATATAAATATTGTATCATTAATAATAGAAATTTTCTATATTTTGTTATGGTTTTATAGTATAAAAATATATTAGTTTTTTATAGTGGTTTGTTAGCTTTTAGTAAGTGATTATAGAAATTGACAAACGATTTGGAACGGGCAATAGAAGCTTGCAGCATAAATCAGAAAAGTCTGCAGTTAAAATAAATAGAATCAGCACATAATCTCTGATAGTCTTTTGATTAAAATATAAATTCTAATAAATGTATAATAAAATACATATAATTTAATTATTTTTAATATTATTATTCAAAATAATTGCTTTTTTGAATCATTAGTAGGATAATAGATTAAAATAGAAACTAAAATTTATAATAGGTATTATTATGACTGGAAGAGTGGGGAGATGGACAGGGGTGAAAAAAGAAGTTGTAATTATGCTTTATGTCTTGTCTCAGACTATCGGATGTTATGCTGCTAACCAGCTTCCAAGCAGTGACGTCCAGCAGAATGGGATGTCTGATAATATGCTTAATAATCAGCGTGTCGTTGTACATAAAGATGATATTTCGGAACATGCGGAAAAATCGCAGTCGATGGTGTATGTTAAAAGATTCCAACTTGATGTTAGTGGAATAGAGGAGTGTTTGCCCCCCCCCAAGGCACTTTTGGGAAAATACAGTGGACGTAATTTGGCTGTTAACGATTTGCAGCAGTTGACGAAAGCTTTATCTGTCTATTACAGAAAACAGGGATATCCTGTGGCAACTGCATTTTTACCTCGGCAGGATATTGTGGCTGGTATTGTAACAATTAAGGTTTTTCCTGGGGTATTGGATAAGTTAAGAGTGAAAAATTCTACAAGTCTTGAAGATCGTTTTGTGGAAGGGTTTTTAAAAAATTTATATGCTGGTATGCAGTTACGCAGTGATATTTTAGAAATGACGCTGAATAATCTGAATGCATTGCCCGGTGTGCAGGCCAAAGGTATTTTAGAGCCTGGTGATAAGATTGGCAGCAGCAGTTTAACAATTGTTTTAGGGGCATCGCCAATTGTGGAAGGCGCTGTTTATACTGACAATTATGGCGGTAAATATTCGGGACGTTACCGTTACGGAATGCAGGTCATTGTTAATGAGCCGCTGCGCAGCGGGGACAGGCTTGTTATTGGCGGGATGCTTAGTAATGAGAAGATGAAAAATTATAATTTAGGCTATGAAACAGCGGTTAATAGAACGGGAGGTCGTTTAGGTATCAGCTGCGCGGAGTCGGATTATACTTTAGGGGATTATTTTACGCAGGCAGGTGCTGTAGGAACGGCTAAAACGGTGAGCCTATATGGTTCGCAGCCTTTAAGCGGCAGGAAATCCGGAAATTTACGGTTGATTTACGGCTATGAGCATAACCGTTTGAATGATGAACTGCGTGTTTTTGATTATACGGCACGTAAAAGCAGTGATGTGTTTCATCTTGGACTGACTGGAAGTCTGCAAAGTGCTGTTAGTTATAGTGGTTACAGTGCTGTCTTACGTGCCGGTAATTTAAAGCTGCGCAGCGGGGAAGCTCAGGCTGCTGATGAATTCAGCAGGACGGAAGGCGGCTTTAGCCGCTTTAATTTTGATGTTAATCATGTCAGTAAATTAAGTAAAGTGACACAGTTCTATGTTTTTGCACATGGACAGCTAGCAAACCGCAATCTAGATAGCAGTGAACAGTTTTATCTGGGGGGTGCTGATGCGGTGCGAGCCTATCCGCAGGGTGAAGCAGGCGGTGACAGCGGTTATCAGGCAACGGCAGAATTAAGGTATCAAACTCCGGTCAAAGGTATGAGTATGACGTTGTTTGCTGACGTAGGTGAGGTTTTGGCACGAAAGGACGGAGATACCTCCGATCCGCATCGCAGGCTGGCAGGTTGGGGTATTGGCGCAGTTTATAGCTTGGATCGCAGCTTGTACGCAAGACTGGATTATGCACGTAAGATAAAGGGTGAATCTTATCGCAGTGAGGCGGAAGATAAAAACGGCAGGTTATGGTTCAGGTTATACAAATTGTTTTAAGAATATCGTGAGCGGAAAAGAGCGGATTAAGATGAAAAACAGGCAGAGACTAGGGAAAACAACGGTCGCTATAGTAGTTAGCACTTTGGCTTTTTCTAATTGCGCATGGGGATTGCCACAGGGTGGGACGGTAGTTACTGGTAACGGCAGTTATACGTCCAGCGGTAATCAGATGGATATTACCGGTACAGGCAACGTGTCGGTAAAGTGGGATAGTTTTAATGTTGCTGCTGGAGAAACGGTAAATTTTAAGAATATGAACGCTATTTTGAATTATGTTACCGGCAGACAGGGCAGTGAGATTTTTGGCGCTTTGAATGGACAAGGGGTACATGTTTTTTTGATCAATCCCAATGGGATTTTGTTTGGTAAAACGGCACAGGTAAATGTTGGTTCGCTGACGGCTTCTACTAAGAGCTCATCTGATGTCGATACAGCTTTACAAAATTTTAAAAACAGCGCTGGTATCAGTGATTTTGGGATAGCGGGAACTGCTGAGCTTGTCAATATGGGTAAACTGGAAGCAGACACACTGCGTTTTGAGGGCAGCCGTATCGTTTTAGATACTGATAATATAAAATTGGCCGGAGATGATTTTGACGGCAGCAATGCTGTTATTAACGGAGATTTTGCCAATGGTAACGTAGTGTTGGGGTATACCGCTCATGATGCTAACGGTTATGCAGGTAAGGATAAAAATTTTGATATCAATGGCGGAGCTCAGAGTGTAAAAGGTTATATGTGGGTGACAAATGCTGAGCAGCTGCAGGACATTAATACTAATCTAAGCGGCAATTATGCTTTAAAAAACGATATTGATGCCGGCAGCATTAATAGTTTTATACCCATCAGCGCTGACAGTACGTTTAAGGGAACCTTTGACGGTCTGGAGAATGAGATAAAAAATGTAACTGTAAATGGTGGAAATGGAAGCTACAAAGGGTTGTTCGGACAAACTGCAAGTGGCAGTGTAATCAGAAATCTTACTTTATCCAATTGTAATATTAGTGGATACCAGGCTGTTGGAGCAGTTGTAGGTCAGAATAACGGGTTAATTGAAAATGTTGCAGTAAGTGGTATTGTTTCAGGAACAAGTAAATATACCGGAGGTATTGTTGGCATTAATGCAGGAATAATAAAGAATGCTGAAGTTGATATAACAGTAAATAATACTAGCGGCGGTTATTCCGGCGGCATTACAGGGTATAATTATAAGGGTCTTGGGGAGATTGATGGTATAGTTGGCAAGATAAAAGTTATTAATAGTACGGGTGGTTATACAGGGGGCATAGTTGGCTATAATGCTGGAAGTGTTAAAAATGTAGATGCAGAAATTGATTTGACTGGCGGCGGTGTTGGGATAGGTGGTATTGCTGGACAAAATACTTCTACAGGTACTATTGATGGAATTTTACTAAAAGGAAAAATTGATGCTGGAAATAATAGTGCTGTAGGTGGTATTGCCGGAGCTAATACAGGTATTATAAATAGTGTCCATAACTATGCTTCTGTTAGTGGCAATAGTACTGTTGGAGGAATTGTTGGACAGAATAATGGGAATATCTCTGACGGTATCAATGATGGAAGTATTAAGGGAAATGAACTTGTCGGCGGGATTTGTGGACAAAATAAAGTAAATGGTTATGTATATAATATTGAAAATAGAGGTTTTGTAGGCGGAGCTCGTGAAGTAGGCGGAGCTATTGGTGAAAATAACGGAACTGTGAGCAAAGCACTTAATAAAGGAAGTGTTTTTGTAACCGATGGTGTGAGTGTTGGTTCAAGCTATTATATTGGTGGTGTACTAGGTTATAATGATGCTGAAGGTTCCAACTATGTCAGTGAATTAAAAAATGAAGGTACAGTAAAAGGTTATAGTTATGTCGGCGGTGTTATTGGCTGTAATGCTTCTGGACAAATAATTGTCGATGCCATCAACAATGGTAACATTAGCGGATTAGATAGTGTTGGGGGAATTTTAGGATATTATTATTGTGATGATGATATGCTTTTAGAGAATACCAATAATTCAGGGACAATAACAGGAAGAACAGCGGTAGGCGGTATTGTTGGTATGGGGGGCGGCGTGTCTATGTCAGGACCTCCCAGTGCCGGTATTGGATGTGTATCTGTCAGTAGGGCTGAAAACAGTGGTGCTGTTAGCGGTAGCGGTAATAGTGTTGGTGGGATTATAGGAGTAGGCACATCTTCTAAAAGCATTGATAATGTGTTAAATACAGGTACAGTCCAAGGCAGGGATCAGGTAGGCGGAATTATTGGTAATTCTGTTGAAGGGATAGTAGAGAATGCACTGAATTTAGGGCAGGTCATTGCTGCAGACGGTAATGCACAGTATTGTGGTGGGATAGTAGGATGGGGACCAGGTGCAATTGTTTCTGATAAGGCTGTTTATGCGACGACCGATAAAGATGGCAATACTTACGATATTTCTAAGTATAACGACAAAGGTGTTGGCAAGGCTTATGCAGATATCTTTCCGGCACCGCCACTACCGCCTGATCCACCAGAACTGCCTGAAGATGAGCATGATATTACTAAACTGCCTGAATTTGAGGATAATTATCATAGTAGCAGCTCTGCTGTAACTTCTGAGCTGCATACCCCTGTAATAATAAATCCAAGTGGTGAAAACACGAATATTGGTGTCGGAACAATTGAAATACATAACAGTGATGACAGCCTGAATGCAAGTGGTTCTGGCAGCAGTTTTAGTGCTGGTTTCGAGAATATTTTAGATGGTGCCGGTCAGGAAGAACAAGCTGACAGCAATTCTCGCAGTTCCGATACAGGCGATGTGCAAGGTAGTCAGATGGATAATCTGGCTGGTGGTAACGATACTGATTTGAGTATGTCTTCTGATAGTGATACCGAAGATCAGGACGAATAGAATAACGAAGAAAAGTAATTAAAAACTCACATCTTCCGGGGTGTGAGTTTTTAATTACTCGTAATTCGCATATTGCTTTTCTGAAAACCACTTATTTGTACGGTGAGTACTAATAAGTAGAACTATAGCTATAACAAGCCGTAATTTTATATAAAATATATAATTATTTCATATAAATAGCAAAATATTTGAAATATAAAAAATAATAAAATTCATTAATTTTAAGTGCATTTACATATTTAAAGACATATAATTTCTTTGCATGTATAATTTTATTTTGTATAAATGAGTAATATAGTGCACGTATGTGCTGTATTTTATACAGCAAATGCATTTTTTTTGTAAGATAATAAGTATAAAACCAATATCTATAAAAGTTTAATTGTTAAGGTGAAAAAAGTCATGTTTGCTGAGAAATATAGAAGTATAGGCTTAAATATTTTATATTACAGAAGACTGAAAGGTTTAAGTCAGGAAGCATTGTCTATTAAAGCCGGTTTGACCCGTTCCTATATATCAAAAATAGAACGTGGTGCTGCCAGATGCGGTTTGGAAGTATTTTTTCTTATCGCACAGGCACTTGAGGTAGATCCGGCTGAACTTATCAGCGATCTGCCGCCAGGAACAGAATCGGCGCAAAAATAAATTTATTTAGTAACAGGTGATGAAGGAGGTATCTTTATGAATCCCGATTATAAGGAAATTGGTAAGAATATCAGGTTAATGCGTATCAGACACGGTATCAGTCAAAGTGAACTTGCTCAGCGTTTAGATGTTTCGCAGACGCATATGAGCAACCTTGAGCACGGCCGCGTCAGTGTCAGTCTGAGGGTATTGCTACGTTTGGCGCATTTCTTTAAGTGCAGTGTAGATACGCTGCTTGGCAGTGTTTTACAGGGACATGTTGTACCGGAAGTAAATAATGACGGTTACGACATTGAGGATCTGGCTTTGTTGCTGAAGGTTTTGAAACAAAAAAGAGTAGAAGTGATGTAAACAAAATACGAAAGGCTGCCGCAGTTTTTAATTGCGGCAGCCTTTTTTATGATAATTATTTGCATTGCAGCCATTCGCTGATGACGGCAAATAATTCTTCCAGATGAAACGGTTTGGTAATATGAGCATTCATTCCTGCTTCACGTTCTTTTTTGATGTCATCCAGGAAGGCATTGGCAGTCATAGCAACGATCGGTAGGCTCTTTACATCCTTGCGTGATAGTTTGCGGATTGCTTTGGTTGCATCGTACCCATTGAGTTTAGGCATTTGCACATCCATGAAAACAAGATCGTAATGGTTTTCAGGTGCCTGAGCAATTTTTGTCAGTGCTGCAGCACCGTCAGTGGCCTCTTCTATCATGGCACCGGTCATACCAATCAACTCACAGGCGATTTCCATATTGAGCGGATTGTCTTCAACAAGAAGTATCCGCTTGCCGCTGCAGTTAGGTTCATTAGCAGCAGATGGCAGCAGATGCTGTGTTCTGGGTGTGTTTGTCTGATGCATTTTGTTGAGTACCTGTGCAAGGTTAGTAGCAAACAGAGGCAGAATCAGGAGTGCGTCAAAAGAATAGTCTTTTATGGTCTGGCTGAGATCAGAGAAGGTGATTGCCAAAGCTATCTTTAATGTTGATGACAGTTGGCGTAATCCGTTTAACATTGTTTCCAGATCCAGCTGTGGGTTATAGACTATGATGGCTGTCGTATAGTCACTGCTTTTTTTTATGGCAGCTGCTAGTTTGTTATTTGCTTCTTTAAGACTGTGTACTGCTTGACCGGTAATTTGCAGTTGCTGTAGCTGCTGCAGGATATTAGAGGCATAAGTTTGATCATGGTCGATGACCAGGGCCTGCAGTTCGGAATGAATGGCAGAAACCGGGACGGGCTGCTTGTCAGCCAGCTTCAGTGGCAGGGTGACTGTAAAGGTGGTTCCAGAGCCTGCAGCACTGGTGACTTCAATAGTACCACCCATCAAATCAACAATATTTTTAGTGATAGCCATACCCAGGCCTGTGCCTTCAATATTATCAGTATTTGAGGTTTGGGAACGTTCGAAGGGAGTGAACAGGTGCGGCAGAAATTCCTGGTCCATGCCAATGCCGTTATCGCTGAAAACAAAACGAAAGTGTCCATACCCTGTTGGCGCCAGCGTTAATTGCTTGATCTCGAGTTTGAGCTTTCCTCCTCGAGGCGTAAATTTGATAGAATTGCTGAGGATATTAGTGAAGATTTGATTAAGGCGTACAGTGTCACCCAGCAGATATTCGTCACTGATATTATATGTCTCTACATGCAGTTCGTGCTGGTGTTCTTTTAACTGTGGATTGATGAGTGAGATCAAATTGTGAATAAGCTCAGCCAGATTGAGCGGCGATTCCTTAAGAGATAATTTGCCGCTTTCGATTTTAGACATATCGAGGATATCATTTATGAGCTCTAAAAGATGATTGGAAGCCAGCTCGATTTTGCTGAGGCAGCTGTTAATACGAACAGGGTCGTGCAGGTATTGCTGCGCGATTGTAGTCATACCGATGATGGCGTTCATTGGAGTACGGATATCGTGACTCATATTTGACAAAAAAGCGCTTTTGGCGGTATTGGCCTTTTCGGCAGAAAGCAGGGCAGCTTTTAATGCCTGCTGTTGTCTTTCGTAGGCCAGTTTTTGTGTATGGATATTCCGGAAAGCGATAACGCAGCCTGTGATAGTTCCTTCGGTATTTTTAATGGCCTGAGCTTCCAGACGTACCCATTCGTATTTGTCGTTGGCAAAACGCCGCAGCAACTCTATTTCGACAGAGTTTTTATTGTTTTGAGTCAATGTTGTATAAATATTTTCTAAAGCAAAAGCCTCTGATAACTGTTTGCGGAATTTCACATGAACAAAATTATTGACGAAGGTAGTCCAGGCTTCGGTATGATCTTCTAATCCTTTCAGCATATTGGCAGTGATGATTTCGGTAAGCCGCAGAATATAAAATCTATGTTCCTGCAGGTCGACATAATAGACTGCATAGTACATTTCAGCCAGCGCATTGGCGATATTATGATGGCGCATTCTGTCGGCGCTGAGTAATGCAAGTTCATGTTCCTGCTGTTTTTTATCGTCGATGTTACGCAGCAGCAGCATGATTTTTTCGCCTTCGATTGTAGATATCCTGGTACTGTAATAGGTATAATAGTGCAGTTTTTTGTTTTTATCCCAAATACGCATCTCACCTTCGGCATAGGTTTGTCTGCTGTAAAGTTTGGCATCAAAGATGCCTGACAGAAGCGCTTTATCACTGTCCAGCAGCTGTTGGTGGAATTGGGCATAGAAATCAAGGTAACGGCCACGTTTTTGCAGCGAGAGTATCTCTTCCGAATAATGGATACAGTTATAACCCTGATGCTCCATATCGACGCTGATTGCCAGTGCATACATATGCGCAACTGCCATTTTGGCAGTTTTTTCACTGAGTGAATGTTCGACTTTCTGGGTCAGGTCTTCAAAGGCCAGTACCGCATAAGGATAAGCGTCAGAGTAGCCTGGTGCCGGAATGATCTTGACACTGAGCCAAAATCCCTGCTTATTTTTAAAAATATGCTCAATTCGGTTATTATCGTTGGCAAACTGGTCAATGATGTAGGTGCTGTTGGTAATTTTTAAGAGTGTCTGCTGCCATTTAGGGTCTACAAATTCGTTTACATACATAGAAAACTGTTTATCATAGCATTCTTCCATATGTACGATTTTTTTGAACTGTTCTGGCACACGCAGGCCGCGTAAAGTGTTATTACTTAGATTAACAAGGTAAACTGCATAATATTCTTCACTTAACTGAGCGATCCAGGCGGTCTGTTCGCGTTGGCTCAACTCAAATTGTTTTTGTTTTTCAATATTGCGGTAGCACCATAATACTTTCAGGTGCCCGGTTTGAGCATCAATAGTAGATACGAGATGAGTTTCAATCCATTCAAAGCTATCTGGCGCAACAAGACGGCGCAGTTCGCCAACGATATGCATATTTTCCTGCGGCATATTCTGACGCAGGCTCTTTGTTGAAGTCAGTTCCCAGAATTTCTGCCTGTCTTCAGGATGGATAAGCATTTTACCGTAAAGATCATTGGCCTGAGTAAAGTCGCCGGCATGAGGAAATGCCGAAGCACAAGGGCCGAGCTTCGGAGAAATATAACGGTCGTCGACAAGATCAATAACTACATATTCGTCAAAGAGAACATCGATGCCCTGCAGGAGATCTTTGGAATGGTCGTGCCTGATCTTGACTTCGCCGGCAAAAATATGAGGTGTGACAGAGATTGCTAAGGCAGGAATCTGTCTGCCCTCATCGTCCCAAAGAGTTCTTTTCACTCGGACATCTACGTTGCTTCCTAAAATAGATTTTTCAGCAAAATACTGATAATCACCCTGATGAAAATTGACAGCATCAAAGCTGAGAGTGTCAGGATGATAGAATACACCTCTCCTGAAACCTGCTTTTGCAGCAGTCTGATTGCAGTAAAGTATCTGCAGAGTTGACTGATCTACGACGAATAATGTTAGATTACTGATATCGTTGATAAGTTTGAGGACGTTTCTTTCGGAATTCATTATAAATACCTTCCGTATCCTTTATAATTGAAGGAAAACTTTTATAAACTAATTATAATATAAAAATATAATAAAGTGAAACAAATATTGTGGTGATTATTACAATTAAAACAAACTCCCTGGACATATTTGCCCAGGGAGTTTGTTTTAATTTTCAGCAGTACCTAATATTTCGTTGGCTAAGGCAGAAAGGCTTTTGTGATCCAACTCAGCGAAGAACAATTGTCGGGAAGGATGGGGTGTCATTTTTTGGGACAAAGCGGCGTTGTATTCGGCGCCGCGCTTAAAGTCTGTTTGCTGGCATTCCAGCTCGCTTTGGCAATCTGCAAAAAGTCCGGCGCCTTTTTCTGTATTGACGAGGACCAGCGTAACACCCTTATCGTCATCAAAAAGCGGGAAATGCTTATTGACGCCCCAATAGTCGGCTATCGTCAGATCAGCCAGGCTGTGTTTATTGTTAAAAGCGCAGTCGGAACAGGAAGGGCGAGTACTGACATTATTCAGGAATAAACGCATATATGGACCGCGGCGTTTATGTGTTGCAAAGATATGGTTTTCAGTTTGAAAAACGATATTAAAGCGTTTCCAACCGGGAGTTTTATCGCGGAAATTGACTTTTATTACCGGTGATGACGAAAGCTCGGTGACTTCGTCCAGTCGTTTCTGGTAGACTTTGGGACTGGGAACCCCATGGCAGACTACGTCAATGGTATAAAGCCTTTCATAGTCTTTACGCAGATATCCTTTCAAGCCTCCGATCTGGCACGGCGTACCGCTGAATAAAACAGTATGGCCTGCCTGAAGCAGTTTTTCGGCGTCCTGGTAGGTAGTGCTGATATCGCTTTGTACATATTTGGAACCGCGTAATTTATTCATTGCATTGCCGCTTGTGACAGCGATATGTCTAACGTGCCAGTTGTCGTCAAAGGCCGCCCCGAAGACTGTCCCCTGACGTCCCAGGATTTTTTCGGCAGCCAGGGAGAAAAAACCGCCGCTGGAGCTGACAAAGCGAACGGCTTCGTTTTTATTTTTACAGCCGATAACAGCTAAAATCTCATGAGGTTGAGGTTTGTGCAGCAGAGGACAAACGCGTTCACACAAACCGCAGTGGATACATTTGTCAGTATCGACCAGCGGATAATTGAAGCCTTCTTCGTCTGGTGCCATAGTGATGCAGGAGGTCACGCAGCGACTGGCACAGGCTCCGCAGCCGCAGCAGTCGGTTTTGTTGGTAATGGTAATCATAATTTCACCTTCTTAAACAATTTTTGAAGCTTAGGAATGCTGTGAAAAATAGTTTAAAAACAGTTGGGCGACATTGGAAAGTGGACGTCCTTTAACAATAGATAGCGTTTTATTCAGGAATAGTCTGTCATCGCGGATGATCTTGCAAATCAGATCGTTGTCAAAAATTTCACCCGGTGAAGCCGGTACGACGGCGATGCCGGCATTTTCTTTTGCCCAGGCTATTGTAGACAGTTTAGTAGAATTAATGCTCAGGATCTGCGGGAAGATCATGGAATCGGAACAAACGTTTAAAAATAAAGTCGAACAGCCGCGTGACAGGCAGATGGGCATATCTTCCATATGTGCCAAAAGCAGAGCTTTGTCGTCTGCCGGCAGCCAGGGATTGTCTTTGTGCATTACTGCAACAAGGCGCTCCTGCTTGGTATAGATAGTATCAAACCGGTTTTCCTGTGTCAGCGGAGCATTGGCAACGCCAATCTCCGTTTTCCCGGTCAGCATCTGATTGATTTGCTCCAAGATGGAAACTTCGTACAGCTCATAGTTGATCTGCGGATATTCTTTGGAAAATTTGCTGAGGTAAGTTTGAATAAAGGAAATCGACATCGAAGGCGACAGGCTGACTCGCAGAGTACCTGTATAGCCGTTGACGCAGTCCGATATTTCCCGTTGGGTATCATCTTCCAGCGAACAGAGATATTTAGCTTTGTTATAAAGAATGCAGCCGGCATTGGTCAATTCTATATTATGTACGCCGCGACGGATATTGACTAGCTGAGTGCCGAATTTTTTCTGCAGCAGCTTCAGTTGATTACTGAGGGCCGGCTGGGCAACGTGTACGCGCTTGGATGCCGCTGAAAGACTTCCTGCTTCGACGATGGCAATAAAATTGCGGTAATATTCCATGTCCATAGTCTGCTCTCCTCCTGTTACTGGCAATATAAATTTAAGTTTAAGCTAACTGTAGTTTGTTTATCGTTTAACTACATTATAGATGATAAAGCAGCTTAAACCTATCTTTTTCTGAAAAAATTTTTATAACTTTAGATAAGCATATAAATAAAACTTATAAATTATATCAATTATTTTGATGTTTAAAGATAGATATTGTCAATGAAAATGGCAAATGTTGTTAGAATGAATTTTTTATAAAAGTAATATTACATCAATTGAATTTTATGAATAGAAATAAAGAAAAGTGTAATTTTAAACTCGAAAACCAAATTTAAACATATCAAATAAATTAATATTTTCTATTGCTTTTTGGTATTTTACGTTATAAGTTTCCGGAATTATACTGAAAGTGAAGAAAGGTGTATGAGAAATTTAAATCTGGGAAAGAAGGGATGAAAATGTTAGACAGCACGAGATTAAGAAATCCGCAGTTGTTTGACAAAATCGTTACTCCGGAAGAAGCTGCGGCGCTGATTACTGATGGAATGAATGTGGGCGTCAGTGGTTTTACCCCATCCGGCTATCCTAAAAAAACAACGATAGCTTTAGCCAAAGCTATCAAAGAAGGTAAACGCTGCCGTATCAATATCTGGAGTGGCGCTTCTGTTGGTCCGGAAATTGAAGAGGAATTGGCGGCAGTTGGCGCTATAAAAGGCAGGATGCCGTATTATGCCGCGTCCAACAAAAGCATGAAAAAGGGCATCAATGAAGGCAAGATTGAATATGTGGACCAACATTTGAGCCATTTCGGACAGCAGGTAGATTATGGTTTTTTTGGTGATGTAGATGTAGCTATCATTGAAGCTACGGCAATTACTGCAGAAGGTAATATTATTTTAGGTCCTGGTGTTGGTAATGCGCCGATTTTTGTGAAGCATGCCAAGAAAATCATTATCGAAGTCAATACTTCGATTCCTTTGAATCTGGAAGGTATGCATGATATCTATATTCCGGCGATCCCGCCAAATAGAACTGAGATTCCAATTTATCATGCGGGGGACAGGATAGGTAAACCTTATGTAGAATGCGGTATCGATCGTATCGATTGTATCGTGGAGTCTGATATTTTGGATCATGTGCGTGACTTGACTGCTCCTGATGCAGCAAGCATCAAAATTGCTGAGAATTTGGTGGAATTTTTAGAGTATGAACAAAAGATGGGACGTTTGCCAGAGAAAATGCTGCCCTTGCAGTCCGGTGTCGGTAGTATTGCCAATGCGGTTCTTTTAGGACTGGCCAAATCCAGATTTGAAAATCTGGAAATGTATTCCGAGATTTTACAGGATTCCGTATTCCGTCTGATCAAGCTGGGCAAGATCGCTAAAGCCTCCGGCTGCGCGTTCACTCCTTCGCCTTCGGTTTGGGAGATGTACAAGGAAGATCCTGATTTGTATCATAAGAGTATTGTTTTAAGACCGCTTGATATCAGTAATCACCCCGAGGTTATCAGGCGTTTGGGAGTTATTGCCATGAATACGCCGTTGGAATTTGATATCTACGGGCAGGCTAATTCAACGCATGTTATGGGCTGCACGATGATGAATGGTATTGGCGGCAGCGGTGATTATATGCGTAACGGTTTCCTGACGATTTTTTCAACGCCGTCTACAGCGAAATGCGGCTCGATTTCCAGTGTAGTACCTATGGTCACTCATGCAGACCATACTGAACATGACACGATGGTCTTTATTACTGAACAGGGTGTGGCCGACATCCGTGGTTTGAGTCCCGTCAAACGTGCTAAAGCTATCATAAATAACTGCGCACATCCTGATTTCCGGCCGCAGCTTTTGGAATATCTGAGGTTTGCACAACAAAAAAACGCCCATATGCCAATTGATTTGGTACATTGTTTCGATATGCAGAAAAAATTTTATGAAACCGGCACTATGCTGTGAACAGCGAAGCGGAATGAGAAAGGGGTCAATGACATGACTAATTATGAAGAAATCAAACAGGGACTGGCGGATTATGAAGCAAAGGTTACTAAAGCCAATGCCAAATTTCCTGAAAGAAAAGAGTTTAAAGAAAAACACGTGTATACTCCTTTGGATGTAGAAGGTTTTGATTACTGCTCTAAAAGCGGGTTCCCTGGACAATACCCTTTTACACGCGGCGTACAGCCGACTATGTATCGTGGGCGGTTGTGGACGATGCGCGCTTATGCAGGCTTTGCTACAGCTGAGGAAACCAATGCCCGTTATAAATATTTGCTGGAAGCAGGTCAAACCGGCCTGTCGGTAGCTATGGACCTGCCGACACAGATCGGACTTGATTCCGATGCGGAGCTTTCGCATGGTGAAGTTGGTAAAGTTGGCGTGGCGATTGATTCGCTGGCTGATATGGAAAAGCTTTTTGAAGGTATTCCTTTGGATAAAGTCAGTACTTCTATGACTATTAACGGCCCGGCTGCAGTGCTTTTGGCGATGTACGTTGCTGTTGCCGAACAGCAGGGTGTTAAGCCGGAACAATTAAAAGGCACCATTCAAAATGATATTTTAAAAGAATATATTGCCCGTGGCACATATATTTTCCCACCACGGCCTTCGATGCGGCTGATTACCGATACTTTTGAATATTGCTCTAAGAGTATTCCAAAATGGAATACGATCAGCGTAGGTGCTTACCATATTCGTGAAGCCGGTGCTTCCTGTGTACAGGAAATCGCTTTTGCATTTGCTAATGCGATGGCTTATATTGATGCGGCAATCAAGGCCGGACAGAAAGTAGATGATTTTGCTCCTGGTATTTCCTGGATCTTTACTGCCGGACTTAATATGTTTGAGGAAGTTGCTAAATTCCGTGCGGCACGTCGTTTGTGGGCGCGCATTATGAAAGAACGTTATGGTGCTACAGTACCGAAAGCACAGATGCTGCGTGTGCATGTGCATACTGCCGGCAGTGTTCTGACTGCTCAGCAGCCGCTTAATAACGTAGCCCGTATTACCTGGCAGGCGTTGTCCGCCGTTTTAGGCGGTATTCAGTCTATGGCCTGCTGTGCTTATGATGAAGCGATTGCTTTGCCAACTGAAGAGTCGGCTACTCTGGCACTGCGTACTCAACAGATGCTGGCTTATGAAAGTGGTATTACCGATACTATTGATCCGCTGGCAGGTTCCTATTATGTAGAAGCCCTGACGGATAGGATGGAAGCAGAAGCTTATGAATATATCAAGAAAATTGATGCTATGGGCGGTGCCGTAGCTGCTATCGAACAAGGCTATATGCAGGGGGAAATGTCGGCTCATGCTTATGAAGATCAACGCGATATCGAAACTAAACGGTCTATAGTTGTCGGTGTTAATAAGTTTGTTGATAATAAACAACTGGCGGAACAGGATGTTCTGACTGCTGATCTTAGTGTTGCTGAACGCCAGATTGCCAAAGTCGAAAAGATGAAAGACGGACGTGATCAGAAAGCCGTCGATGCTGCTTTAACAGCGCTGAAGCAAGCTTGCGCCGGCGAAGAAAATTTGATGCCTTATCTGATTGACGCTGTTAAAACGTATGCCACTTTGGGAGAAATATGCGGCGTGATGAAAGAAATATTCGGAGAATATAGACAGGACGGTTCCATGTTCTGATCTGACTGACAGGTTGTGAGTGAAAGAACGGAGTTGATTGTTATGACAACGAAAGCATTGGCTGATTTTGTGGCAAGCGTACAATATGATAAATTGAGTCTGGAAACAGTTCGGATTACAAAGCAGTGTATTTTAGATTGGCTGGGAGTCTGTATTCGCGGTTCGCAGGAAAAACCTATCCAAATCATTCGTAAGTTGCTGCTGGATGGCGGTGGTAAGGCACAGTCTACAGTTTTGGCTGGACAGACGGAACAAACTACTGCTTTAAATGCTGCATTTTGTAATGGAAGCGCTTCCCATTCACTTGATTTTGATGACCTTCATAATCCATCTATTATACATCTGGCTACAGTAGTTGTACCGCCGGTATTTGCCATTGCTGAGGCGGAGCATAAAAGCGGTAAAGATATGTTGGCAGCTGTAGTAGCAGGATATGAGGTTGGTGGCCGCGTGGGCGAATCCGTTATCCCTGAGTCCTATTTCTTCTGGCATACTACCGGTACAGCAGGTACCTTAGGCGCTGCTGCTTCGGCAGCGAAGGTTTTAGGTCTTGATGCGGCTGCGACACTGCAATGTCTTGGCAGTGCTGGTACACAGGCGGCAGGGTTGTGGGAATTTTTGAAAGAGGGCGCAATGAGCAAAACTCTGCATGCCGGTAAAAGTTCATATGCCGGCGTACTTTCAGCATATCTGGCCCGTGCTGGTTTTACTGGTGCGACAAAAATATTGGAAGGAGAAAAAGGCTTTTGCCGGGCTATGGTCACAGAGCCGCATTTTGAAAAATTGACGGATGGGCTGAATGATGGTATATATAAGATTGATAATAATTCGTTCAAACCTTATGCCTGCTGTAAACATTCTCATGCCGCGCTGTATGCGATGCAGGTGCTGCGTACTGAGCATGGATTGAAGCCTGATGATGTTGAAGCGATAGAGATTTTAGTCAATGAGATCACTGATTTTCTGATCAATAATCCTCAACCTGAAAATCCGTATGGCTGCAAGTTCAGTATCCAATATTGTGTTGCCGGGATGCTCAAATACGGCGATATGGGTGTTGATCGCTTCCTGACGGAAGTTATTGGTGATGCTGAAGTCCGTAGCTTGATGGCGAAGACCAAGGTCATGCGTGATGCTGCGATCGAGGCGGTACATGCTGCTGATGCTGCAAAACTGGCATCAAAGCTTATCGTTCGCTGTAAAGATGGGCGAGTATTGGAGTTACAGGTAGATTTTCCGAAAGGAGATCCGCCTAATCCGATGAGCTGGGATGAAAGTGTTGCAAAATTTATGTCTTTGGCTGCTCCTGTTTACGGCGAAGAAAAAACAGCCAAGCTGTGCGGGCTTATCGATAATCTGGAAGCAAGCGCAGATTTTGCAGCAGACCTGGCTGAATGTCTGGCATAAGACGGCGTTAAGGAGGAACTCCCTGTGGTTAAAGCGGAAAAGATTAAAGCAAAGGTCAGCGAAATTTATTCGCATAACAATTTTATGCAGGAGTGCGGCATTTACATCGTAGATATGTCTTGCGGCAGCGCTACAGTTGCAGTAAAAGTAGATCCTGAGCGGCATGCTAATCTTAATGGTATGGCGCATGGAGGACTGGTTGCAACGCTGGCTGATAATGCTACAGGCATTGCAGGTGCAACGATAGGTAAAAGGGTAGTGACATCAACTATTGCTACAGATTTTATCAAAGGCGCACCGGTTGGTACGACGATCAGCGCTACTTCATGGATAACACACGCTGACGACAGATTGGTAACCATCAATATCGAAGTGCGCGATCTGGACAATGATACCCTGGTGGCTAAGGCTACAGCGGCGATGATTGTAGTGGATACATTCGCTGGGATTCCTGAAAAATGGTAATAAGAGCAGGGAGTATTATTCGGCTGTTGTGTCGTTGCAGTTAAATATTGCTGTTTGGGCATTAGCAGAAGGCAATTTTGTAAGAGTGTACAGTTTGCTATGATTTTCTAAAAAAGGCGGCTTAAGCCGTCTTTTTTGTGTTTATTTCGATACCGAAAGTAGTATTTTTGAGACCTTATTTAAATATTGAAAAAGAAAGTTTTCTACCAAATATGGTTGCATGTGCAAAATAAAACACAACATCTAGTAATTTTTGGCTTTACATTAACAATGCGCTGTGCTATGATGATAATGTAAATTTTACGCATAAATAATAATTTTTGTTTGGCGTTAACGATAAGAAATTATGAAAGAAGGCGTCAGTTATGAAAGTAATCAAACGTGATGGCAGTACTGCCGATTTTGACAGCAGCAAGATTATAGTTGCTATCCAGAAAGCCAATCAGGTAGTCGAACCGGAAGACCGTATCGATCAGGAACGTATCGAAGCTATCGCTCATTATGTGGAAAGTAAAAACCGCATGCGTCTTTTAGTGGAAGATATACAGGATATGGTAGAGCATCAGCTTATGGACGAGGGGAAATTCAACCTGGCCAAGTCTTATATTATTTATCGCTATACTCGCGCTTTGGTGCGTAAGGCTAACACGACTGATGAATCCATTTTATCTCTGATTCGTAACAGTAATAAAGATGTTATGGAGGAAAACTCTAATAAAAATGCTGTTATGGCTTCTACTCAGCGCGATCTGATTGCCGGCGAGGTTTCCAAGGATCTGACCCGCCGTCTGATCCTGCCGGAAAAGATTTCTAAAGCCCATGATGAGGGCGCTATCCATTTTCACGATGCTGATTACTTCGTACAGCCTATTTTCAACTGTTGCCTGATCAATGTTGGAGATATGCTGGATAACGGCACTGTAATGAACGGTAAACTGATCGAAAGCCCGAAAAGTTTTCAGGTGGCTTGTACAGTAATGACTCAGATCATCGCTTCAGTAGCCAGCAGCCAGTATGGTGGGCAGTCTGTCGATATTCGTCATTTAGGCAAATATCTGCGCCGCAGCTATGAAAAATTCAAACTGACGATCAAAGCTGAGGTCGGTGACAGTGTTGCTGATGAAGTTGTAGAGCGCCTTACAAAAAGACGTTTGCAGGATGAGCTGCGCAGCGGTGTGCAGACAATTCAATACCAGATTAATACTTTGATGACAACAAACGGACAATCTCCGTTTGTCACTATCTTCCTTAATCTGCAGGCGGACGATGAATATCTGGAAGAAAATGCAATGATAGTAGAAGAGATTCTGCGGCAACGGTTGGAAGGCATTAAAAATGATAAAGGCGTTTTTGTAACGCCTGCTTTTCCGAAACTGGTTTATGTGCTTGATGAACATAACTGCCTGAAGGGCGGTAAGTATGATTATATTACTAAGCTGGCTGTAAAATGCAGCGCTAAACGTTTATATCCTGACTATATCTCTGCTAAAAAAATGCGTGAGAATTATGAAGGAAATGTTTTCGCACCGATGGGCTGCCGTAGTTTTTTGGCTGCCTGGAAGGATGACGAAGGCAATTACAAATTCGAAGGCCGTTTCAATCAGGGCGTCGTATCTTTGAATTTGCCTCAGGTGGCTATTTTGGCACATGGCGACGAAGAAAAATTCTGGCCATTGCTGGATGAACGCTTACAGCTTTGTTATGAAGCTTTGATGTGCCGTCATAACTCATTAAAGGGTATTCGCAGTGACGTCAGCCCTGTGCATTGGCAGTATGGAGCGATTGCACGATTGGAAAAAGGCGAAGTTATTGATAAATATCTGGAAAAAGGCTATTCTACTATTTCACTCGGTTATATTGGTTTGTACGAAATGACTAAGTTAATGAAAGATGTCAGCCACACAACACCTGAAGGGGAAGAATTTGCTTTGCGCGTGATGAAATATCTGCGTGCTGCCTGTGATAAATGGAAAAAAGAAACAGGGTTAGGTTTTGCCTTATATGGTACGCCTGCTGAATCATTGTGCTATCGTTTTGCCCGTATTGACAAAGAACGGTTTGGTACTATTGCCGATGTAACGGATAAAGGCTATTATACTAATTCTTACCACGTAGATGTTCGTGAGGATATCGACGCCTTTAGTAAATTCAATTTTGAAAGCCAGTTCCAGCGTATTTCTTCGGGCGGCGCTATTTCCTATGTCGAAATTCCTAATATGCGCCATAACCTGGAAGCAATGGAAGATGTTGTTCGCTTTATTTATGACAATATTCAATATGCTGAATTTAATACTAAATCAGATTACTGCCATGTGTGCGGATTTGATGGTGAGATTATCATCAACGATGATTTGGAATGGGAGTGCCCTAACTGCGGTAATAAAAATCAGACTTTAATGAATGTTACTCGCCGTACTTGTGGCTATTTAGGTGAAAATTTCTGGAACGTGGGTAAGACTAAAGAAATTAAATCCCGCGTCCTGCATCTGTAAGCGGGAGGCGTTATAAATGAATTACGCTACGATAAAGACCCATGATACCGCCAATGGGCCGGGAGTGCGTGTGTCGCTGTTCGTCAGCGGCTGCACTCACCAGTGCAAAGGGTGTTTTAACCCGGAAGCATGGGACTTTAATTATGGTGCTCCTTTTACAGAAACAGAGGAAGATACAATCGTCAGAGGATTGGAGCCCTGGTTTATCCGCGGGCTTTCGCTTTTGGGCGGCGAGCCTTTTGAGCCGTCTAATCAACAGGCACTTTTGCCGTTGCTGCGTAAGGTACGTAAGTCTTATCCTGAAAAAACGATCTGGTGTTATACCGGGTATGATTTTGAACAGGATCTTCTTACGGGTCGTTTATGTGATTGGCCGGTTACTGAGGAGATGCTTTCTTATATAGACGTTTTAGTAGACGGCGAATTTAAGCTCGATTTAAAAAATCCCAATCTGCGTTTTCGAGGCAGTTCTAACCAGCGCGTTATTGATTTAAAAAAATCGCTGTATGGTGATGAACTGGTTTTATGGTCAGAAGCTTATTAAAATTAAAACCCCTTCCACATATAATAATATGGGAGGGGTTTTTTGTATTATATCGTAACTAAATAATTAAAATATATAATTTGCGTAGCTTGTCTCTTCAATTAAATAGCTTTATAATATTATCAATAGATAATAATTTTGGTTTTGATGTGGAGTGAAGTGCATGTTAAATGTGTTTAAAAATAAATTTTCACAGATTCACAAGCAAAGTAAAGAAGCGAAAGAACTTTTGCGTTTTATCGGACCTGGTATTTTGGTAACGGTGGGATTTATCGATCCAGGAAACTGGGCTGCTAATTTGGCGGCCGGCGCCGATTACGGGTATGCTTTGCTGTGGGTCGTAACGTTATCAACTCTGATGTTGATTTTGCTGCAGCATAATGTAGCTCATCTGGGCATCGTCACAGGTGAATGTTTATCGGAAGCAGCAACAAGATTTTTACCTAAGCGTATTTCACGTCCAATTCTGGTTACTGCTATTATGGCGGCGCAGGCAACTGCTTTAGCTGAAATTTTGGGTGCGGCGATTGCACTTAATATGTTGTTTGGCATTCCAATTATGGCTGGTGCTGTGATTACCGCTGTCGTTTGCACGCTGATGTTGTGGACAAATTCCTACAGTCGTTTGGAAACATGGATAGCGGGTTTTGTTTCTGTTATTGCTATGTCTTATTTATTTGAAATTTCAATGGTACATGTTGATTGGCCGCAGGCCGTTGTCAGCTGGACTGTGCCTAATATTCCAGCAGGCTCGATGCTGGTGGTAATGAGTATTTTAGGTGCTGTAATTATGCCGCATAATTTATTTTTGCATTCTGAAATTATTCAAAGCAGGCATTGGAACCTGGAAGATAAGGCATTGATGGAAAAACAGCTGCGTTTTGAATTTGTCGATACTTTATTTTCTATGAGTATCGGCTGGGCGATCAACAGTGCCATGATTTTGCTGGCCGCTGCAACATTTTTTGTTCATGGAGTTAGTGTCAGTGAATTACAGCAGGCTCAGGAGCTGCTGGTGCCGCTTTTAGGTGAGAATGCAGCACATATTTTTGCAATAGCACTGCTTTTTGCAGGGATTGCTTCTACAACAACGGCGGGTATGGCAGGTGTTACTATTTTTTCAGGTATGTTCGGTGAATCTTACGATATGAAGGATATCCATTCACGTGTTGGTTTGCTGCTGACCTTTGTTCCTGCTGTTATCGTTTTATATTTCATCAATGATCCCTTCTGGGGATTGATCGTCAGCCAGATGCTGCTTAGTGTGCAGCTTCCGTTGACTGTATTTATGCAGATTTGGCTCACTTCTTCACCAAAAGTAATGGGGACTTATGCTAATAAGCCTTTTACTAAAGGTCTGCTTTATGCGGTAGGATTTATTGTTACAGCACTCAATTTGTATCTTTTATATGTTAGTTTGCAATAAAATAATGATGCGGTATGAATTAAAACGGTTCAGCTTAGCTGAACCGTTTTAATTGTTAATCTGTCAGTTTTTATTGCCCAGCTGCTCCAGCATGGTAGCAACGCTGAACGGTTTATTTTCCAGTAAGGCATCTATGCGCATAGTAATCAACGGATGCTGGCTAAGTCTGCGCGCTGTGATAAGTGCCGCCCGCAATGCTGGTGTAAGCTGTTCGTGTCCCCATTCTTCAAGAATGATAGAAGCAGCGCCGCGCGGCCAATCGTAAATAGAGGTCAAAGCGGCTGTGACTATAGGAACTCCGGTACCAGGGTGCGTTTCCAGGTATTTCAGCGGGATCAAAAGCGCTGTTTCTGATTGTGTATAGGTATTGATGTTTTTTTCGATAAAAGTCAATACTTTCTGGGGACGTTCATCGTTTTCAAAGCCTAGAAGATAAGGAAACAAAGCACTTTCCAGAGGGTGCTGCTTAAGATAATCGAAAAGACGTTCCCATATATCAATATCCAGTTCAAAGGCAAATTCAGCAGTAGTGTAATTTACGCTGCCATCTTCTTTGAATAATTGTGCTTGCACTTCCTCATACCAGTCGCGGCTGTAAATCAGTTTTTCACAGCGGCTTACCAGTTCGTGGCTGGCGTTAGAAGGTAATGCTGCCCAGTTACTGTCGGTGATAAGCTTTTGCAGTCCAATGGAAATGTTTATTATTCCGATCAGGTCAGCAGGAGTTTTATCATATCGTTCAGCATGGCGCAGAAGCTCGCTGATCAGAGTCTTAGAATCGATACCGCTGATATCAATATAAGTTGGATCACTGTTTCCAATATAGTAACGGTCAAGCATCATAATAAAATTATTAATGATCAAAAGACAGCCACGGTAAGTTTTATAGTCCAGCTGCTCTTTATGCAAATGGTGTAATAACTGTCCCTTACGCATTACTACCAGACAAATCGGAGCATAATCGATTTCGATTTCACAACCGTGCCGAAGCAGCCAAATTTCTTCTTCTTCTGTAGTGCATTCAAGATCATAGAGGGTGAATATACGTCCCCAGCCTCTGGTAGAGCGAACAAGTTCCCATAGCTCGTCCTGTGGTGCAATATTATTGATACGGTAGGCAAAGGTAAGGAAAAAAGTGAATTCTTCACAGCGGCAAAGATCGACTAAATCATCCCAAAGGTTTTCGGAATGTTCTTTGCGCAGCTTCTCCAGTCCAAAGACTGCTAAGATGACGATTGCATATTTAACAAGCTCACGTTTATGCGCTGTATACAGCCAGTCTTCGGCTAAAGCAAGCAGTGGTTCGGGAACTTCGTCTTCTGACAGCAGTTCTACAAGCGGATCACAAACACTGACACATAAAATTTTTATCAATGCTTCTTCAAGAACCGCTTTTGCAGTAGCAGAAGGTTCATCAGCATAAGCCAGCAGCATACTGCAGACGGCTTCAGCACCTGGCAAGTCAGGCGGCATTTCGGCAGTATATATATAGGCATCATCGCTTCCTAATGGCCGTGGTAATGACGGAGTCGGATCATCTATCAAGGCACCTCCTTGATAGATGCCATTTTCATCTAGCTGATCCATTACATAAGCAAAAATACTGTGTTCATTTTTATCCATAAAGTTCATCCCTTAATTTTAAAATTATGCCTATTATACCATATAAGGCTATTCTTGACAGAAAAAAATACCCTGCCTGAGCAGGGTATTTTGCTGTTTATTTTAGAATGTTACGGGTTCACCGTAATAAGCACAGGTCAGAACCTTCTTCATACCTTCAGCATCAATTTTTCTCGGATTAGAACCAGTGCAGGGATCAAATACTGCATTGGCGGCGATTTCATCTATATGTTGTTTGAATAATTCTTCGCTGACGCCGTTTTCTTTATAGGTTTGGGCGATACCAAGTTTTTTGTTCAATTCTTTGATTGAATCGATAAGTGCATCAGTCAGCTGTTTATCTGTATTACCGGTAAGTCCCAGCATACGCGCTATAGTTGCATATCTGTCAGCACAAACTTTGGCATTATATTGGATAACAGACGGTAGCAGGATCGCATTACAGCAGCCGTGCGGGATATCGAACATCGCACCGGTTTTATGGGCCAGGCTGTGGGCTATACCTAAAAGTGCATTCGAGAAAGCCATCCCAGCCAGGCATTGAGCAATATGCATTTTGCCTCGTGCATCTTTATCACCATAATAGCTGTCAATCAAACTGTCATAAATATCACTAATAGCTTTAAGTGCCAGCGGGTCAGAGAAATCGCTGCGTGCAGACGCGACATAAGCTTCGATTGCATGGGTCAAAGCATCCATACCTGTATGAGCAGTCAAAGTTTTCGGCATGGTCAGAGGGATATCGGTATCCAAAATAGCAATATCCGGCGTGATTTCAAAATCTGCCAGCGGATATTTTATATTAGTAGAGTAATCAGTAATGACCGAGAATGCAGTTACTTCTGTTGCCGTACCGCTTGTAGAAGGAATTGCTACGAAAATAGCCTTATTCCTGAGTTTGGGTATATTGAAAGGTTTCTTGATTTCTTCAAATGTTGCTTCGGGGTGCTCGTAAAAGACCCACATGGCTTTCGCCGCATCTATAGGTGAACCGCCGCCGATAGCGACGATAACGTCAGGAAGGAATTTGCGCATGGCTGCGGCACCTTTAAAGACGGTCTCGATAGACGGATCTGGTTCGATGCCTTCGAAAAGCTGGGTTTCCACACCGATTTCATGCAGGATATCTTCGACCTTCTGCAAAAAACCGCCCCGTTTCATAGAACTGCCACCGGTGAGGATCATTGCCTTTTTGTAGCCTTTCAGATTTTTTAATTCGTCGATTGCACCCGAGCCATAATAAATGTCACGTGGTAAAGTAAATCGTGCCATAGCTTGACACCTCCTAAAATAATTTGCCTTGATATTTTCATTATAACATTTTAACTAAATTCTACAAGGTTAGTAGGAATATAAAAAGTTAAATAATTGTAAATTTAAGGAAACATTTAGTGAATGGAGTTGGGAACCCAAATGGCTATAAATTGAGGAAAGTTTTAAAACTTTGAATAAAGTGCCGTGATACGGGAATTTCCTTTTCCAGGCAGTTTTCAACGGTCAGTATATAAGTGTCATTGAACCAGGGAATGATTTCGCGCACTTTATTCATATTGACAATATAGCTTTTGTGAGTTCTCAAAAAACCGCAGGGACGTAGTTTTTCTTCCAAAGTTTTTAAAGGCAGGTTTGATTCCAGAATACCTTTATTGGTATAGATCAGTATTTTTTTACTGGTATCTGTTTTGATAAGATAAATTTCTTCTTTGGGATTAAAGACTAAAAGTTTATTGTTGTTCCAAATAGAGAGCTTGATAGGAAAATTACAGCGGGATGGCAACTGCTGCTGAGATTGATTCTGCAAAACTTTTTGCAATTTTATAACAGTTGCCTGCAGGCGTGTCTTAGTATAGGGCTTAAGAATGTAATCGAAAGCTTCAAGTTCGAAGGCTCGTACTGCGAATTGATCGAAGCCCGTGGAAAAAATTATTTTCGGAGGGTTGGGCAAAGTTTTAAGTTTCTCGCCAACGGCCAGTCCGTCTAATACTGGCATTTCAATATCTAAAAAAACAGCGTCAGCAGTATTGTTTGAAAAATAATCAAGTACTGCCTCTCCATGTTCACATTCAGCAATGATCTCCAAATTGCTGTTAGTTTCCAGTAAGGCTCGCAGTTCTTGGCGGGACGGAAATTCATCATCTGCGATAACTATTTTTAGCATTTCAATCCTCCTCTTGCTTTGGTATTTTAAAACTGACGGTAGTACCTGTACCATATGTGCTGTCTATATGAAGACCGTTGTCCGGGCCGTAAATTGCCATTAGACGTTTATGTATATTAGTCAGGCCAATGGATTTACGGCCAGGGATATCAAGAAGCAGCGAAGCCAGTTTTACTTCAGGAATGCCAATGCCATCGTCATGCACGGATATAAAAAAATATTCTGTATCTTGGCTGACTGTTATAGTGATAGTGCCGCCATCTAATTTTGACCGTAGACCATGTTTGACAGAATTTTCAATTATTGGCTGTAAAATCAGGGCTGGAACCTTAAAAAAGGCTGTGTCATCAATTTCATAATTTATTTTTAGTTTGTCGCCGAAACGTGCTATTTCAATATTAATATAGGCGTTGATGTGCTGCAGTTCCTGCCGCAGGGAAATTAATGTATTTGGATCAGCAAGGTTTTGGCGGTAATAATCAGCCAGATAATTGATAAGTTTTTTAGCTGTCTGAGGCTGTACGCTGCAATAATAGCTGATCGTATTTAGGGCATTGAATAAAAAATGCGGATTGATCTGTGCCTGTAGAGCTTTTATTTCAGCATTGGCCAGCAGTTTAGTACGTTCTTTGATCTGATTGATTTCGATATGCGTAGAAAGCATTGTTGCGATACCTTCAGCCAGCTTTGTTTCAAAGGCAGTCATTTTTTCTGCAACTATATGTCCCACACAAAGATAACCAATCGTGGCAGTATCGTTTGCCAGCGGCAAAGCCTGATAAGAAGTAAGTACAGTAAGCTTTTTATTGTTCAGGCAAAATTTTTCTGATAGCAGTGTTTCCAGGTCTCTCTGCAGGTAGTCAAGAAATGGCTGTTCTTGTTCACAGGCTGCGCAGCCAAGCAATTGATAGTTAGATGTAATACAGACAACGTCAAAGGATTTGACGTTTTGCAGGATGCTTTCCGTAATTTTTTGGGCGGCATTTTGATCGAAACCATTCTGCAAAATAGAAATTGAACTATTAGTAACATTCAGTGCAATTTTTGCCGCCAGCCCTTCAAGAATATCCTTCTGTTTATAACTGTCCATGATAAGACCGATAAAACAACCGGTACCTAAAGCTGTCGTGATCATTACCTGGAGAGCACAATCTTCAATTGATGGTGTAAATGTGTGGGGATAACAAAATAAGGCGAGTAAAATGATATGGCTGGAAGCGAAAATAAAACTTACGCCGATAGCGTGAGGCAGCAGTTCTTTTTTTTGTTTGAACCAGTGTGATAAAAGTCCTGCCAGTAGCCCTTCTACTAGGAAAAAGCAGCCGCTCACGAGAGCAGCTTTGGTATGGATAAACAAAACATAGTGAACAGAGATGAGCAGACTTGTACAGAAACCGATTAAAGGACCGCTGACTAGACCAGCTACGATAATAAAGATGGAACTGGTGTTGATAAGCCAGCTTTCGCCATATAAAGACCAGTAAGTATTGAGGATGCCTAGCAACGAAAAAAACGCAATAATATGTAGCTTGTTTTTTAACGAATAATTTTGTTGAAATAAGGTTGTTTGAAAAAACGCGGTTCGGCTGCAGATAAAGAAAATAATCAAAAATACTGCTAGTCCAAACCATAAATGACTCATTGTTTGGTAAAGAAAGTTCAGCATGAATTGCTCCTTATAAAGGCAAAATCATGCATCTTATTGCAGATTTTGTCATCTTGAGTTCATTTTTATCCTAAAAGTTGCATTTTATGTTATTTTAAATTTAGGAAATTGGTTGAATTTATCAGATTAAGTTCATTATATAAAAATTTAGTTATACATACAAGAAATGCATCCATTCTATTATGGAAGGGGGATAGTAGCTAATAAGCGCGAAAGGAGAAATTTATTATGGATTTGAAAACGTGTCTTTATGTTGGGTTTGCTCTTTATACGATATTTGTTATTTATGTGGGTTTTATTGGCTCTAAAAAAATAAAAGGGTTAAGTGATTTTGCGGTTGCCAGCGAAAGTATGGGACCGATATCATTAGGATTGGCTTTTGCCGCCTCTTTCTTTAGTGCTGCTACTTTTCTGGGGTATGTCGGATACGCTTACGCCTGGGGGGCTTCCGCTTTATGGATATTTTTAGCTATTTTTGGCGGGTCTACATTAGGGTTTATCGTTATTGCAAAAGGTGTGCGTGACAGTAACACTAAAATTAAAGCTTTATCATTGCCGGACTGGCTGGGAGAAATGTATAAAAGTGACTTTTTGAGGGCGTTGGTTTCTATTATCGTTATGATTCAGATGTTTTATGTGGCTGGTCAATTATCAGCAGGCGGTACGCTTTTATCAGGCCTTTTGGATATTGATTACAGTACTGCCGTTATTGCGGTAACTGTAGTTACTATTGTTTATGTCACTTTAGGTGGTTTGTTTGCGGATGTTTATACAAGTATTGGTCAGACTTGTTTGATGATGTTTGCTGGTGTGATTGTTTTCTTGTCAGGATTCTTTTTCTTCAAGGGCGGCATTACAGAAGTCAGTACGATCATTGCTGCTCGTGATCCACTGTTGACTGCGGTCATTAATCCTAAATCATTACATATGTACAGCTACGCTACTGTTTTCGGTGTTATTTTGATTGAATTTGCTTTTTCTGGACAACCGCAGCTGCTGACAAAAATTTTAGCATTAAAAGATCCTAAAGATATGAAAAAAATGATCTGGACTTGGATTGTTGCCTCATTCTGCTGTATGTTGGTAATTTTTGGCGGTTTGTATATGCTGGCACTGAATCCTGATCTGCAGCAGCCTGACTATGCGGTAGTAGAATATGTCAGAGCTTATTTTCATCCCATTATCAGCACGCTGCTTGCGGTTTCGATTGTAGCGGCATTGATGTCGACAGCCTGTGGTCTGCTTTTGGTTATGACAACCTGTATTGCTAATGATCTTTTTATTAAAACGTTGGTTAAACGTAAAATCATAAATATTCCGCAGGAAAAAGCTCAGAGGATCGCATTTATGATGACGAAGATATTGCCGGCAGTTTTTGGGATTATTTGTGTTTTGATGACACTGCATCCACCGCAATTTATGGGAGTCATGGTCTGGATTGGCATTTCTGGTGTCGCTTCAGCTACATTAGCACCGATGCTGATTGCTATTATCTGGCCTGAACGTATTAATGCTACTGCCGCTATCTGGGGAGCGATTGCAGGAGAAGCAACTTACATGGTTGTTTATCTG